>Ga0123354_10002565_pt1 | contig 24184 bp, 14 predicted proteins | sample TergutLab28metaG_2_FD_97872 | JGI IMG/M metagenome (GOLD analysis project Ga0123354, IMG submission 97872) | Labiotermes labralis P4 segment gut microbial communities from Petit-Saut dam, French Guiana - Lab288 P4 | ecosystem: Host-associated > Arthropoda: Insects > Digestive system > Gut ... | reverse complement strand
GTTCTGCCCACACAGTGTATTTATGTGTTTTGTGTGGATCTGAGAACAAACAGCGATTATTTCCTTATACAGCATTAACTGACTGGTTTTTATAACCGAGACGGAGTGTGTTTACTGTGCGGTACGGACTGGATCTTTATATACCGCCAGTTTAACATTCAGCAATTCTACGTTCTGCCCACACAGTGTATTTATTTGTTTTGTGTGGATCTGAGAACAAACAGCGATTATTTCCCTATACAACATTACCTGACTGGCTTTTATAACCGAGACGGTGTGTGTTTACTGTGCGGTACGGACTCGATTTTTATTTACCGCCAGTTTAACATTAAGCAATTCTACGTTCTTCCCACACGGTGTGTTTATGTGTTTTGTGTGGATCTGAGAACAAACAGCGATTATTTCCCTATACAGCATTAACTGACTGGTTTTTATAACTGAGACGGATGTGTTTACTGTGCGGTACGGACTGGATCTTTATTTACCGCCAGTTTAACATTCAGCAATTCAACGTTCTGCCCGCACAGCGTATTTATGTGTTTTGTGTGGATCTGAGAACAAACAGCGATTATTTCCTTATACAGCATTAACTGATTGGTATTTATAACCGAGACGGAGTGTGTTTACTGCGCGGTGCGGAATGGATCTCTAAATGTAACTTTCATCTTAAAAGCATTACAGCGCTATTCTTATGTTATGCTACGGACTGCCGCAAAATTGAATTATGGATTGAAAATATATGGAAGGAAATAGCCATAGACCATTCAGATGTATGGTCCCGGCCTTCTCCTTGAATAAATGAGGAAAACCACGACAAAGCTCTCGACATATTCTGTCGTGACGGACATTGTGAACAAGCGCTTCCCGATTACAAGCCAGCCTGTATGATGGAAATCTCTAGTGGCTTGTTTAACGCCGCTATTCCGGTATGTGCGTCGAAATATGGAGGAAGGACATTAGTACAAATGGGGGAGGCCACCACATAATTTGACCGGTCACTTCTTGTGAGACTGTAAGGATGAGGTCAGTACTGAAGCATTGTTGCGGAACTAACAGGCGCCATCGCGATTATTAGCGCCAGAGAAGCTGCGGATGGCTACAGCTCTTGCAGCTGCGTGTTGCTTGTAATATAAACTAAGCTGTCAGGCGTAGCCACGCGTGCTGCTTGGAGATACGCACGAGTGGTAGACGTGTTATTATTGTAGCTGACAGCAATTATTGCAAACGTGATTTATCTACATTTTAATAATTAACGTTGAGGTGGTTAGTATACTTACCATCCATCATAAAATGTAAGAGTTATTTTCGATCACAGTTTTTATGTCATTGCGGGCGCTGCCATGACACTTTCGGTTAGTCGCTGATCTTTCCCCGCGGAGAACCGGGTTCGATCACAGGCCGGTCTGTTTGGGATTATTTTTTTTTGGGGGGGGGGGTGGGACTTTGCACTTTCACAGGTTCCATCCGAATAATTTATTTTCAGTATCATTCTACCAATGATCCATACTCATCAATTCTTCTATCACGAAGGTTGTATAACCTCACCAACTAACATCGTCATTAAAATAACAGGCTGCGAGTCTTGGTCGTTTTCAGAGCGTCGTGGTCGAAGGCTGTGTCTTCGCGTCGCTGGTTGATCAGGTCCTGACGTTTCATAAGGACCGTAGTGTGTCTATCTTTATTCCTTGTGGGATTTGTGGCGGACTGCTTGGTACTTGATCTTCCCCTGGCAATTAGCATTCCACCAAATGCACAGTATTCATTTATCTGTCATCCAGCGGACGGACAGTCGATCTGACAGATATCTTAGTTCCACTGACATAGGTTGACCGCCGTCGGAGAACAAACAAACAAACCAAATACTAACATAACGGTTTTCACTGCGGGAGTTTGGGCGAAATTTATAAACAGTGCTGAAAGTGGTCGTAAATACAGCAGCACTTTCGTAGTTTCAGCAGAGTGCGGATGTTTTTAAATCAGTGTACAGCCGGTTTTGCATGTGAGAGTGGGAGATGGAAAGATCCGCAAAGTCAAGAGAGGAGGCTGGCTGGGAAGTGATAAAAACAAGGAACTGGTGAGAAATAGTGAAGGTAGGCGCTTATAAAGTGCAGCACTGGGCGGAATTTTGTACTAATTGAAGACGTTATTTTTGAACGCGGTGCGACATCGACGCCGCATGCGTCTTTGAGTCGGGCTAACAACACCGACTGGCGTCGGAGGGTAGGATGATTGGTGTGTTATGAATTGTGAATGGTGTATAGAGAAAGGGCGCGGCCTACTTTAATTTAGTATATTGGCATTTGCTTGCAGGTGCTGAAGAAAACAGCGAAGATCCTCGTTGCGCTAGTTCTGGGGTTAGAACCCTGGGGTTTCTGATTATGAATCGTGGATGGTAGCCACTTAATAATGGTGTTCGGTCAGAGATATGCTGATCACAATGATGTTGTAATGTGGCAGACGTTTGTTTTAAAAATTTCTGAATAAAAGTAAGTTCTGGGAAGAAATTATGGTGATGATTTCTCGTTAATTATTTTGAGACGTACATCGAAGCTAGCGGTAATTATAAGGGAATACATTTGAATGGAAGCAACACGATGTGCTCTCAACGTAATATAATATTATATGGTGTACGTCAGCACAATCACTTTATTATATAAGGTAATACAAGGCATTTAGTTTATCTTTCTTTTTGTAAAGGAATTGTATTTCTTCTCGGATACGGGTTGTTTGCATTTTCTTTTGAGGTGGGCGAGGTATACGGTACTTTAATCTGAGCGTACTGTGGGGTAACACCTTGTTTTAGACATTGTTGGTTGAAATGTATGTTGGCACAGCATTTCTGGACTTCAGTTCTTAAGTTCTTCTATAGGTGGATGCATTTGGCTTGACTAGCCGCAAATTTGAATGGAAGCATCACGATGTGCTCTCAACGTAATATAATATTCTATAGTGTATGTCAGCACAATCACTTTATTATATAAGGGAATACAAGGCCTTGTATCACCTTATATAATAAATGTAATACAAAGCCTTGTATCACCTTATATAATAAATGTAATACAAGGCCTTGTATTACCTTATATAATAAAAGTAATACAAGGCCTTGTATCACCTTATATAATAAAAGTAATACAAGGCCTTGTATCACCTTATATAATAAATGTAATACAAGGCCTTGTATTACCTTATATAATAAATGTAATACAAGGCCTTGTATCACCTTATATAATAAATGTAATACAAGGCCTTGTATTACCTTATATAATAAAAGTAATACAAGGCCTTGTATCACCTTATATAATAAATGTAATACAAGGCCTTGTATTACCTTATATAATAAATATAATACAAGGTCTTGTATCACCTTATATAATAAATGTAATACAAGGCCTTGTATTACCTTATATAATAAAAGTAATACAAGGCCTTGTATCACCTTATATAATAAATGTAATACAAGGCCTTGTATCACCTTATATAATAAATGTAATACAAGGCCTTGTATTACCTTATATAATAAAGTGATTGTGCTGACGTACACTATATAATATTATATTAAGGGGATAAATGGTAAAGCTGGAGGAAGTAACTTATATTAAATGATTCAGTATGATTTATCGTAGACGGAAATACGTCATATCCTGTGAAGGATAACAGAGATACAAATATTATGAAATTCATTCATTTATCATTCTTCAGTCTGTCTCACTGGTCCATAGCCTCTTCCAAAGCCATTTCTGACAGGGCGATCTATTGTCTCATCTTCATATTTCCAATATCCTCTCTATTCCGTAAGGTTATCCAGTAGATACTTACTTTCTCTTCTTCGTCTTCCCGTCACTTCTATCCCTCCTTCTTTCTTTCCCTCAATAACGCGTTTTAGAAGGCAGTTCCTATGCAAGATGTGACCAAATCAATTAGCCTTCCTTGTTGCAAAATATTTATTACAAAATTGTATGCAAATTAGGTGTGGTAAAGTGCGTCCCTCACTTGGACAGTGTTGACGGTAGCGGAAATATGTTCGTAGAAAGTGAATGGATAGTAGTACAGGTGTTCCTATTATCGTGTACCCTATCACCGTTGATGTCACGGGATATCCCGGCAGAATAAGGCTTCCTGTGCGATAAGGCTGCAGTGCCCCGGGACACGATAGAAAGAACAGCCTGTAGTATTACTGCTGTTACTACAGACAGAGTTTTGGTCTGTTATGTGTAAAGAATGTATACCGCACAGCCCAGTGATATGCCGTCAGAGGTCAGCTGAGTGTAATACAATTCTCTGTTTACGGAAAGGAATAATTGAATAAAGAGAGACCAACTTGATGTCACTTGCTTTTTTATTTCATTATTTAATGCTCAACGTGTTTCGGATATATTAACATCCGAATCACGTTGAGCGTTAAATAATGAAATAAAAAAAAGCAAGTGACATCAAGTTGGTCTCTCTTTATTCAATTATTAAGACGATGCACGGTCCAATAAACATAAGGAAAGGAATAAGTTAATCACAGAAATCAGAACCAGCAAAATGCGCTGTTGTTTGGAAGAAGTGCCGGTATTACATGTCTTGCGATTTTGTATGCATAACTGGTTTGTTGATTTATGCACTTCTCTTTTTACTTCTGGAAACTCCTTGGTTATGGCCCTGACAGGCCGAAACGTGTAGCAGGTTGATTATAGGCAAAGGATCCTTCATAAAACATTTTTGGCTTTGGTTTCTCTGATTGAATAAAGAGCCGCACGGTTGTGCGCGGTGCTGTTGGGCAAAAATAATATTATGTGCTGTGACCTTACGGGTTATGACACCGTATAGTCTGGTAGGCGATTACCAGAGTATCACAGTAACGTACAGCCTCCATGAAGATGGAGATCATTTGGAATAAGGCATAATGAACACACTAGATACATAAAGAACATACCAGATACATAAAAACAAAAATCTTGTTTCAGCTTACGCTCTACACATATTAAATAGCAAACACGAGTATAGAAACATAGAACAAACAATAGAACTATTAAAACCCTGTAATACAGGAGTTAAAAAATGAATATTTGAGAATCATTCTTTATACACATCCTCGAAAAACAAAATTTATTATTGAAGAACAGAAGGTCAATGACCCCAACCCGCTGTATAAGTTGGCACAAGACGTTGCATTACTTACTTACTTACTTACTCCATGGTGCAGAGTCCTTCTTGAGAATCTAACTGGTTTGCAGCTAGTCAAGAAATTCCCCGCATTTTACGGAACCCGACGGTTCATTACCGCACTCACAAGCGTCCGCCACCTGTCCCTATCCTGGGCCAGCCCAATTCAGTCCATATACCCACCTCCTGGAGATACATCCTAGTATTATCCACCCCTCTACGCCTAGGTCTCTCCAGTGGTCTCTTTCCCTCCGGTTTCCTCACCAAGACCCTATACACCCCCTCTCCTCACCCACACGCGCCACATGCCCAGCCCATCTCATTCTTCTCGATTTTATCACTTGCATAATATTGGGTGAGGAGTACAGATCATTTAGCTCCTCCATTCCCCCGTTACCTCGTCCCTCCTGGGTCAAAATATTCTCCTCAACACCATGTTTTCAAACACCCCAGCTTCCTTTCCTCCCTCAATGTCAGCATAACTAAATACCCACTTCCGGTTCCTGTTTACTCCGCACCACACACACACCTAATCAGGGTAAGTCCATCAGATTAATGGATATAATTCATCATTTTCCTTACAATGCTATTATTTTATCATATCGTATTATGTTCTACATTTTTCATTGCAGAATTACATATACGGCCACATTTACATTATAACAACACTACTGTATTGTATTTTACCACTTTAGTAATTCATAACTTCGCCAGTCCCAGTGGCCGCGCGGTCTAAGGCGTAGGTCTACGGCCGCTCGCCTGCTGAGATTGTGAGTTCGAATCCCACCGGGGGCATGGATGGTTGTCTGTTGTGATCGTTGTGTGTTGTCAGATAGAGGTGTCTGCGAAGAGCTCATTACTCGTCCAGAAGAGTCCTACCAACTGTGGTGCGTCGTTGTGTGTGATCTAAAAACCTCGTGAATGAGGAGGCCCTGGCCCATTAGCGGGTAGGTGGGCTGTTGCGCCAAAACAAACAAACAAATAATTCGTAAATTTGACTAACACAACTGTAAACTCTCTGAAGACGGTGTATTAAAACAGAAACATGTCGCAGTAATTCAGTATAAACTTACAGTATTTATCTGTGCGTATGTTGGTGTAACAATAAACATTTATTACTGTAAAACTTCGGTATGTGTGTACCGGACTGTACAGCGGTATATCGTAGAGTCCCTAAAGACTATAAACTTTGTTCAAAAGAATCTTGTGGGTGGGGGGGGGAGGGAGCGGAGAGTCATGCGGCTAAGAACATTGTCATTATTCTGTGTTACGAAATGAAACTGAGCATTTTGGTGTAGCGGTGTTCTGCAGGTATCTGGTTCCAGTCCCAGCCGGGGCACTGTCCATCATGAGTGACGTTTATCGTGGTCTTCCTCAGTCGCTCCATGCAGTTGTCACTTCCTTACAGACAATCTCCATTTCATCACTGTGCTACAAGCACTATACAGTCTGCAACCCTTACTAACAAACAAACAAACAAACAAATCAATTCCCTGGAGCAGAGTCCCTCCTTCAAGCCCAGCAGTTCTTCAGCTAGCCAAGCAATTCCCCACTTTTAATGAAACCCGAAGGTTCATTACGGTGTTCACAAGAACTCGCCGGATGTACCTATCCTTAGCCAGATGAGTCCAATCCACTCCCTCCCATCCTATTTACTTAAATTCCACTTTAATATTATCCTACCATCTAAAACTATGTCTTCCAAGTGGTCTCTTTCACCAAGGTTTCCCGCACCAAAGCCTTGCATGCATTTCTCTTCCCCAATACGTGCTACATTCTCTGTCCTTCTTATTGCCTTTGATTGGATCACTGCTGTTACCGTCATCTGGTATGTGACTCCGTGAGATCTGGTAGAAATGTACCGACGTTTCTGACCAGACTACACGGCGTCACCATCCGTCGTTATGACCTCATATCTGACAGCACTCATCATGCAACAAACAGCAATTCGCCAGTAAAACCAGCAGCCCCATCTATTCACATCGTGGCTCCTTTCCTGAAGCCGCAGCTCTAAACTTTCAAAGCCCCATAAACCTGAAATTCTCTGCACAGGTTTCTGATTTGCCTCTGGCCATTACGATGCCAAAAATAAAGCCAAATACCTGTTTTACGACCAATACACCGACTTAAGCATACTTCCACATCGATTGCCAGCCTTTGCTGAGTCTACATGACCGCCTCGGCCTGCAGCCTTCCTGAAGTGTTTGCCAATATCCGCCGCTGTAATTGTCAAGAGCATTTTTAGATCGACAAGATTCGCAGATTGTGTTAGTTGTCCAAAACTACTGGGTGGCTAAGTTGAGGTTATCATGGCAGTAACTATAAATAATGATTTTTCTGGTATGTGGCCCCGTGTAGTTTGGCAAGTAAAAACAGGTTTGGGAGAAACATACTGTGGTGTTTATCAAGGTAAAAGAATGGAAGCAGTGCTTTGATTACCTGAAAGAATGCCACAGTAAACGACTCTTTTCAATGTATTTTTTGGCGTTTTGCTGACCGTGCATCTCAGTATAAACTTAGGAATTAACCAACTTAATGCACAAAATCTTGTTTTATAATAAGTTTATTATATGCCTTTATATGTTTCGAGCACTATGTGCTCATCATCAGGAGGTCAAAATTGTGTTATACGGCGTCTGGTATCATCACACACAACAACTCGCCTGGCAGCAACGGCGTGCCGGCATTTGCCGAGTGTCTCGGCAAATGCCGGCACGCCGGCCCTGGGGCCCGCCCAGCCTCCTATACAATGGTAACCGGGTCATTCCCGGGGTTAAAGCGGTCGGGGTGTGGCGTTGACCACCCACTTCCATCTAGCGCCGTGGTTAAAGAAAGAATAGGGCTATACTTCTAATCCACCTCCGGGCCTTCGTGGCCTTTTTAGGGCGAACAATGAATTTTTTAATGTTCCTTATCAATGACTGTGTTGGTGACAGACAGCCGAATGTGTATGGAATTTTGGTGGAATGATACTGACAGTGGAAGACGAAAGTAGTATGAGAAAAACGCGTCCCAGTGCCACTTTGTCCGCCACAAATCCTACACGGATTGTCATGGGATCGAACAACTGTTTACCGTTTCTGGATCATCCGTAAGAGAGACGTGAACTAAACATCGCCGAACGTCGCGAGTGGTTGAACGTACGCCGTGCCGTGGTGAGCGCCTGCTGGCCGCTTAGAACTGGGTTAAGCGGATAAGCTTGCAGCGAGGAACCAGACGGAAGCCACTTGGAAGTGGACTGCACAAATGGAATCTCGAGTCCTCAGTCGGGCCGTAACAAATGTGGTGTCACAAATCTCTCACTCTTTGTACGTACGTAGCACAGAGGGCTTGTTCGTTGTGCGTTTGGATTAGGAAGAGCAGGAAAATGAAAGACACACACACAAAGAGAGGCAGTGAATACCGTGTGTCCCAGAAGTACCTCTTCAGTAAATGATCAATACGCAGTACCATATTTTATTGCCAAATATATATTTATCGTGGGCCGGGATACCTCAGTCGGTATAGCGACTCGCTACGGGCTGGACGGTCCGGGGATCGAATCCCGGTGGGGGGAGAGATTTTCATCACCCATCCATACCGGTCCTGGGGCCCACCCAACCTCCTATACAACGGGTACGGGGTCCCTTTCCTGGGGGTAAAGTGGCCGGGTCGTGGTGTTGCCCAGCCACCTCATATAGTGCCGAGGTTAAAGAAAGAGTAGAGCTATGCCTCTACTCCACATCTGGGCCTTCTTGGCCTGTTATAGGATAAAATTTACCTTTACCTTTATCTATTAAAGTTAGAGCCAAATTAGGGTAGTCGGTATAGTTGTTAGGTTACGGGCTTGACAACCGTGGAATCGGGGTTCGAATGCGGTAAAAAGCAAGAGGTGTCTTCCCCGAAACGTCTGGACCGACTCTGGGGCTGTCCAATGGACAGCGTATACTTTATCCCTGGGAGTACAACGGCCTGAACCTGCAGGTGATCTTTCACTTCATCTGTTGCTGAAGCTAAGAAGACGTGGAGCTATACCGCCACTTCCCCATATGCCTTGCTGGCGTGAACACAGACATCTTTTCCTTTTCAAGTATGTACTGTATGTGAGTGAAACATTTTATTTCGAAATATCGGCTAATGGCATGTGTTGAAATTCTGAATTCGTTGCGTGGTTTTATTCCTGTTTAATACTGTAATTTATTCATTTTTATTGTTATGTCTGTGTATTCTTATTGTATGTTTGTGTAGCTTCATCGTGCCAGCTGGCACTCCTCGGCTACCCTGCCTGAGGTTTTTCCGTGCTTTTTCCTCAGTTGTGAAACAAATGCCAGGGTAAAACCCGCAAAGATGGGGCACCGCCCGCACTCTTCCCAAATTTTTGTGTCGTTCTGTATATTGTTTTTGTGTAAATGTGTACTGCACTACTGCCACTGGGTGGCTACCCAATTGCAGTTAACAAATATATCATATCACAAGATTATTTTATAGCACTTTTTATGCGACACCCGGTTTCCGCAGCAGCGAAGACTTACAGGATCATTTTTTTTATGGCGCCTTGCAGTTGGTGCCCACCGTACAGAGACTCGCTTCATCGGCTAGTCCCTTCCACCCTGAACATTGTAATATTGCTGTCCTCCGCAACATACGCACATACGAGAGTGAGTCTAGTGAAAACATTAAACATGTTTTATCTCGTAATTTACTGAACACAAAAGGTACCCAATTACTTCATTTTTCTATGTAGTATCGTACTGCCACCTGCCGGCCACTCTTCAAACCATGAGTATCATTGTTGAAACTTACAAGACAATCGAGCTGTGTTTCGAATTTTTATCGCACTTTTAAGGTTTTCATTTAACTCTCCCTCGTATGTATCAAATATTGCTGCGTCACAACCCTGAAGAACACGCTGTTATGTAACTTCTTGCCATTCCACGCGTACTGCACGTTTTTGACGCCCAGATACTTTCCTTAGCGCGTTGCTTCCAAATATCTTTAATTAACGTTCTGCCGTCCAGATGCGGCCCACGGCACAGCGGGGGCGCTGATGACGGAGTGTGGAGACTAGCTGGTTAACTAGAGTTAGAGGCTGCTTAAACCCTTACAGCACGGTGGTTGCTTTTGGGCCACCGTGAATTTGAAATTTTGAAGTGTAAGGACTCCACATCTAACGCACAGTTTATGCTCCCTTTAAAACTTATGATAAACAGGTATTGTTTTTGTAAACAACTTTAACCGGCTGATATTTGTAATAGAAATGCAGTGTGTTACATTGAGGTATGAAGTCTTTAAATAATAACCGTTATAAGAATTTCTGTCATTAGACAGTTAAAATGTTAAAGGCACTCCCACACAAACATAGTGGCTATTTGTGACAAATACATTTGCATCGACCCATCCCCAACAAATGGAAGGGCTACCAACTGTCGTAAAAACATAATTAAGATATTTTTTAAAACAGAAGTAATTGGAGAAACATCAACGAGTGTAGAATTTATGGTTTAATTATTTAATTAATTGATTCATTTCAGGTTTATTTTAAAGACTGTCACCTCAGACGGACGGTAGGCTAGTTAAGAAACGGTCAGGCTTACAGGTAATTGATCGAGGTCTAACATGAGATTCTAATCCGGCATGTACGGCTAAGAACTGAGGAAAACCACATTAAACTCAGTTGTGAAATTAGTTTAAGAATATTCAAAAATTCATTGCTACTTCACATGTAAGATGCTCCGTTTCTAGTACAAAGAAGAGTTTGTTAATACAGTATAATATTAAAATTGGTGTTTGTTGCGAAAATCGTACGGAAGGCTTAAATATACTGTGGGAGCAAGATGTAGAATTGAAGAATGTTGTGGCAGGTGTTACCTTTAATTACCGCTGAAATTTAATTGTAAATGAAAAAATGATTGTAGTAATAAATTAAAAGAAAGAAGACGGCCAAAAGAAGAACTAAGAAGAGCTTTTCCTAAACACTTATTTCAAGCACTGTAGTACTCGCGGGCCCCATATTGCTAATCATAACTGAATAAAAAATATCATTCAATCTACTGATATAAAGCAAGACAGCAGAATCGGGGCGCCACAGGCAAAATGGCTGTAACATTTCAACCAGCAGTGTGTATTATCAGTGAGAGCACAGACAGTAATGCATTTAGCTATTGGCGATAGAGAGCACAGTGCCAAAGTGGTACAACTCTCACCAGCTCGGAGTGACGCTTATGAAGAAGGTTTGGGAGAACGTTTGCTGTATGATGTTGCGTACAGACATTACTTACACAGCAGCGTTACTGTGCTGTTACTTTATATACCGCCAGGCTGAACAGTGACAAATTCCACGTTCTGCCCACACAGTGTGTTTATGTGTTTTGTGTGGATCTGTGAACAAACAGCGATCATTTCCCTATACAGCATTAACTGACTGGTTTTTATAACTGAGAGAGAGTGTGTTTACTGCGCGGTACGGACTGGATCTTTATATACCGCCAGTTTAACATTCAGCAATTCTACGTTCTGCCCACACAGTGTATTTATGAGTTTTGTGTGGATCTGAGAACAAACAGCGATTATTTCCCTATACAGCATTAACTGACTGGTTTTTATAACCGAGACGGGGTGTGTTTACTGCGCGGTACGGACTGGATCTTTATATATAAATTCTCGCCTTTATAGTTAATTTGTGGTAATTATGGAATTCTTTCTACAATTAAATACGATGCCAGTAATAATGGCAATTGGCCTGCGGAATTAGAAATGTTTGCCGTATAATTTCAGGCTTTAACAGTTCTGTTTATTATGAATTGTTACAGAACTTGAAACGTAGCTGCAATTAAAGTAATGAACGCTAATGGTGGATAGGCTGTTGGGTCTTTGGGCCAGAGCTGCGCTCTATATTGATTGTAAGACGCGTGAGTACCATCGTAAAATTAGGTTCGTTAATCCCCCCGTCGATGGCCTATGTTCACCAGCGACAGCCGCGGTGTTGTTCCCGGTGCAGACATCGTTTTAAATTGAACCTATGATGGAGATGTCTGTTACTGGCCATCGTCGCCATATCCACATTTAATTTTCATTTTTTTAAATTTTTGATGTACACTCAAGTTTCTGTGGCCTTTACCACGTCTGGGCCAAACGCCATATTCCTGCTTCTAATTGACCCGCTAAAAGACAATGACGCCTGAATGTATACATTTTTACGTCACAGACCTGCACTTAAGCCACACGCTGTCAGCGCTCCTTGTGTCACAATAAATTACTACCATTTATTTAATATTTTCTTAACATTTTCCATGCAATACACAATTACATATATAAGTCCAGAGAAATGCACTCTGAAACGAAGTCTGCGTACCGTATAATTACGTAGCATTTTTTGCTACACGTTCCGACTCATCTGATCCATCAGCAGGGAGAACCATGTACACGTAAATACGCGCATGGGAAGGCTAGTTCTTATCCTCGCTAGATTGGGTAGCTAATACATTTACCTAAATAAAGGTAAAGTGATTCCTTTACAGGCTTGGTGTTGCCCAGAGGGTGGGTAGAGGTATAGCTCTACTCTTCCATGACCGCGGCACTAGAAGGGGGTGAGTGGTCAGCAGTACGTCCCGGCCGCACTTTACCCCCGGGGAAGACCCGGTACGCATTTTACAGGAGGCTGGGTGGGCCCCAGGGCCAGTCTAGACGGGCGGAAAATCTCGTTCCCACCGGGATTCGATCCCGAACCGTACAGCCCGTAGCTCAGTCGCTATACCGACTGAGCTACCGGACCCGCTAATGCGTTTACCTATGTACCTTAAAAACATTATTCTACTTGTGTTTGTAATTGAGTTTGGGGTGTTTTCTTGATGTGTGAATGTAATTTTTATGTATAGAGTAGATGAGTTTGAGGTTTCCGAGAGTTTATAAGGTTATGGGATTGTATCCTACCCATCTAGATGGAGGGTTGTACTAGATTTGTTTCCTTCAGAGAAGTTCTTATATCGAACTTTACATTACGCCGTGCCTAGTTGCGTTTACTTTCTAGTTTGCCATTCACAATGAGTCTTTTATTTTGTAACAGGTTGTTTGTTAATTTCTCGAGTTTGGCGAATCGATATTGCACTAAAATAGCTCGAGAGTCGTTAAGGTTGTTTTGAAGCGGCTGATAATTGCTAAACTGGTCAATAAACTCCCAGACTTTTATGTAACCGGGTGTGTCATCACCATGTTCACAATATCCCGCCTCTGGACCCAATTCTGATCGACATTAATCAATTTCGCAATTTTCCATTCAAGTTATATTAGAAATATTTTAATATTATTCCCAATTTACTGTGATTTCTTGCGTTCATATTGCAAAGAAGCCATCCATAAGATGCTCGTGTTTATTTTTAAGATTATTTTGCTTCCCCGACTAATTTCCAGTATGAAGGACTGACACTTTTCGGCTGTCGGTCACGTTACTCATATGTGTTATTGTTACCTGAGGTCGCTGTACAGTGCCACTTGTTTGACTCATGGTTGAAGTATGCCTTTTATTGTATTGCGATTGGCTGAATTTATGTTTGCATGTAATCACGATCTACAGTGCGCCCAACGTTAGGGGCACTGCATGTGTGGGAATATGGATTGAAAAACCGACTGGACAGCAAGAAAGCCCAGTGTCACTGTCCGTCACATATTCCACATGGAAAAGGTAAAAGGTAAAATGCACCCTTGTTCAGGCACTGAGGCTCTGTACAGGCCGTACGGCCCGTAGGGGGAGTAGAGGTATAGCTCTGTTCTTTCTTGACCACGGCACTAGAAGGGGGTGAGTGGTCAACGTCACTCCCCGGCCTCTCTTTATACCCGGGAAAGACGCGGTACCCATTGTACAGGAATCTGGGTGGGCACCAGGGCCGGTCTGGACAGGTGCGGAAAATTTCTCCCTCCTACCGAGATTCGATCCCCGGACCGTCCAGCCCGTAGCCAGTCGCTATACCGACTACGCTACCCGGCCCACATTCCACACGGACCTTCTCTGATATTCGCTGTAGGAAAGCCGGCGACAAACAGCCTGAACTCTGACACTGCTTTTGGAGCCAACTCTTTTTGTCTTGTATCCTCGTGGAACGCCAGGCATTTCGTTTTGAATGTTTGCCGTAAGCAGTCAGCTGGCTCTGAGAGCCCCAAATTGGCTCTAATACGGTCTGGCAGCAACTTCCTACTTCTTACGCACGATTTCCCTCAAACAAAGAATGCTTGTTGCGTGCTTGTATCCGTCCTTGTAATGTTGCACCAAGCACACAAACTTGCTCAGTTCGTCCGTTGTACAACGGACGGGTCGAATTGAAGCAATTTTTATTGTACTCTAAAAATTCCTCGAGATATCATAAGAAATGGTGATGCAGCACTTGCAGGCACGCTAACAACCAGTGCCCTCTAGTTAGACACAAACCAATAGATTATAGCTGTATATAATTTATTCTTCATTCTTTGCAGGCCATTCTGCAGCCTTTGATTTTGAACAGGCCAGGTTTTGTGTGCTGGGCTAGTTCAGTCAGTATAGCGACTCGCGGGCTGGACGGTCCGGTAAACGACCCCCGATGGGAGCGAGGTTTTCCATACCGGTCCAGACCGGCCCTGGGGCCCGCCCAGCCTCCTATACAAAGGATACCAGGTCTTTCTCGGTGGCAAAGCGGCCGGGGCGTGACGTTGACCACCCACCCCTATCTAGCGCCGAGGTTATGGAAAGAGTAGCGCTGTACCTTACTTCCCCACTGGATCTTCATGGCCTGTGTTAGGGTGAACTCTTTACCTTTACTTCTGCAGGTCAGATTTCTGACGCAATAAATCTTACTGATATACAGTGGAATTCCTTGCAAGAGGTATATGCAAAAATGGACGTTATTTCTGAGCCCCGTCACTGGCTTGTTGGAGAGAGCACTTAAAGATTAGCGCATGGACTACTGACTCTTATAATCCGTACTGGAAAGCTGGAGCTAACACCTAATGCGGAATACACTCGTGGAACTGAGGACAGTTCGTCTGAGGCATTCTTTTAGCGCCTTGCAAAACTCGTTCAAGGCAGCAGATGGCAGCTACTTCCCGCCCTTCCGCTTGAAAGCGTCTCTTCAATTAACATCCCTTTTGACACCCTCAGTTCAGCGGCAGGGCGTTTAGAGCAGAGGTTACCGAACTGTGGGTCTCGAATCGTTTTTGTATGCAAAATTTTTGGGAAGGTTTTGACTACAGACATTTCGTAATTCCGAGGTTTTTGTGTATAGCTGTCTGTTATGACCCCAAAGTTCTGTTGTGATGTACCTAAAATCTTTGACAACTGAGATTCAGTCTGTACCTCGCAGAAAACGCGATGCTTCTTTACTAAATATGTGGACTCGTTGGTCAGTGTTGAGGTTTTAAACAGTCGCTGTTTACCGTGAGAACAAAAATTAACACATAAGTGAACTTTTTGGGGGAAAGGGTTATTTGTTATCAGAATGTGTGGAACAGAGTGGGCCGGGATAGCTCAGTCGGTTTAGCGACTCGCTACAGGCTTGACGATCCGGGAATCGAATCCCGGTGGGGAACGAGATTTTCCGCATCCGTCCATACCGGCCCTGGGGCCCGCCCAGCCTCCTATACAGTGGGTGCTGAGTCTTTCCCGGGGGTAAAGCGGCCGGGACGTGGCATTGACCACCCAACCCCATCTAGCACCCAGGTTAAAGAAAGAGAATAGCTATACCTCTACCCCTCTCTCTGGGTCTTCGTGGCCTGTTCTAGGGTTAACTGTACCTTTACTTCTACCTTTATGTGGAACGAGAATATCCACTGTGGCTCTTAAGCACTAATTCTCTTCATGTTTTTGCCCTGCGTCTGAATTTTGAGAGATTTTTACTGTAACAGCAAGTAGGATCTATGCTTGCAACATCGAAATTCCCTTCAGACTTTGTTGGGGTAAATATGTTGCATGTTATATTGTGTTAGCGTCTCTCAAGAAACCATAAATAAACGCATCATTACGGGTTTTCAAGAGTACTGAGCTGTTTCAGCCGTACACAGCGATACTTAATACACAAATCATCATTTTAGGCGCGTCCGCAAAATTGCGAACAGCGACTATTAGCTTCATCGTGTCTGTCCGCCCGTCCTTCCGTCTGTCCACATGGAACAACTCCGCTCCCACTGGACGGATTTTCATGAAATTTGGTATTTGAATATTTTTTTTCGAAGAACTATTTGGAAAATTCAAGTTTAATTAAAATCTGACAAAAATAACGGTACTTTACATGAAGTCCTATGTACTTTTTTAATAATATCTAGCTCATTTCTTCTTAGAATGAGAAATGTTTCAGACAGAAACTGTATAGAAAGTCAATATACAATTTTTTTTTTTTCCAAAATCGTTCCGTTTATCAGATAACGTGGAAAAATGTTTAGGGGCGGTGAGACCACAGACGACAATATTGCGCATGCGCTTTGAATGCTGGATACCTGAGGCTACTAACACACATTCAGAATATGTAATACTTATTGCTTTTCCACTTCAACATTGGTTGCAAGAACGCGCCCCAATATTACGTTATACGTACATTGCTTGATTCGTTTCGTTTCTGAGGCATGTTTCGGCACTATCGCGCCACCTGTACTTCTAACTGTATCTCTCGTATTTTTACAAATTATTACTAATTCAATTAATTTAAGTCATGGTGACGCTAAGGTTGAGCAAACAAAAGTCTACTGAAATATCATATTATAATTATAAATATTTATTGCGAGTGGCGGTAGCTCAGTCAGTATAGTGACTAGGCTACGAGCTGGAAACCGAGGAATATTGTTTGGATTTCCGACTCTGACCAGAAGACTGTCAATTTGCACACACTCCAGACGTGGACTGCACCACGTGACGATAAAATATGGAGTGTTGCTGTCTTCTGGGTTAGTGAGCGTACGTCGTGTTTATTGATAGTCAAAGTTATGGACCACGCTGAAGATAGACACAGAAGCCTTCATGTTGCGGCGTGGGCCAAGTGCCTGTGTCAAGTGCATCTGAGTCCCCTGACGGTAGACGGTGCCAGCAACTGCCCCGACCCTTCTGTTCAACTTCTCGCGAGTAGCCAATTAGGTTCAGGTCGGTTTTGCGCTGCGCTGGCCCACCGCCAGAACCAGACCGTACTAACTCTACAGATGTTCTGCACCGCACAACCATTTGTTTGACGAGAGAGTGCCACTTGCCACGTCAGCCGCGTTCCACTGTCACCTCACGTTGGCTTGTGTTACTCCATGCAGTGCGAATGGTAATATCAGCAGTCCATACTCAGCATTGGTCGGATATAAACATACAATGGTGTATCAGCCAAACACAACAAAACTTTATTATGTTTATTATTGTATTAGGGCAACGTGTTTCGATTCTTATAGAATTACCTTCAGGCCCTTCTAAGACAGTAAGGTTCTGTATCTTTGAAGGACCTGAAGATTTTATAAGAATCGAAGCATGTTGCCCTAATACAATAATAAACTTAATAAAGTTTTGTTGTTTTTGACTGATACACCATTGTATATTTATATACGTGTTAAACACTTCGGGATGGTAAACATTAAAAAAAATTGGCCGGATAACCTGAATGGAAGAGGCCACTTTGAAGACGAATGTGCAGGTCGTTTTACAATGTTAACCTTTATCTTCCGGCTTTTAAATATCGCTGTTTCTCCTGACACCCGGAGTTAGTTTCATTTTAAATGCCCATCGCTGCACCTGACTAGGACAGTGTTTTCCTTTTCGCCTATAAATTCTTACTTTTAACATTACATGGGCGACCCGTTTGGCCAATCGAGGTTAAAACGCATCCAGAGAAATGCAGTGACAGAATGTGGACTAGGGGTGACTTTTCTCAGGGTATCGACCAATGGCGGACTGTTGTGAATACATCCATGAATTTTAGGTTCAAGAAAAGGTAAGTAAGTTCATGACTAGTTGAATTATCATGAGCTCCTCAAGAAGGCAATCTCGCTGCTTGAGTTTAGTTCAGTTAACTGATCGATGTGTGTTGGACGCGGTTACCAATTGATAGGATTGAGCCGCAGAACACGTTAAAGAGCATTAGTGCTAGATTAAAGAGAGGGAGGAGCGTAGGTAGGGGGATGCCAGTAGGGGGCGGAGTCAGAGAGGCGGCAGAATGAATATTTAAAAAAAAAAAATTATTTTCTGCTCTCAACAGATTTTAAATTGTTGAGCCAAATAAATGGGAAATAAATAATTTCACATTTTCCATTCCGTGCATTAGAATGTAGTTACTGTAATTTAAGCCAACAAATGCACACAATTGTATTAGGTTTGCTATAATATTATAAAAGCCGCTAACTTTACGTATTTCGGACCTTACTGGCCCATCGTCAGGGAGTACAGTGAATTGTGTAAAATGACTATTGTTTGATATATTGGTCTGTTGTATGTACAAGAGCTGCTGGACGTTCTGCGGTGTAGAATGTATAGTGGACTGAAAGTTAAATATAAATTTAGCAATATAAAAATATATAACTTTTAGAAATTATAAAATATAGAAGATATTTGTTCATTTACAATTATTACGTGCATATAGGGTTTTATATATATGTATATTGTTTACAGTTGAAACTGGACAAACATGGCGGCGATGCGAAACTTCTCCAGTGTGTTCTAGAGGTTTATTTTACACAGAATTTGTATTTAGTAATAAATTATTTAGAAAAATAGGTTGTAATAGAACATTAATATTACCACATTTTATGTAAATTGTAAATTGATGCCATAGGGTAGTAGGCCTACTGTGTATTACTTCGTATAGAAACTGCCCGTGTTATTTTGAAGTCTGCAGCTACGCGCAACTATGTCTTTTTAAAACTGAACAAAAAAAAGATGGTAACCTGTAGAAACCAGGATGGAGTTTTAAAAGTGTTTATCGTGTACAGTAAAACGATATCGGTTGCCAGTTATTGGTTAACTGCATCTGCCAGCAGCAGATGTCACGAAAACGTCAGCAAGAAACGTTTAAAAGTAATTCATGAAGAAGAATGCGTGGCCAATGCTGCATTTCCACAGCAAGAAATCTGCTAGCACGTTCTTAAAATAAAATTATTTTAAATATAGCGCCTGTGATTTGTTTGTCAACATTCTGTTGGCTTAGGAACCGAGATTCCGTTACAGCTGATGTGTATTATACAAGGTGTTGCTGTGGAAGTAGAATGCTTCAGACACAAAACCTGATGACCTTGAAGGATTAAGTAATATAATTATCAATCTTAAACAAATTAAAGACGCGTTATTATAATATCTGCAACGTGCCAACTAAAGTACATCTCTTGATTTCAAACTTTCGCCATGTTCTGAATGTTGTATGCTTTCTTCTGGGTAATTCCCCGTCGTCTGAATTTTAAATGCCGGCGTTTCGGAACACTCGGTCTGTTCCATCTTCATAGGCAGGTAGGCATGAGGAATGAGTAGGGTTGAGAATTTTGGAGTATTTATACGGGAAAAGGTTTGGCTCGACCGAAACGTCGGCATATAAAATTCATAATTACCCAGAAGAAAGCATGAAGTTAATTAAATTAATTAACATTAATTAACCAAGCGGTGTTCCTGTACACAGATTAGTTTAGGGGGCCCGGATAGCCGTGTGAATTTAACGAGAATTCTTTTGGGCTGGAAACTGGGAAGTGGTAGTCTTGCTTCCAGCAGGGTCAGGAGATTTCTTTCCTCCACGTAGGTCTGACTTTGAGACTCGCCCAGCCTCTTAATCAATAAGTACCGGACTCTTTCCCCGCGGGGCTGAAATGAACAAAGAGCTAATCAATAAAAAATAAAGATATGGTAAAAAATAGCTATGGACGAAGGAACTGTGCGTTGTGATCTTCAAAATCTCATTTTTCTCGTTTGGGTTCAGTGGTGAATACTTCTACCGGTAAAAGGTAAAATATTTCAACCTGTAACACCCCATGTAGGCACCTAGGGGGAGTAGAGGTATGAGTCTATGCTTTGCGAGTTTTGTGGCTTCCGCCGCGAAGAAAGTAAGAACTGCGTTCTTCTGGGTTGTTACGCAGCGAGTAGTGGTAATTTCTTGCCCGCGTTTCGGTACAGGTCCCGAAACGTCGGTATGAAATTCCCACTACTCGCTGCGTAACACCCCAGAAGATCGCAATTCTCGAGTCTACTCTTTCGTAAACCTCGCCGTTAGATGGCGTGGCTGGTCAAAACCCCGCCCTAGCCGCTTTACCCCCGGGATTGAGACCCGGTACCTCAAGTACAGGAGGCTTGTCGGGCCCCAGGGCTGGTCTGAACGTGTGCGGAAAATTTTACCCCTCACAGGGATCCCTGGACCGCCCACCCCGTAGCGAGCGGCGCTACTGACTGAGGTATCCCGGCCCGGCGATACTTCTAACCTCTTAAAACCAAGCGGTAACTATAGGCACCGGCAGGTTTAAACGTTAATAACCCTGCATTTTGTCACAGAGCGTGTTTGTATGTTTCGTGTAGCTGTCCTAATAAACGCCGATCATTTCTCTGAATAATGTTAACTTATTCTTTGTAATGGGAGACCATATCCGTTCTCTGTGGTGTAAGAATCGGAATGTTGCTTGCATTTAATTCGTAATTTACAGGCACACATTCTCCAAAGTATCTCTGAAGAATATTGTTTCCCTTTAGCGGAGACACATTTCAGTTACCAAACATTCGATGAACTTTGCCCCGTATCGGATTAAAGCTTTTTTCGTTGGCGGCGGACTACGTCTGCTTCGCCCAGACTGGCGGATACTTTAATTAATTAATTAAAGTAAAGGTAAATCAGTCCCATTACAGGCCCGAGGGGCCCAAAGGGTTCCAGGAAGTTAAGGTTCCCAGATTGCGTGACAGTGGCCCAGGATGGTAGTAAGGTTGTCAGCCTTACGCACCGGCCGCTTTTTACCCCCAGGAAATACTCCTGGTACTTATTTCTGTTAGAGGCTGAGTCGACCCCAGGGCCATAGTGCGATCCGAAGGATTATGTCAATGAAAAATTCCAATGACACCATCTGGAATCGAACCAGCTACCTTCCGATTTGTAGCACAGCACCTTAACCACTGTGCTACCGCGGTCCCCACTTAATTAAAGTGCCTTCCATATTAATTAATATAGTAAAAATGCTACGTCCCGGATTGTTTCGAACTAAGTTGAGATTCTCAGGGACGTGACAACAACGTTAGAATAATGACTTGGTATGATTTGACGTCGACTCACTGCAGTGTCATGCCCCAGCCTGCCACCTACCTCATTAATCGAGCCCTGCTTGAGACCAACTGAGCCCACTAGGTTCTCGATCAGTCGTAGGAATAAATGAGGAGCGCGAGTCTATAAATATCTTTGCGACAGACATTGCGATTTGCTCCTCAACCATAATAACTTCCGGACTGCCGGCCATTTCGACATCCCACGCACTGTCGCTCAAACCGTACACCGGGTTATCATGGACGAAGATGACAGAAGAAAAACAAAGATTGGCTCAATCTAACGGACAGAACTTAACAGTTTCATTCCTTTTTTTTTTAACTGATGATGGAAAGAGAGCCGGGTTACGCACTATTGGGACCTTAGCTCGAAACGAGACGATCAGACTAATTATATACAGGATGGCGCAGAAGGCACTTGGCACTTGTTTAACAAGACGTACCTATATAAGATAATATGCAGCCTTTTGAGGCAGTGTGTGCAAGAACTCCGGAGAGAATTAAACAATCTGTCAGCGCAAAACAAAGACTTTGAAATTTTACAGTTGTCAAGAAATATAAATTTTGCGCCAGTAATTTCCATTTAATGTGTTGTCTCTAGTTTAAAGTGACTTTTGCGTCACCTTATATGTCAGTTTAAAAAAAATAACTACTTGTCTTCTGGAACATGGCACCGTCCAGTATGGTAGTAAGGTGCCGAACCTCAGGGGGTCACGTGCCAGAAGATCATATTCATAACACGCAGCGTCTTAAGAAGCTCAAATCTCGTCTGGAGAAATAATAACTGTTGTACATTATGCAGTGTGACATACGTTGAATTTGTCCAAATTTAAACTGTACTATGGTATCCTGCTTTATCGCACCGTGTAGACTGGTAGGTGGTTGTCGGCATTTTGGAGTAACGTACTGCCCTTTTCCTAGCCTTTATCGTCCGGCCCTTAAATCCCACTGCAGCCGCAATTACTTTCATTTTAAATGCCTATCCCTGCACCATAGTGGGACAGCGTTTTCTCTTTCGTCCATAAAGTCTTACATTTTACCTGTCATGAGCGGCCCGTTTGGCCAATAGAAGTTACAGCTAACTTAAAAAACGAAAGTCGTTTGTTACTCACCGCAACTTAATATTATCCTGATCACACTCAATGCCACACCCACACGCCTGGGTTGGACCCCTCTGCACGAGTGATCGGCCCGTCACAAGACCTGTACCTGACAACACACAACACTCACACATCCATGCCCCCGACGGGATTCCAACCTGCAATCCCAGCAAGCGAGCCGTCGCAGACCGACGCCTCACACCCCGCGACCACCGGGACCGGCACATTACAACTCAACAATACAAAATTTCACGTAATCCTCCCGGCGAGCCCATTTTAACGACTCCGTTTAATACATTTCTACTTGAATTAAGAAATTTTGAACAAAAAAAATCGAAGGAATTATAAATTTAACCGGTATAGATGATAATAATGATGATATCCTGATGATATATGCGTTCCCTAATCCCACCATTATCCAAAATCCGGCAGCAAAGATAACAGAACAGCTTATACATGCATCACTTATCCTGAACTGCGCAGACACATACAGGTTCCTGTTGTGTGCCTCACCACTGCTTAGCGTCCCTAAGCGACGCAATATTAATTGTCTCGCTAGGACTGCACGATCAGTCGCTTCACTGAATGGGCTGTCTGATTATTTTCTTTTGTCTCGGAGTGTATCCAGATGACTCCCATTAACCATATTTCGAAAGAGGATGTTTTTAGTATATACAAATCTGATGTGTTGTGCAATTCAGTCAACGAATTAAGACAGCTTCACAAAGAAACGTCTGCTTCGCTCGCATTTCTAGAGTTGCGAATGGAACAAAAAGAATTCGTTTAATTATGATTGATAACCAACAAGATGCAACTATTTTGATTTACTTATTTCTAATTACCTGTACATGTTTCGGGCGATGTTTTCGCCCATCATCAGGAGCATATCGCTGTAACTACAGCTGTCCACCGATGTTGCTGCTGGCTGGTGTTGCTTATTGGGTGGAACTGACTTAAGTCAGTTCCACCCAATACGCAACTCCAGCTAGCAGCAACATCCATGGACATTACCAGAAGCTGTAGTTACAGTGATATGCTCCTGATGATGGGCGAAAACATCGCCCGAAACATGTAGAGCTAATTAGAAATAAATAAAAATAGTTGCATCTTGTTGGTTATCAATCATAATTATACTAACGATCCACGGAAACATGAACGTTAAAAGAGTTCTTGTCTCGTCTTTTTCATAGCCCGTTTAATCAATCAATGTGTGCCTTTACTTTTATGCAGGGTCACGTCAGCTCATCGACCTACGTTAGAGTAGAACCCGAAAGTTCAACGATTCTAACAGGAAATAAAAGTTCAACATTGGTTACGATTATCAGCCAGTTCTATCCGGCTCCGACCCTCCGTTTGTCACATTCAGCACTGCCGCATTCTACCTTCGCACCTATTTTCTGTGTTCCAAGTGTCAGTCAGTTTCCCAAGGTGTTTGTCTACCAAAGTTCTGCATGCACGACTTGTCTCCCTATTCATTACTACTGCAGCAATACATAGCAACCTCCTGCATTTTGCTAACCTGACACCAAAAGAAGCTATACTGTGTCAATCACAAAGTTGAGTGTGTGTACTGCACAGTCTAGAGAGGCAATCAGAGTGCCACTCTAGACCGTGCAGTACACACACAGTGCCACTCTAAACCGTGCAGTACACACACAGTGCCACTCTAGACCGTGCAGTACACACACAGTGCCACTCTAGACCGTGCAGTACACACACAGTGCCACTCTAGACCGTGCAGTACACACACAGTGCC
>Ga0123354_10002563_pt1 | contig 24186 bp, 21 predicted proteins | sample TergutLab28metaG_2_FD_97872 | JGI IMG/M metagenome (GOLD analysis project Ga0123354, IMG submission 97872) | Labiotermes labralis P4 segment gut microbial communities from Petit-Saut dam, French Guiana - Lab288 P4 | ecosystem: Host-associated > Arthropoda: Insects > Digestive system > Gut ... | reverse complement strand
TTTTTTGTGGGTGGAATATGGACCAGTTTGTGATTCTTTAGTTTTCCATCAAGCCTGCCAGGGGGGTCATTTTTTGGGGCACGTTTTGTTGGAGTAGGTGTAGGTGTTCTACTCGAGCCTTGCGATTCGTCAGATGATGATGACGGTGATGATACAGCATCTGATGTGTGTATCAGATTTTCCTAGATATCTGACATGAAATCTAGGAATGATTTGCGGGAATTAGGATTATTCTTTGAAAACGTAAAATAACTGTTGAAAAGGCAACACTGAAGAAGATAGAAAAATATTTTCTTAGGCCACTTGACAGTTTTACGAAAGAATGAGTTGTAAGCCAGATACTGGTCCGCTGTATCAATACCGTGCATATGAGTGTTGTAATCTATGACGCATTTAGGTTCATTCTTTGCCACACCCGGTCGTCTGCTTTTGTTTCAATTACTTCAGCTGTATGGAGTGTTGAAATCATATTTACGTGCCTCTTATCTTGGTGTGAGATGAGTAGTATTTCCTGGTTCCAACAAAAAGTGACCTCGCCTTTCTTTAACTTTTTTGCCTCTTCTATCGTGTCTTTCGGTAATCCACGACTCACTCTGATTGTTCCACAGGCTTTAATTAATTTCTGCAATAATTCATTCGTTTTATGGACACTATTGTAATAATTGTCTTGGTATAAGTGGTAACCCTTCCCTTCATAAGGCTCGAGTAGAAACCGCACCGTTTCAGTCAAAGGTCCACATTTACCATCACAAATCTGCAAGTTACAAATACATCCAGTTGAACTTTCACAAACCATCCGTACCAGTACGCCGTACTTTGTAATTTTGCCTGGGTTATACATACGAAATCACAAACGACCCCGCCAACCAAGCATAGAATCATCAAAAGAAATTTCCCTGTCTGGTGTAAAATTAGTTCTAAAATTATTTACAACAATGTCTAAAATTGTAAGGATTTTGTATAAATGATCTTCGTTCGTTCCTGCTGCATTATTGTCATTGGAGTGAAGGTACCTTTGGATAAGTTGAAATCTGTTCCTAGACATTGTTTGTGGAAATAGTGGATTCTGAAAAATTCCTCTCGTTGACCAGTACAATTCTAATTTTGGTTTTCGGACTATACCAGTTACAAAAATCAAACCAAGGAATTTTTTTCATTTCGATTACTGTTACTGGTTTCCATTCTTCACTACGTGCATGTTTTGTAACAGGGCGAGGCATTTTCGCGATCTGTTGTTGTGCATATAAATTTGTCTGGTCAACTACTATTTCAGTGAGTTCAGGAGAAATATAATGGTCAAAATAACTCATCACATCTGCTTCATTTTCAACTGCAAATTGCACGCCCGGATTGCCTATGAAGGGTGGTATTCTTGGTTGAGGATCATTTTTAGAAAACCCTGTAGTTGGGGTAACATCTGTCTGTCTGCGGCTAGGCCCCGGTATTGAAATGTTACTCTCATTATCACTCACATTTGCACTTTCAGATTCACTCTCTTCACTACTTGAAAATTCGGGAATATTATCTGTATCTATATATCTGAGATGGGCTGGGCATGTGGCGCGTATGGGTGAGGAGAGGGGGGTGTATAGGGTCTCGCTGGGGAAACCGGGGGGAAGGAGACCAATGGGGAGAACTAGGCGTAGATGGGTGCATAATATTAGTATGGATCTCCAGGAGGTGGGATGTGGGTATATGGACTGAATTGAGCTGGCCCAGGATAGAGACAGGTGGCGGGCGATTGTGAGTGCGGTAATGGACCTTCGGGTTCCGTGAAATAGGGGAATTTCTTGACTAGCTGCAAACCAGTTAGCTTCTCAAGAAGGACTCTGCACCATGGAGTAATTAAGTAGGTAAGTAAGTATTATCTGTATCGGAATCACTGTCATTTACAATTTCATTCACCGCATCAGCTAATTCTTCTTCAGTTCTAAATCCATTTGTTTTTCTTTTCCTAGATGCCATTTTGCACCGAGAAGTATAAACTATCACACATACACGGCTTCACATATAAAAGAATCTTTATAGGCTGCAGCCACAGACAGCCCACTCTCCCTCTGAGAATAAGGATAAACACGGGTTCATTATATCGCAATGTAAGCATAGTAAACTATAAAAGGGATTAAGATAACGTCAGCTAGATATACTGAAGCTGCTGTACAAGTTTCCCGCCTATAATGACAGGTCAGCTGATTTAAGCTGAAAGAGCGCGATCAAAAAATTAGATCGACTAAGGTCAACGCTGGCGATATTCAGCATGAATTATTAAATCGACTAAGGTCGACTATGGCAGTGATTGTGTTAAAAGCCTCGCAATCACTGGTCATTCGCAATCCCTCAATTTCAGCAAAATCCCATTTTGCTTCCCGAGTCTATTATCACACAAACAGTCGGACTGTTCTTAACGTGGCTGTTTAAATATGTTGCCACCATTCGTTTTGGTAACAATCGGCAACAGAAGATGAGTGCTCAACACCTGTAAAACATTGCTCACGTGCATGTCTGTGAGAACGTTGGTTGTTACGATGAGGTAAGCATGGAGATTAGTCATATGAGGGGTGAGATAATCCATGCCGAGCAACATCTGTAGCATGGCTGATCCACCTAGTTAAAGGTATTAACTGTGATCTAGTCTTTCAATTCTGCCGCTAGGAGGCCCAGTAGTGGTCGAGGATTGTAAGCTGCAGTTCAGCTGTTCAGAGATTTACAGAACCCGAAAGCCGCAATACGGATATTGATGTGTTCCATTGCCAGTGAAGGGCGAGGCCAAAGGTCGAAAATAGTGGGATGGACGTACACAACAAAGAAGTTTGTTAAACTTACATAATTTAGGTGAGGGCCGCAGTGTTGTTTCCTGTTGATATTTACCAATTACATAACCTCTTCCAGAGTAGTAGGCATGTGACTGTGAGGTTACTCAGCTCTTTTTACTTTGCGTAGTGACAAAATTGGCGGTTCTGATAATGGGGTATGCCTTCGCTGATTGGGATTTTGTGATTGCTTAATTATTTTGACACGTTGCAAGGGACTCCAAAAGTTCTTCATCGGAAATCTCTTACAGAAATGCATAATCATGCATTTCGTGAAGCAAATACGGCCATTCATACATTCGAGCGATACAGTTCCAAAAGAATTATAGAATTTGATATCACTGAAGTAATTTGGGATCCGGAGAGTTAAATCGTTCGGGTAAAACATCTACAGAATGATAACCGGCTCTTGAGTTCCATTTGTATGTCATGACATACCGTCATTTACAACCACATGTTTTATTCGTGACTCGCAAAGGGACCATTGAAACTGCAGTGGCACATCTGGAAGAATATGACCGATATTCAGTGAGTCGGGGTGCAATATTATTACCTCCTAATCATTAATTTTTTTGGGTAGCACATCGTCATTGCACTTAATAAATATATTTAAAATACAGTCTTGCACATCAGAGCTAACGCGTATTTTAGGTTACTAGTTTCCTCAGGCCATCATCAGTCTTATATAATGTCCCATACTTCATGAAAATACCATACAGAAGCATTATATGTTTACATGGGATAGGCATCTCACACCCATTACAAAAATATAAAACAAAAATATTTTTGTTTTTAACATACTATTGTTCTTTCATCCAATTTTACATCATATTTTAACATAAGTATTATGACATTTCGGTAATGGGAATGAGATCTTTTTCCCACGTAAACATACAATGCTTCTATGTGGCTTTGTTTTAAAGTTCTGTACGTTATATAAGTTTGATGAAGGGCTGAAACTAGTAACCGAAGAGCAGTTTCATTGTGTTGTGCAAGACTGTATATTAAATATATTTATTCATTAATTTTTCTTCAGCGATTCAGGTGAAACATCTTTAATGGCCTTAATTGGTTTGCAGACCATAAATTTAGACCTAATATTCTACATACCTAGATTGCCTTCTTCATCTATCACAAGATTTTTTTTATATAGATAACTGAAGTGTAAGCTTTATACTGAAGTGTGTAATGCTTTCTTTGTAGATGAAATGGTAAAGCAATGATGTCTGAATAATAGTTCTTCACTTATATGGTTACATGATCTAAAAGAGTAAACAAGATGGCAGCACCAAACTTTCAGGGCCGGCATATGCGACAGCCCAGCAAAAACACGCTGCTTAAAGTGGTCATACTTGGAGATGGTGGTGTTGGTAAATCATGTCTCATGAATCGTTTTGTGAGCAATCATTTTGATGAGCATTCATTCCACACCATTGGAGTGGAATTCCTAAACAAAGATATTGAGATAAATGGAGAAATATACACTCTTCAAGTGAGTATTGCAGCATAAGTAACCATTCATGGTTCATATTTATTTCTAATGGGTAGACTGAATAATGTGGTTCATTTTATGCATAAAAATATTTTGTATTCAGTATGTGGGAGTAAGGAATTGAAGAGTAATGGAAGTACGTGAAAGTTAAAGAACAAATCATTGAAACTTAAAATATACTGCTTTTAATTTGATGGTATTAAGGCATTAGTTCCCCAGAGTATGACATGTCCTTTCATTGGCAACTTACATACTGTTCCTGTTATCATTTTTGTGTGTGTGCATACTTCAGTAGGACACACAAATTATACGAAGTTTCTGAGAAGGCCTTTGCTTTGCAAGTGGTGATATTTATAGAGTTAAACACATCTGCCACTGTCTTTTCAGACATGTTAGTTGCAACAGCAAATTAAGTAAAAATGATGGGTTCTGAAGTTAGCATGGGAATAAGTTGATGGAGGCATTTTGGTTGCTTGTATAATTTCTAATTGTAATCGAATATGGTAACATGAGAGTCAGCCCATGACATCCCATAGGAGGCACAGAGAGGTAGCAGGGGTATAGTGCTACTTATTCAGAACCTCTGCAATGGATGGGATGTGTATTCAACACCACATCCTGACCACTTTACCTCTGGGAAGGAGCCTGGTACCCATTGTAGGGGAGGCTAGGCGAGCCACAGGGCCATTCTTGACGAGTATGGAGAAGAGAAAATCTCTTGCCCCCACCACGGTTCAAAACCTGGACTGTCCTGCCTGTTGTGGGTCACTGTGCTCACTTTGTTAATCTCAACTTGCAAGTGAATGTTGTAAAGGTAAAGTTCACCCCAGAACAGGCCACATAGGCCCAGAGGGGGAGAGGATGTAGTAGAGCTCTACCCATCCTTCATCCTCAGCGTTAGATGGGGGTGGGTGGTCAATGCCACACCCCAGCTGCTTTACCCCCTGGCAAAACCTGGTACCGAATGTATAGGAGGCTGGGTGGGCCCCAAGGCCAGTCTGGACAGGTGCAGAAAATTAGTGAATGTGGTATTCATGTTAAAGTATGATTTTGCAATGGTTTAAAATATCTTCTTATTTCTTTTAGATTTGGGATACAGCTGGACAAGAAAGGTTCAAAAGTTTGCGCACTCCATTTTATCGTGGGTCAGACATCTGTCTACTGACATTTGCAGTTGATGACCGTACCAGTTTTCGTAACCTTGCTCTGTGGAGGAATGAATTTCTGTATTATGCTGATGTAAAAGAGGGCACAACATTTCCATTTCTAATTGTGGGGAACAAAGTGGATGTGAGCCCTGAGGAACGTGACGTTTCATGTGAAGAGGCTCGTGCATGGTGCATGGAGAATGGGAGCCCTCCGTATGTGGAGACCAGTGCCAAGGATGCAACCAATGTGGAACAGGCCTTCTCATTGGCTGTGGAGAGTTGGGCACGCCAAGAAGCCAAGCTAGACCGACCTTATATTGGTGATACAGTTGACCTGCGGCGGCAGCAGCCTGAGCAGAGGTCATCATGCTGCCTGTCAGTGGGTGGCAACACTGATTAATGGTGACTCATCTTAAACGCCCTACCCAGATTGAGGGTTAGTGCTTGCTTTGGTTTTACGTTCAACGCAACAGCAGGCTGTTGATGTACGAGAATTGCACTGCATGGTGGTTAGGGATGTCCTGTACTGTTTCATATTTTTTTATTACTTTGGTGAGGCTGTCACCTTCCATAGGCTAAAACTGTAGCTATATCTCACAGTGGTGATGTATGCTAGTAGTAGATTAATTTTTAGTAAGAATCATTTTACCAATGACATCCCTACATAATGATTTCCATTCTTACTAGCATTTCAACAGTATTTCGTCAAAACACCAACTATCGTATCCCTCGCTAAACTGACTTTTGCTGATTGTTATTCTGGTAGTTTCTGGTTGTTGTGTTTTGTGGAATGGAAGAACATATGAATTGCGTATGGAACTGTGATGCAAGAATTGTGTGTTTCTGTATCTTGAAAATTCTTTGCCTGTGTACATGGTGATGTCTTGCCTGTAGGTTAATAGATGCAGCTATGTAAGCTAGTCATGGTATTTGTGGCACTGCTATTGGCCTTATATTTAAGTGCAGCAAATGATGTACTTCAGAGTATTTCCAGCATATATTAAGCACATACTTGATCATTCTAGTCTTTTGACTTTATGAAATACCAGTATATCAGTATTTTCAGTATCAGGCTTCATGTTGTGATATTGTGGTTGAAATATGCATGTGCCTCACTAGTTTTCTATTGTATGTCTCAGGAATAATGCCTCTTGATGGTTACAGTGCTTTTCAGTATAATATGGACTATGTAAAATTACTGTTCATAGACTTTGTCTGTTCCTGTCATAAAACTTATCATGCTATATTGATGTTTTTGGCAACATGTGAAACTTAAGACAGTAACCGTATAATATGAACCAACAAGATGCATTATTTTCTATTAATTTATTTCAATGATAAGCCTCTACATGTTTAAAGCAAACTTGCTGCTTATCATCAGGAGGATCAACTCTGTATAAGTAGCAATTAGTATAGTCATGCGTTATGTTGACTGGCTGCTGGCAGGGTTGGGATGGAATTGGTTTTTGTCGTGTTGAAGATGGAGTGTTGATCGTTAGTCAGGTGGGATGTGAAGTATTGCATAAGTTGTAGATCAGCTGGTACATGGGGTTGTGCTCGCTTATGTGCTGTTCTTGTTACGTCGCCCCATAAATGTGCTGGTAATCACCAACTGCTGATTAACACTACATGCCCTTGTACAACAGTTGTACATGGCCACATAGTGTTAATCAGCAGTTGGTGATTACCAGCACATTTATGGGGTGTTGCAACAAGAGCAACACATAAGTGAGCACAACCCCATGTAGCAGCTGATCTACAACTTATGCAATACGTCACATCCCACCTGACTACCGATCAATACTCCATCATCAACACGACAAAAAACCAGTTCCATCCCGACCCTGCCAGCAGCAAGTCAACATAACGCATGACTGTACCAATTGCTGCTTATACAGAGTTGATCCTCCTCATGATGGGCAGCAGGCCTGCTCGAAACATTTAGAGGTTTATCATTCAAATAAATTAATAGAAAATAGTGCATCTTGTTGGTTTCATACTATACACATATATATCATGATGCACAGTCAACAAAACTTTAAATTAAGGTGGTACTTTTTTACAGTTTTTGTTGAGTTTTTGCAGTCATAATTACCTACCATCTGTAGTTCTTGGTTTTTTCCCCATTCATCCAAATAACTGCTACCAGATATCACACTTAAAGTAGCTCCTACCCATGCATTCTGTTTGTACAGGGAGCATATGCTTAAGGTTGGTGCATAACATTGTCATAATAGTGGCCTCTATCATTCAGTTGTTATTATTATGACAATTATATACATATGTGCCAGCTTTAAATACAGTCAACAGTACAAAGACTGCACAGGTAGGTGCAACTTTAGAAATACTACTTAGTATGGTGTATCATGTAACTCATCAAACAGCTGGGAAAATATTAAACCCATTATCATTCTGGTATTTAATCCTGTTCTTAAATTACATTTTTGTAGGGAAGAAGGTGAGACTGTGTTTAACACGAGTATGCCAGCGTTAGTAAATCATGGCTGTGAATCAATAAAATGCAAGCTAGCTACCAAGAAATCTGCTGAGTTTATGTACTGCTTAAACATTTCCTTTCTTCACACAGCTTGCTCTTTGAGACTTGGATATGCCCTATAGACTGCAAACAGATCTGAATCTTGTTTTATATTTCAAATGTTTGTAAAGGTTTGTTTGATGTCTGCATGATTTAAGAGTCGTATTTTATGTCCCAGACATTTCATCTTTCCATACCATATGCACTTACATTGTTTTATAGTCAGAATGAGCTGGGATAGCTCAGTATAATGACTAAGCTCCAAGTTGGATGACTGAGAAATCAGAATTTCACCCCTGGCAGAGACATAGGTTTTTCTCTTCTCCTAAGCATCCTTCCTGGCTCTGGAGCATCCCCAGCCTCCTGTTCAATTGGTACCAGGAGCATTGTCCGTGGGAGTAAAGTAGCTGGTGTTTTGAAGCTGATAACTCACCTCTGCCTAGTGCCAAGAATGCATAGAGCTGTACCTCCAACATTAGCCTTCATGGCGCTGTGATTCATGAAGCCCACTGACAAAAATGCCTTTACTTGGTAGTTCAGTACAGATAGAATAGTCTGTTTCCTTCACAGTGGTACAGGAATAATTTCATATGATTGCTTTTTAATGTTTTTCTTACTGTAACTGGAGATTAAGTTTAAACATTTGCAAGGTATATATACACAAAGTGTGGTTTCAGTTTTTACAGGTATAGTTGGAAAGCCTGCAGGTTACATTTCAGAACATTCTGATGAAAATTCTTCATCAGCTGTAGAATTTTATTTTTTTCTTTGATGCATGTTTGACAACTTAATATTCATAAGTATACTCTACACACAGGAAATGTTTAGTTGTTCATATGTAGTGGGTAATTCTTCTGTTGCCCATGACATTATGCATGGGCATTGCAGTATATAAACAATTGATGGTAACACTGAGAGACAGTAATGTAGGGAAGAGCTTGGTAACTGAAATATCATTCACCTTTGTTGATTCTCGTAGGATGGAAGTATGAACCAGCTTCACAACTTCATGTTGTTTAATGTAAGTCATGGCTATATTTTAAGAGAATTCACAGGTAAAGTTCACCCTAGAACAGGCCACAAAGGCCCAGAGGTGGAGTAGAGGTATAGCTCTGCTCTTTCTTTAACCTCGGCGCTAGATAGGGGTGGATGGTCAATGCCATGCCCCAGCCACTTTACCCCCAGGAAAGACCCAGTACCCATTGTATAGGAGGCTCGGTGGGCCGCAGGGCCGGTCTGGACGGGTGCAGAAAGAGAATTCATGGACCTTTAGGATTATGAAAAAAAAGGTATTTTCTTTGCCAGATTTGGTTAGAAAAGTGCAACAGACAGAAATGTGGAACTCTTATCATTAATACTCCAAGAAATTCTGATTATTACCCCCTCTATTTTGGTCACTTTCAGTGGTGTATATAGAAATTTTTGACCTAAGATGCAATTAATTTTCACTGTCATAGAATTCCCACTGACCTCTTTGCTGATAAGAAACATTCATACAGAAGTTGAATGTTTGGTTCCAGATTGACAGGTCAATATTCTTATATAATGTTCAGTTAGCCAGTACAATTACTGCAGTATGATGGCAGTTATGCATCTTCATATATGAACAGCATATAAAAAAACAGGTTGTTACACAATGAACTGTCTGGAAAATAAATACCCCTCCTTATAGAAATGTGTGGATACACACAGAATATGTAGAATGGTTTACACAGCAGCAAAGTCACATATGTTTGCTGCATGACCATTAGTTCTTTACTTACCTCATCTGCTGTTACAACCAACTATTTCATTCTATTTCTGTAACATTTCCAACTGTCAGTTATTTATGAAACTAGGAAATTGCACAGCTGGAATTTGAGGTTACTTACTGTAGTGAAGTTGTTGGATTTTGTAATTTGTTATATTTTAATGCAGTGTTGTGATTCACCTGTAATGATACATCTGGAGACCAGTTAGTTGACACATGCTAAATGTTTGCTCATATGACATATCACTGCTTGTCTCACAAGACATAATGCATATGTATACATAATGAGTATCTCTTATCACAAATCCTCTCTTTGTGTAGTACTGTCTGTACACTAGCCTAAAAATGTATTACATTATTTCTTGGTCCTGAATTGAGTTACATTGGTTGGTTTTCCTTTTTTAATTTGGTGTAACAGTAGTTGTTCACACTTAACAGTGCAGTGTTCCATATAATAAAGTAACCATTGGAACTCCAAACGTGATACATTAACACTCCCCAACAGGCTGCAACACCAGTCCACTGTGGGGTGCAAGTATCACATTCTACAGCAAAATTCCTTTAATCTGATGTATTATAATTCAGAAATCCTGAAAACCAGATACTTGAGGAGAGTATTATTTATATAGTAAAACCAACAAAATGCACCAATGTATCAAATTTATTTTATTTTGGAATGACACTCTACATGTTTCAGACGGTCTTGGACTCCTGATGATGGACAGAAAGACCATCCGAAACATGTAGAGTGTCATTCTACAATAAAATGAATTTGATACATTGTTGAATTTGCTGGTTCTACTATAAAAATATTATGATGCATGGCCCTATGAACATCAAATTTGAGGAGAGTAGTTGCTTTTTACCAGGGGAAGAAAAAAATTATCAGTGAAACAAACAAATCTTAGTGGCATACTCAAAAACTTATCCTGGAGTGTTGGTACTTAAAATGTTGTGGTATCTCCGGACCCCTTATCTCCTACTCCATCAACTTCTTCAAAAATGAAGACCCCCAAAAAAACAGAAGAGGACCCTAATGACCCAGAAGCAGCAGATGAAGGAGATATCCAAATGGAATGCTCCTCTGATTAGTTGCATGGCCCAAGCATAGTAGTAACAAAAAATTACCTGTAATAACTTATGTCAATATGGTACCATCTGATATTCAGAATATTCAATAGTTTGGCACCTGTCTGGACCCACGAAAACTGGATTAACAGAATTTTGCTGTACAGTAAATCAAAACAATGAAGATTGTCATGAGCTACCTTCACGAAACATGTATGTACACTGTCAGTATCAGCCACCAAGGACAATACTTGGATAACAACCATACTTCTATCTCTCCTACACATTTTGTTCAACCCCACTTGATCATCATTAGAGAGTTCATACAATTACAAAGAAATTATCCCGTTTTATTAAAAAATTTTCATTATCATTTAAATATTGTTAAGTTGGCACAAACATCAATACAGTGAGTTATTTTTTCATGGGGATGTTTATACATTTTAGTATACTGAAATTCATTGAAATTGGATGTCTGTGATAAAATTACAGTTGTCTTAAGGAATATTTATATGCTGCCTGCCTATAATGGACCATGACAACAGAGCTAAATCATTGTGTCAGTTCTTCAAAAAGGAAGTTGGCATTATGTTTTCCAGTAGTGCATCTCAAAGTGGGGTTATGAGACACTTATGTATGCAGTAACACAATGATGCTGTAGTTCATTATGTAATGAAAATAGCAGTTTATAAACTCATCTGTGGATAGTGATTTGTTTCCTGGATACACATTGAACTACATCATCTTTGGTGCATAAACATCTGAAACACCTTTCCTTGGTGCATGTGCTTGGAGGCTACAGTGTATGAACACCCCTAAGAAAATTAAGAACTGGATTATTCTATAGATGCTTTTGTCAACTCTCAATAGTCAAATGACAATGGAATACTTTTATGTAAACCTTTAGTAAATACATTTCTTAGATAAAATGTAGATGGAAAAACCAAATGAATGGAATAACATGAAGCACTGTGAAGGAGAATGAAGAACTTGTAAATAGGGACCAACTTATCATACATATATAATGTAATATAGGGTAATGATAAAGGATGTGTAGTGCAGAAAACCTTGTATTTGCAAATACAGCCCCAAGAAATATGTATTTCACACTCAACAAATTAAGATTATTGCCATATCATCACCACCACCACCTTTATGCAGGGTACTGACAATTATATACATGAAACAAACCATGTTTCTAAGATATATACTGTTGCAGCTGTCCTGTATTTACAGTTTGTGCTACATGTAATGTTATTTCACCCATGCATTATGTTTTGTATTTTTGCATTAGTACTTGTGTATGTGTGCAGTGCACAGTATGGCTGTTCTTTGTAGTTCCTTAATTTCATGCTTTCCTGGTATGTTGCTCAGGTACTGGCCGAGTGATTTTGAAATGGTTCCAGTTGCCCCTCTTATTATTGGTATCACTTTTGCTTTCACATTCCACATATGCTGAATTTGTATTATAAGGTCTTTATATTTTAGAATCTTCTCAGCCTTTGTCTTGATCACATTTCTGTCTCTAGCAGTTGCAACATCTATTAATAATATATTTATTTACTGCAATTGGGTTGTTACCTGGTGGCAGTGGTTATTTTACATGTAAACAAAACATGAAATTGGTTACTACTAGATTTAAGTCGGGAGGGCTACATGAGAAACACGTAGTGGCAACTTGGAATCTTGGGAACCATCTTAGCATTTGCTTAAAGACACAGGGAAACCAAGAAAAACCTGTGTTGAGATGGCCGGTCGCAGGACCTTCCGAGTACTGACTTCTAGCCAGCAGTCCAGCATCTAAAGTACCAAAAAAAAAAAAGAGCAGTGCACACACAGTACAACAAATACATATAAGAATTGTTAGGAATGGTTCTGTCAGTTCACATTCCATAATAGGGTTACCTTACCTTCATCACTTGCTTCAACTGATTTTGGTACATGGTCCTACAAGTGTTCATTGTCTAATTTCACCCCTACTGCCATGCATGTGTTAAAGTGTAGTTAAACATACACTCTATCATGTGTCTGTATGTATTGTTGTTTTGCCAATATTGGGCATGCTGATATTATGTGTTCTGCTGTCTCATCAAATTGTTTTGAGAGTCTGCATTTGCTGTTTCTGTTTGTGGTATTTTTTTGCATAATATATGGTTTGTAATGCCTGATCTTGTGCTGCTCCTGTTGCTGTTGTTATTATTATTATTATTATCATTATTATTGGTGGTGGTGGTGGTGGTAACAGTAGTGCAGACCAAGCTGGGTCAGAACATTTAGTTGATAAATATGGTTGTTATCCATTTGCTTGTGTCTGGTCATTAATATTGATATGTTATATACATATATGTACAGATCATGATATTTCTGTGTAAAAATGTATGTACATTATTGTTATAAAATACAGGAATGTAACATCAAGATGAGGTGACAAACAAGGTGGTTGCTTTCATTACAACTCACTGCACTACAGTGTGTAGAATATTTTTCTCCTCAATCTTAGGCCTGTATTTTCAAATAAAATGTCAGTTGACTGTTGGTCAGTTGGTGTCAAGATTAGAGTAATTAATTTTAATTTGATCACAGTTTCAGTGAGTCAAGGGGGAATCTGATTGTAGAATGATGGGAAAATTTTATTGTTTCGTATCTTCCATTTTTAGCTATTACTAGCTTCGATTTAATTTTGTTATTATTCACGTTTGCATTTAATGTTACACAATGCCCTACTGAATTAACAACACTGAGCTACCTGGAGGACAATGTAATATCAAGTTATGAATTGCAGATACCAGTTAAGAATATGTACGTTACTAAGTATAAGTTCCTTTATGTATGACTGTAATTTATCCCTGATTATGCAAGTAAATGTTGTGAGTTTTATCAAAGATTGTACATAATTTCTAAAGACTGCAAATCCATACTGAAATAAAAATAAATATGGCAAATGACAAATAAAAACTGCTTGGTTTTTAAAAGTATGACACATCATGCATGTCACTCATACATCATATGTTTAATAATGTAGCTGATGAAACACAGTGTATGGATAATTACTTTAACAGCAATAAATTTTCATTTTCCCAGACCTGTCAAAATTCTTTGTGTAATCACATTATAGATGCATTATGTGTATATGTAAATATCCAGAACACTTTTTTTTTTGGTACAGATACATATTTTATTGTATTTAAATGCAAATATGTTGATACTTTTGTATAAATGTAGTTTCTTTATTATATTATTAAATGTTCTTAACATGTTTACATAAATAACTAATCCATTTCCTCCTTTTACTTAATTACACAATTTCCATACAGTCTTCTCATCACGACTTGAACTTTTTAAAGGAGACCCCAGCTGACCAGGTACACAGACTATCTGCATGATGAACGCTTGTTGTTTCCATCATATAGGTTGTTTTTTCAACCGTTTATGTATCTACATAGTTGAATCACTGTAGTAACCAGGGCAGAAGCAGGTTTCATTTTTAAATTGACAGTACATTATGTGGGTGCAGTAAGATTTGAGCCCCCAGTGTTTTTATTGCTCTTGTATGTAGAACTGGAAGAAAACTGTGTCATATTAAAATAATACTCATAATGACCAATTAACACTTGATCATTTAAAATCTTCAGTAACAGGAAAATAAGTTTCTTACAGGTTGACTAACATCACAAATCATAAAGAAATCTAATATCATCATAATTACTGTCACTATGCACTGTGGCAGAACTGCCATCTACATCTAAATTTGCACTCTCATGGAAGCAACTGTTCACTGAAAGGGACAAAAATCCTTTCAACTTACAATACCTAAAATCTAAATGTTCGCTATACAATAATTCATACACTAGGATTTTAATATACCTGAGATATGAATATCCTACAAAATATTTTCTGTTTGGGCTGGGTTTATGAGACGGAAGTGGGTGGATTTGAATACTGAAAGTTCAACTTCTATACCTACAATGCACTCAAACTAAGACCCATTACCACTGGCACAAGTTAAAATGTACAACAGTCCCTTGAAATTAAAACTTATGCACTCATATGTTTGTGTTAAGCAAGGTATTTTTAATTTCAATGTCTACAGTTATTTGAACTGATAAAACATTGTTACTTTTCTGGTTAAAGGTTACCTATATTTTTCCAATACTGTTCTCTCTACAGGATACATCCCAAGTTACAATAAATATACATCAGTTACTGAATGTTAATGTACTTCATGTCCTACATTCTGTTCTGAAACTAATGATGGAGATATGGAAATCAATGCACATACGTCTCTATCACCATTATGGTTCATATTCTCTGCTCTTACATAAAGTTTAGCACAAACTTTTATGAGTAATCCTTATTCAATTAAGTGCCTGTGCATATGTTTATGTGTATCCAAACTTTCCTGATCATGTGCAAAACACAACTGAAAAATTAGTTCAAGCACTCATAATTACACACTTTACTCAACACACCCAAAGACTGTACTTAAAATGTCTGAAATAACACATTTAATATGGATGGACAAAATGTAATATGTTTTTTTGTGTTAGTTTTGGAATAATTTTCTGGTAAAGTCCAAAAGAACCTGAAGGAACAAGTCAGCTACTTCCGTCCTAAATGTATATATGTGTATACTTTTATGTACAGTACATGCTATTTATATTTTGGCTGCTCCCAAAATCATGGCAACTACCTTTTGACCAAAAATATGGCACCACAGGAAATGAAGAACATACATTTGAAAGCACATGGCAAGTACTTGTAAATGTTACCATCAGATGAGGGTAGTATATATACGTGAGTGAACAACATTTTGTGCACAAACATCACTGTGCTGGTGAACTTACACAGGACTAGTAGTCCATAAAGCTGAACAGCATGCATACATGCAAACAGCTGTTCTCTGCAGCAGAAGTGCATTGAAGTGCCATGCTGAGCTACATCAAGCATTGGGTGACTGTACCCTGCTGTATCAAACAATTGCAAGGTGGTTGCAGACAGTCAAAGTGTCAGCATGAACTGGTGACATGCAACACAGTACATGTTCCTTGTCTGTTCACACAAACATGTCAGTAGCCATAACTGAATAGTGCATGGATGAAGTTAGATGCTGCACTGTGACAGAATTAGCTGAGTGTTTTGTGTGTGTGCAAGTACTAGCGAATGTTGTCAAATTAACCAATACATGATAAGATTAAACTTTCTGAAAGGTATATGAATTATGAATGCACCATGTATATTTTAGTTCTCTTATTCAGTAACATCTAATTCCCAATATACAAGAGCTCAATCCTCCATTTTTATGATACCTTCAGCTCTTGAAGGTGTTCCATTAGAACCCTACGAGTAGGAAAATATGTCAAAAATTCTCTTACACACACACACAGACGTATGCAGTGGGATTAATTAGCATTCTTAACCAATTGTGGCCCACAAATGCTAAGACAGTAAAGTGCAACTCCCTGTGTGGAACATTGGATCAGTCCATTTCAGATCACATTTAAGCACAATGGTTTCACAAGTACATTCCTATTTACTTCCTGTGACAATTTCCATAGCAAATAAAGCTTCCTGTTCTTAAAGAACTTCTAAGCTGCCTGCATACTGGTCTTTCAACGTCAATAATCTCTCTTCTCTGACATCAAGTTGTATACACAATAAACAGTAGAGCAACAAGTAGTACATACTCTTTCCTTTCCGTCCAAAATATTTTACACATATGTGAAGAAAAAAATTCAAAACAAACAATAATGTATGTATATTTATGCCAAGTGGGCTGATATAAACAGAACAGAAAATTTATAAAATGTTCCTTAACTTTTAATAACCATCACTGGGCTCTGGTAAAGCCTCAGCTACTAAGCCAGTCAAATTCAGATAATCTAAAAATTAAGCCTAATATACAAACATCTACTTCCATCATATGCCAGATTCTTTTAGAATGCAAATACACACAGCTGTCATAAAGACACAATTTATACATAACCAACCAAAAATCAACAGCATGAACAGCCTTTCTCAAGAAGCTAATAGTTGGTAAGGTAATCACACAATTCTCTGCATTAGATACAATGTTCACAACAGTCCTCCAACTATCCCTGAATTTAGCCAAGTGCATCTAGTCCTTGTCCTCCCATTCAATCTCTGATTAATTTTAATACAGACACTCCCCAACTTGCATAAACATTCCATTCCACAAACCTTTATATAACCTGACTTTCATGTATGTTAGAGTTCAACCCACTACCCACCAAACATATACAGAGTAAATAACTCTAGTTATATTTATTTATATAGTACATGCATGCATGTAGTATTGATCCTACAATGTTTACTGAGGTGCCAAGCAAAAATTGTGTTAGAACCTTAAAAATAATAGTGAATACAGTAAATATGGCAATAAAAAAAAAAGAGTATCTGAGTTTGTGTGATGCAACTTTCAGTTCAGGCATGTGTTACTATTTAAAAATATCCCAAATAACAGCAGTCTACAGTCAAAAAGTAACACAATATTTATACACCTTGAATTATTTTATATGCAGTTTACAGAAAAACTATGTGATGTTCAGCTTATGTAACACAGGGCTTACATAACTTGGGAAGAATGCCATTACTGTTGTCCCTTCCATGCCTAGATCTTCCAAGAAGTCAATCTCCTTCAGGTTTTCTGACCAAAACTGTGTATACATTTCTATTTTGTCCCATACATGCTACATGCCACTCCCATCTTACCTTCCTTAATTTGAATAACCTAATGACATTGTAGTACATAATACATCTTTCAGTTCCCAAATTTTAAATGTCTTCCAATACAGTTGATACTTGTAGAGGCATTATTAAATCAAAAGTATAGAAAATAATCACAGGAAGTAATACGACAAAGACTAGAACTGCTAACATATAATGTGTGAAGATTAAAACTGCTAACACATGATATATGAAGCTGCTTGGACTGAAAAACAAGTAATTTTACAAAATATAAAACTTATAGGTATATTTAAAATAAAGGAAAAATGATGGATTATTATCATATATCCCAAGAACACTTTAAATTACAAACTACAAGTGATGAGAAATATTGGAAGACCAATAAGAGAATGTATCTAGCAAATGAACAGTTTAAATGGAACAGAACAATGTATGCATCCTTGTCCACAGACTGACAACACAAAATATCAAGGACCACAATTATGAAACATCACTATGCATGTATTTGTGAAATACAATGTATTCAACAAGGAATATATCTTTCCACTCTTGTGGCAGTCCTTGACAGATGAAATTATGAAATGCTACATCAAAACGCACTGTCAAAAAGAACCAGTTACTAGCATACAGACTGCAATGCTTTTCACATTGAACCTACAAATGTTACTACTACTAAATAACTCCAGCAGTCAAATGGTTAGCACTCCTGCCTCATATACAAGAGGTTCCCAGTCTGGAGACTGGCTATTCTGTCCAAGGTTGTCTGTGATTTTTCTCAAACCCTCCAGCCGAGGCTAGGGGAATACCCCAAAATATCTGTGACCCCATCCTCTTCCATCCATTATCCACAAAATCATTCTATCAATCAACATAAATAATCACTGTACCTGAAGAAGCTTTATAAAATTACCACAGATTCAATAAATCAAGCAATACTGTGATAATGAGGTACCATTATAGTTCAGAGACAAGAGAGAGCAAATTTCAATTCTGTGAAACTAAATGTCAATTTTAAAAATGGTGTCCATCCAAAACTTGAAACAAGAATGAGAGTTTGAGATAGTGGTTGGCTTTCTGAACCACATACCCATGTAAACATTTTCATTCACTGAGACACGTAACTGCTGGTATGTCCAGTTTCAGAACATGTAATATCCATCTCTGGTGCTGTCTGGCGAGTCGCTGCTGGTGTAGCTCATCTGGCCGACAGCTGCTGATGAGTTTTACTTCATTCCATATCATGGCTCCTTGCAGGTGACATAAGTCTCTGTCCAAAGCACTAAGCTCCTCAGAACTAAGCTTCTGGTCTTTTTCTAATGGAACACCATCAACATTCATGTGACTATTAGACTTAACCTTCTGTGGGAGAGACAGTCCTTCACCAGGCTTCTCAGCACATCTGTTCCTCATTACAAGCACTTTACTGTATCTACAGCCCCCAATCCCATTCATGTCTACCCTCCTACAAGAAATGAACTTTTTGAATGTCATCAGTAAATACCTGCGATGGCACCACAATGCCTCATGCCCTGCAAACCTCAGGATAAGATCCGTATTCAAGAGAAGTTCAGATGCAACCAGTCCTAAAGATTCAATTAGAGCAGACTGCATAGTACCAATATTGTCTGCACTCTGGCTGCAGGACAGGAGCTTCTGTATTGACCGTCTTGCTGTGTCTACAATATCATCACTAACTGAATGTCTGAAGTCCAGCAAACAGTCCAGCAGAAACTGTCGGTACTGCATCCCACTGTAATCTGACACATGAGTTGACACCCATGCTTCAGATGCAGCCCACTCTTTGAGCAGACAATTTTTAGCCAATGGAGCAATATGGGTCAGACACCACATTCTGTGACTCCATGCATGGTAGTTGTTGGGATAATGATCAGCTGCATACTGGGACACTCGCAGCTCCTCTTCTAGTAGCTCATCCTTATCTGCACCAGCTGCACAACAAAACATCTTCTTCTAAACACCATCATAATTACAAGTAAAAAGAACTTCCAGCTGTACAGATATTACCTGCCTAGGCTTGCCATAAAACTGATGGGGATTACTTAACTATCCTTAGGGTGGGTAAAATATCAAATGAAGGCATACACATACACCCATCTTCACATTTGAACAAAATCAATTTCCACCCCTCTACCTTTAATATAAAACTTTTACAACACATAAAATCAGCCTACGATCAATATGACTGTCTTAAGGCATGTAAGGAATAATTCTCTGTTAACAACTTAAGTCACATGATATTAATACATTTTGTGTAAGAAGTTAACAAGGAAAGTATAGAACTTTAGGCAGCTTTGAGAATGACTGTGCACCTTCTACTTAGTCACTTATTCATTTCTATTATATTTGACTACATAATGCTTAATAAACACAGTATTTGCCTTATCAGTTATTACGATCCTACAAACAACTGAGACTCAAAGGTAATGCTGTGTTGCAGTACTGCAGATTAATCTGCATCTTTAAAGATCTCAACTTACAGAGACTAAAATGGGCAAGAAAATCGCGTGGCACAATAAAGTAAAAATAAGAGTAACAGTGCTATGCACCTAGCAATAATCTTCTGACCACCCACTTGCGGTGAGCAAATGCATCAGCACATTTTGGCTTGCGAGACAGTAGTACTGCTGTGAAGTGCAGCTCCCTGGGCATGTCCAGTCTGCTGGATTGCAACATCTCACGGCGCATGTTCCAGAAAGTTGTCACATCAGGATTGAGCAAGAGAGCACCCGACAGTAAACGTGCCAACAAGGCAGGATCTGAAGCAAGCAAACATTAACCTTGTTACACAAATAACCAAAACACAACTGAATAGTGCTCAAAATGCAGCAGAAAACAGCATATCAAAGATCACTTTCGAAAAAGTTAAAATGGATTTTACAGAATAGGAGTGGAAGGGTGAGGAGTAAAGTAAAATACATCAGGACAGGCACCACAGCGACCCTTGCACCCTGACTGATTCTGATCTTTCCTAAGCCCCTTTGCTTAAGCAATGGTGAGGAATAAATGTATTTGGTTCTTGATAAGGAACAATGGCACAAACATGAATATAGTTACAAGCTCTTGCATTCCATAAAATGCCAAATATTTCTTTTTGTAACTGAAAGACTATTAGGTTCTCAAGAAGGGCTCTACCAAATGAAGTTAGCTATAATTTCTGCAGTCCATGTAATATGAAACAACTACTTTAAGAATGTAAAACTAATGTTCCTCTGAACATTAAACTTAATGAAAAATGAGTGTAAGTCATACACAGTCTTTTATGCACCACAACTCACCCAGCATTTTACAATTCTATAAAAACTTCAAAACATCCTGCCCATACTATGACCACAAGATACAAAAATGTCGCATTCATGATGCAAGTCCCCATTCCCACGGTTAATTTTCAGCTTCATACTCACATATTAATACACAAGGATAAATTATAATGGCCTTACATATTGTGTACGAGGGCACAGGCTTAAATTTCTGTAGTGCAAACATGTTACTTTATCATCAGTGCTAGGACTATCAACCTTGCTAGAATCTGATGCATTGAAAATCACCTCCACATCACAGAGTGTTCTTGGTTCATATAACAAAACTTTAACAGCACTGATCATACAGGGTCACATTAAAGGACATTATATATTACAAAGATAAAGAAAATGCAGTCAGTCTAATTTGATGTGGCAGCCCATACACCAGGAAGGTACAAGGAAAATGCAGTCACAGTCTAATTTGATGTGGCAACCTAACACTTACCAGGAGGGTGTGAGAAAATTCATCAAAAATGTTACTCAGGATAAGCAGCCTCATACAAGATTTGAACACAGACCCTCCTAAATACAATGAGGAAGTGTCAACCATTCAACAACACCCAATCCATTAGTAAGTAAAATTCCACAGCTTCATAGCCCTAATACATATGCTGGATTCAGAATTCAGCAAAACAGCGACTTTTTCAGGACACCCAGAGTTGTACCTCTGAGTTTGAGCCTCCTAACAAATTCAGTCTCTCAAAATGTACAATGGGAAAAAGACATGATCTGCTTCCAACCAATTTTATTTTTGTCAGATCTTAAGTGGAATGGCAAATACTCCAGTGAGTATCAATACAATCCCCTTAAAAATGTTTATGACGGGTACATAAATTACGGGTGCTAGGTTGTCCAGGCGACTAATTTTTTTTACAGTGGTGCCTAACATTTGTGTGTTCTCCATGTGGAACTTGTTACACGTAACCCATCTAGCACCTAGAATTTTGAGATGGTTCCTACTAGATGTTTGATAAATCAGTGTACCCTGCTGTAAGAAAAATAAATTCCTCTTCTTCCTGAACACTACTGTTACTATAACACCACAAGTAATCCAACATGTGACTACAGAAGCTGGAGAAAGCCAAAAAATGAAAATTTCAATACATAATTCAATCTAAAAAACAGCAGCACACTTTGAATTACAACATGCAGTTCTACAACTAACTTAAAAAAAACATTTTTTCCACACAACTGCAAAAATAATCTATGCCTTTCACAAATCCTGGTCGTTTCACAGCAACATCTGAACATTTAACTCTTGCCACAAAACACTTTTTATCAAATCATCCCTATCACTTCTTGCAGCATGGGATGGAGTTAAACTTGCATAGCAATTCTTACACAAAGCCCAGCTCAGAGTCAATAGTTTCTGTTCAATAATCACACAATAATAATATCTTAAAAATAACAGAAAAGGAGAGGTTTTCCATTGAACATTACTGTCAATTGCTGAGATTATAAAGTATCAGTGGTAGATAGGTGAAATATGAGTATGGTGCATTGGTAGAATGTTAATGACAGGGGAAAACTGAAGTACTCAGAGTAAAACCTGTCCCAGTGCCATCTGGTCCACCATGAATCACACATAGACCAGGTGGGGGGAGATCAGCAACTAACCTCCTCAACCGTGGCACAGCCTTTAACCTAATAAATCAGCCATTTTGAAAAAACACTCCACACAATCCTGCCAGATAGAATGACAGCAGGATCCTGAGAAACAGTTTAAGTATGTAATAGCAGTGACTAACCTTCCCTGCGGGTGCGCAGCTGTCGGGCATCCATGAGACGGTGGTATGTGTAACAGTAAACATGGCGGACGCACCAAGACTCCAACCCCAAGTAATGTTCAACATGAATCACAGGTGACTTGTTATGGTTCACTGTCACTGGCACAATGTCAAACTCTTTTCTATAATACAAACACACAAGACATACTTGGGTTGGATTTTCAAGAACACCACAATGCTTAACACCACAATTAAAAAAAAAAAAGACTTTACAAACTACCACCAAATGGACACAGTTGTGACACAAGAAAACTGTGGGGTTCATTATTTTACTGCAATAAAACCTACATCAGAGACACTCAATGGTCTAGTGAAAAAGATAAAGCATACTAAAACTAAGACTTTGACAATAATGTACCAAGGTTTCTGTATGAAACAATCTCTGACATGGCATCACTGGAATAAATAATGAACAGCTACTGTATTGGCTTATTATCACCTTCTTCACATTAGCCTCTGAAGTGAATGTACACAGTCAAACAACAAAGTTCCAGGATTGATGCTAACAAGCAAGTATGGAATGGTACACAAAACCAATTATGACCAATCTATGTTACTTCATGTTACAATGGCCAGGGATTAGTAAAAATAAGTTCTACCTCAATCTTTCCACGTGCAGCAGCATTTTGCATTAGTTGTGTTCTTTGTTGTCACCGAACAATGTGAGCAAACATCCAACTTGTTTCAAACACAGTAAAACAGCCACGAAAACATACAAAATGTTTAATGCTAATTTATAAAAATAAACTGTATACCACAATCATGTCATCCAGTGGTTCAACAACTTAGAGAAGAGGGCCATAAAGAGGATCCAAGGAATGAGAGGCTGTTAACTGCTCAAAATCAAGAAACAGTCAAGAAAGTTCATGAAGTGGTGGCTAAAGACAATAAAATAACCCTCAAATTGATGGAGTATCAACTGAATGTTAACATAGTAATGATTTGTCAGATTTTAAATTAAGATCTCAGAAACAGGAAAACCTGCACAAAGTCTGCTCCACACAGTCTCAATTTGCCACAACAGTGTAGTGCTTACAGGCATATTGCAGCATTGTAGATAACAGCCAGTCAGTCAGCTTTTCTCTATTCCCTGCAGTCAGAGCTACCTCATATGAAGACCATTTCAGGTCTTTAAAGACATCACCTCCACATAACAGCCAACTGACACACAGATCCCTTGGATACCTTCAATGACTGTTACACAGAAATTCTTGAAAGATATGTAAAAACTGCTTGCAGTCAAAATAGATTTTGAAAGAAAATACAATAATTTTCCTCTTATTTCATGCATATCTGTTCTTACAGCATTAATCCCGAAACTTCACTCTCTGACTACACATTTGATTTACTCTGAATGAAGGCATCATGATGTGCTTGAAAATCAATAAGTATTACACAAATGTACATCAGTACATTCTATTTATTCTATAGTATGGCTACATGTTTTCACTAGATGTTAGTCATCTTCAGGCCCCTACAATTACTTTACCAGATGCTTTGTCCACTTTGGGATCCCATAGTGTTTACATGTGGATTACTTATTTGCTAGAGCTTTTAGAAATTACAGGGT
>Ga0123354_10002562_pt1 | contig 24188 bp, 19 predicted proteins | sample TergutLab28metaG_2_FD_97872 | JGI IMG/M metagenome (GOLD analysis project Ga0123354, IMG submission 97872) | Labiotermes labralis P4 segment gut microbial communities from Petit-Saut dam, French Guiana - Lab288 P4 | ecosystem: Host-associated > Arthropoda: Insects > Digestive system > Gut ... | reverse complement strand
GGGGTGGCCGGGGTCAGCCTGGGCAGCGGCCTGGGCGGCCAGATTCATGCCCTGGGCATCTTCATGGGGCTTCTCTCCGGCGTGACGTACGCCCTGTATTACATATTCGGCAAAGTCTTCCTTGGCCGCTACGCCACCCCGACCATCTTTCTCTACGCCCTGCCCATCGGCGCGGCGTGCATGGTTCCCTTCATCCATTTCGGCCCGCGCCCCATCCAGGCTTGGCTTCTCTGCGCCGCCACGGCCGTCTGCACCACGTACGGGGCATACACCCTCTATTACGCGGGCCTGAAACGCATCGAGGCAAGCCGAGCCGCCGTCATCGCCACGCTTGAGCCGGTGGTCGCGGCGATCCTGGCCTTTTCCTTTTTCGGCGAGCGCTTCACGGCCCTTGGCTACATGGGATCGGGACTGATCCTTCTGGCCGTGCTGATGACGATTTTGGGCGGCAAGCGGACATAGAATACGCTTAGAATCAATGTGCTTGCAATCTTCATCGGCCTTCTATATAAACCTTCCGTCTGAAAATGTGTTTGTGGATGTGGCAATAAGAGAGGGGTCGGCAGTGGCATACGGCAACGGTAAGCGCTCCATGCAGATAAAAGCCGCCCTTCCGGCGCGCTTCTTGCTACACACACACACACACACACACACATGAACAACGCCCTGTAACGCGCCCGCGCTCAAGCGCCGCGCGGGTTTTGGCGTTTCTTTCCTCGTGAGGCTCAAGCCTTGCTTTCTGTTCAGGAAGCAAGGCTTTTTTTGTGTCTGAAACAAAGTAAGGAGGGATAAGGAATGAGTTCACCGCTGAAGAGGATGGAACGGATAGTTTTGGTCTTGCTCCTGTTTTTCTGTGCGCTTTCCCCTCTGGGCGCATACGCCCAGACGACTACCCCAATTGGAGTGTATGGCGGTACTTCCACCTATAATGGCTTGAACGTCACCACCTCTGGCGGTGCCGGTCTGCATACCCTGACGATTGGTGGTTCGCCGGTGCTGACCGTCAACGATTCCACGTTTACGAATAACGCCCCCGCTGCCGTTGTTTGGGCCATTTACGGCGGCAGTACGACGACGCTTAACAATGTCAACATCACCGCGACCGGACTGGCAGGCACCGGGAGCTATGGCATCCGTATCTATGGCTGGGAATTTGAAGCGGCGACGCCTTCTTCCGTCACCATCAACGGCGTCAATGTGACGGTAAAGACCAATGACTATGGAGCCGTTGTGCAAGGCGGCGACGCGACCTTGAATCTTCAAGACAGCACACTGCACTCCACGGGACGTAGCGCCCTTTACATCACTGAAGACAACACAACCGCGAACTTCGTCAATACGACGGCCATAAGTGATGCCCGAGCGGCTGCTACCATCGCGTACAGTGGAACCCTGCACGCCACCGGCAGCACATTCAACGGCGCGACGGATGCCGTGCTGGTAACTGGCGGCGGCACTCCATCCGATCCGACCTCAGGTCCCAGCGATCTGGTGACGATTACTGGCGGCACCCTAACCGCGCAGGGCGGCGACGCCATCCACGCGGTAAATACCGTCGCCGATATCATCTTGGCCGGGTCCATGAGTATAAGCGCGTCGTCCGGCAACCTGCTGAACGTCGAAAGTAATAATCCCACCGTCGACGCCTATCCAAACCCGACAGCTAGCATCGTGAATTTTACCGGAAACGGCCTCACCGCAACCGGCAATATCATAGCCGACGCGACAAGCACCTTAAATGTCAATCTGACCAACAATACGGTCATCACCGGCGCGCAGAACGGCGTGAACATCGCCACCACCATTGACGGGACAAGCACCTGGAACGTCAATGCGAATTCGGCCATAGCCTCCTTGAATAACGCCGGCCTCGTGGCCTTCGTGGCCCCTACGGGAGACCCCACGCAAGCGGCCAGCTATAAGACTTTGACCGTGAACAACTATGTGGGCAACGGCGGAACCATCCTTTTCAATACTTATTTGGCGGGCGACGGATCACCCTCCGACCTCCTTATGATTAACGGCGGAACGGCCACCGGCACGACAACCATAAAAATCAACAACACGGGAGGCCTGGGGGCCTTAATCACCGGCAACGGCATCCCACTGGTCACGGTGGAGAACAACGGCACGACCGCGACCGGGGCCTTCTCCCTCTTTGGCGGAAGTGTCTCCGCAGGCGCGTACACATACACGCTGAATCAGGGCGGTCTGGCAGGCGCGGACCCCTACGACTGGTTTTTGCGCGATACGCTGACGCCTGTTATCCCGGTTGTGGTGTCGCCTATGTCAACACTGACGCCGACACCAACGTCTCTCATCGGTGTGGCTTTTGATGTCAGAGATCCGTTAGACAGTACGCTCCAGTTTATCAGCGCGGTCCAGGCCAACCCGGCGCGACTGTCGTTCCTGAACCGTACAAATCCATGCCCAACTACCGCCAGGAGGTGCCCGTTTACATGGCCGCTCCGGCCATCGCGGAAAAGATGGGCCGCAGCATGCTCGGCACGTACCACGACCGCAGGGGCGAGGACTACGGCCTGTTCCAGAATCCCTCCTCCGACAGCCAGACGACTCGCGACATGGCCGGGTGGCTGCGCGTGTTCGGTGAAATCGGGCATAACGGATTCGGCAAAGGCGCGAGCAATTTCTCGAGCCAAGGCCCCGCCTACGACTTCGGTATCTCCGGTGTGCAGCTTGGCTTCGACGCCCTGCGTCTGGCCGCCGACAACGGCCTCTCCCATGCGGCAGGGGTGTACTTGGGCTACATGCACGGCCACGCGGACGTGAACAACGTGTACAACGGCTCACGCGCCGGAAGCCTGGACATGGACGGCTGCTCGCTTGGCGCCTACTATACGCTCAAAGGCGCCCAGGATTGGTACGTGGACGCGGTGCTGCAGCCCACCTGGTACACCAATGCCGAGGCGCGGTCCGAGGGAGGATATAAAATTCACCCGAACGGATTCGGCTTCTTGGCCTCGCTTGAAGGCGGCTACCCCATAAAGTTCGGGGCCGACCAGTCCTGGGCTGTCGAGCCGCAGGCGCAAATCATCTATCAGCATAACCGTCTCGACAATGGCTCCGATCCCGCAGGCCGCGTGAAGTACGGTAACGTGGACGGCTGGACCGGCCGCCTGGGGGTACGGGCCACAAAGAATTGGACGACGCAGTCCGGCAAGAAAGGGACCGTCTGGGCGCGCGTAAACGTCTGGCAGCAGATGGGTGACGACGCCAAGACCACGTTCTCCAACGTGAACGGTGCCTATCCGGTGAGTCTTAAGACCGCCTTGGGCGGAACCTGGATGCAGATGGGGCTGGGCGTATCCGGCCATCTGGCCAAGAATGTCTCGGCCTTCGTGAGCGCGGACTACAATCAAGGCCTGGGCAACGCCAACGGGCACAGCTTTGCCGGACGGGTCGGCCTTACATACCAGTTCTAAAACCGACAAAAGCTGAACGCTCAGGGAAAAAGGGTCCGGCCTTCTCAAGGAGGCCGGACCCTTTTTTGACTCGCAATTGATTGTAAACCGTCCCGCTCCTGTAACCCAATACCCGTTGACATCAAAGGGAAAAAGGGTAAAATCCCCGAAGACTTTTTCGCCGGAAACGGCCAACCCCGCAAGGGAAATCACCATGAGCCTTATCACCAAACTGTTTTATCTCTTCCGCAGAGTTTGGAAGGCCATCCGGCTCTATCTGGTGCTGGCTGGGCCTGGGCTTGTGGTCATGATCGCGGACAACGACGCAGGCGGCATCACCACGTATGCCGCCACCGGCGCCAAGTATCATTTTAATCTCATCTGGATGATGGTCGTCCTGGTCCCGGTGGCCTACTACGTCCAGGAAATGACGGTGCGCCTTGGGGCCGTGACCAAACGCGGCCACGCCGAGGCCATTTTTTCGAGCTTCGGGGCGTTCTGGGGCTGGTTTTCGCTCATTGACCTGCTCTTGTGCGACTGGCTGACGCTCATCACCGAATTTGTGGGCATGACGGCGGCCCTAAGCCTTTTTGGCGTGCCGGCATGGCTCACCGTGGTTCTGGTGAGCGTTCTTATGACGCTTATTGTATTCAACGGACGCTATTGGACCTGGGAAAAGATCACCATGATCTTTTGCGTGCTGAACCTGATCTATATCCCGGCGGCCTTTTTACTCAAACCCTCCGTATCAGACATCTTCCGACACGGGTTTGTGCCCAACTTCCCCGGCGGCTTTAACAACGAACTCTTTTTCTTCATCATGGCCAACATCGGGACCACCATCGCGCCCTGGATGCTCTTTTTCCAGCAAAGTTCCGTGGTGGATAAGGGCATGACCGAAAAAGACATCCCCTTCGGCAAGATCGACACCCTGATCGGGTCCGTTTTTACCGGCGTCACTGCCATCTTCATCATCATCGTCACGGCGTTCATGCTCTATCCGGCGAATATTGACGACGCGGCCGTAGCCGCCCAAATGCTCCTGGGAAAAAATCAATACGTGGGCGCGGCCATGGCCATCGGCCTCTTCGACGCCGGGCTTCTGGGGGCCATCTGCATATCGCTGGCCAGCTCCTGGGCCTTTGGGGAAATCTACGGCTGGGCCCATTCGCTCAATAATAAAATCAAGGAAGCACCTTGGTTTTACGCCTCCTATATTCTCATGCTGCTAAGCGCGGGCGCGGTGGTGTTGATCCCCGGCGCGCCGCTGGTGCTTATCACGCTTTTCGTCCAGGTGATCGCGGTCACGCTTTTGCCGGCCGCCCTCATCTTCCTCATTCTTCTTTTGAACGATGAAGAAACCATGGGCGAATATAAAAACACCCTGACCCAGAACATCATCACCGGACTCATTGTGTTTGTGGTCATTGTCATGTCCACGCTCTACGGGGCAAGCACCCTCTTCCCGAACTTGTTCAATTAAGAGGATCGCATCATGGGCGCCTTTCTCCAAAAGCATTTTCCGAAGATCCATGAGATCAACCAGCGATACGCCACGCCCAAGGTAAAGCTCTCCAAAACAATGCGGGTGATTCTCTTTCTCTTGCGCTGCTATCTTCTGCTGCTTGTACTGATGCTGGTCTATAAATTTTACACCACCGTGAAGGGCTAGCAATAAACCGGAACTCCGCCATGAACGCCAACACCACAATCTGTCAGGATCAGGCTCCGTTTTTTTTAAGCAATGTCTTAAAGAAGAAAGTCCTGTGGCACGAGAAGAGCATCGGCAAGCTCGCCGATATGGTCATCAAAGAGACGGGTATTCTCCCCCAGGTAACGCACATCGTGGTCGGGCGTTCCTTCGGCTATCCGAGCCTGGTCATCCCCACTGAAAATATCGAGACGTTCACGGGCCGGCAGTTCTTGGTGAAGATGGATTCCCTGGAACAGTTCGCCCAGGAAAAGCTCAAGGGGTTGTCTCTCTTAAACGATCACGTCATGGACAAAAAGGTCGTGGACATGGAGGATCACGAGGTCGAGATGGTTTATGACATCAAGCTCGCCTACTGTTCCAACGGCATCTTCGTCACCGACGTGGACGCCAGCCGCTACAGTTTCCTGCGCCGCCTGGGGCTAGGCGGGCTTGCCGACTGGATCAATACGCTTGCCGAATCCTTGAAGCGGGACGACATCATCCCCTGGAAATACGTGCAGCCGCTCTCCAAGGAACTGGGCAGCTTTTCCGGCGCGATAAAGTTGAATATCCTAAAGCAGAATATCCGCGAGATTCATCCTATGGATCTTGCTGACATCATTGAGGAATTGGACCCGGAAGAGCGCCTCACCGTCTTTAACGCCCTAAGCGACGAGAAGGCCTCCGACACCCTGGAGGAGATCGAGCCGCGCGTGCAGCGCGAAATCATCACCTCGCTCGGCGACGAAAAGGCCGCGGACTTGATCGAGGACATGACCCCGGCCCAGGCCGCGGACGTTCTCTCCGCCCTGCCCGCCGCCGATGCTGACGATATTCTCGCGCTCATCGACGAAAAGGACAAGGCCAAGAAGATAGAAGCCTTGATGGACGAACACGACAAGAGCCTCATGGATTTCGTCACCACGAACTTCATCCGGTTCGCGCCGGACGCCACCGTGGCCGATGTGGTTGACCAGTACAAGGATGTGGCCAAGGACATGGACGCCATCTGGTACATCTATGTGGTCACGCCGGAGGGCAGGCTGGCCGGCGAGGTGAACTTCCACACGGCGCTTCGCGCTGAGCCCACGCAGTGCCTGCGGGATATTATGGTCTCGTCGGTCAAGCGGCTCTGGCCCGACGATACGCTGGCAAAAGCCGCCCAGATGTTTGATACGTATATGTTCCGGGCCCTGCCCGTGGTGGATGAGGACGAAATGATGCAGGGCGTGATTCTCTATAAGGACGTGATGCGCTTAAAGCACACGCTTTTGTAGCGCGTCTGGACAGTATGGCGGACGCTCTATAAAGTTGCGTCATGCTGGAAACCACATCCCTCTTTTCCCCCGACACATTCGCCGCGCGGCGCGAAAAGTTGCGCGCCGTCCTGCATGAATCCGGCCACAGCGCCCTTCTCGTCTCGCACGCGGCCAACCGCTACTATCTCTCAGGCTTTGAACTGCACGACCCCCAGTGCAACGAATCCTCCGGGATGCTCCTCATTGTCAGGGACGGCAAAGACAAACTCCTGACGGACCCCCGCTACCTGGACGCGGCCAGACGTCTCTGGTCCCTTGACGACATCTTCATCTACAGCGGCAAAAGCCACATCCTGATACAGGAGTTTCTGGCGGGTATTCACAGCGGCCCCATAGCCTTCGAGAGCCAGGCCATGAGCGTGGCCGCCTACGAAACGCTGCGCGAAAAGCTGACGCTTGTCCCAACCACAGGCCTTGTCGAAGGGCTTCGGCGCATCAAGGATCCCGCTGAAATTGAGATCCTTGAGCGCTCCTTCGCCGTAAACGAGAAGGTAATGCGGGCCGCGCCGCAATATCTTGTCCCAGGCGCGAGCGAAGCCGAAATCGCCTGGAGGCTGGAGCGGCTTTTCCGCGACTTGGGCGCCTCGGAATTGGCCTTTTCGCCCATTGTGGCTGTTGACGCCAACGCGGCCTTGCCGCACGCCGAACCCGGCCACACGAAGGTAACGCAAGAGTGCATGGTGCTGATAGACATGGGCGCGCGCCTTGACGGCTACAATTCCGACCAGACGCGTACCTTTTGGGTGGGGTCGCGCCCGCCTAAGCGCTTCTTGGAAGCGTTGGAACTCACCAAGACCGCTCAGGCCACGGCTATCGCGGCCATCCGGCCCGGGGTCCCCTTGGCGGACGCCTATCGGGCGGCCTGGGCGTACTTTGAAGCGCATGGCGTAGAAAAGGCCTTCACCCATGCCCTCGGACATGGGGTGGGGCTTGAGACCCACGAGGCCCCAAGCCTTTCGCCGATGGCCCAGGGAACGCTTGAGGCGGGCATGGTGGTCACGGTGGAGCCTGGGCTTTATTACCCCGAATGGGGAGGCATCCGCTGGGAGCATACGGTGGTGGTCACTGAGGACGGCTGCCGCGTTTTGGGCCAAAGCGCGTGACGGCAAAGCCCCATCCGCGCGGGCGCAAAGCCCCCTATTGCGCCCTGGCATGGTCCGCGCGCCTCTATGCACGGGTTGCCCCGGAACATATCGCGCTTTTCAAGTTTTTGCTGGAGGCGCATGGCCACCTGGGGATTATGAGCGTGGCCGACCGCCATGCCGCGATTCTCATACTGCGCTACTCGCCCGATCAAGAGCGGGAGATGCGCGAATTTCTGGAAGAAGCGCGGGAAACCGTGCCGTTTACAGTAATTGAACTCCCAAAAAATCAGGAGGCAAGCCATGATTGATCTCGAAAAAGCCAAAGCGAGCATTGCGGCCTTTCAAGCGCTTTTGGACGCCACGCCGAAAGAGGCGCAACACGTGCGGGTCGCCACGGACGCCTGGACGCTCACAGAGATCGTCGGTCATCTCGTGGACGGCGCCAGCAACAACCATCAACGCTGGGTCAGGCTGCGCCAGGGCAATCTGGAATTTCCGGCGTACGCCGCCGAGGAATGGGTCACACTCCAGAAGTATGACGCCTGCGACTTCAAAACCCTGGCCTGCCTCTGGGGTTGTTACAACGCCTTCCTCTTACATCTGACCGCCACGACGCCAAAGGAAGCGCTTGGCAATGTCTGGGCAGGTGGCCCGATGGGGCCAAAGACGCTGGAAGCGTTGATTGAGGGCCACTACGCGCACACACTCATGCACGTGGAGCAGTACGCCAAACGCCTGGAAGAGGTGAAAATACGGCTATAGTCCTTGCCTGGGTTGGGATCCTCGCCATGCGGATTCGGGTGGGCGGCGAGGCTGTGCGTAACCAATCCCATAAGGGATCGTCTTCAAATCGATCCTGTTGGGATTGGTCAAGCATAGCCGAGCCGCCAAGCGGAAGGATCGTCAGTCGAGTCTGTAAAAACGCCTCGCGTTCTCGCCTGTAATGCGCCATACCTCTTCTGTCGGCAGCCCCTTGATCTGGGCAACGGCCTGGGCCGTAAACACGTTGTATGCAGGCTCATTGGGAGTGCCCCGGTAAGGTTCGGGCGTCAAAAACGGCGCGTCGGACTCCAGAACGAGCCGCCCCATCTCCAGAATGGCCACGGCACGGCGCAGTTCCTCGTTTTTGCGGTACGTCACCGGACCTGGAATGGACACGGTGAATCCACGGTGAATAAGCTCCACCGCCAGATCCGGCCCGCCCCCGAAACAGTGCCAGAGGACCATCTCTCCGGGAAGCTTCGCTTGATCGAGAATGGAGAGCGTCTCGGGCGCGGCGTCGCGGCTGTGGATGGCCACGGGTTTGTCCAACTCGCGGGCCAGGGCCAGCTGCTCGCGGAAAAAAAGCTCCTGGCGCTCTCTGGGCACTTCCTTCCAATAGAAGTCGAGGCCAATCTCGCCCACGGCCTTGAGGTTCGGGTCGGCGCGAAAAAGCGGGGCCATGTCCGCGACGCTTTGGATGTCCCGCTGGCCGCAGTCATCGGGATGGATGCCCAGCAGAAAAAAGACCTGCGGATAGGCCCGGAGGGTTTCGGCGTTGGCCCGGTACGCTTCGGCTCCCAGAAAGACGTTGCCAAGAAGAGCGAGACCGGCGCGGTCCGCGCGGTCAAGCGCCAAGGGCAGAGCCTCGGCGTCCAGGGACTTGTAGTCCAGATGGGCGTGGGTTTCGACGCCTACTTTGGGCAGCCCCAAAGATTCGGGCAGCGGACGGTCGTGTTTTTTGCTCATAGCGGGCGGATACTGCGCGCAAGGCAAAAAGGCAAACCGCGCCCACTCCCGACTGACCCGAGGCGGCGGACTGGACGTTTAGCCTGCTTTCCCCTACCTTCGCGCCGCTATGGCAGAAGAACACGTCAGAGAAATAGCGAAGAACGCTTCCGTGGTCGGGGGAGCCACGCTGGTCTCGCGCGTCCTCGGCTTTTGCCGCGATATGATCGTGGCTCATGTGCTTGGCGCGGGGCCAGCGGCGGACGCCTTCAACGTGGCTTTCCGCCTGCCCAATATCCTGCGCCGCCTCTTTGCCGAGGGATCCATGACCATGGCCTTCGTGCCCGTGTTCTCCGATCTTCGGGAAAAGCACGGCAACGAGGCCGCCTTCGCCATGACTCGCGCGGCGCATGTCTGGCTCGCGCTGATTTTGGGCGTCATCACGGCACTGGCGCTTCTCTTCGCCCGCCCCCTGACGCTCGCCATCGCGCCGGGCTTCGCCAACGACGCCACCCAGCTGGACCTCGCGGTGCGGCTCGTGCGTATCTGTTTCCCCTACATCCTTGCGATGTCCCTTGCGGCCTTGTGCATGGGCGCGCTCAATTCCATGGGGCACTTTCTCGTTCCGGCCCTGGCCACAAGCGCTCTCAATGTTTTCCTCATCGCCGGATGCGTCCTTGCCTGGTTCTTTCATTTCGACGTGCCCACGACTCTCGCCTGGGCGGTCGTTGCGGGCGGCATCGGGCAGCTTGCCATGCAGGAACCTGTGCTGCGCCGGTTCGGATTTCGCTGGCGCGGTCCCTGGACGTTTTCCGACGACGGGATAAAGCGCATGGGCAGACTCATGCTGCCCACGGTCTTCGGCGCGGCCATCTATCAGATCAACATCCTGGTCAGCACCCAGCTTGCCTCCTTTTTGGCCAAAGGCTCCATCTCCGCCCTCTACTACGCGGACCGGCTGGTGCAGTTTCCGTTGGGAGTTTTCGGCGTGGCCGTCGGCACGGTGGCCCTGCCCAGCATGGCAAAGCTCGCGGCCTCGGGCCGGACCGAGGAACTAAAGTCCACCCTGTCCGCCTCGCTTCGCCTGACGCTTTTCATCTGTCTGCCGGCCACGGCCGGACTGGCCGCCCTGGCCGCACCCATGGTGCGGGCGCTTTTCGGGCACGGGGCCTTCACCCCCGAAGCCGCTCGCGCCGCCACCATGGCGCTTCTGGCCTATTGCGTAGGGCTGCCGGCCTTCGCCTGCGTGCGTCCCCTGGTCTCGGCCTTCTACGCCCTGCACGACACCAGAAACCCGGTGATCGCGGGCTTTTACTCCATGCTCGCCAATATGGTCATGGGCGCGGCGCTGATACTCCCCTGCAAATTCATGGGCCTGACCGGAACCGGATCGCTCGCCGCGCCGATAAATGTCCGGCTTCTGGCGGGTCTGGCCCTGGCCGTGTCGCTCTCCTCGTGGCTCAATGTCGGGATTCTGGCTCTGGCTTTTCGCAAAAAGACGGGGGCGTGGTTCAAATACGGCCGCACCACCGGGATAAGCGTCGCATTGAGCCTTTTGATCGGGCTTGGAGCGTGGCTTACGCCGGTGAACAAATACCTGGCCCTGGCGCTCATTGTGGTTTGGGCCGCGCTCTATATGGTCCTGGCCATGGTCTTTAAGGTGGAGGAGGCGATGCTTCTTCTGGGATTTATCCGCAAACGGCTCGCGCGTATCTCCCCAAAAAACTGATATGGATGCGCCAAGCGTCGTCCAGACAGCCCGCGAGGCCTTTCCCACGGGGCTCGACCAGCCGGACAACGGCCACCGTTTTTCCTTGGACCCTTTACTCCTGGCCTCTTTTGTTTCTCTCAAAAAAGACGACCGCATGGCGGACCTGGGTTCGGGCTGCGGCGCGGCCGGGCTTGCCGCCCTCCTGCGCGGAACCGTTGAAGCGCCCACGCAGGTGACAAGTCTCGATATTGATCCCGCCATGACCGGCTTGGCCACTACAAACAGCGCCCGCCTGGGATTCGCGGACCGTTTGCGGCCGCAAACTTTGGACATCCGTCAAGTCCGATCAAAGCTTCCCGCCGAATCCGTGAGCGTGGCCCTGGCCAATCCCCCCTACCGTAAACAGGGAACGGGACATTCTTGCCCGGATAAAACGCGCGACCGGGCCCGCTCTGAATCCCACGGGACGCTTGCTGATTTTATCTCGGCGGCAGGCTGGCTTCTGACCAACAGGGGACGGCTGGCCGTGGTGTTTCCCGCGGACAGGCTTTCTGAGCTTTTCGGAGCCTGCGAACGCGTCCGGCTCACTCCCAAGCGTCTGCGCCTGGTCCATTCACGGCTGACTGAACCCGCCAGGCTTGTCCTTGTGGAGGCTGTGAAGAACGCGGGCTCCGGGCTGCGGGTGGAAGCGCCTCTTGGCCTTTATGAAGGATATGGAGAGGGTACGCGCCTTAGCGCTACGGCCCTGGCGTTTTGTCCGTTTCTGGCGAAGAATCCGTAGTTGCTTCTTCAGCCTGGGTTGGCTGCCCCTCTGTAGGTACAGGCAAGTCTTTATCTTTCGGCTTCTTCCCAAAGAAATACGCCACCCAAATGCTCACTTCGTACAGAAGCACCATGGGCGTGGCCATAAGCATCATACTGACCACATCCGGGTTGGGACACACTATCGCGGCCACGACAAAGAGGACCACTATGGCCATGCGGCGCTTGGCTCTAAGCCACTGGTGCGTCACAATGCCGAAGCGCGCGAGGAAAAAGACGAAGATCGGCATCTCGAAGATGATGCCGAAGGCGAAAAGCAGTCCCAGCGCCATGGAATAGTATTGGGCAAGCTTGGGATTAAACGTTATCTGCCCGACGCCGTAATGGGCCAGAAACGTAAAGCCGTAAGGAAAGACGATAAAGTAGCCGAAGGCCGCGCCGGACACGAAACAGAGCGCGGTAAAGATCCCGACGGGAACAGCGAGTTTGCGCTCCTCCGCGTAGAGTCCGGGAGCGATGAAACTCCAGATTTGATAGAAAAGATAGGGGCTTACCAGGAAAATACCGGCCACGAACGCGGCTTTCATGTTCACAAAAAAGGCTTCGGTCAGCTCGGTGGTCTGGATGGTGCTATTGCCCGGCAACACCATCTTCAAGGGCCGGAGCATCACTTCCAGAATTGTGGCGTGGAAGTAGTAACAGACCGCAAACCCCAGAAGGGCCGCGATAATCATGCGCGTCAGGCGCGAGCGGAGTTCCTCCAGATGCGACAGTAAGCTCATTTCACCCGGCCCAGCGGCATCAGGCACAACTTATACCTTTCCGCCCTGGACCGCCTTGACCCCGCCGGGCAGGGCCTCACGCTGCAAGGCCTCAAGCCCGCCGCCAAAATCCAGGAGAATGGGGCTGGCCACAAAAATGGAGGAATACGTGCCTGTTATAACGCCTATCATCATGGCCAGGGAGAACTCGCGCAGGACGCTTCCTCCGAAGAGGTAGAGCGCGGTTACGGTAAAAAGGGTGATGAAGGAAGTCAAAAGGGTTCGGGAAAGAGTCTGGTTTATGGCGGTATTGATGACGTTTTCCAGGGGTTCGCCCTTGGAATGGTGCAGGCGTTCGCGGATACGGTCATAGACGATGATGGTGTCGTTTAGCGAGTAGCCTAAAAGCGTCAAAAGCGCCGCCAGCACGGTCAGATCGAACTCCAGGCCGAGTATCGAGAAGATGCCGACCGTGATGGCCACATCGTGAATATCCGCCACCACAGCGCCCAGCGCGAATTTGAGCTTCAACACCCAGCACAGCGCAAGCGTGATAAGAAGCGCCCCAAGGATCAGCCAGCCCGTAGAGAGGCCGAACTCCCGCAAGGCCCACACGCCAAGCGACAGCCCGGCGGCCATGGCCCCCGCGGCCAGCCAGCGCTGCTCGAAGCGGCCGGAAATATAAATGGAGATGATAAGCACCGCGTAGAAAACGGCGTTTAACGCGCCCGCCTTCAAATCCGCGCCCACTTTGGGCCCCACCACCTCCATCTTCTGCACCTCAAAGGTGCCCTCGCCGAAGTTGTCCTTCAAGGCCTTGTCAACCTGGACGCGCACTTCTTCCAGAGACTCGTCCTTGCGCTCCGGGGCGCTGATGAGAAACGCATTGTCCTTTTCCGGCCCAAGCCGCTGCACGGTAAGGTGGGCAAGTCCCGCCTGATCCAGGGGTTTTTTGATGTCTTCCGGGGTGACATGTTTGGCGAACTTGAGCTGAATGGTCATTCCGCCCCCGAAGTCAACGCCGTAGCGCGGCCCTCCCTGGATGATGAGAGACACCACACCCGCCAGTATGACCAGCGCGGAAAGAATATAGGCGTATTTGCGGTAGCCGAGAAAATGGAAGTTGGTATTCGGCTTGATGAACTCAAGTCCCATGGAATCCCCCAATAAATAGGATGCCGCGACGCGGCGCAAGTGCAGTCAAATCGGCCTTTTTAGGCCGATTGTCAAGTGAGCGCGTTCAGGAACGGGTCAACTTTTGCGAGCGGGCTTGCCGGAAGGACTGGACTTTGAGGCCACGGATGATTTTGCCGGAAGAGCGGATTTGGCCATGAGCGATTTGGCGGGTTTGCGCAGAAGAGTCGCCCGCGGGGCCTTGCGGAGGTGATTTGCGCGCTGCGTCAATGCGGGTAAGGGACTCACCCCGCGAAATTCCTCTTCGATGGGCCTGACCGGCAAAGACTCGGATACGGGCGACGGGGCCAGCCGGACCGCCGGACCGCCTCCGGCCGAACAGATCTGCCCGCCTTTAATGACCAACGCCGCAAACAGCCCGATCAAAAGAAGTACTTTAATGTCGAAAAAGGCCCGCATGACGCTCCTTCCCGTCGGCCGCAACGTCACGGAACCGGCAGGCGCGCTTTGCATACATCGGATCATTACGATTTGGCAAGAAAACTTTGCGCGTATCGTTCGTTTTATCGGCTTTTTTTATTTTATGTAGCGCAAAAAGCCCGATCCTGGGGTCAGGATGACCTTGCTGTTCTCGGAGAGCGACGTTTTATACGCCTCCAGGCTTCGCATGAAGCTGTAGAAATCCGGATCCTGGCCAAGCGAACCGGCATACGTCGCGGTGGCGGCCGCCTCGCCTTCGCCCCGGATCACGGAGGCCTGACGGTCGGCCTCGGCCAGGATGACCGTACGCTCCTTGTCCGCCTCGGATTTTATCTTGGCCGCCTCCTCCAGCCCTTCCGAGCGGTACCGCTTGGCGTCACGCTCGCGTTCGGCCTGCATGCGCCCGAAAATGGCTTTCTCGTTCTGCGGGGGGAGGTCCGTGCGCTTAACCCGCACGTCCACTATTTCCAAGCCGAAGTCTTTCACCGTCTTGTTCACGTTGGCGGTGACTATGGCCATGATCTCGGCGCGGCGCGAGGACACGACCTCTTTCATGGTGTAGCTGCCGATCGCCACGCGCACTTCGGCATAGACCAGATCGTCCAGACGGGCTTTCGCCCTGCCCACGGTGCGAAGCGTCCGGTAGAATTTCAGGGGATCGACAATGCGGAACTTGGCGAAATTATCCACCACCAGGTTCTGCTTGTCTTTGGTAAGCACTTCGGCCTTGCTCGCCTCATAGGTGAGAACGCGCGAATCAATATACACCACGTTCTCCACAAAAGGCCATTTGACGTGAAGGCCCGGCCCGACCGTGTCGCGCACAGGCTTTCCCATCTGCAGCACAATGGCTTGCTGCGTCTCATCCACCGTGAAAAAAATCTGTACAGCAAGAACCAAGAAAATAAAGGCGCCAATGGCCGCGAAAACGAGACGTTTCATACTGGCTTATTCCTCTATTTGCGTTCGAGAAGCGGCAGGTAGGGAACCGATTGCTTGAGCGCGTCCTCTGATATGATGACCTTTTCCAGCTTCGGATTGGAGAAGACGCTCTCCATGGCCTCGATGTACATACGCTCGCGTGTGATGTCCTTGGCTTTGTCGTATTCGCCAAGAACCGCCAAAAAGCGATCCCCTTCGCCTTTGGCCTTGCGGGTCACCATTTCGGCGTAAGCTTGGGCGTCGTTTACTATCGCGGCCGCCTGGCCTCTGGCCTTGGGCAACAAATCGTTCCGGTAGGCCTCTGCCTCGTTGATCTCCCGGTTTTTGTCCTCCTGGGCGCTGGCCACGTCCTTGAACGCGTCCACGACATCCTGGGGCGGATGCACGTCCTGCAGCTGCACGGCGACCACCGTGATGCCGGTCTTGTAGCGGTCAAGAATGGATTGCAGAAGTTCCTTGGTGGTGTTCTGGATTTCCAGCTTGCCGGTGGTGAGCGCGCTGTCTATGGTCTTGTTGCCGATGACCTCGCGCAGGGCGGCTTCCGTGGCGGCTTTCACCGTTTCATTGGGATTTTGCACCCGAAAGAGCCAATCCACCGGGTCGCCGATCTGGTACTGGGTGATGACCTGCACGTCGATGATGTTCTCATCGCCGGTCAAAACCAGGGCCTCCTCGGGAACCACCGTGTACTGGTAGTTCCCGTCCGCCTTCTGGCCAAGGGTCCTGTAGCCCACCTCGATCTTGCGGATTTCCGAAACATTGGGGATTTGCACACTTTCCACCGGGAAAGGGATATGGTAGTGCGGCCCTGGTCCAGTGGTGCGGTCATAGGCTCCAAAGCGTTGCACCACGCCGACTTCGCCGGGATCAACCGTATAAATGCCGGAAGCGAGCCAGAAAAGCACAATGATCGCGACAATCCACTTCCATCCGCCCGGGATGCGGATATTGCCCATGCGCTTTAATCCATCCCCCAGGTTTTTCAGATCAGGACCGGGCATGGAGCGTTCCTGCCGTTTATCCTGGAGTTTTTCCCAATCCCAATTCATACCAGCTCCCCGCGTAAAAGATGTTTTTCGTGCCTACGACATTCGGGGCATTTTCGACAAGGACTTTGACCCCACCCGGATCAAAGAGATGAACTAAAAGGAGCTTTCCTGTTGTTTCGAATTAATACGCCCCAGCGCCTCGTTTCCAAGCTGCCGCTTCTGGTCATTCTCCTTACCGGCGCATTTCTTCGCTTCCATAGTCTGGGAATTCAGTCGCTTCAGTTTGATGAGCTTCTCGTTCCCATGGCGGCGCAGCACAGCCTTTCCTATATTTTCAATCTTTCCTCGCTGCAGGAAACGCATCCGCCGCTTTTTTATCTTCTCATCAAGGCCGTATTGTCCATAAGCTCAAGTGATGCGGCATTGCGGCTCTTGTCCGTTCTTTCCGGGATCGCCGCGCTGTATCTTCTCTATCGTCTTGTACTGGAACTGGTCGATGAAAGAACGGCGCTTTTTGCCGCCGCATTTTTCAGTATAAACACTCTGCATTTCCTCTATTCGCGCTATGTCCGGCCGTACAGTCTGCATGCCGCTCTCTTTCTGATTTCATACCTTTTCCTCATCCGCCTGGTAAAGAAGGGACGCTGGCCTGATCTCATCTGGCTTTGCTGCGTAAATTTCCTGCTCTTCTGGCTCCACTATCTGACGTTTCATCTGGTTATCGCTCAAGGAATTGTTCTGACCATCTTTATGGCGAGAAAATCCTCGCCGTTCACCCTCAAACAATTCGTCACATTCTGCATCGCAACTCTACTGACCGCGCTTCCTCTGTATATCTGGTTCATTCTGCCAAGCCTTGCCCACCAGCTTGCCAGCGAACACGGTCCAAGATCGATAGCGCTCTATTTCATCGTCCGAGCCGTAAAGGTTGCTTGTTCTTTCCTCTATCTGGATTCAATGTACCACATTCCGTTCTGGATCATTCCTCTTGCCGGCTGCATGGTGTTCCTCTTCCGCAAACCCAAGCTCGCTGCCCTCTGCCTTCTGATCGGGGCGCTCCCGCTCGCGATTGTTCTGGCTTCAGCCCCCGCGTATCCCTTGCAAGTCTGGCATGTCGTCTGGCTGACTCCTCTTATGTCTCTGTTCGCGGCCATGTCGCTGTCCTGGCTGCCCGGAAGCAAAGTGACCGCGCCCCTTCTGGCGGTGGCCGGCGCTTTGTTTATTCTCCTGTGCCAGCAAATCCCGCAATACAAGCCGGTTGAAATATACAACAGCGAGGATTGGAAAGGACGCGCCGAGCGTCTCGCACCTCTTTTCGCGCCTGGGGCGCTCATCGCGGACGCTTCCGCGCCCGGCACGCTGCCCATCTTTTCCTGGTATTGGGACAAATCCCCGTCCAATCCCGCGGCAGTGCAACACTTGGGGCCTGGATCCGCTCCAATTACACTCCATTTCATTACAGAAGGCACTGACAGCGGCGACGAAACGCCGCAGGACTATATTCATGCGGTCATGGGAGACAAGGGAAACGCCGTCCAAATGCCAGACGTCGCACTCTATACCTTCCAGGTGGGCAGACACCCCACTACGGCAATCGAAATCCTGCCCACAACTTTTGCTGTTTCAGGAGAACCTGAAGATTTTTACAGCCATGTGTTCCAACTGGACAACGTGCGCAGCGTCCGCACCTATACGGAGCCTCTCAAATTCCCTGTCCTTGACGCGTTCCGCACCATGGACGGAGGCATTGTCGCGACGCAAAATAATACGCCTGGTTCCTTTGACTTCGTGCTGACAAACACCTTCGGCGATAAACAACCGATGTTGTTTTCCGCCAAGCTTCGCTACGTCAACACAGGGAAAGATAGCGTAATAAGCCTTTTTGCCCGCTTTGACGACGAACCCCAACAACTCATCGTCCAAAGTCACGGACCAGACAACAACCGGGTTTTGCAGGCGAACTTTTTGAGGGACAAGCCGTTTACACGGCTCACGCTCCATGTGCAGATGTATTGTACGGACAAGACGTCCATGATCAACGGTGAAGCCTTGAGAACCCTGGTTTTCCGGGGCCTTCGCCTGGATATTGCCGACGCCGCGAATACGGCCGCGCCCAACCCCTTTTAAGTAACCCATAGGAAATTCCCACGATGTCCCGGCCTTACGCCAAGTGGTTTCTCGCCAGACTGCCGCTTACGGTCATTCTCCTGTCAGGCGCTGTCCTGCGCTTTTACAGGCTGACCGCCCATCCGCTCAGGTGGGATGAACTGCTCGTGCCGATGGCGTCGCGGCACAGCCTCACGTATATTTTCAATCTCTGCGCGACCCAGGAAACGCATCCGCCGCTTTTTTATCTTCTTACCAAGACCGTGCTCGTTTTCAGCTCGAGCGATTTCGCGCTGCGGTTTTCGTCCGCTTTGTTTGGGACTCTTTGCATCTATATACTCTATCGCTTCATACGGGAATTCATCAGTGAAGGAACGGCCCTGCTTTGTGCGGCACTGCTCAGTGTAAATATACTCCATTTTCAACTCTCGCGTGAGCTTCGCCCCTATAGTTTACACACATTCCTCTTTATATTTACTGTGTGGTTTATAGCAAGAATTGAAAAATATGGACGTTGGAAAGATACGATTTTTCTTCTTTGCTTCAATGGAATTCTTTTTTCTCTCCATTATTTTACCTATTATCTTGTTGCCGCCCAGGGAGTCGTCCTTGCGATACTCCTGTTCAAAAAATCTTGTCCCTTCACGCTCAAGCAGTTCATTGTATTCTGCGCCGTCACGGCCGTGACCGCCGCCGCGGTCTATTTCCTCTTCATTCAGCACAGCCTCGCGCATCAGCTTGCCAGCGAACATCTCCCGCGCGGAAAGTTCCTGCGCTCCATCAGTACCAACCTCTGGCTGGCGTCGTTTTTCACTTTCGTAGGCCCCGCCTGGGCCACATATATGTATTTGCTCCCTTTGGCCGGATGCGCGGTCCTCCTCTTCCGTAAGCCACGGTTCGCCGCCGTCTGTCTTTTGCTTGGGCTCATCCCCTTCGCGCTTCTTCTCATCACCGACCCTGGCTATCCCCTTCATATCTGGCATGTCATCTGGGTCACGCCTCTTGTGTCCCTCTGCGCCGCCATGGCGCTGTCCTGGCTGCCCGGACAAAAACTGATCGCCCCCCTTCTTGCCGCCGGCTGCGCCGCTTATCTTTTGATCTATCAGCACACCATTTACTGGGAGGCTCCTCCTGAACGGGAAAACTGGAAAGCGGCGGCCGAGGATCTCAAGTCCACGATTGTGCCCGGCGCGCTGGTCCCGGAAGCGGCCATCGCCGGATTTGCCAGCCCCATCTCCTGGTATCTGGACCAGTTGCCTCCAAACCCCTTGACCGAACAAAACCTCGAGCCGGGCAACACCCCGATGACGATCCAATTCGCCGCCGGCGGCCGCTCCAGTCTGCAGCAGGCGCAGGAAGCGCTCTACGTCAGCACGGTTATGGGAGAACCGGGAAAACTCGTGAAAGACAAAGATGTCGCGGTCTATACCTTTCAGTTGAACCGCCAGCCCCCCATGATACTTAAAGAGCTTCCCGCATCGTTCGTTTTTTCCACGAATCCAAAAGACTTTTATGCCCACGTCTCCCGGCTGCACAATGTGAGAAGCGTCCCCGGAACGACGCTGCCGCCGATATATCCGATTGTTGACGCATACCGGCGCATGGAAGACGGAGTTATCGCGACGCGAAATAACGAACCGGATTTCCTGGAATTCGCGTTTGAGAACGGCGGAAGCGGCACGCCGGCGTACTTTTCCGCCACGATGCGATACGTCAACGACGGATCGGGCAGCACAATAGGCCTTTGGGCCCGCTTTGACGACGAGCCGCCGCTCTTGCTCGCCGAAAGCGCGGGGCCTGACCATAACCGCCTTCTTCAAGTGAACTTCTTGAGGGACAAGCCGTTCAAACGGCTTACTCTGCATGTACACATGTATTGCGCGGACAATACGTCCCGGCTCCTTGGCGAGAACCTGAGAACGCTTGTCTTCCGGGGACTTCGCCTGGATGTTTCCCAAGCCGGGGTTGCTGCCGCGCCCAAGCCCGCCGAAAGCGTCGTCACTCCAACCGGGCCAACAGGCCCGACCGGCACGCTCCCGGCCAGCCCGTCCTGGTAGCCGCAGGAGATTCCCACAATGCCGCGCCCTGGTGCCAGACGGTTTCTGTCCAAATTACCGCTTGCGGTCATCCTTCTGTCCGGCGCGTTTGTGCGTTTCTACGACCTGGGAGCATTACCGCTCAGATGGGATGAGCTTCTCGTGCCGATGACGGCGCGTCATGGTCTCACGTATATTTTCAATTTCTGTTCAACGCAGGAAATGCATCCTCCGCTTTTTTATTATATCACCAAAGCAATACTACTTGTGAGTTCCAGTGATGCCGCTTTGCGATCCGTGTCCGCATTTTTTGGCGTTATTTCCATATATCTCCTCTACCGCATCGCGCGCGAGTTCTTTGACGAAGAAACAGGATTATTCGCCGCCGCGCTTTTATGTATAAATATACTTCATTTTCTGCTTTCGCGCGAAGCCCGTCCATACAGTCTGCAAACCGCTCTTTTCCTCGCGGCTTTCTGGCTTGTCGCCCGTTTGCTCACAAGAGGACAATGGAAAGATCTTCTGCTGCTGTGCTGCGTCAATTTTCTCCTCTTCTGGCTCCATTATTTCACATACTACATGGCCGCCGCCCAAGGAATCGTTCTGGCCTTTAGCCTGCTTAGCAAATCAACGCCCATTACCCACAAACAGTTTGCGACGTTCTGCTTCGTAACCCTGTTCACGGCTGTTCCCATTTATATTTGGCTTGTTTTACCAAGTCTTGCTCACCAACAAGCCGGCACATATCTTTCCAGACAAAACATACTGCAGAGGATAGGCGGCGACGTGTTGACCGCCACCATCTTCGCTTCTCCCAAACTCTCCTGGGCCAATCTGATGTATCTGGCGCCATTGGCCGGATGGGTGATCTGCTTATTGCGTAAGCCAAAATTCGCCGCGCTCTGTTTCTTGCTCGGAGGTATTCCGCTTGCGATCATTCTCGCCCAAGCCCCTGGCTATCCTCCGGCCGTCTATCATTTTGTCTGGCTTACGCCGCTCTTATCCCTGTGCGCCGCCATGCTCTTGATCTGGCTCCCGCGCGCAAAAACGGCCGTCCGCCGCTCCTTGTGGATATTAGCGCCTCTTCTGGCTGTAAGCGGTTCTCTTGTGATGTTCATCCAGCGCCATGACGTGGGCCTCAAAGAATTTTCTCTCCGCTACGATTTGCGGACCACAGCTCAACGCATGGCTCCCATGCTTTCGTCCGAGGCGCTGACGACCGAAGCCTTCACCCCCGGATTTTTCAATGCCCTGTCCTGGTATATGGACCAATTTCCTCCCAATCCGCTGAAAACCCAACGTCTTGATCCGGGCAGCGCCCCGGTCACGCTTCATTTCCTTTCCGGGCGGGCGGACGCGCAAAATCTCGTCATGGAAGACACCGAAACGTACCTTCACGCGGCTATGACGGGATTGACGGGGAAAATCACTCGCATGCCCCTCGCCACGGTCTATACCTTTCAGTTGGACCGGCAGCCCATAACAGCCATTGAGAAGCTGCCCGCCGCCTTTACCTTTTCTGCGGACCCCAAAGCGTTTTACAGCCGCGTGTACCGGCTGCGCAATGTGAGAAGCGTCCCTCCATATACGATCGACCCGCAATATCCCGTCCTTGCTCGATTCCACACCCAGGAAGGAGGAGTTATTGCGACGGGGAACAACGAGCCTGTTTTTTTTGAATTTGTCCTTGAAAACGTCCTTCATGATACCCCCATGCAGCTTTCCACCACTCTTCAGTATCAAAATATCGGATCCGGAAATCAGATAGGCCTTGCCGCCCGTTTCGATGATGAACCCCTTTTGCTGCTCGCCAAAAGGACCGGCCCCGATCTCAATCGGTCCCTCTCGGTACAATTCTCCCGGAACGTTCCCTTCAAACGGCTCACGCTGCTCGTAGAGATGCGCTGCAACGACCGCACCGCCCTGCCCTTTGGCGACAACCTGCGAACCCTCATCTTCCAGGGACTTTCCGTAAATATCGCCGAAACCGGGGAGGGCATCTCCCAATGACTCGACCGAATCCCCGATGGTTTCTCTCCAAATTGCCGCTTGCGATTATTCTCCTGTCCGGCGCGTTTGTGCGTTTCTACGACCTGGGAACATTACCGCTTAGATGGGATGAGCTTCTCGTGCCGATGGCGGCACGTCACAGTTTGGCGTATATCTTCAACCTCTGCTCAACGCAGGAAACGCATCCTCCGCTTTTTTACTGCATCACCAAAGCGGTGCTTCTTATAAGTTCCGGGGATATCGCCTTACGATTTGTATCCGCCCTTTTCGGCACGGTTTCCATCTATCTTCTCTACCGCATCGGACGGGAGTTCTTTGACGAAGAGACAGGATTGTTCGCTGCCGCATTTTTATGTATAAATATACTGCATTTTCTGCTTTCACGTGAAGCCCGTCCGTACAGTCTGCAAACCGCTTTTTTTATCGCAACATTCTGGCTCATCGCCCGTTTGCTCAAAAGAGGGCAATGGAAAGATCTTCTTCTGTTGTGCTGCGTCAATTTTCTCCTCTTCTGGCTCCATTATTTCGCATACTACATGGTCGCCGCCCAAGGGATCGTTCTGGCGCTTTGCCTGTTCATCAAATCCTCTCGTGTTACATACAGGCAGTTTGCGGTATTCTGCGTCTTTACCGCACTGGCTGCCGTTCCCATTTATATTTGGTTTGTTGTGCCAAGTCTTGCCCACCAACTTTCCGGACCCCCCCTTCCTGAACACGCCAGACAACACTATTTGTGGATTATCCTCCGAGACCTGCTGGCCGCTTCCGTCTTCGCTTCCACCCAATTTTCCTGGTCCAATCTGATGTATCTGGCACCATTGGCCGGATGGGTGCTCTGTGTGCCGCGCAAGCCGAAATTCGCCGCGCTCTGTCTCGCGCTTGGGGGGATCCCGTTTGCGATTCTTCTCGCCCAAGTCCCCGGGTATCCCCTGGGTGCCTATCATGCCGTCTGGATTACGCCGCTTTTCTCCTTATGCGCCGCCATGCTCATATTCCGGCTCCCGCGCGCAAAGGCGGCCGTACGCCGCTCTCTATGGATATTGGCGCCTCTTCTGGCGGTGAGCGGTTCTTTTTTGATCTTCATCCATCGCCATGAGGTGGGGTTCAAAGACTTTTCTGTCCGCTACGATCTGCGCACCACAGCCCAACGCCTAGCGCCCATGCTTTCGTCCGAGGCGCTGACGACCGAAGCCTTCACCCCCGGCTTTTTCAGCGCCCTGTCCTGGTATATGGACCAATTTCCTCCCAATCCGCTGACAACCCAACAGCTCGATCCGGGCAGCGCCCCCGTCACGCTTCATTTCCTCTCCGGGCGGGCGGACGTGCGCAATCTCGTCATGGAGGATGCCGAAACGTACCTTCACGCGGCCATGGCGGGATTGACGGGAAAAATCACTCGCCTGCCCTTCGCCACGGTCTATACCTTCCAGCTGGACCGGCAGCCCACGACAGCCATCGGCAGTCTTCCCGCGTCTTTCACCTTTTCCGCGGACCCCAAAGCGTTTTACAGCCGCGTGTACCGGCTGCGCAATGTGAGAAGCGTCCCCGGATATACGATTGATCCACAGTATCCGATCCTCAGCGGGTTTCGCACCTCGGAAGGAGGCGTGATCGCGACCGTGAACAATCAACCGGTTTTCTTTGAGTTCGTTCTTGAAAACACCAGGAATAATGCGCCCATGCGCATTTCCACCGAACTTCGGTATGCCGACATCGGGTCAGACAGCCGGATAGGCCTCTACGCCAGTTTCGACAACGAACCCATTCAGACGCTTGCCACGAGGACAGGCCCCGATCCCAGCCGCGCCCTGACGGTGGATCTCTCCCGGGACAAGCCTTTCAAACGGCTCACGTTCCTCGTGGGGATGTATTGCAACGACCATACCGCCCTCCTCTTGGGGGACAATCTGCGAACCCTCATCTTCCAGGGACTTTCCGTAAATATTGTCGAAGCCGGGGGCGGAAGCGGCGCCGCTCCCTTTGTGCACAAATGAGGATATCCCAATGACTCGACCGAATACCCGGTGGTTT
>Ga0123354_10002561_pt1 | contig 24188 bp, 12 predicted proteins | sample TergutLab28metaG_2_FD_97872 | JGI IMG/M metagenome (GOLD analysis project Ga0123354, IMG submission 97872) | Labiotermes labralis P4 segment gut microbial communities from Petit-Saut dam, French Guiana - Lab288 P4 | ecosystem: Host-associated > Arthropoda: Insects > Digestive system > Gut ... | reverse complement strand
CCCGTTGCGCTGACCACGTGACACCCCTCTATCCGCAAAAGTTGACACTAACTTCGCCGACCGGCGGCGGCCGCTCTGTCGGTATAGTTCGCGTGCGGACTAAGGCCACGGAGTTTGTTTGTTGTCCTCAACTTTTAGAAGCTGTTCAATTGATTCAGATCGAATGAAGTCTGTGAAGCACACAATTATAGATCCGTCTGTTCGTGCTACTATACGTTACTTTGCAAAGAGGATTTATAAAGAAGTATGTTCGGGGAAGAACCAGTCTAGAAAGATATTCAAGGGATGTTTGGCGTCACTAGGTTATAAAAATAAGATTAGAAGTCATTACGACATTAAATGTAGCTTGTTATCCACCAAATATAATAACATTTTCAACTTAATTGGTGCATTTGTCCCAGACTGGAAAAAAGCCACAACAAGAGGAAGTGGATATGACACTTTGTTATTGGTTTGCGAATGGAAGGGTCCGATTTCTTCAGCGACGAAATTTGTCAAAGTCGTGCCTACATGCGACAAATTTGTCAGTGTGCTCGCGGATTATTTTAAAAAAATAATAACTTTAGTGGAATTAATGTGGTATATTTAAAGTTGTAAATACTTCACATGTACTTTTTATCGACTTGGGAAGTTTCCATGTAAAGAACCTCCGTTTTTGTACGTTTGTTTCTATGGTTCTGCCTTTCGAACCGTAACAGTGGGCAACAAGAACGCCTCGAATATTAAGTACCTGTCTGTCCTTTCCTATATTTCTATCGGCGATACGCCTATAGGATGTCCAACTTATGGAAAGCACAGTACGAGCAGCCTTACTTGGCTGCTCTAACTGCAGAAAATCCTCCGAAACGTCGGAAAGTAATTACGAGCCGACACGGTGTCAAGTCGCTGAAAACTTGAATATTCACAAATACCGCTGGCAGTACATAAACTCTCGTACCGTCTGTGGGTGATTATGCAGGCAGGTAGCAGAAGCCACACAAAATCACGAAAATGCGCGTGTCTGCAGCGCAGGATAATGCGAAGCCCGACAAAGAAAATATTAAAATTCTTAAACTTGGCGGAGGTCAAACGACCGTTATATCGAAAATATGTTCTCGTTAGAGCTCCAACTGAATAATGGAAGACTTGATGTGTTGAAGGGAGACTGACTAACAGTTGCCTTCATGCTAGAATGTTGAATTATGAGGATGTGCTTCTAAGTCCAACATAGCTAACATCTAGCGATACCAATCCAAACTTCTCATACCTATAACAAATGCCCCATGATATGTCTCAAATCATTCCGACCTACACATCCCGCACGTTCACACGGTTTTCAGGGAATGGACAGCTACCCATCGCACGGCCCTGGACTCGCACCCAAACCCTCTCATGGAACCACTAGTGCACCCACCAAATAACAGGAGTTTAAAACGAAGATGGATGTTTGACGAGATACATTAAGGAAGCGTCGCTGGACGCCTTCTAGACCACCGCCAAATGGGACAACGCATTAGCTCATAGGAAACGGTGTAGCGATGTTTTATGATTGCTAATAAAGGTAAATAAAAAAAAATGCTGGTATGTTGTGTTGCTATGATATTGCATAGGCTGTGATCTAGAAAGCGTATAAGGCGCAGCCGAGAGCGAAAGGGACAGACAAGTCCTTGCTCCAGAAAGGACGCTTCGTAGCGAATAAGACTCGTGTGACTAGGCATGAGACTTTAAAATCGATATTAACCCAAATAGGGTCTCCAAAAAAAAAGGGCTGTCATTTCAAAGTGATGCGGGCTTGGACTCATTCTTTGAAGGGTTAGGTATATGTATAAATAAGTTGTTGGTACGGAATGGACGTAATGCGGCTGTGGTAATTTGGATTATGATAAGGTTTAATCTGCAAAGTGCGAAGAGTAGATTACTTTTAAAAACTGGTAATTTTACCAAACTACACTGTGTCGTAATCTCGAATACCACATTGTGAAATTTCATCGTCGTATAAACCATAAATTTCATAAGACACATCAGCTTCATTTAATGCACTTGGTTTTTGTGTACTGAGTGAGTGAACAGTTCGTGATAGTTACGCCAGATGGCAGTTGAGCTTAGGAAGCAGTCAAGGAGTGCCTATATTTCGGTTGGCATTGCAGCGTCAATATTTTTGTTACTCCGGTATAGGGCTATAATGGGATGTACACGAACGGCTCATTCGAAGGTAACGTGTGGATATCGTGGCTAGAGTTTGCGTGGAATAGCCGGGGAATATTACGTTAACCACGTCATAAGACTTGGCCGGTCCTAGTACGGAAATTTTACGCTCTGTAAATTACAAATTTCTGAATTTCCTCGACACTTAATAATATTTTGAAGTTAATTATTTTGTATCAACTCCTGGAGTACATAACAAGGGAGGAGGTGAAAGTGATGTGAACAAGCGCCCTTTCTTATGGCCCGTTACGCAGTTAGAATAGGAGACTGGTCCGAAGTAGCGTGGGGCTGTATGGTAGTACAAGCTTTTGATTACGGAATGGAGCCTTCAGGTAAAAGGAACGACTGTTCTGGGTTACAAAATAATTGGCTGTTTCATAATGTTAAAACCTTCAAGGCCTAATGTCTTTCAGAATGGCTTGCACATAATTGGTGGTGTTTCTTTGCGTTTGAGGATTCACATGCCTATCAAAATGCGTAATACCAGCATCTAGAAACGGTTTGTAGGTCGCGACAGGTCCCCTGTGATTTGACTTTCAAAATAAGGTATATAAAAAATGACGATTCACTAAAGCAAAATCTTGTATATAAACTCTTACTGTCGATCATTGCACTGTTCAAACGCGGTGCTATTTTCGCGACGCTGACTGACCAGACGTCACGTTACATTACATGAAGACCTTTGTACGTTTATGATAATACCTCGATGAATTCTTCTGAGAATGAAAGACGTTTCAGACCAAAGTTGCAGAGAAATAAAAAAAAACTCATTTTATGTTCAGTGACGTTCTTCTGAAAGTTGTGCCTTTTATGAGGTAAGGTGTGAAAGTATGGTAGAGCCAGACGGGTCACGGATGACAATAAACGTGCAATACGACGCATGTGCTTTGAATTCTGGATAACCTAGGCTATAAACATTCACTTAGAATATGTAATACTTACTGGTTTTCCACTGCAACAATGATTACTCGAACGCTCCTCACTGTCACGTTTATATGTGCACTGCCTTCTTTGTTTATTCCGACATCCCTTCCCTATGCACCTCTACACGTCGTTGTGTAAATTATGTAAAGTTTCCGTCTACAAGGTATGGGATTTCACACTTGTAACTCTAAGGGCGGTAGTGCAGGCGAATTGTCTCTCTCTGATCGGTTAATGTACATATTCGTTTTTTGTTTTAGTGCCTTTCCATAAAATGCAAGCTCCCAACAACTAAAACTATATTTTGACACGTTGTTTTTACATGACTGTGAAAGCTGCAAGAAATTGCGTTAAAGCAATTCTTCTTTTTCCCCCCATTCCCCATATTGGATCAGTGCCTCTTCACTTTCGAGGCTTCATGATCGCGAACATTTAAGCACACCACACTCGGTAGGATTCCTCTGGACGAGTGATCATCCAGACACACAAACACGCAACAATCATAAGATAGAGACATCCATGACCCTGGCGGGATTCGAACCCGCAATCCCAGCAGGCGAGCGGGAGCAGACCCACAATTAAACCGCGCGGCCACTGGGATCGGCAAAGAGGGTTTTTAAGAGACGGGTGTTAGGCTGTAAATGGGAGGAAGAAAGAGGATGCTAAAGAGGACTACATAATGAAGAGCTTCATAAGTTGGAGTGTGAGAGACGCGCATCGTGGTTGGGATGGGAGAGAAACGCTTAAAAATTGTATTCGACAAAGCTAAATGGAAGGGACAACGTGGCAGACGTAGGTGTAGATGGAATAATAATATTAAATTAGATGCTACATAACTGGGATACGATTATGCGAAGTGGTTGCATGTGACTCACGATACAAACCAGTGACCGGCGTGCCTAATGCACAGGCAAGCTCTGTAAAATGCGAAGAATTTGTTTACCAGCTGAGCGACTACTAGCTTCTCAAGAAGCTTACTGTTCCGTGGAGTTAGTTTTATAAATCCTGTTACAAACCTATATCAATAGTGAATGAGAAAGTACATAAGTAGAATTTTACGTGCTTAGAGACAATTTTTTCTAAACCTGTCAGTAGATTGAAATGTATAGCCGTCTTACCCTAGACAGAGGCCCAGTGGGTCTACTGACGGATGAGTGGATAAAAAAATTAAACTGCGAAGACATCGCAATCCGTGGTTTTATTTAAATTTTATAGGTTTTCGGTAATTTAAGGCATATTCGGTAGAAGAAATACAGCTCCACCCTTCTTAATCTGGGCATTTGGTGGAGGTGAGTGGCAAGCTTCAGGCTACGGCCGCTTTACCCCATAAAAAGGAGCCCACGACACCCATTAAATATGAGACTTTGTGGCCCTCAGGGCAGGTCCAAGCGTTTAGGAGTAGACAGAAAATTCTTACCCTGCCGGGTATCGAACCACGATTTTTCGTTCGTCTAGCCAGTGGTTGTAATTATGTCGACTGCCCCATTTCGGTTATCTGTAATCTGTGTTGTGTTCTAAATCAAATGTACGGGTGTAGTCTGGATGCGGAATTGTCTGGTTGGACCTTCTTGTGCCTTAGGTTCGCTCTTCATTGTGATAAGGACATTGGTTGAAGGCCAGGATAAAAGAAGACTTTTACTGAAGGTCAAAAGAGGGAGGTCTTGCATCCTTCCGAGATGGACTGCTACTACAGCTTTATAGTTCAGATATTAAGATGCTTCTAGTGTCGACAGTGTTGGTTCCTTCTCTCAGCTGTTCGTCTCCACAGTATTCTTCCTCTTATCCCATTCCTATTAACTTTAATTTTCTCAGTCATGGAAACAGATTATCAATCAAATTACTAATTTTAATAGCACTTATTTTCTAGATGGCGTTTTCATATTATATTCCTACAACCAAAGAACCACATTCGAATTACATTCTTTACAGCACTGCCTCGTCCCCTCTGACCCACGTGATCACAGCGTGACAACATGCGTTTCTTTTTTCATTTACCGTAACAACACAAAATTATTTGGTAATTATTATACTTACGGATTCGTAAGATAGAAGTAAAGCAAATGGTGCTGCGCTTTATTGAGTGGTCACCTTATAACAAACCTAGTTACTTTCTGACTTTATGCAAACCCTCCAATTTCTGTGTCAAGCGTAGAGACGTTATGGGAAATCAATAGTGTAGTCACACTGCCGTGAGTTTATTCAAGCGTTTAGACGTGAGACGATAATCAAGAGTTTTGGAACGTCTGGAACATGAACATATCGTGGGTGGTCAAGTGTGGCGAGGGCAGTTATTTGCTACCGCCACATTGATAGGGCCCTCTGCGGAAAATAGGTGGCCACAACTGCTTTACCGAAAAAGTGTTGCGTGTTAACGTGTATTCTCATGATACAACATTTATTTTTCTGGTCATTTTCGAATAAATTTCCCTTTGAAAAATTTAAGCCAGAATGCTCGGTTAACTGAACCGGAAGAAAGGATTCGTAATGTCAAAGTCCTTTGACATAAACCGGCGTCGTTTTAACAGTCGATTTCAATATAAGCGCTTTCCTCAGTCCCAGAAGCAACGTATATAGTAGGTCTGATAGAAAAGACTAAAGTTTTATTACCTGTCGCGTTGTTTTGATATGTGTTGGGCTTCTCAAACAGTCTTGCCAATATCTCTCAGCAAAACAAATAGATGCTGCGACACTAAATTCTGGAAGTCGAAGCAGGTACAGTACGTGTAATTGTACTGACTACAACATGTGTAGCTTAGCTACATGATCCAACAGCTGACAACCCCAGCACTGGCAACATCTGCCCAGATATTTCGCGGGTTGCATGTTTATTGCGAAAATCCTAAAGCTGAAGCTAACGTTCAGCGTTCTTTGTCACTGTCCATCACTGACACGTTCGCAGCATAATAGTGAGTACTGTAACTGTCACAAAGAGCTACGACAACCGACTTGAGGCGTTCAATAGTAGAAGCTTGAAGCTTCGTCGCATCCGCAGCCACTACCAAGGTTCAGAATGCGCAGAGTTTTATCTCCATTCCCCCTATACGCCCTCGTGATATGGGCACATAAAGAGGAAGAACCACACCTGAGAGTTAATAAGAAAGCTGGTGGCATGGTTACCATGTTATGTCTGTATGAAAGTTTGAATTTCTGGGGCTGACTGTACGGTGCATAAGCCGACTAAAACTAAACGCATGGCGTGTCCCGACGTGCATGATGTCACTTGAGAAATAAAAAATTGTCCGCCAATCAAGAACCCTGGTTCATACTAGAAGCTCCACCTTCTCAGGTGTTTAGCTTTAAGGTGATTGGTGAATGAGTTTACCTTGTGGGAGTGGACCGAGATTGACCCTTCAAGGCCTATCTATAGTGTGCATTAAAACGTCTCTTCAAGAAACGTAACAAAACATTGTTAGTAAGATTGCTAATCTCCCCTTTCTTTCTTGTTACAGCCCGCAGACATGGCTGAGGGACATAACCCACTATATCTTGAGTAAACTGCTTATTTAGTTTCGCACAGTAAATCCTCCACTTGATCCTGTACGCGTTCAGAGCCAACCAGATGCTTTAATGGTCATCCGTTCCCAGCAAAATCGGTCTCGATTTCCCTCATGCTATTTGTGTATGTTTATCATGATGTTTACTTGAGTAGATCTTCAGCTGTTCACAAGATATTGTAGATGTTGCAAATGACGTGGCCGCAGTACAAGGGCATAATGAAAACCGCAGTGACGTCAAGGAGTGAAGTTTGCTTTGTACTTTTTCTAGATTATTTCACGACATCTGTAAAACGAAGCCCACAAGACAAATTCATACCAGTGCCTCTGTCTTCATATTTCACCCCCAAAACTGCACAGCGGAAGGGCTGATGTTGTTATTGGGACTATTTGTTAAAAACGAGACAGGCAATGTACGTAGGCCTATAATGTAAGAGGCGCGTTCGTGCATCCATTGTTGCAGCGTATAAGATATAAGCATTACATATTCTGAGTGTTTGTTTGTAGCCTTAGGTGTTCAGGATGCAATGCGCTTGTGCCATATTGTCATCTGTGGCCTGTCCGGTTCTGCAATATTTTTCCACATTATCTCATATATGACAAGGATTTCGAAACAAAAGTTGTTGAACATAAAATGTGTTTTGATTTTCCCTACAACTTTTGTCTTAACATTTCTCATTCTAAGAAGAACTGAACGAGATATGATTAAAAAAAATGTACATCGGTCTTCATGTAAAATACTTTATTCTTGTCATATTTTAATGAAACTTGAATTTTCTCAACTGGTTTTGGAAAAATAATCAAATAACATATTAAATGAAAATTCTCCTAGTGGGAGCCGAGTTGTTTCATGTGGGCGGACGGACAGACGGATAGACCTGATGAAGCTGGTAGTCGTTTGTCGCAATTTTGTGAAAGCGCCTAAAAAACCGCAGCTTTTTAAAAATATTGTTGTAGTCGCAAATATCCCCTGCTTGAACACTAACATCTTGTCCACGTGTGTGTTGGTGGCTTACATACGATTCTCAGCATTGACACAGATTATTTCACCAGACGGTATAAGCCAGTTGGTCGTTTTAATTGACATATGGTGTTTTCTGTGCTCTGTAAATCAATTTATATAAATTATTTGGTCAAATGTTATGACTCAAAGAGTGTCTTTTAGTTATTTTTCGACACTATTATTTTCTGAGATACACAACCTCGATAATAGGTGAATAAATAAACGGATAAGTGTAACAAATTGGTTGACTTTTACTAACAGGACAAAACCGAAGTTCTCGGAGGAAAACCTGTCCCAGTGCCACTTTGTTTACCATAAATCCCACATGGACAGGCCTCATACTAAACCTGGGCACTTGCTATCGAAGATTAACAAAAGGGTTCCTTTGTCGAATTTAATCGTTTATGATGTATGACGCCATTTGCACTAGTGGCTATATGACAATGTTTCGGAAGAACCAAGCAAAGATGGAGACAGTAGTGTCTCCGAAACTTCATTACCTGCCTGCCAGATTTCCCGGTGTCGCAGCACAGAGTACAGTAATGAACTGTATGCAGTCAATGCCGTAAGAGAGCCACATAAACGGATTTTAAATTTGGTTCATACTGCTCCTTGAAATGTACGAGTAATTTCTCTAGTCCTTCTCCAAAAGCAGATCATTTTGTACTTACCTTGTGTCAGTTAACTTGGTGACACGTCTGCATGTTCGATTTGTGGCAAGTTGAGATATTGCATAACGTCTAAAGAGCGCAATATTTCTGTGTATATCATCCTACATTTGTAGATATTGAACTTATGACCGTTTCGTAATTGGGAGTTTCTGGTTTCGCGTCTCGGCCTTTAGACCGACCATATTTTTGTGGGGGGGGGGGCGTTCATTCCTTCCAGGCAAAAGCTGGGACCGTACCTGCTTCATAGACAATCACAACCGCTTGGTTTTACAATTTCCCATTAAGTATCTATTAATAGTCCTATCAATGGCAGATAACGTAAATTAAACGAATGAAACCTCACGAAGTGTTTGTTTTCTAATTCGTACTGCACTCCACATCAGCCCTCAAGAATACAGCTTTTAGGATATTTATATCAATTTCTTTGATTGCAGTAACTACTTTAGACTACGTAACAGCTTCTTAGTACACTTACTGAAGCTTTATCAATGGGACATTTTGTACAGCTGCTATATAAGCAAAGCAGCAAGCTTGGGCCCATATAAGATGGATTCAAAATAATGGCTCTTAATAGCTAGCTTATTCCACGGTATTGTAGGCTGTAAATGTTGAGGGCAGAGAGCTTTGAGTTCTACATCTGGGGTGAATATAAATGGTGCATCAGAAAAAATGTGAAAGAAATCAGCGTTGCTTATTTTGAAGTACTATTCTGACGTTACATCGGGGTGACTAAAGGAAGCTACAGTTCTCTCATTTAAGTTATTGTGGCCAGTATCCAATCGGGATTCAAACCAAATACCTCTTTAATGTTAGCACGTCTTATTGACGTTGTACTTTCCCGATTTGTTTCGGGACAGAGATTGTTCATGACGTTTTTAAAGTTCTGGGGTAAGTGAATAGAATTTGCGACAAATCTAATTCTGTCAGAGTAGCTGCATGTTATTCGAGTGGGTGTCCCGTCAGTACACGTTGTACTGTACCGCAGTACCAAGTTTAGTTGGTGACATTACAGGGCGTCTCTTTCATCACGTCTCTGAACAAGATAAGTTTATCGCATTATTTAAAAAGCCTTCATCCGACAGGACATGCTCGACAAGTGCCGCGCTCGGGAGCAGGATAAAAGAAACGTCTTGTTTAACGGGTCTTCAAACACAAGAAAAAGATATTACGAATCTTTAAGCCGAGGAAATATTTATTTCCAGGAAGAAGCTTTCATTGGTGCGGCGGTCAGGATTGTAGGCCTCTCAAAAAACATCTCAGATACTTGTTACCAGCTTCTGTCCACAACAATCTACAAGTTACAGTACGACATGTTTTTCGTGTCATATCTTGAGGGAGCTTGTTGTCCTTCTTATAGTGCCGTAATGCATAGGAGCTGTTGAGTGGACTACGATTTCTCAGGTTAGGTTTCATGCCAACTTCTGTGAGCACTTTGTTAAACCACCCGGTTGCTTATGAATGCATAACATTTTGTGACCAATCGAATAATTCTTAACTGTTCAAATACAATGCGCTCACGGCGTTATGTTCCCGAAGACTGGCGGCTAGAACCTCTGTTGCGCGCCAGTAATATGTCGGAAATATTCACATTGTGTTGGACTGCATGTTATTGGCTTTATTAATTTTCTGTCTTTAACCTAATTCAAATCGATTGAAGAATGAGATGTCCATATTTCTTCTCATTGCGGATCTAGGAATATCTACAACGGTACAGTACTTGCATTAAGTGTAGATTAATCTATGAAATTGTAGTACAAATTCCTCTTCTACTGTACTCAGTAATATACTCAATTTTTTTTTTATTTTTCTGACTGAGGAACTGGAAAACACAGTACATGATTTCATGGAGAAACTGGGAAAAATCAAAGGAGCAGCAGGAAGGCGGTGTATATTGAAACTGAAGCAGAATAAATTTATTTTTATGGTAGTATATATATATATATAATTAATAATGAGGACTTCAAAATACTATGTGTGTAAATAATTTTAGGACATTTGATTCTACCACCATAAGAACTAACATTGTAACATATTGTTGGCTAAGACTATTTTAAGTTCTACACGTTTGATTGAGGCGTGGCAGTTCAGTCACTATAGCGACTGGTCTTCGGGTTCAACGACCAAGCTTCTGTTCGAACAGTGTCCAGAGCAGCTGCAGGACCCATCTAGTCTCCTGTCCTGTGAGTACCGGAATTTATTTCTCGGGTACAAGTATCTGGGGATGTTTATTTGACCTTTTCTATATACCTAGTATTACGGTAAAAAATGTATGTGTGGAGCCACACCCCCACTCGAACTTCGGGCTAAACACACTAGATTGAAGGGCACCAATAGCACTTTTTTATCCTTCTTGTATACAAATTTTTGCATGTGGCAACTGGATGAAGGTAATTTCTTTATTTTTTAAATTTTTAATTAAAGAAGTGATGTAGTCCCCGTGTTTAATTGCTGCGCCACGACGCCGTACAGGAATGTGGGTACAGTACTTCATGTTAACTTCAACAGGAGATTAAAATGAGTAATTGGCTTTACTCTCCTCCACTTTTGCATCGGAGGAAGACCTTACTCGGTGCTTTGTATAAAAGTTTACAGAGCTTGAGCAGAAATTACCATGAACTTGGTAAATTAATAGAAAAGCGCATAATTATTATTAGTATATGTATGAAACACAGACGATAATTATAATGATTATGAGTCTCACACAACTGTTAATAGTTTGCGGGCCACACAATTATTACAACCCTCAATAATATTCCGTGCTTTTGAGTTGGGAATTATATTATAGTCGCTGAAATATTTCGCTTTTAGTCGCGGTCGCAAAAGTGCGGAAAGTGACTATTAGCTTCGTCATGTCTGTCTGTCCTTCCGTCCGCATGGAATATGGAGCGCCACCACTGGACGGATTTCAATGAAACTTGATAATTGAGTACTTTTCGCAAGTCTGTCCAGACAATCAATATTGGTCAAATTCTTACAAGAACAGCAGGTAATTTACAGAAGACCTGTTTACATTTATGGTAATATCTTGTTGAATTCTTCGCAGAATAAGAAATTTTTTGGACAAATTTGTGAACAAAATCAAAACACATATTTTTTTATCCTATACATATTTTTCAGAAAATGGTGCTGTTGTATCTGTTGCGGACCCGATGAGGAACGTATCTTGGATGTTGTTCCCAGGAGGGACGGAGCTCGGAACTCAGGTTAAGACGGGGAGTCGGGCAGGTCGCACACACTCTCAATAATCCCCAAGTAGAGTGTACTGGAGTTTTATTGTGCGTGAGTAGGGAATAATTACAGTTACAACTGAACTGTATTGGTGACAAATCTCGCCAGGGGGCTCTTCATTACCGTTAACACTCACTGACCGTCCACTTTCATTCTCTATCGTTCAGTCACTGTTGGAGACACACAGCAGACTGCTACTGCAGAACAAAGCAGCTACTGTTACATGCGTTACTCCACACACTGCTTGCGCAATAAACACTTAGCGCTTCCAGTTATAAACAAAAAGAAATAGGAGGAAATTATATTCCTCCCATGTCTGATCTTAAGAGAGGCGAGAACTAAGCATGATAAAATTAAGCTTATGACTAACATACAGCACATACAAGAAAGCTAGAAAGAAAAGAAAGAAAGCCACGAAAAAAACGAATGTGTGTCAACTACACAACAGTGCCACTTTTGATATAATGTGGAAAAACATGGTCGAGCCAGAAAATATATAGGTGACAATACAGTACGGAGCGTGAGTTTTGCATTTCGGATGAATAAGGCTACAGATACACCAGAGTCTGTAATGCCTTATTGCTTTTCCACGGCAGCAATGGTTACGCGAAGGTCTTTTTTACTAAGAATGATAGAAAGCACAAAAATAAATGTGTGTTCAGAATGTAGATTTTGTGAATACGAAGCCTTTCAGTACATGGCCTAGCCGTCAGGCTTTAAAAGTACACCAGCTTCTAGGTTCCGGTGCCCATTGTTCGTTTTGTTTAATTCCTATTACAGTCGATGTTATCTCGTTCCACGCTTCACGATACGTTACATTTATGTTGCAGGCATACGCCTTTGTATTATATAACCATAGAATAAAGACGGATAGTTGGGTTGTAGAATTATCAGGGGTTTCCTCTTGTATGCTGTTAGTTATTTTTACGAAGTAACTGACAGCTTACGACCAGCGTCTTCGGAAGCAGTGACTCTTGAACATGTGTCACTGCAGTGGAATGAAGGGGACACACACAGACACACAAACACTACAGTGAACCAACCAGCTTACAACATTTTTTTCCTTATAGGAAGGAATTAGGCTAATAAAGGATAAATACTTTCTGCTAAGAATTTATTCAGAGAATCTTGGTTCAAGTTTTATAGGGTATGTGACTTGTGTTTAGAGGGTACATGATTCGAATCGCAGTCACAGTACAGTCTAATCTAACACAGATTTGCGTAATGTTACTCAGTGACTCCAGAACAGTTTCAGAATATTGCCACGACTGCTTTCGCCCCACTTCTTCAAAATTAGCTTGACTTGATCACTCTATCTTATTATTCGGCTCTAGACGATTTGTGAAGTTGATACAGCATTTGCGTTTACTCATGATAGTTACAGTGGGACTAATCCTAGGCCTGCCATTATTGGCCCATAACATAAGAGGTTCCAACAAATAGTGATTCGTATGAGTAAGAAACCTAATATCTTAGTTGAAGAATAAAGACCAACTTGATGTCACGTGTTGCAGGCTGAAGCCTGCAACACGGACACTACTCAAACCCAACCACACCAAATCTCCAACATACAACGAACCCAGAACAAAAGACCAATGTGGTAATTCATCAGCACATAAGAAGTGAAATAAAATAGCAAGTGACATCAAGTTGGTCTTTTATTCTTCAACTATTACAATGATGCACGGTCCAATAAACATAAGATTCACCTAGTATCTTAGTTCAGAAATTGTCAACAAAAAACGTCTGCAGAGGGCAGCAGAAAGATTACAAAATGCAGCAAAAAGAACAGGAATGCGGGAGATGTAGAATGCGCTGCAGAAAGGGACGGTAAGCATTATTACTGGAATAAACACACCCAAAAATTTTATGACATTCACATAAAATAATTTGAAGGGTTGTGCATTGCTGAATGAATTCTACTTTCGAATGAATAGACAGTAATTTTTCTGTTGGTATGTAATGTATTGTTCGGATATGTACAGTAACACTTCGTAATGAGTCGAAATTTTACAGCTGATTCTAAACGAACATTCGAGGGTTTTGGAAGACAAAATGGAAAGTCTGGAGAATTCTTTATGAGTTCCAGAAAATTTCGATAAAAGTCTAACAAAATGTACCGCACATTTCCTGCAATGTGAAAGTTAAGAGCAGCAGAAAAGGATATGTTCAGAACATCCATTAAACCTTGTGGTAAAAATGCTGTTAGGGCAGCGATGGTCCTGTATTATTTAATTACTCACAATAAAATGTTAAGCATGATAATGCATTGCGTGAAATATTAAGGTGTTCCGGATTGAGTTGTTTACAAAGCGTACTTTGCTAATGCACAGACTTTCATTCCTGCAAATTTTGCTGTGCTGTTGTTATGTTTAGATAAAGTAATTTTATAGTTACAAAATCTAAATATTTAGGTTTCATTGTTAGTACGCTGGACTTACAGGCAGCCAATCAAAAGTTAGAATCCTAGCCGAGCCAGTGGCTTTCTACTTGCAGTCGTGAACATATTATGAACTTTTATTATGTACACAATTATTTGTTAGTGTTAGTATCAGCAGTAAAGTAGTGGTAACAGGCATAATAGTAGTAGTATCAGACATAGTATTAGTGATAGATGTGATAATAAAAATAATGACATTTTTCTTCCGTAATTAACTTGTTACTGAAGTACAGAATATGTATGCGCGTTAAATCTTTTGTGCTTGACCTCAAATACTTTAATTATTTGCTATATATCTGAGCCTGTTTACATACAAACAGCACTCCGTACAGAACGTGCAGGGGAGCCTAATATTCGTGCCGTTATCCATGACATATATCAGTTACCTATCGCTCACGTTTCGTTAAATGACGCTACCCTACTAAAAGCTGAGTACAAAAATTGTGCAATATTTATTTTGTTGTTTTGCAATTTACAAAAATGGCTTTAATCAGAGCTGCTCTCAAAATTCCAACGCGACCTACAGGTTGAGAGCAGATGGTCTTAACACGGCCAACTAAATATGTGTTTTCCTGATCCTTTTTGCTTGAAAGAGAGCAAACCATTTTCCAGAAAACTCTACTTGAATTTTAATTTTAACATTTGACGATGTACCGAGACTAAAGATTGAATAATTTCAAAGGTCATAGTCCATAGGTCCATAGTCAGATTCATATAGCACTCCATTATCATAATTAGTTATACGAAAAATTGTGTGGCGAGTAATCAGTTGTCGTGCGCAATGGAATTAAAACAGCATTCAATTTTGAAGTACCCGCTGGTTGCCGATACTGACTTGTGGCGCCATCCGAAGCACCGTCCTTGCCCGGAGGCCTTGGGCGAGGTAGGAAAGGACCACAGCCCGTCGTTGACAGGGCATGGTAGAGAGAAAACAAAAGACTGTGGCCACAGCGTGGCAAGTAGATTACTATGGATGGAACATTCCTTTTCATATTTGATGGCGTGTGTATTTGTAATCCTCACGGGGGCACCCTGCTGGTTGTCTCCTCTAAATTCAAAGACTTTACCCACCAGGGGAGCCGAAGTGGCTGGGGGATGCAGACACAAGGGCCAGCCGACCGACGATCTGGCCACTGCGTTGCCACAGTTACCCTACTGACTGACCGTACTACAGGCGACACCTTGATTGGGTGGCTAATTGCTGTTCGGATTTCGCAAGGTTCTGAGTTCGTATCTGGAGGCCGGATTTCGTGCCCGCAGATTTTCACCGTTTTCCTAAATTTCCCCACAACCAAGAATATGCTGCAATAGAACCCAAACAAAAAGCACGACTCCTTTATTTCGCAACACACCGAAATCACTGTCACTCGTTTCCCATAAGTCGTTATACTCGTATTGAAATCTGAATTGAGAAATCGTCTTTAAAATATACAAAAAAAAATGGTTTACTATCAGTCGAACACAACTACTTTTATTTAGAAACAGCTACATATTTATATCGTTTACGACCATCTTCTGGCCGTCAGCAGCTACAATATTTTAAAATAAGGAAAAATGCAATACATTGATTAATCCAACAAAAGTCCAACAAAGAAAAACAATAAAGACAATTTATTAATTCCATGACCGAGAACCCTGTTGGCAACGTATGTCACTCGATCAAATAATTCTTCGTTTGTTGTGGTACAGGAATGTTCATTACCGTTTACACATATGTAGCAAACCAACAAATGCACAATAATAAAATATGCTTTATTATATATTAATATTTACGGACATGTTTCGGTCCCTTCTGCAACAATCGTGAAGGTGTTTTACAAGAATGTAGATAATATACAACAATAACAGTTTTGTATAGTATCAGTATTATGCGTCGATTTACATAAGGAGCCTACACTGAGCATCTATGATTAGGTGTGGGAAACTTTGGACATTAAGAGGTCACTTGGATGTAAATTTTGTGTTTCTGCGTATGCTGGAAGAAACTTGAACATTGGAAGAACGTTTTGTAGAAAATGTTTGGTAATGTTATGTGTCCTTAGCAACAGACCGCTGTCGCATCAATTCGTCTACTAATCTGTACGCACTGACGGTGTAAAATAAGTACGAGATCTTGGTTTTCTTCAGTATTATAGTCATTCACGCACTTCGAATATATTGTAATATATTTGGTGCTTTTAACGTATACGGATCTGAAGATGACCTGATAGAAAAGGTCGAAAGATATCGTTATAATTCTTTATGTAATACGAATAGGAAACTGTTGGCCGTAGAAAAGAGGTTTCTATTTCATTTTAGACGCAACGATATTTGGTTTGAATATTTTCACAATTCTAAATACAAAATTTTAAAGTTGTCGTACGTCATTCATAGGAGCAAAACATTGTTGCTTTGCATGTGGTAATGATAGAGTAGCCGGCTCGTAACTGTGTGTTAATGTGTTCATTACTGCTGTCAAACTTGCCTGGGTCGAATTAAAATATTGAGATACTGCCTAATGTTTCTCAGGCGAAACCTATGGCTGTGAATGACAACAGATCGTCATGTAATTCTTCAACATTCTGTCTGCAAACCTTCAATGCAACATTATAAACTGCCTAATTTTACATAGCCGGTCCCAGTATCCACGTGGTCTGAGGCGCAAGTCTGTGGTCGCTCTCCTCCTGAGATTGTGGTTTCGAATCCCGCCGAGGCATGGATGTTTGTCGTGAGTGTTGTATGATGTCAGGTAGAGGTCTCTGCGACGAGCTGATCACTCGTCTAGAGGAGTCCTACGAAATGCGGTGCGTCGTTTTGTGTGATCTAGAAACCTCGAGAATGAGGAGGCGGTGGCCCGCGTTAGGCCACAGCGCCACAAGGGAAAGAAATTTTACATAACATGTGGCACTATTGTAACTGATTAACTATATGAAAAAGGAATACCAGTTAAATACTGTTTGGATACAGAGCTTGGTTATAATTCATTGTAGACATTACAAGTGACTAAGATGAATCAACATCAGGCTGAAAAGTTGCAAGTTCAATTGTTCACAAATTTCTTAAGATTCTTCCTTGTATTATGCGAAGAACTTACAAATTATTGAGTCAATATACATAATTAAATGCCACCATGACGCAACTTATAAAAGTGTGAGGCTATGTAAAAGGCAAAGTATTCACTTTAAGGTCTTCTGTGTAGTGTGTAATTGTTCGCGGTTTCAATCTCGGAGAGTGCCATTGGAATTTTTCATCGACATAAACCTTCCATCCGCGCTATGGCACTGGGATCGACTCAGCGTCTAACAGAAATGGGTACCAGGAATATTTTCTGAGGGGTAAAGATGGCCGGTGCATAGGGTTAACAACCTTACCACCTTCATGTGCGAATTGTCTAGAAATTCTGGGAGCCTCAACCACTTAGAGCCTACGTGCAACTCCAAGCCTGTGCAGGGATTGTTTTACGTTTACCTGTTGTGTAGAATATAGCATAGGTAACTGGTAAATTATCGTTTTCTTTCTTTGTGCAAGGACAGCAGTCCAACTGTATAGCTGATAGATTTTTAAATTTGCGCGCTACTAAGGACAGGCCGGTAAGTACACCTGTATGTTCCTTTCTTTTCACTTTGTGTTCTCGACTTACCATTAGGATGACACAATGGACGAAATTATCCAAAGCATTACTGTTGTATTCGAACGCGTGACATGAGGGACTTTAGATGCCCACAGCCTATAATTAATTAAAGAGGTGACCAAAGGCATACCGAGTTTAAGACCTTAATTGCATTTAAAAGTGCCTTAAAGTCGTGACTAGTACCAGTAGAGAAGTCGATGAATTATTACATAGCCCTAAACTTTCTATTAATTATTTTTCTTTACCTCTTATTATTCCCCCTTTTATCTTGTGTTCCTTTTGGCAGAACTTGACTCTTTTGTTCCGTAACTTCCTGTAGTGTGTTGCTGTTTCATTACTTTCAATACAAACTTTATTCCATATATCTGTAGAGTGCTCGGAGTGTACTTTTAACTTATGAACTGTTTTGATTTTGTTGTTGTTGCTGTTGTTGTTGTTGTTGCTTTTCTTGCTGTCTGGAGACCATCAGACAAGTGCTGGTGACCACCCAAAGCGCTCTCTTTCATTCGGACCATCATCAATCTGCAATCATTCCTGACAGCTCAAGTTCGCTCTGATGGACCCAGTGAAAGGCTGGACATCGTATGAAATAGAATTAGGGTACCGGTCCATTCATAATGAAAAGCACTGAATCTGGGACTTGAAAAATAAAAACAGACGATGTCATGGTCAGTGCTCAGGAAAGTATGCCTAATCAGAACTGCCAACTGAATTTACAGAAACCGAGAATCGTTCAAACGTTCAAGTGCCGGTCTGTGGTTATGACTGATATCAGACTGATATTGGTGGCTGGAAACGCAAACATTAGAGTATTTTACACTGGTATTTGCAGCTTGCAATAAATAATTGGAATTACGGCAAACAATGTGTCAAATCTACAGAATTTCTCCAAAAAATTTTAATTGGGAATATCATGTCGAGTGGCGCAAAGAAGTAAGAAATTAAGCACACACTGACTGTAAGGAGTAATAGTATAAGGCATGCAAAACCTTAAATTCTAATAGATTCTTGTGTCTGCTTAAGTGTCTTTTGTAAAACCTTAGCTCTTCTTGATTTGTCTAAGTAATACTGATCCTATCATTGTTGTAAAGTTCAGACACCTTCCACATATTCTGTAATCTAGACCTGGTAAAATGTGTCGATGGCATAAGAGATATTCTGAATATATTTAAGATAAATATCTCCCTTGTTGACGTAAGAGATAAAGTTTATGTTGTGATATTGTTCGACTTGTGTAACAATAGTAAAATTAAAAATGGCCACCGAACATCCACAATAATCTAATATTCAAGCATATTGTATGAGTGCGAAACTCAGTCTTTCACTAAATACTGGATTATGGAATGAGGTTTACTGGAAATGGTGAGCTGAGGAGATAGGAGTGTTTGGACCTGATAAAGAAGAAGTAACAGGAGAATGGAGAATACTGGTTGGCGTTAAAGGAATAAACTCCGAGCACTTGGACAGGATTAATCCCGTTCAGAGTATCGTCTGTTGTCGGTCTGGAGAGTGTTAAAACCTTCTGTTTCCATAAGAAACACAGGGAACTTCTTGCATAAGAGACGGCTTTGTTCATAAGGAGGTATGTAATCCATACGTTTATAAAACAGTAAGTTGTGTGGGAATCCATTGTAATCAAGTATATCAACTGGAGCGATAGGTGTAACGTGTTTTATTCAAGCAGCGCAATTACAAAATCTCTTCAGGGGCAACTTCATTAACGAAGATAAAATACAATAGATTTTACATATTTACAAGAATGATGGGAATATATTCCGTCTAGACACAACTTTGTCGTGACAAATTTAAAATGAAGAGAAGCAGATTAAGAAGCTAGTCAACTTGAAGAATTTAAAAAGTAAAATACACAGTTGCAACGCAGAATACTCGGATTGTGTGGCGGAAATGTAAAAATTACTGTAGCCATGTCTTGGCTAAATTTTGTAGCTATGACGGTCGTCAGTTGCTCTATAATTTCTTTGCAGCTGCATATGTCATACTGTCGATTCTTAGTTCATAGAAAAGGGAAGGTCGCCACAGGAATTTCCTGAAGTATCACGCAAAATAGAGAGAAAAGTTATTGGTAATTCCTGCATAGAAACGAGACGTGGAATTGATGCTCGTCAGCTGTTGTCCCGTAAGGTAACTCTGTCATGCATATGAGGTACATTTAGGCACATTACTAGAGGAACTGCTGTCGTCATCTCTCTGTGCAGGGGATTGCTTTTTAAAAGTTCTATATTATAATCCTCTACAAGACTACTGCTGATAATCCGTCTACTACTACTACTACTACCACCACCACCAGTACTACAAATAATATTACAATGATGATAATTTTAAGAACAATAACAATAATTAATCCAGTCTTTTTTATTATTTTCATGATCTGAAAGTTTTAATTAATAGGTAAGAAGTCCAAAACGTGTAGCAGCCGATTACAATTGCTCGCAGGTACATACCCATTGTAAGACATGTCACTGATAAATATCATCATAATTACTCTGCTTTTGTCTCGTGAATCTTCAGTGTCAAATTCTGGGTTTCACACGCAGCAATTGACGAGTGTAATTTAATTTTAATTACTAAATAACTGATATGTTTTGTGGGTTCTTGTCATCACTTTTTGAGTGACCTGTATGTTTATGGCCATTTTTAAGCCCACTATTTGAGCGTCCTGTTCCTCAGGCCACTACCATAATTCCAACAACGTTACACAATATCCAGCCGAAAGGGAAATCTTGTGCTCCCACCAGCAGTACTCTACTTCGGTAGGCTCTCACAGCTCTTTACCTGCTGCTACCGAGAAGACACGTCCGCTTGGTGGACCAATGTCCTGTCTCGAGCGTGTCAATGAGCACGAAACAATGAGAGTGTGAGAAGGAAACAGAGACAATCGAATGCGGGATGGAGTTGCATTATTTTTGCATACAATGTAGTAATCATCTGTACACAGAGGAGATGGAAGAGTGCAGGTTTCCTGTTTGGAAGGGATAGCGAGTACAAGGGGGGGGGGGGAACTGTTACGCTCGGTACAAAAACCAAAACAAAAAGAGCTTTTTGTTACTGTAACTTATTACGAAGTTTTAATTAATATAAAACTTTACCATATTTTGTTGCTTTAGACCAGCGAATTTGATAAAATTCCTTGTTTGACGCGCTTTCTACATTGTCTGTTTAGTGACACTGCTTATTTCTTCTTACAGAAGAATGCATGATAATGTATTTGTTAGGATGTATTCTCAGCTATGTTTTTAAAAAATTATCCGAAACAGTTCTTTAAAGTCACGTTTTATAGAGAGCGGGCATGCCTTTTCTCACCTGTGTAATTTCACTGTGCTTTGAACGTAAAGATCGAGCCTGAATATCCAGTACTCTGTTGGATTGCCAGATTTGTGACACTAAAGCTTCGAAAAGTCAGAGAACTGTCTAAGAACTCCATTGCCTTGTGTTATCACTAAACTGATGGTGTATACTGGTCATGAAGACTTATCCATTGTTTATTGGTGTGTGCATATCAATGCAAGACTTTGGAGTGGGGCAGTGATCGGTAGCAAACTTTAGTAGAATTCTATATATTAAGGATATGGTTCATTTAACGAAGAAGAATTGCTCCTTATTTCATCAACAGTTCGAACCTCGACACGACATATTCACAGAGACGCGGATTATTTAACGTCAATGCAAGATATCAGGTACTAACTGCGTATTGAGTTTATGATCATTAAAGTTAATATAATTCATGTAGACATAAACTAGAATCATTATATTCACGGCATATAACGCTCTGCATTTAGGCGTATAGAAAGGCACTGTAATTTGGACATGTGAGGATTAAATGGATCTCAGGGAAATAGGTTTGGATTTTACGGACTGGATACGTGTGTGTCAGATTGGGGGAAAGTAGTGAGCCGTTGTGAACATGGCAGTGAACATTCGAACTTCATTAAATTCATTTAATTTCTTGAATGGTTGATGAATACTTAGGACTTAGATAAGGACTGTGTCTCGTGTAAGTATCAAATTCTTTATATTAACACATAATTTTAATTAGTTAATTTCATTAAAACGTAATTCCTGCAGTTGGTGCTAGTAAGTGAAATCTGTCTTGAGTACCTGCCATACTTGTTATTTGAGTATTGTATTAAATATGCGCGTGAATCATTTCATACGGAGTGTCTCTTTTATCTTGTCCCTGAGTACGGCAGCTTTCATGTGATACCACAGCGCATGCCGGCTTTCTACACGATTCAAATATCTTGCTCAGGCACACGATAAAAGAGATTCCTGTATTTTCTCATTTACCTGCTGCAGTTAGTTGTTGCTTCTTTTTGCAGTACAAGCAGACGGAATAGAGTTGTGTTATTGTCTTCTCCTGAATTCGCACTGACGTTTTCTCGGGATGTGATTAAGCCTTGTCTGCTAGTTGCATAATGACCAGCACAAGGCTGTGCTACGTGCGACTGTCGACATTTCATAAACTCGTACGTTCATGTTCGGCTTTAATGTGCACTTGTGTGCAGATAGACAATGAAAGGGTAAGGTGCGAAGAGGAGGGGAAACCATAGCAGTGATGTGGCGACTGTAAGGAAGATGGCGATTTAATGCGAGTAACGTCATTAGGATGCCCAACGGGCCACTGAACTCTATTGAAAGAACTTCCAAAGGATTCAGATATAGCGAAAAGGGGAGAAGTGGGTGAGATGCCACTCGAAGCAGTCATTCAGGGCAACAGCTCGGCTGTATCTACTGCTGCAACATGAACTTCATGAACTCGAAAGGAAACGACTTTTGTGTTGTTTGTTACCAGACTTTGGCCCTGTGGTATTCTGAGACTTCCTACACAACTGAACAATGCTGGGGTACTGCACGTAATTTTGCTTTTGATTACACATACCTAAATTATATAAAGCAGTTGGTGTGATTAAGTGGATGACTTACACCACAGTCGATTGTTATTCATTATAATCGATACTTATCGATAGTAATAGATAATATACGAAGGGCTGAAAAATTTGCCTCCTCTGTCATATTTTTTGTTATTTAAGGAAAACTGAATAGAACCGGTTCCACGCAATCACGTGATATCCCCCCTCCACCATGCTAACCTTGAACCCACAGTTATCCATAACTCCGTTTCAGTGCCAGTCGAAACGGAAGCCTGTGAGGACGTGCAGTTCAAGCAACGTGCCATTATTGAGTTCTTGACTACGGAAAAAATTTTGTTCCTTCGACATTCATCGCCGTATGCTGGCAGTGTATGGGGATAAATGTGTTGATGTAAGCACAGTTATACGCAGGCTGCGGCGCTTTAAGGAAGAAGAAGGTGGAGACGTAAGTTTGTGTGACAAAACAGGGTCGGGGAGGCCAGGAGAGAATTCAGAGACCTGTTAAAATTCGGCGGAACTGTTGAAGTTTGAGGAGATTATGTGGAAAAGTCATTATGCTCAGTTGTAAATAAAGGTTAAAGGTACATTCATTTCTTTGTTTCATTAAAATATCTCCCTTCCTTCATTTTTTATTTAGCTGGAAGCAAAATGTTTCAGTCCGTTCTCCCACAGAGCTGCTGTTTCTTTTTTTAGGGGTCCTTGCATAAAGTTCATTGAAATATGACAGTCTGACGACAGACTATCTAGTAGTATCATACGGTATCATTCCTCACAAACGATGCAATGGGAGACTGAAAACAGATGTACTTATCCCATGTTTCCCCTATCCATTTGGTATGGAATGAACAACAATGATAGCGAGTCTCCATTCAAATGTAAACATGAATGACGAACGTACAATCAAAATATTCCGCCACAGAAGTATAGCAACTGCGGTCGGCGGCGCAAAGACGACGAGTGATAAAAGGGTTTTTAGAAATAAAGATAGATGGTTTCATAATTGCGTCCTTTTGTGCCTAAGTACCGGCTGTAATCATTTTGGAAGATCTTTAACGTCCTTCACTCTGACATCACCGTTGTTAAATGCTGCAAGAAAAGTCTGAGTAGTCTTTGTTTGTTTGTTTGTGCGTGTGTGTGTTTGTGTGTGTTTGTGTTCACTGGTCGAAATCTAAATGATACTGACACGCTGTAATGTTTAGAACAACGCTTGTGCCCTCCATAGACAGCGCTACAAAGCAAAAACCTCGCGCAGAAATGCCAGAAGCTTACTGTAACAGTACTTCTGTCTCTCGCTGACGCACTGATGGATGTCATACCGGAACCTGCATTGCTAACCTAACTTTTGACCACTGAAGTGGCTTGTATTTACTAAGCTTTTTCAGTTGATGCTGATATGTTGACGTACGTCAAGCACCTGTGAAAGCGGGCTAGCATAGTCAGTGTAGCGTCCAGGCTAACGGCAGAAAGACCATTGAATCGGGGTTATATTCACGACAGGAACATGAAAATTTCTATCATTGACATCGTCCAGACCGAGTCTGGGAAATAGGTTTCTTTCCGTTACTTACTTACTCCATGGTGCAGAGTCCTTCTTGAGAAGCTAACTGGTTTGCAGCTAGTCAAGAAATTCCCGCATTTTACGGAACCCGAAGGTTCATTACCGCACTCACAAGCGTCCGCCACCTATCTCTATCCTGGGCCCGCCCAATCCAGTCCATATACCCACATCCTACCTCCTGGAGATCCAT
>Ga0123354_10002560_pt1 | contig 24189 bp, 7 predicted proteins | sample TergutLab28metaG_2_FD_97872 | JGI IMG/M metagenome (GOLD analysis project Ga0123354, IMG submission 97872) | Labiotermes labralis P4 segment gut microbial communities from Petit-Saut dam, French Guiana - Lab288 P4 | ecosystem: Host-associated > Arthropoda: Insects > Digestive system > Gut ... | reverse complement strand
TGTGTGTGTGCGCGCGTGTGTGTGTGTGGGTGTGTGTGTGTGTGCGTGTGTCTGTGTGTGTGTGCGCGCGTGTGTGTGTGCGTGTGTGTGTGTGTGTGTCTGTGTGTGTGTGTGCGCGTGTGTGCGTGTGTGTGTATCTGTGTGTGTGTGCGCGTGTGTGTCTGTGTGTGTGCGCGCGCGCGCGTGTGCGTGTCAGAATATTTCGTCTCTTAGATTCCTAATTTTTCAATGAAATTTGTTACTGCAGGCCTAAACCCTTAAATAAACGTTGTTGCGGAAAGGTTATTCACAAAACACAAAGTTCATTAATAAAACTATTTAACTTGAAGTCCCTTACGATGTAGTGTACTTTTAAGAAGATGTGATTAATATGTTGTATGCTCCAGCATCATGTTAACTACGGTGTTAATAGCTTCGCAACAAACATATTTCTATTTGCAGTAATTAAACATCAAAATTGACACAGTGCAACATACTATAATTTGTACTATGTTTATACAAGAAGAAGGCTAATTATGTGTACGTCAAAATGAAAGGTAAAGGCTAACCCTTTTCAGACACAGAGAGGAGGCAAGCCGGCTACAGAAGGAGGTGGGCATATACCTAAATCGGCAACACTTATTAAAGGGGACTTATTACGCTTTTTATCGCTAAGATAAAACAGTTGAAATTTGTTGTTCCTATTCGAAGCCAGATTTACAACTGTATACATCTTGTTCATTGTGGTATTATTACAAAATACAGAATCTAGTCCATTGTCTGCAGAAGCAATACCTCCCTTCTTTGTCATGTTGAATATAGGCTAGTGAGTGACTGATGGCTGGAAGACAGGGGTTTGATTTTCGGTGAGAGTAGATTTTTTGTCTGTATTACCACTCCCGATCGACAATGGGGCCTACCTAGCTTCCTATCCAGTAGGTATCGTGGCATCTTTCTACCTGTCTATACCTAGGTCTTCCAATCGGCCTCTTCCCCTCAGTGCCTCAACCCAAAATTCTGTATACATTTCTCATCTCTCCCATGCATATTATATGTTACGCCCAAACATTAATACTTTATTTATTTATCCTAATATTATTCCGGAAGAGTATATATTATGAAACATCTTATCAAGCGGTTTTCTCCAGTCTCCTGTGACCTCTTCCCTCCTGGGCCTCAGTTAGCCTTCCCGGTTTTAATCTGCTCTTAATTGCTTCGTGAAGGCACGTTCGATTTGAAAATGACGTTTCAAAACACTTGAAAGTTTCTAAACTGTTGACGGATTAACTACCTCTATGACATGGTAAGACAGCTAGCACTATTATATTCACATTCTGGCCGCACATAGGCAGCTCAGACCAGCTTCGCTTACATTTTTTATGCTGACGTCAACATCGTGATGTCATCCGCAGTGTTAGCAAAAGCCGGCACATCTCACAGTACGTGCCCGCAAAACTTCAAATATAATATATTCAAACGCGAAAGTGCACTTAGGAATACCTTAGTAGATATATTTGTTTTCATTTTATTCGCATTACAGCTAAAAATCGTATCCACATCCTTTTGTATTGCCCAAAGTGGTGAACCTCATTGCTCACGCATGCGCACTTTTCATCTGGTTAGGAGGCGATTAGCACCAACGTACGAAGCACCAGAGGGCCATCCAGTGCAGTTTATATTTCTGTACGTGCGACAGGAATAATTCGTTGAACATGCGTATTTGTTGCAATTTCTATGTCACCAAATAATGCCTGCCAGTCAGGCCGATCAAATGATGTATTAAAATGTGATTCTGGCTTAAGACTAAGTGCTTGGTAACATCTGCTTGCCCCAGTGATATCTATTTTAAATTAACAAACTGGAGATCTCGTAGTTCTTTCCTAAAAGTCCTACGTATCCAGTCGCACATAGTATGTTATTGATCACACGCTGGTAATCTATTCCAAGCATGGTGACAGTATCCCGCACATTCTGCGTTCTCCAAACCTCTGCATTCAGTCTAGCCTTGCATTTTTATGTAGTCAAGCGCCGCTTAACTACGTTTCGGTTAAACCATAAGACTATAATAGCACATTATATTATAATATAATATATGGTAATATGGTATAAATAATATAATATAATATATGGTAAGTATTATAATATAATATTTTATTATAGAATTTACCATTGTGTTACAATTGCCTACGGTATTCAGTACAGTAACATACTGTACAGGTTTATATCCTAGGAGCAATAGGCTCTACCATATAGCCTTGGCGTGTAGAAGGCTATACCATCTAGGTGTGTGTAAGTACACTATGACGTTCGCACAAAGACGAATCGCCTAACGACGCATTTCTCAGAACGTATCCCCGTCGTTAAGCGAGGCATGGCTGTAATATGTAGTCTTGTTATGAAATTTAACTTGTTAATATTTACTGTATAATTTTTGGGCCCATATGGCTGGTAGTGTATGTAACCGTCAGATAACGGCGGCACCAGATAAGGATCCCTGCTGTCATGAGTGACCATATGGGTAGCAGCAAGAACAGCAATTTGACCTCAGTAACTTGCAGCTTTTAAAACATCTTGCTCGCCTAAGCACTGCAGTCTGACGTACAGTAATGTGGTGGGCAGAGACATTTTTTACGTGCTTCCGCTCCCAATGCTGTATCAAGAATCTCATCCGATTGCTAAATCAGTGGCAATGTATGAGGCACGATCTGTTTCTTCAAGTATCCTCTTTTCAGCTTGTTCTAATACTGATTTTTAAAGTTCCGATTCGGGCAAGTTAGACAAATATCAATTTACTCCTTGTATTCAGGAAATTTCACATTTTACATTCATTGTTCCGTGCATCATTGTAATTGTTCCAAAATAATTACCAACAAGATGACACTTATGGACTATACTTTATTTCACGGTTAGTCGTCCTTCACTCTACATGTTTCGAGCTTCAGGGAGCTCATCATCAGGAGTTCACTTTTTTTATGTACAGGCAGTCTCTGGCATACTGTGTAATCTTTTGCTGTATTCACCCGTTAGTCGTCCTTCACTCTACATGTTTCGAGCTTCAGGGAGCTCATCATCAGGAGTTCACTTTTTTTCTGTACAGGCAGTCTCTGGCATACTGTGTAATCTTTTGCTGTATTCATCCGTTCTCCACGTAGGAGAACGGGTGGAATACAGCAAAAGATTACACAGTATGCCAGAGACTGCCAGTACAGAAAAGAAGTGAACTCCTGATGATGAGCTCCCTGAAGCTCGAAACATGTAGAGTGAAGGATGACTAACCGTGAAATAAAGGATAGTCCATAAGTGTCATCTTGTTGGTAATTATTTTGGATCAGGAAATTTCATTCACGATTTCCGAAGTCGAAAAGACTTGACAACGTTTCTCACACAACAAACGAAAGTACTTAACGTGTTACTTTAAGAGAAAAGTACTCTTTTTATCTCCATAAAACAGAAAACGGATCAATCAGGAAAATAAAGCAAAAGGGTACAGCATCTTTCACACTACGTTTACCTTTCAAATTTTAACACGAAACGTTCTTCAAATCTTCTAGTATTTTTATTGTGATTCTGAAGACGGACGTTTAGGCCAAGCCGTGCTATATCAGCGGTACGTAAATGGAATATAGTGTACCCCGTAGCTTCATTTTCCAGATATACTGAAATGGACATTAACAGTGTGTTACCAAACGGATTTCTGTTGGGTTTCGGAAAAAAAAAAGGAAACTAAATAAACAGAAAGGATGTGCAGTAGAACTCAGAAATTAGGGGGCTGAGTACCGGATGGTAACAAAATAGTTATTTTAGCTAATAATTATTTTTGGTTTTGAACGATGTGAGATATTACAGATGTTCCCAAATGCAATTGCGCAAATGAATTTTGGAATTTATATTTCCATATCATTGTATTACTGACATCTTTTATCTATAATTACCGTCCAAATATAACTGAATTATCTGATATTCTAGAAATGTTCCTTGCTTTAAGGTTTTAGGACCTCATGGTATATATAGATTCTGAGAGCGTCTTGTAATAGGCCTGTATGTTATTTATGCAATCGATTTTTCGTCATTTCAGGTAACGTTGATATCGTCAATGGGAATGTGAAATTGATCCTTGGTTTGATATGGTCATTAATTGTCCGTTACCAAATTGGACGATCAAAGTTTCCGCCAAAGAAACTTATGCTAGCGTGGTTAAAGGTAAGTACAACCACAAAACGTTTTCAGTTCTGGGAATGTGTGTAATTCACGTTCTTACGCTGCCTTTGTGAGTCACATAAAATACTGTGAAAAAAATTAAAATAAATTTCTGATTATGAATTGCCATATTCCTTTGCCACGCAGGTATGTTGAATACAATGGCGGTATGTCAATATTTGATTTGTAACTTCGAGGCATTCTTTATAAACTAACTGTACTCGTGCCAATGTTTTTTTGTTCATAGTATGTCCCGTTGTTTTCCTTCCGAAAGTTTATTGAACTTTGGATGGGAAATACTTGTAAAAATAAAGATCCCTCTCTTCCGTGATTTTAAGCCATGCGAAATGGTGTATATGTAAGAAAGGTTCAGACGGTCTTGCTGTCTCCACCTTCAGAGCATTCATTTGTTCAAGTAAATCCTTCTTGAAATGTCAAGACTACTGTGTAAAAGGGAAACCCATAAAACGTACTGCCCTACCACCTATAATGTACCTCACACCTGCTGTATTTTCTAAGACCTACATACTTTTTGTCTAGGTAACTGATATTTGGGTTCGTAAATGAACCGCACCTATGTTATGCCACCTCAAGGTTGCATTTGCACTTCCTTCTTAATTTTTAGGGGTAAACAGTGTCCATAAGATGCTTGGTACTGCTTCTTGGACACCCAAATCTGAGGATCTGCGAGTAGCAAATATGAATTATTAAACTGTCCATCATGAAATTTGACAGAAGGCTACACTGTCGAGTCCAGTCAAGCACGTCACATGCCTGACGGCCATCTGTACTCAACTCCGCACAAAAAAATGTGCATTGATAAACACAAAGATTTCTTCAGTTGCGTTTTAGTGACTCAGGTGTTATTCACAGATAGTGACAACTGTAGAGCGCAACACTTCTGCTGCTTTTGTTCAGTTAGTTTGCCCTCAAATTTTCCCTGTACCTTGGTAACTAATTATGGTTGGTTATCATCGACTGTTATGTTTGGATGGTCCGATGTTTGTTCGACCTCAAATCGCATCTCACAGAGAACACACTCTGTCTCAACTGCTAGTTATAGGTCGTCAAATGATTTGTCGGTTTTAGCTCATACCTTACATATTACTAAGACAAATCATGTACATGTACGTATATATTCATCTGAAGTGCCTCGTATTTTTGTTCCATTTTAAATGAAATTTAATACAATTAACGGAGTTTAGAGAAAATCGTCAATACAAAGTTTCATGAAAATTTGCCCATTGGGAGCCGAGTTTTTCTATGTAGATGTCACAAAGCTCATGATTGATTTTTTAAACTTTTCAAATGGGTGTAAAAATTAATACAAAACAATTTTTCACTGATTTCTTGGTTGTCATTGTAACTCTTCTACTATTAGTGCTATTAATAATGGTAATGGTAATACTAAAAATATTAAATTATTTATGTATGTGTTTAACAGAAAAGCGGTCAATTATAAAACTAACACAAAAAACAAAAATTACTTAAAGACACACACAAAAGAAAAAGGCAGAAGGTGAACAAAAAATATTTCATTACAAGCTGACACGACAGGTGAATTGAATAATAACGATTTATGCTTAATGGTGTGCTACTTAAGCAGTGTCAAACAATCCAAGTACATAACACGATACTAAAAAAAAGGTACAAAAAACAAAATACAGTGCAGATTACGTAACTAAAGTGAAGTCGTTATTCACATGATACATCGGTATGCAAGCTGCTTGCATAAAATCTGCCTGAAAGTTCTAATTGGCTTTCTAAATATATCTGTGTCACTAACTGCCAAATTTGTGGTGAATGTATGTATAGTAGAAGAACAGTTGTTGCATGAAACACAAAAAAATTAGGTCCGTAATAGTAGTAGTAGTATTAGTAAGAAGAAGGAAGAGAAGGAGGAGGAGGAGGAGAAGAAGAAGAAGAAGAAGAAGAAGAAGAAGAAGAAGAAGAAGAATATGGAGAAAGAGGAGGAGGAGGAGGAGAAGGAGGGGAAAAAGAGAAGGAGGAGAAGAAGAAGATGACAAAGAAGAAGAAGGAGAAGGAGGAGGAGGAGAAGAAAAGAAGAGGAGGAGAGAGAGGAGGAGAATAAGGAGGAGGAGAGAGAGGAGGAGAATAAGTAGGAGGAGGAGGAAGAGGAGGAGGAGGAGGAGGAGGAGAAGAAGAAGAAGAAGAAGAAGAAGAAGAAGAAGAAGAAGAAGAGGAAGGAGGAGGAGGAGGAGGAGGAGGAGGTTGTGGTGGTGGTGGTGATGGTGGTGGTGATTACAAAAATAAGAATAAGCCAAAGAATTAATAACAGCAAAAAATGACTACTGTCACTCCAAAACCAGATAATTTGGGTCTATGCTAAATTGTGTCTGGCAGGCATGAGTAGAAACTACACAAGGGGCTATTCTGAGTGTTCATAGCACCGCTGTACCCTCTGAACACAAATTCTAGAGTACAATTAGATGGTCAAAGCTGTTTTATTTTAAACCTATCTCTGTTTAACATTTGTGGCCTCTGCAATTCACTGCATGATGTATGCTCACTATATTATAGTTGTGTTAAGTTACACATTCTTAAAAATCAGTCCTCTTAACTGCTGTCATCATTGCTCTGGTTACCACAATCTCTACTACTATCACCACCAACATCAGTATTATCTTTAACAAAATCGTCAGTATTGTTACCATGCTGGTCATCATAATTTTTGCTACCATCATTTTCTCACCCCTGTTCTTACTTCAGGTCCCTTCTGTTCCCTTTTAAAGTTGTTATTCATCTTCTGGTTTAATGTTTTACATTCTTATATTTGAACATCTGTGATTATGGCTGTCATCAATAATACTAAAACTGTAATTGATGTGCTTAGATAATGTGCGTTTACTTATTCTCTCATCCATTACAATCTACAGAATGGAGTAAGAGATGAATATTGTAACAGTAAAGGTGTAATGAACAGATCTTATTTCATCTGGGAGTTTAAGGACCATTAACAATTACACTAGTAAGTACATGAAATTAGCAGGTTTTAAAACATCAGTCAAAGTGTTATAGTCAATAAGCACACATATTCATAACTTTACCATGAAAAATGAAGTTTAGTTTTCTATATGCAACAACAAAGTACTAGCAGTTAGACTTGTAGATCATGCTATTCATTCATTCATACAACACACAATTAAATGTAACTGCTTTTTCACAGGCTGTGCTTCCAGAATGTCGTGTAACCAATTTCACAACAGACTGGAACTCTGGTGTGTATCTGAGTGCTTTGCTGGACTATTGTCGCCCTGGACTCTTCCCTCATTGGAAGAGTCTCAATCCCAAGGATAGGTAAGGAAATATGTTGTCTAGTTTGGTGATGAAATTGGACATAAATACAGTCTAATGTGCTTCTATTGGCTATATATGGAGAAAAAATTAATAATGGTTATAATAATGTAACACTTTTTGCCTATTCATTCATTAAAAATTTAGTTCCCACTTAATTTCTGCCTTCTGATATAAGGTTTGGTTGAAGTCACACTTTGGTTTGCTACTGAAACATCTGAATTGTATGCTTCGAATTTGATTTTGTAAGAGGGCTAGTACATTTAGTCTGTAAGTTTTCATAATCTGATTAAAAAATTGTCTTCAGACAAATGTTACATACTTGAATGGCATTAGGATTTACTTTAGTACAGGTTGTTTACTAAATACACAGGCCACAGAGAAATTTTGGATTCCTTGGTTCACTCTTAAAAAGTTTATAAAATTTATTTTCTGTAATATTACTTGAATTTGAGAACCTTAAAATTTCAATTCTATTCCAGTCTCCAGAACATAGTGACCTATTATTCAAGTGTTACAGCCATGATACACCTCTCTCTCTTCGCATTCATCCTATACTAGACTGTTCCCACCTAGCTGGACACTGATGAGCCTAAATTCTTTCTGGTACTAGTGGTAAAACTGTATTAATGCCATTTATTCAAAACATGCTCTTTTGTCTCCAGTATTCAATGATACACACTGTTGCCTTTCCAGTGTCAGTTTAAAAAGTAGTTTTCACTTTAAAACAGCTATGAGAATATAAAAATGTTGCAGATGTATTTTATGAGCATTCATTTGTATGATTTTATGAATGAGTGATTGGATGTTTGAAGTACAGCCTCATATTTTGGCAGTTGTGATAACTACGGTGATGACAGGAAATACACAAATGTGTGGAGTACATTGCCCAGTTGAATTCCACATTCTGTTCTTAAAGGCATTTCAACTAATAAGTATGTACACACACACACACACACACACACACACACACACACACACATGCATACACAGAAATGCCAAAATATGAGCCTGTATCTTCAAACATCCAATCATTCATTCATAAAATAGAGAGGAATCATAAATAAATAAATATATATATATATATATCTCAACCTATAGATTTATAGAAAAATTTCTTTTTGTGTTGTAGTGTCAACAACTGTCGCACAGCCATGGAAATTGCCAGAAGAGAATTCCAGATCCCAATGGTACTGGAGCCAGAATATTTGGCTTCTCCATTCCTGGATGAACTTTCTGGAATGACGTACCTATCTTATTTTATGAAAGAAGACAGTCCAGGGTTCCATGCAACTCTCCGTTGGGTCAATAATCAAATCCCAAATACTCATGTCAGAAATTTCACTGTAAGTAATGTGTAAGTTGTAAGTAAAATTACTGTATAATTGCAGATGTTTATCACTTATGGCTTAGATTTTCAGAAATTTTATGACATTTTTGGTGGCTTCACCCAAACCCATTCCAGTGGATTTTCCTCATTACTCTTAGGAACACAATGCACTCAATTTCTAGCAAATGTAAAACCTTTCCTCAAGATAAGATTACTACAAGAATGTATACAACAAAGACAACAGCCTGCCACTTTTACCCTTCTTGATGAAAATGTATATTTCCCCCTCATCACAGTAATCTCCTCAAGAATAATATTATTTAGTCTTGAAACAGTAATATTCAATGGATTAATTACATGAACCAGAGTTCTTCTTGAGAAACTTCAGATAGTCAACATTGGAACTGGAGACTGATCACAGTGTGTACAAATCTTGCCAAGTGCCTTATCATGAGTCAAATCCATTTTACACACATCACACACTAGTACTTAAACATATGTTTTAATCTTATGTTTATTGGACCATGCATCATTGCGATAGTTGAAGAATAAAAGACCAACTTGATGTCACTTGCTATTTTATTTCACTTCTTATGTGCTCAACATGTTTCGGACATTAATATATCCATCATCAGGGAGCTTGCGAATATTCTGTTGAATCACCACATTGGTCATATTGTTCTTGGTTCGATGTGTGTTGGAGATTCGGTGTGGTTGGGTGCCTGAAACCTGCAACACAGATACCACTCCAAACCAAACACACCAAATCTCCAACACACATCGAACCAAGAACAATATGACCAATGTGGTGATTCAAAAGAATAGTCGCAATCTCCTGATGATGGACATATTAATGTCTGAAACACGTTGAGCACATAAGAAGTGAAATAAAGTAGCAAGTGACAGCAAGTTGGTCTTTTATTCTTCAATATGTTTTAATGTTATCCTCCTATGTACACCAAGGTCTTCCAGGTGGTCTGTTCCCTTAAGGGTGTCCGAATAAAATAGCTTCAATTTCTCATCACTTGCATCTTTGGTACACAACTCTCTCATCTCCTCTTCCTTGTTCTCCTTCTCCTTAGCAGCTGGTCTTCTTTCCTTCACTAAATCAGATCCTTTGCTAAATTGATTTATTTCTTTGACTATGCTAAAAGTGTTTTTTTTATAAGTTAATACTATGAAGCTTATCATAACTATAGTTATATAACTATAAATATTTATTTATTTATATATATATATATATATCACAAAAACTATAACACCAGATAAATCACATGCTAAAGGACTACAAATATCCCAGTCGTGTGACAGTGTTTCAAAGCACTCTCATGAATTATGGCTTCTTACAAACTGAAACCCAAATTTCTGGAAGTCTGATTTTGTGTGTTGGGTAAAGGAGATGTGTAGGTACAAACTGAAATACCTAATTTATATATATAGTTTTGACAAGAGGTGCGCCCACCGGTTTCACATCATCATAGCAATTGAATATTTTCCAGTGGTGCCTAATGTAACTATATGGATATAAATAAATAAATAAATAAAATATTTTTGGGTCCTCAGTGTGGAATTTGCTCCATGTCACACTTCTGGTGTCCTTACTCTTTCAAGTTGCTTCTGGAATGCTGGAAAGTTTGTAATCTCCTTGTTTTGGCAATAAAAGCATAAACTTTGAATAAAGTTTTAAACTTCTGTAGGAAGTAACTTGGGTTGAACAAAATTGATTGATTGTAAATAAATCAACATAATAAGGTCATAAAGTTTATCTCTTGAGGTCATTATTTTCAGGGAGACTGGAATGACGGAACTGTGTTATGTAAATTAGTGCGCTCTTTGGGAGGACCTATACCAAGTTATGACCAGCTAACCACCGACCACTCCAGCTGGGAGATGAACCTGAACAAAGGTACTTGCACTTCTGGATTACTTGGTAGTTATTATAATTAAATGAGGCACATGATCTCTCTTTACACTCTCATGATTTTAATGTTATGAGAGAAAACATAACTATAGAAGCCCCAGCAGCCACTGTTTTGGAAAAGATGTACATATAGACAATAAGGAAATGAAGTGAATTTCAGATGTTTGAAGTCAGCTTTAATAAACTAAATTGCATTCATGAATAAATTAATGTACCACTCAGTTCAGAAACTCTTTTCCCAACTCCTATCTAAAAAATTCCTATTATTATTTACAAGGTAGGTTGTGAACCTGTCTGACTCAGAAGAAAACTTGTCCCAAAAATATAAAGGGATAATTTGGACATTTTGGTTCAATTTTTTATCTCTTCTCTACTTATTGCTTCAGTCATGTGACAAAAATGTTATACGTTAGGTTAAAACATGGATGTGTGTTCTTTTTTGTATTTGTCACTCTAGAATTCTTTAAAAAATTTGTGTTAGGATTCATATTTTTTTGGAATAGGACTCTGAGTTATTGGGTGAATAATTTCTGACATTTTTAATGAATGTGTTGCCTTGAAAATGTTGGGAACCATTCACCCCATAATAAAACTGTATTTCACGTTAATTAAATCAGTACAACTATCAAATACAGTGAATTATTTTTGATAGTACAAGTGCAACAAGTGAGCACATGTCCCATAAGCAGATTTCAGAATAAGATATCTTTGGCTGAGAATATATGCTTCTGTTTATTGTACAGAAGAACAGTTGGCTTTAGATAATCAGATACTCCAAATGACCACTCTCACTCTAAGTAAATTACTCTCTGTCAGATGTCTTATACTTAATAAGGTTATGTTCCTCCTAAACAGACAATTAGAAATGTGCCACAGAAATAACCTAGTTTGCAAATAATAAGCTGCAACATCCTGACAGAAAAGAATATTTCTTGGAAAGCTAATTGCCCTTCTTGTCAATAAATTTCTTGCATTTTGGGACCAAAATTTTTATTACATTTCCACTGACACAACCATGGGACCCTACTCTGAGTCATATAAATCAGAACCCTCACACTTCAGTGCTATAAGATCCATCTTATCCACATAACTAATACCATTACATATTAATAATGTACTTTACTAGTGTTTTTGTTAAACAGGAATTCGTGGAGGTGAGAAGCTCGGCATAGAACCCATTCTTAAAGCTAAGGACATGGCGGACAAGAATGTGGAGCATTTGGGAGTAATGGCATATGCTGCTCACTTCCAGTGGGTTAAACCTCGCCAGAAACCTGGTGACAGATTGACTGTGTCCTGTGATTCCCACACTGGAAAAGTCAACAAGCCAGTAAGCTTTTAAGTCATTACAAAGATGCATGGCTAAAAGCTTACATATCTAAGAGACATATTTGAATGAAGAAACAACAGTATCATTCTCAAATTTTCTGAGATATTTAAAATATGTATCTTGAAGATAAAGCATTTTGAATGCTAAAACTTACTTCTCGACACAGGTACCTTTTAAACTGGAGTACCTTTCTGGTGATGTGGACCCCAAAGAGGTGACGGCAGAAGTCATAGGGCCATCTGGAAAAGTGGAATGTCGTCTCCAATTGAGTAACAATGGTGGAAAAGGTTCTTTCATTCCCAATGAAATTGGAATGCATAAGGTATGATGAACAGCATGAATGAATCTTTTGTACAGTGGAATGCAATGATTATCATTACATCAGTAACGTTCATTCCACTTACACCTTCTTTCTTCAGACTAATTTTAAATGTTTGAAGTTCAAAATAAGAGCTCATTTCTGATCAGTGTAGGTCCCACGTTATGACACAGATGGTTGTTGGTTGTATTAATAGATTTTAATTGTCTCCTAACACACATTGCAGTGAATGTGCACGGCCTAGTTTGTGCTGTTTGCTTGATGTTGTTTCCAGTTTTACCAAATACTAAAGAACTTGTTGTTCATTATTGCATGAGACATAACTTTTTTACACAAAGTGTTCTGCAACAAGGTGGTCAAAATTGAGGAGTGGTTTCTGGAGGTCATTTGGGGCAAGAAGTATCCTGTAAGGGATGAGTTGATTATACATTCTTTCAAATTTCAAGTTGTGTTGCTGTAGATATCAATGGAGGATCAGTTCTAAATTAACTTTTATTGATGTCAACTTAAATATTTAAAAAGGCATATTTTGAAATGGCCACTTTGAGACTGCCTATGCTGACACAATTTGTTTCAGTAAATGCATTCTAGCAGTAAATAATATTATGTGCTGTACTGACTACTGTCTTTTTTCTGGCACAATACTCTTGTAAAAACTAGACTTCATGTAACCCCACGGAAAGATTAAATAAAGAATTTTAATTGAGGTGACCAAGCTGGCCATGTCACCCACCACTTCCAATCTTGCAGTTGCATCTCTCCATTATATTAAATATGTGATATGGAAATTAGTGTTAGTACATGGTCAGTGTATATTTTCAAGGTAGGACACATCATGAGTAATCACACAGGCAATTCACATTGCAGTGATATACAGAAATATTAAAAAAAGGTTCCAGCATTACAGTTGGTACAAACTTGTATATCATAATACATGATGAACTTTTAATATCAGTAGATTCCTTCAGCCAGAGCTGGTGAACCTTTTGAGAGTGCACGCCAATATTGTCTATAGATTTCAAAGAAGTTCTTTAGCATGCCCAAGGGAATTTTGAAGAGCAAAATAAGGTCTTGGAATCTTTCACAATTATTGTTAATTATTGCATTATTATTATTATTAATGTGTATTTTAATTATATAGCATAATTAATGCATAGTATAATTATTATATTTCTAATAAAGGCCTCCTTGAGGAAGGAGACAAAGAAGAAAATCTGGAAGTAAATGGGGTTCCTATTACTTTTCATTTGACAAAAAGATTGTAAAATATTTTGTCCATTGTTATGTATTTACTCAGTCACTGTCAGGCTGGCACCCAGTGATAAATATCCAATCATCCCTTCACACCACTCCTAATTTGTGTAAAAATGTTTCACTGACAGTGTTATATGGTGACAATGGTAACTCATACTCAAGTGTACATGGTCAGGAATGTGTACATATACACATATTCTTCAAAACATAGACGTGCTGATCAGGCAAAAAATTAAAAAAATAAAGTGGACGGCAGTGAATGTTGCGTGCCAAGAAAATCTTTCTGTATGCCATTTAGGCACACATGCCATGAGGTTTGCCAGCCCTGTCTTCAGCTCTGTGATTAGCAGTACTTCGCCTAGGACTGGAGTAATTTTGGCAGCTAGCCAATTCTTCTATGGTACTATAAACTTCAGTATCAAACTTTACATCCTCATTGATACCAGATTAGCTCTGTCACTATAGTACAGTAACTTTACCTTGCAACATGAGGGTAATCTATTTTATACTTCCCTATCTCATCAGGTTTAAGACATACAACAAACATCCTGGGTCACTGCATAGTTAATAAACTGACCAAAATATATGGTACCAAGTACATATGATGAAAAGGTGTAATTTTCATTTCAGCTTGTAGTGTACAACGAAGGTGAAGTCACCAAAGGTTGTCCAATAAACGTCCGAGTGACTCCAGAGCTGACTAAGATTTCGTTTCCTGGCATGGATCCTTGTGCCATTGGTTCTATTGTAGAAGTACTTGTAAGTGGAAGCTAGTAGTAATAATGTTACATTTATAAAATTTATGAACTGGACAAAGATTTCTGAGAATAAATCATGGAGATTACTTCCAAATTGTGTGGCTTTCTAGGGATGCACATCAGTCACAGTTTCTATGCTTATTTTATTTTATTTTTATGTAGTGTTTGTTATCTGCTGACTCTCTCTACATCAAACTACACTGTCTTTGTTTTCATCATAAAGTAGATTTTTAATTTTGTTTTCAATTAAGGTCACATTTTCACTTTCAGATCAACTCAAATGGTGCCAGCACCAGAGAGATTGATGTATTAGCACGTTCACCTACAGGTCGTGGGGTGTCCTGCCCTGTACAAGAGACCGATGGTGTGTATACTGCTACATTCCAGCCTGATGAAGCTGGGGAATGGTCAATTGCTGTAACACATGGTGGAGAACATATTCAGGGGGGGCCATTTACATGTTTTGTGTTTGACCCAAATGCAATAAAGGTAGGTTTCAGTACTCAATTTTTACCACTTACATTATATGTAAGTTGAACATATTTGTCAAAATGAATTTACATTAAGTATTTTGAAGTATTCTATTCCATGCATTTTCTTATATTAGACGTCTCTTAAATTACACCAACTAAATGAACGCTTTTTATTTATTATATATCTATATCATTCTTCTCCTAAATGTTTCGATGTATCACACGCCATCTTCAGGGCGAACTTATTTATTTCTTACTCAAAACTATCTACTTTTACATAGCTATTGTCTATAGTACACTGGTTGCGTCATGAAATATAAAAGATAGAATTTTGTTTGTTTACAATAATTTTTTCAGTAGTTAAATTCTTATGTATTGCATGTGATTCTGTATGTTACAAACCTTAAAAACCTATAAATAAAATCTTCTATGTTTAGTAAGTATGTAAATGTTTGACTCTGAATGGCTGCTGTTATCCTGTATTATACAGGATTGTGAGAATAGGTGTTCACCGTGCTTTAAGTTGTACTTGGGTCCATAGGGTGTAGAGTCTTTAAGAACATCCCATGTCTGTAAGCAACTATAACTGTATAAATTCACTTGAAATGAAGTTACTACTACATTACTCTACATGCAAATAGGGTTCCTTTTCTGTGGACCCAGAGGATATTAAAATTCCAAGTCTGGCAGCCATCTGGAACTTTAATAACGAGAACAGGGCTCTCTTGACCTGGTATCAGATTATTGGGCACAAAGGGCCAGTTGTAAGGCCTAGGTGCATCGGGACTGCAAGGGATCGAACCCAACTATTAATCCAATCTAATCTATATATGTGTGTATTTACTATCATTTTACTGGCCCAGTTTTTTGGTGTTCCTGTGTTCTGGCTGATTGAGTAGTGGCTCATATGTGTCTGTTGGCCTATGTTATATATATCACTACAGTGTATCAATCCATGTTTTGTATCCACATGTGTACATGCTGATAGGGTACTGTTAAATGACTGGGAAGTGTAACTAAAAATAAAAAGCATATTTATAAAAAAATGTAAAGAAGATCAAACCTGAGAAAAAGAGAAATCCTGATTAATGCTAAAATTCATATGGGTATAATGAATGACTCACATGAATATCTGTTTTTCTGTGTACATGGGGAATAATACTTCAGAGAAAAGAAGCTGTGGTTCAATCTAAGCAATCTATATAGTTGGCCATTGTATTTATTTTTGCTGTCCACTCCTGTTCTTTCATGAACCGTATTCATTAATGATTTCTTGTCTTGCATTTGCAGCTGAGAGGCACTGAGGGAGCTACACCAGGACAGCCTTTTAACTTCACAGTTGATGCCTCTGGTACAGGAGGTTTGGGAAATGTATGTGTGGACATTGTGTCAGGTGGACGTTCTCTTCCACACCGAATGGAGTCTCTTGGAGGATCTATGTATAGAATATCATTTGTACCACAGCAAGCTGGAAAACACAGAGTCTTTGTGTATTTCAATGGTAGTGACGTTAAAGGTCAGCAGAAATGACTTTGTACTTTGAGAATGTTCAAGATTTAATATTCTTCTCACAGTTCAGTAATTAAATGAAGGAAAATGATGGGACACAAGTTGTAAATTTATTACTAATCACACACTTTAATGATGTGAATTATATTAACATTTTATAATCCAGCATTCCACAAAACATTTTATAACATGTTACATAAATGAAATGTTTATTAATCCTTAAAATTAAAGAAATAGGTACAAAATAATTTAATTAACGAAGTTCACTTTGATGTTATGACAAATAAATATATATTTTTACACAAAAAATTTAAAATTCTTCCTGAAATTATTGTACAATTGTTTTGTTAGGATCTCCATTTCCTCTACGTGTTGGAAGTCAGCGTTCAAGAGATAAATCAAATTCTCCACCAAACAGACGAACGAGCAGTCATCATCAGGATTCTTGGTACCTGGATCCAAGCACTAATCAAGGTATATTTGGTACCATTAATATGCCAAAATTAAAGTAATGACGTATTAAACTGGTTTTAGAAACACTAAATATTTTAAGTAAAAAATGTAATAGTGCTTAAAATGGAAAATAACATATGAAAGAGAAACTTTATTGATTATAAGAAAAAGACTAATAAGAATTTTGAATGGGTTGTAGCAGATTTTAGCATGGCTTCCTGGTCCTACATTTCAATATTGACTACTATATTGGTGTGATAATGGTGACTTGCAGTTCATAAGCACTGACCTTCTTAATTTGGATATGAACATTTTCTGAATTTATAAATAAAGCAGCTCACATTTAGTAAACAGCTTAGAGCTTCAAGCTGTAAACTGTTACAAGATAAATCTTAGAGTATGTTTTCAAATTTCAAACTAATCAAAATTAAAATTTGGTTAACTGTACATAATATTTCTGTGTCTGTGTGCATGCTTTAATAACATTTCAGTTTACATTATCTAAGGTATGGACATTTAATATGCAGTTTAAAGATATCTGAGTCAATATATGCCATTCTGATGTCTAATATAGCATAGCATGTTTTACTGACATATAACAATACTACCACATACACATATCTTCAATTCATACCTACAGAACCATATAAAAAAATGCAAAGCAATTTGATGTTCTGATCAGTGCTTACATCTTTCATGGCTATTAATTAATTTTATGAATCTGGTATTATATAGATCAGTAAATATGTTTCTATTAAAATGTTTCAAATAGAATTGCCAAAATTTTTTCAGTTCTTTCTTGTACAGTATTTCAGATGTGAATGTTGTTTAGATTGTTTGTTAAAAGTCATAATAATTGCTCAGACCTGAAAAATAAACAAAACTGAATAATAAGCTTCACTTTTCCAGTTAAACTTTGTCTTGAGTGGAAGAGCCCCTGATATACACTGAACATATATAACAATGAAGATTGTAGTCTTCTGGAATGTGATGACACATACTCAAGGATTGGTACATTAGCACCAAAGTTTTGGAAAAACATGCTGCCCCACATTTTCACTCATTTCTTCTAAACTGAAGAGGGTGGCAGCATGTTATATATCAATATATACAGCATCACATCCAAGAAGACAGAAATCATCATTCACCACTGTCAGAACTGCAAACCTCACATGATATTAGAACGTGAAACCTCCGTTAGACTTTGCTCTCGGTCCTAACATAAGGAACCAGTTTGGGTAAACTAGTAAAAAATTTCCAGCAGTGTAATCGCATTTCATTTCATTTCATTTTATTTTACGTTCATAAGATCCATACAAGGCTGAAAGCCCACTAGATATAGAACCTGTCAATGATTAATACATACAGCAAAATACTCAGGATAATACAGAGATACAAAATAAAGTATAAACAATAGATAAATTTTACGTGTATGTAGTTACAGAAGCTTTCATTTTACTTTAGATTGCGATACCATTCTGAAATATAACTTTACTAATTGTGGAACAGGAGGTAGGATTTATTCATATAACAGCCTTCCAATCTGTACAAAAACTGAAGTTCTTACTAAGCTTCCTTCTTTGTGTAGATTTTTATATAAGTTACTAATATAGTGTAGTGCCATACATTAACTAGCTTTATAACCTAGTAGCTGGCAGTCGGTACACATCCAGTTTTGGGTCTCAACTAAGGCATCAGCTGACTTCAGAAGATGCATACTGGAAGAGAAGAATGCCAGGCGTAACACTTCATGTAGTGTCAGGTATGCTAGTAAACTTAGTTCTTATCATAAAGATGCATTTATTGACATAAATTCTCACACAATGCCAATTATGAGTTGCTTACTACAAGGCTTATTAACCACTGTCTGCAAACATGTATAGAATGCCTCTGCACATCATGTGACATGCGTCCTTTTGCAATGAATGTTTACTTGTTTGTTTTGTCTACAGTCACCTTTTACTCTGTTCTGACTGGCAATGCTATGTACACATACTACAATGAAATCCCCAAGTTAATGAATACATTGGGAATGGCTGCTCTTACATTAAATAAATATTTTACACAAGGCCTTACTCTAAATCAAGATTTACACTCAATTACTGCAAGAAGTGTTTATCTAATATGACTCATTATATGCAACTATAAAATAATTTATTTATATAAATTGTTAAAGATAGATTCTGCACAAATAGATGTACCTATATAATCAGTAATATCAAATTACTTTGTCAGTAATTAATTACGTAGACCACAACTATTGAAAAACTACTGGTCAATGTCAAGAAATTTCCAGCCTTCTATGGGACCCAAAAGCTGAAAGCCATTCACAAGAGCCTGACATTGGCCTTTATTACAAGCTAGACATATCATCTCCAAACTTGCCCGTGCCATTTCTTTAAGATTCATTGTAATATTACCCTCCCATGTATACCTAGGATTTCAAAGTGTTCCCTTCCTTCATGTTTCCCCGTTAAAACCTTGTATGCATTTTTGTTCTCATCCATGCATGCTACAAACCCCACTGAGTTCATCCTTATTGATTTAATCAGCTTGCCAGGGTTTGGTGACCAGAGAACACTGTCTCCCTTACTATGCTCCTACCTCCAGTGCTTGTACTCGCATTTACTGCAAGAACTTCTTCATCCACTGTTTTCAAAGAGCACCAATCTGTGTTCTTTATAAAGTGTGACAGACCAATTTTCACCATAACATCACAATAGGAAAAACTATAGTCTTTTAGATTTTAGTCTGTGTGGTTTTAAATATGATGTGGAAAGACAAAAATCCTGGATTGAAAGGTAGTCAGAATTCCCTGAATTAAACACGCACTTATTTTCATTGTGCATGCAGTTTGCATATGCTATTGTTGTTTCCAAACATTTGGAATTTATCACGCTGTCAAAGGATTTCTTCACTATCTTTATGTTGTGATTGTGTCCTACATTTTATTAACGAGACATTACTAATGACAGTATTATCTTCCTCACCTTTAAATTCCAAGCCCCCTAATATCAACACTACTGAATCATAAAGCTACTGTGTTTGTATAGCACTTATTTTTTTCACCCAATAAAACAATATAATCAGTGAAGACCATAAATAGGTGTGTTTAAAATAAAGTCAGTCTCTCCTGGTTTCCTTGTACATTGCTAATGACATTTTTTAAAGATAACATACACTGGCAAACAAGCGTCTCCTTATTTCAGACCATTCTGAATAGGACAAATATTTCCTTTTAGAACTTTGTTACAGGTTTTATGTTTTGTTGACCGTGCATCTTGATACATCTGTGTAATAAAAACCAGTTGACTGTCTGTTGGCCAGCCAACAGACAGTCAACTGAAAAGCACAACATGTACCAATTGTTATACGTATACAGTATACCTCCTAATGATGGGCTACAGATATCCCCAAAACATGTAGATGTTGACTGACAAAATAAACTGAGGATAAATAGTGCATCAAGTTGGTTTTTATTACACAGATTTGTTACAGGTGTCTTCTGAACACAGTTATTCACCTAATGTACCTATCTGCAATGAGAACATTATTCAAATCATACCTTCTAATAAATCATATTCTTCAACTTGGAAGTGTGGCATCCTCGTTGTGTGTGTGAAAACTGGAAAGGATATGTAGTCAAGCACAACTATGTCAATTAAGATGTTTTAATGACTATAATAGACAACTACATGTTTCGGCCCCTACTGGCCATCTTCAAGTTGTCTTCAAGAGAACTTAAGGTTCTACTATATATATATATATATTGTGCGCACACTTGATGGAGAGATCTCAACATCTGGGCTTTGTGTGTAATGAGTAACTTCTATGTTGAATGCGGTGGTATGTTCTGGCTAGAGGCACAATAGGGTCTGGTGGCTAGTACCGAGTGTGAAGTTTCTTGGTGCGCTGGTATTGTGAAGAGGCGTGCTAGTTAGACCGGATTTATTCACCACCCTTCTCACACACATCTCTGTCCCCCACAGGCAAAGGGACAGTACTTCCAAGGTCACTTTCAGACCTCCCCGCAACACAACCCAATTAGGAGGAAGGAAGAGAAACACGCCTCTTCACAATACCAGTGCACCAAGAAACTTCACACTTGATACTAGCCACCAGACATTATCATGCCTCTGGCCAGAGCATACCACCACATTCAACATAGAAGTTACTCATTACGCAACAAAGCCCGGATGTTGAGATCTCTCCATCACGTGTGCACTATATATATATATATATATAGTAGGACCATAAGTTCTCCTGAAGATGACCATTAGGGGCCGAAACATGTAGTTATCTAGTAGTCATTAAAACATCTTAATTGACATAGTTGTGTTTGACTATGTATCCTTTCCAGTAATCATAGTCTTTCTTTAAGTTGGTAAATAATTGATGTATTGCCACATTGTAATTTTATTTTATCTCATGTATCTGAGGAATGCAGAACACTAATCAATTGTTGACTTATTACTTCAAAATAAATGCTGACAGCCTTTAATCAACTGGTGCACATAATGTAGTAACCTTTGAAAGAAGCACTTGTGTGAAGTTTTGTATGTTACTGATGACATTTAAATGCCTCAAATATAACTTAAATGAGTTTCATTACTCTTTTGATAAACACATGCAATAACAGACAGTGTAATAAAAAGCCACATTTTTGTGTATAAAGTATTTTGGGGCCTTCTGATTTAACCTTGTTTTTCTACAACAAGTAAAATGTGTGGTTTATAACCAAACAAATTTTAAAAAATTAAAACGTTTTCTTGAGGTTAATACTGTGCAAATCTCTCACATGATGGAATTCCTTGTATCTTGGAAACAGATTCACATACGAAGACAATATTGTAAATTATGTCATGTTACATGTTCCAGATGGAAGAGAGCGAAGTCACTCACCCCAGATTAGTTCAAAAGCACCATATGTAAAGGGAACGCCATCCACACCTTCTGTTCATCAAACTACCCAAAAATATTTTGCTGAAGGTAAGTTTTAAAACTCTCTAATTACCTATTGAGTTTCAAGTCATACATACTAAACATTTTGTCTGTAAATTTTTAATAGCTCTGCCTGTCAAATTATATTTTTAAAAAATTGTTTGTAGGTTACAGTGTTGTACATGAAACAATCAAAATCCATTGGGAGGAAGTATAGTTAATAGTTTCTTAATTTAGGATCGAGTGGACCAAGAAACTGAAATTTTCAACTGAGAGGTGTCATATTCTGTTTTCATTTTTAAATTCAAAACAAGAAGTCTGAGTAAACAATTAAAAAAAACTGGTCATTGATAGGAGCTTTGGGCAGGGAATATCATTTAATCATGAATATCTTACAAGCTTACTGTCCTTACTTTAAAGCAGTGCATATCTCTTTCTATTCTTATTGCTACACACACTTTTTCATCATCATCATCATCATCATCATCATGTACCTGTCATGGAGTTGACCACTTGTAGACCCATTCCGGTCTCACGTATCCAGAGGTCTCTTCAAAAGTCTACCACGATTCCTTCTGCCCATTGGGGAGTAGTGTTTCATTACCCTGGATAATCTACTTCGAGGCATTCTATTTACATGTTGTACCCAGTTTCCACACACTATTTCTGTTGTTAAATTCTGTTACTGAAGAAGTACACAGTATCTAGGAAATTGCAGTAATTAAATTCTTTACATGCAGTGGCTTAAATATGCACCACATGCTTTAAAATTTAAAAAATCTTCCTTAAATATCAACATTCTTGAATGGTTTTATTTTGTTTTGTATGTAGTCATGAAAAATTGCAAATTTTTAAAGTGAACATATGCTACAATAATAAGTGAAAAATTATTGCTAGACTGTATGTTTCATAAGGGTGGAAAAGATTTTACTCAGTTTTTTATACTTATGAACGTCTGCACCTTCTAGAGGTAACACTAGTGCACAAAACTAGTAAGGAATATTAAGCAACTATAAGCGAAGGGTGACATGGATATTAACAAGCCTCTGTGAATGGACTGCTAAAACATAACTAAGTATGTGTACTGAATTCTGCAATATATTTTGTCCTGATACTTAATGTTTCTTGGGATACTTAATATTTCTCTAAGAGTGTCAGAATCAGAGGTATATAGAGTAACATTTCTTAATAACTGTGTAGATGTATTTGACAATCAAAGAGTGTAAGTCTTTTTATTGCTATTCTTGCAGTTTAAATCCTGGTAGTTAGTATTCTTTTTTATTACTACCTGATTGTGACATTATCATGGTCAGTTTTTTAGAAAAGAAACAGTCTATGTGTGCTGCTGTTTTCTTTGACTGCTGTTGAAAGCATATTTATTTGCAGCATGTGTCCAGTAATGATCTTTTGTTTGACAACAGTTAATATAGCAATCATTGTAAGACGTTACAGCATTAACCTAACTGTGATACTGGGTAATGAGAATATTTATACATCACATTACCATAACACGTCAGGTATTTTTGTGCAACATTAAATTTTAAATGTTTTGGTGTTTATATGAATATAGATGCACTTTCTATATTTCAGTGTCTTATTTTAAGAAAACCTGAACAGGTAATGAAGGCTCTTGCTACCTTATTGACAGATAAAGAAGATTTATTATCAAAATTGTTTCAAGCTTATAGACTGCATTTGGGTTTTACAGAAAACAGTCACTCATCTATAGACCAGCACCTCAGTCGTACACACATCACAGAAGATCGAATTAGTTCTCCATCCTATGGTCTCACTAATGGCCGTGGACCCAGCCCTATCATCAGCAATAGCTCACCAAGTCCTGTTCATAGTCCACTGTATCGTGACAGTCCTGTTCATAGTAGACCATTTAGTCCAATTTACAAACCAAATGCCAGTCCCACTTTCAGAGTGCCATCCAGTCCATCGCAGAGCCCAACAGGATTCAAAACCAGTTCAAGCCCATTAATAAATAGCTCAAATGCTTATAAATCCTCATCAAGTCCCGCTCATAGTCCACTAGTTTTTAAACATTCGCCAAGCCCAGTAAGCAGTCCAACATTTCAGCACAATGGTAGGAGTCACTTTGAGAGCACAAGCAGACATTTTGAAAGTAGTAAAACAAGGAGAGGTTCGGTGGATGCTCTAGATGACAGGAAAGGAAGTGCAGTAGACACCACTTCAAATGTCAGAGGTAAGACATTAAAACAGAGAAAATACCATATGTATTCAAACACCATACATACATGTACACGTACACACACACACAAACACACACACACACACACACACACACACACATTTTTCTGTTAATATTTTTCTCTGAAGATAATGCTATTTATTTTATTTGAAGATTGCTTTCTTACTTTCTTTTTTGCTGAAATTTATTCTG
>Ga0123354_10002559_pt1 | contig 24192 bp, 17 predicted proteins | sample TergutLab28metaG_2_FD_97872 | JGI IMG/M metagenome (GOLD analysis project Ga0123354, IMG submission 97872) | Labiotermes labralis P4 segment gut microbial communities from Petit-Saut dam, French Guiana - Lab288 P4 | ecosystem: Host-associated > Arthropoda: Insects > Digestive system > Gut ... | reverse complement strand
TCTCACGCCCCCTTGACTATTAGTTTACTTTTGGGGGCCCCACACGAAGGACACGAATCGTCAGCAAAATTCGCAGAGAAGAGAACTACCGCAGTGAATCATCAGTCCGCTGACCACACAAGGCGAAGTGACGAAATAATTCCAGAAGCAACAGACTCTTAATAGATTTCATTGTTTTGTGGCGTTATCTGACAAACAAATTTCCATCATTGTTGTGCAATATAACAAAACATGCACGTTGTAAAATCTTCAGTTCAGCCACGGACGTTTGTTAAAGTGCTGGTAGCGATGTAGCGGCCGATAATCGGGCATGCAATGAAACAGCATTTTTAGTCAACATAGCGTCCAGAAGTATGGCACACGTTTCGCGGAACATCGTGTGTAAGTCATTAATGTTTATATTAGTGCTGTTTTACTTGTTACACACCTGTACATTTGTAGACGCTCAAGAAATTCCTGCTGAAATTTCCACGGTAAAATTTGGCATTTCACACGTGTGACTGCGGTTAACGTGTATAACCCTCCCTCTGATGCACCCCTATTTTTACAGCTCTTGAGGCGCACCTAAAATTAGCGGTTTTCATGAATGTCCACGCTGTGGAATTGAAGGGTAGCCGGACGACAGGTAGTTCAGTCGTATGGAAATAAACTTTCAGTAAACGTGGACAGCACATTACAGACATAAATATAGTTCCATTGCTGTTACCGCCGTCAGCTGGTAATACTTAATAACAATTTGTAGCACTGCAGCATGAAGACAACCCTGCTTAGACATACATGTAGCTGCTCGCAGCTGGCAGCCATTAAATTGTGGAGATCATATGTCATTAGAATTAGAATTTAGATATCAGATATATTCATATAAATACTTCAGTTTGCGTTTTCATGAATAGCACAGTTCTTGTACACATCGTGAATATTTTGTTCGCCATTGCTTGGTGGGTATGTTTTTTTCAGGTTAACGTGAAGTTTCTGTTCTGCTAACATAATTGTGCCTTCCGTGTAGATGGTGAGCTATTTCCGTTTAGTTCTAAAGAAATTATTTTGAATATTGCCTGATGTCTACTTGGTTCCCCAATATGTACACAGATGATACCCCTTTGGGCCGATAAACCATGCAAGATAATAAGCTTGTTCCAGCCTTTCAGAGAAACATGCTTTCTGCATCTTGAGGGTGACTGATTTTGGATCAGACAGGTAATCACGTCATTAGTAGGAGGAACTGCGTCAGTTATATGGGGCTGAGGCTTCCCATTATGTAGCATTTTCCAAACCTCTTCTGTCACACAACAGACCTTTAGTATGCATGTTACCAGTGAAACACAGATTCAGACCATGAAGAATTACTACTGTAGCTGCCAGCAGATTGCCACTTCCTAACAAAGATTAAGGTATTGTGCGCTGAACTCTGAAACATATAAGGGAAACAGATGTTGTAAAATTGCTAATGCAAGAGAAGACTCAATACTTGATATTAAGAAAAATCTCACTGTCTGATTCCTCACCTTGACTACAACTGTATCTCCTGTTTACAGTTTGTCAATCAACTCATTTTGCTAGCACAAGTGGGACAATCTTTTGTACTGTGAGCATGAAAGTGTGACAATATGTAAGTGTGACACTGTATTGAATTGTGTCATCCATATGTCATGGATCCATGCTTTGTTTTACCCCCCATTGCATAAGCAACATTTACATCCCATCAGCATTATGATGGTATCTTGTACCTTGCATATCTACTGTATATAATATCATACCTGATCCTAATCTCAACTATGGTTATTGTTTTTTTCTTATCCTCTGAATGAATAACAGTTTCAAATGGACCATGACCACTTCATATCCAGTATTCGATACTCAGGATCATTTGTAATAATCTAATGCTCATCCTTCTTGCCATAAAACTAATTCCAATATGTATGGCTCAGTAGTCTGTTTGCCTAGATGCATATACAATGACAGGTATGGTGAAGAAAGTATTTGCAAACATTTTCACCAATGTGGCATACTGATACATCATAAATATTTTTATTCATTGGGTAGTATTGTTTTGACAATTCAATAATATTCATTACAAAAATAAAACAGTTGTGCCCTTCTGTTGATATGTATTTGGACACACACATAATGATATCACAGTCTGATATACTGACAGCCTTGTTAAATAAACCATAAACTTCATGGCTCTTCTGAAGCACAGAAATACCAAGTGTGAAAAGTCACAGTCTGCTTCAGTATGGCTGTGTTCACTTCAGGAATCAGTTGTATGTTACAAGAAGTAGGTGACTCCTTCTGTAGATAACATTAGTGTTTTTCAAGAACAACTCCAGGTACCATAAACTCGGTAAATGTATGAGTTTTCAGGCATCACATTAAAAGTTTTTGTCAAGATTTGATAGTGATGCTACTGGGTTTTTCATGTGTGTTCAGTTGGTAAGACAGAGAATGTGGTTACATGGCACAGTGTTACCTCATATGTTAGATATCACTGTTCCACTGAAATTTAAAGTGAAAGTATACATACTAATACAAAATAACTTGAAGGGAAAAAATACTTTGAGAATGGGGTCCACAAATTTTCCAAAACTTTATGAACCATCTCAGAATTCTAGGTGCCAGCATATAAAATTTGGTCACCCAGGATTTATTGTCAGAACTTCTTGTGGTAAATTGATAAATACACATTTACAAACACAATACAGTATTGTATTTTCTCTCATAATATATAGTATATCTATAATTGTCTTTACTATTAAGAGGAACATTTACAAGTTTCATGCCACCTTGAAATCTGGATGGCAATTTAAAATGTGGATGAAGTACACCTGGAAATTTATTACCTTCCTACAGGTTCCGAGCCATCAACCAGTGGTCCCCGTGTGGGAGCTGCACCTCCACAGTACCCTAACACACCTCCAACACCTGGGAGTAAAGAGCCTGATCTCAACATTAAACTCTCATCCTTTGTAGTGCCAGCACCTCCTGTACAATCACAGCCTGTTCAGCAACAACAGCAGCAGCAACAGTCGGCAGGGGAGAAGATGCGCCGGCATTCAGACTCAGAACACTTTGTGTCTCCTCGGGCACCAGCTGATGTTCAACAGGAAGCCGTCGCTTTGGCTGAACTGCTGCTCAAACGTGGTGGCAAGGTATGTATACCACCATCAATGTGGTTATGTATAATGGAGTGTTTCAAGTGTAGGTTTTGTGTGTCCTTTATAGCTGTGTTGACTGAAGTGCCATGTAAGGAGTTTTGAAGTTTTGTAGTGGTATGTAGCACACAACTGAAAACAGCAAATACGGTGACTTAGTTTCTGTTTCAGAATATCAGTTACTGCCATATATCAGGCATCATCATTCTTCACAACATTGGATATGTAAGGTCCAAATTTTATGTGAATGAATGCAGTAGACCTTAAGTTACACAGAGTTCTAGACCATGTCTCTCCAACTGTGACATACTTAAAGTTTTATGTAACTTCTTATTTGATTTGACTATTTTATGGCCTAAACTCAGACCATTTACTGCACACAGGAGCTTAAATTTGTGCATATCCTTCAGATTCGTAGTCAAAAGTGAGTTTACTTTAGCTGAAAGCTGTATTTCATTCTTGGGAGTATCAGCTGATGTCACAATAATTTCTTAAACTTGAAACTTGTAAGATCACAGTCAATATTGCTCACTAACAGCGCAATACCACTACCACTTGTGTTTACCTCACATTACCAGCAGAAATGTAGTTATATTGGTATCATTAAACGGAACATTCATCTGCGTTGCTCACATTGAAAAACAGTTGCCAGATTTTTTTTTTTCCTGTGCTTTGTCAGAAGTAAATTAATTGAATTGTTGTAATTTTGATGTGTATGTATGAAATTTGCATAAACATTTTTGAATCTTGTCAGCACAATTCTTATTTGTTTGCATGTGCATTGTAGGTCTGATCACTGTAGACATATATTTATGCTGCTGTATTGAAAAAAAATTGTTTTTATTGTAGCCTGCTGGTAGATATGTAAGGTACAGTGTAGCTCCTCAGTGGCTTTAAGGTGGACATCCCTAACTTATACCAACTCTGTGAATCAGTTTAAATAGCTGAAACTTCTTATATCCATTGTTTGTGTATGTGACAGTTATTTTGTGAGGTTTGTGGCCTCATGTATTATTACTTTATATAATGTTCTCTGTCAGGATAATTATTCATACAGTATGTTTAGAGCCATTTTTTAGGTAACTGACATTTCAGACCCTTGTGTCATGTATTTGTAATTTTGAAGTCCAGGGTTGTAGGGACAAGTGCCAAATAAAAAGAGAATTTACTGAACCAATCAGGTGTGGAAGAGTCCAGAGATAATATAGAGCTAGATGATGATGTAAAATTGCATTTGTTTTGGTATTAAGGACACTGATATTGTACTCATTCATTAAAACTGCAACATAATATTGTATTATGTACATGAGAAAGTGAAAGTATAAACTGTAAAGTAAATACATATCAGGTAAAGGTGAAAGTAAAGGTAAAGTTCAGCCTGTAACAGGCCATGAAGGCCCAGAGGAAGAGTAGAGATACAGTTCTACTTTTTCCCTTAACCTCGGTGTTAGATGGGAGTGGGTGGTTAATGCCAAGCACTGGCCACTTTGCATAAAGAAAAGACCCAGTACTCATCGTATGGGAGGCCAGGTGGGCCCCAGGGCTGGTCTGGACGGGTGCAGAAAGTCTCGCCCCAACCAGATTTTGATCCCCAGATCGTTTAGCCTGTAGCCAGTCACTATACTGACTACGCTGTCCCAGCCCACAAATACCTATCAGTGAATAATGTATTGCAGGGGATGTGGAAGGAAGCAATTATGGGCTATATTAAGGTACTATTACAGTATTTGACATGAGGAACTGAGTAAGATCACATAAAGTTCAGGAGAGCCGATTTATAGGCCGAGACTTGAACCCAGGGCCTTCTGAATACAAAGTAGTACTAATCAGTCAAGTAATCAAATCCAGTCAATCAATGAATCAATCACAGTGTTTGATAGCACTGTGTCTCTTTTTGAAATCTTACTAATTTTGACAACAGTTGTTGATTCCTAACTCCTCCCTGTCATTGCTATTCCTTCAAACAAAATGTTACGGGTATTACCATAGAACTAAGAAATACAAACGTTGGGCTTAAGTGACACTAATTTATAATTGTTTATAATATGCAGCCTTCCATGTTTCTAATTTTTGTCCACTGTATTGTGATCTGTTGCTGTTTACAGTGTGTGTTGATTGGAATTTCCATTACTAGCGTTAAATTCCACAAGAACAAACCCTTGCATCTCCTAGGGTGATGCATGCTGGGTGTGTTTGTCTTGCCCTAATACATTTTGCATGAAGTGGCTGCTTTCGTGTTAACTAAAGAGCACTGCATACCCATGCCTTCAGAAGTACAAACATGGCAGACATGCAGTGGCAGCACATGGTGGGACTTTCTTACAGTATGGCTGGAGCTGTGATTAGTGTATGATTAACAACAAGGAATAATTGAGTGTTTCTTTCAGCCCAGCCACTCCACCATGTACGTTTAGCTTATATATATATAAAACAGGGTTAAATTTTCTCAAATGTTCTGCTCGATAGGTGCTGCATGACCAAAATTCTTAGTCTCACCCTTCTTGGCTAGAGTTAATTGTGAAAAATTGATGCCCTTTAAATACTTAACACTCTTCTTGTTCATGTTTATCTTAAAGTTGTAACTACTAATTTTAAAACATTCACAAATGTGGATTTTAAAACAGCTAGGAAAAATGGTTATCAGAGTGCCAGCATTTGAAATGTTAGAAAAGGAAGAGATATATGGTCCTCCTTCAAACCCTCTGTGGGCTGCACTGGCTGCAGCCCGCCCGCGGCTGCCGTTGTATTCCCACCATCTGGTCTAGCTCTCTTGGTAGCGCATAACACACTTACTTAGAGTCAGTTTTCATTGTTTAATCTAAAATTATTTCATTTATATTCTTTGAAATGTACATATCCCTAATGAAAATGTTTATTCAGATTCATGGTTTAATTTTTTTCAAAATTTTTGAGACACCCCTGCAGACATGTGGAAGGGCAGTGAATGGTAATCAATCCCTAGGCCATATCAGATCATATTGTGGCAGTTTGGTCTAAAATGGGAAACAGATGTCTTGCAGTCACATGTACTATTGTGAATTTTAAGATGATGAACTGATGCTGTTTTTGGTACTCAGATTTCAGAATGATGGAAAAAAGCCATATATACAAATTGTGTGTACGGATCTTTACACACATTCCGAGAAACACAAACATATTAATGCATTCTGTTAGGTTATATTTTTGTAATGGACACCATTCTGTACACTTTGCAAGGTATGAATCAGTGCATTGAAGTAATGAATTCAGAGCAACTACTGGGCATTGTACCAATGAATATCTGTCAGATCCCACCTGATCAACATTTATTTATTGTCATAAGGTGATTCATCCCATTGTGTTATAAATTATAGGACTAACTACTACATCTCCAGAACACAATTTGTGCTACAGGTTGTGTTGGACAGGTGGAGTAGTTGGTTTTATATTGTCTTCCATTGTCGGCAGTATCTTCAGATGCATTTGCTTGTGAGATAAGAAGGTTACCCAGGCTGGTAGAAAGAACATAAACACAGTGGGTGCAGCAGCTTCCTGTGCAGTTGCATGTACATACCTGTATTTATATACCGTATACATATAATGCTTTGTTTTACATATACTGTGTATGTTTCTTATGTGTGCATAAGCTTGGAAGTGCCCTTGTAAGGAGTACAAAATGAACACTTAATTACATAAGGCTGTCTGACAGTGCACAAAACTCCTCACATATACAGCATTCTTGAAAATGAGTTGTTTCCAAGCCCAGAAGTTCAATGGAAGCCACATGTGGATGTGTTAAGTTGTTGCACGTTTTTTAATGGGCTGATCAGCTTGTATGTCTTTGATATTTTGATAATTCATTGTGGGTTCTTTATATCCCCTTCCACTCACATGACCATGAGCCTGGTGCTACCCTATTAACTTACTTAGCAGGCCTGAAAGTTGCTTTTTGAAGTCTTTTATATTTGATTTGGGATGAGGGTTGCTGTGCTTTTTGTAAATTGGCATAGACAATCCAACTTCTATTTTGACTCCTATTTAACTACCTATAAATTAATAAACTGTGTGAGCATTGTCACACATAATGCCAGGTTGGTGCCTGCTGCTTGCTTGTACACTCACTAATGTTCATGCTCTCATTCAGTCCTTCCTACCTTATCAGTAACTTATCTTCTTGCTTACATAGGTATTGTTAATTTGTTTTGATTTTTTTTTTTTTTAGGCATATCAGATTCTTATTTAATCTGAAGCTTACAAAATCTCAATGAGAATTTCAGTATTTATTTCAAGAAGTATTATACAAAAGCATAGGAAAAATAGCAGTGCATAAGTTGAAACTGCCACATTATATGAATATTCACAGCAGTCTATGGATAAGAATTAGAATGCTTTGTTCATGCCTTCCTATACAGAATGCAGAAATGTGTGTGGTTTTTGGTAAAGGCGGTAAATTGAAGTTCTGGAACTACATTAGTGAAGTCATTATTGCTTGTTCTGGGAACTGGATTATATGAAGTCAGTGTTGCCAGTAAAAGCTGATGTTTATGCACTTTTTATGGGATATCTTCTGAAGGTTATTTTCTCTTAGCTATTTTCGTGTAGCTGAGGCTAACTATACCAACAGATTTCAGACATATTCAGAAGCACAATATTGCATGGGGGAGGGGGCCCTTCCTATACATTTGGTGTCCGTGAAATTGGATTAATTTAAACTCACCAAGTCCATGGAGCAGAATGTTGCCAAAGGGGGTAATCATTTTCCTGGTAGTGAAGAAACCACCTACCTTGTCAGGAACTTGAAGGTTAATCAAGGTTAATCACCATAGTCACATAAATCTGCAGTGGTCCATGTCTGGAGCCAGAGGAATCTCATTCACATCTTCCCTTTCTCTTTCCTGTAGACCATTTTTCATGTACACGTGGGTCTTCCAAGACATTTCTTGCATTCAGATATTCCCACCAAAGTCCTTCATATGTTTTCTTCTCCCATGCATGCTGCATGCCCCTCATATCCCATTTCCCAAGAGTTATTCATTCCAGTAATATTTGACAAGGAATATGAATTATGAATCCCCAACTGTTAAAAAACCAAAGTTAAGTATCCCTCTCTTTAAGACCATTTGAATTTATTTACAGCCATTGGTACCGAATTACAGGTATTTCCTATTTGAAAGCATTTATTTTGCCAGCTTGTATGGTAAAGCATCATATACATGGCTCATTGAATTGTTCATTTTGTTTTTGTTTTCTTTAAGTTTTGTATTATTATTTGTTGTTGACAACAATGAAGTATGTACAATTTTTATGAAGGACCATCTTCACAGGACAATCTGCCGTTATGGTTGCCATCTCTCATGCAATCTCAACCCCAGTGGCGTGCGCTGGTCAGCAGGTCAGGGGATTCAATTTGGAGACCAGGAACCAACAGAGGACATGAGGTCAGGGACAGGGCCCCAACCAAATACTATAGGATGAAGAACATTAATAATCTTTCAGCACTTAGTCAAATGAAATTGATTCCCATGCCATATTCCATTTTGTAGAATAAAATTGACACCAGCTGTGGAGCGTTTCTGAATAAGGGTTTTGTGATTGCATTTTGGAGTAGAGGGTACATTTTTTAACACATTCTTTGTGGTTGTAAGTATAGCTTTACCTTTCTGATTATTCTTAATTTTATACCTGAGTTTTTACTTTATTATCCATTGTTATATAGGCAGCTTTGTTATGTTGTATGTGCATAAGTTTAAAGGACTGCAATCATTCATTTAAGTTAAAATATTGAAATTCTTTCTTAAGACAGTACTACAATGAAAGGTGGAGGGGTATTACTAGAAGGAACTGAAACTCTTGAGTGATTATAGCACCAAATACACATGTTACATCTCAAGTTATGCACTGTGTCAGGAAGTGAAATTAAGTATATGGCGTTATCTGCTGTCTGTGTGTCTTTATGCCCAATGCTACTTCCTGTCTTTGATTGTTTTGTTTCTGCACATGGACTTTCTTGTTTAATTTATTTGGTATGATAAGAATATATTATTTATATTTAAAATACAATTTCTAAAATATAAACTTACGTGGTTTTTGTTTTATATTGGTTTAATTTGTTTATTCAGTGTGCAGATAAAAGGGTCCCCCATATTGACTAATGTAGTGAAATAAAATTGTAGCTGTGATAGCTCAGCAAATTCAGTTTGAGATCTAGTTTTCAGTTACCAACAGAAACAAGACTGCTCAATGGCTCCCTCAGACAGCTGTCCCATTAATAATGTTGGACACCTTCCCTGGGGCTGAATCGTTGGAAGTGTGAAATCGAGAACTGAAGTTGGGGGTACATGGACTATTACCTTCATTTAGTGCAATCATATCCTTTCTTACATATCCACCTGTTTTTGTTTTCAGAATTATATGGAAGACTGAGTTATGTCTCCCCCATTTATTAAATAGATTTAAATTAGGAAACAGTACAACTGTTTTAAGCACTTTCTCACATCACCTCAGCAAAAATTTGTTATGAATGTTAACACTTTACTGCTAGTCTTGGTGTACCATGCACACCTCTAATAATTCGCGTGCTGCTGGCCTCAGTGCACTATACAACCATGCTTGTATTTAAGGGTCCAATAAATGTAAAACCTTTCTGCCCTTGGCTGTAGTTGAAAGTTAAATCTCTCAAGGGTTAATTATTGTTACATGTGGAAAGCAACATGACTATATACTGAAGCAATATTTTTACACTTCTAGAATATGTATTTCTTTTCCATGTACTCATTATTTATCAACAACTGAGAAATTAAAACAGGAACATGTTTTACACCATGCTCTGTCATTTTTTCGCTTAAATAATGTTATCAAAGCATAGAATTACTGGAGCATATAGTGATTATCTACTGATTATATAATCAGCCAATGTTTCTTTAAATCTGCAGTCTTCATATGAATAGAGAGGTTGCAACTGCAGTCTTCAACTACCTTCCTTGTTTCATTTCTTAAGAGTAAACTAAAAATAGGCACTGCTGCATTGTCTTTGGTTTAATTTATGATTCACACATGCTCTAAATTTGAAGCAGAATCTGGAATGAACTGAAATAATATTTGCATTGCCTCATTTCATGGAAAAAGCCTTGCTGGTTTATAGCAGCATCACATGCATGAAGAGTGTGTGCTTTCAACATTATGGGTTTAACTCTGTTGTTTATTGAAGTTGGTCCAACATTTCAGCATACATTGTAGTCTCCCTATTCAGAGTGAATGAGGCAAGAGGAGGACATGTTCTGATGTGCAGGAAGTTTTAGGAGTTGTGTAAATTACTGTAGGAGATCAGTTATGTCTTTGTAATTAAAAAAGTTCATATAAATATGTGTCCAATTTTGAATAGCTGTGGAATTGTGAAAGCTTGAAATTTAGAATAAAAGGTAAGGATTGTTGAAAACATTATGGATTAAAATAATTAACAAATACATTACCAGATAAGTTTTACATCTAAATTTAATTTAATGAAAGTAACTGCTTGTAATTTCCAATGGCATGTGTTTAAGCAAGTTTACAAAAATTCCACCCTCAGCCACAGAGAAGCCACACCACTGGTTGTGAATAGCATGCATGAAATGTTACATATTAGCATGAGTTATGCTTATGTCACCCGCCTTTCAGTGGTAGAATCAAGGGTTTTTCAGGGTTGCATACAGTAAATGGACTACATGGGGTATGATGCGCATTTCACAGGAGGGTTTTTATGAGATTTAAATAACACCCATAGCATTATAACTATGGAGAATAGAACCCATGTTGATAAGAACGTTTTCAATTACAAAGACATTGGAGTACACATACAATAATGTCCATAACTCATGAAACACCCTCTCTGGGTTTTGGAGTAGGTGTGGAGCACTATGCTCCATGCTCATACCCTTGCTCCCTTCACAAAACCACTTATACTGAGCCACATCTTCTGTCTGTCCTTATTTACTCAAATGTCTGTGACTGCAGTGTATGCTGAAAGTTTTGAACGACTTAAATTTGTGACCCTGCCAATCATTAAAAGCCAAAATTACATATCAGATACACAATGCAAACCCTAACAGTAACAATATTAAGATTGTCACTCTTGTTTGTTACTGGCTACTTTGCACCAGATCTTTGCTTACAGCATTATGTTGCTGCTGTTAGTTCTTTGCCTAGTTTCTAGAAGTTTCCCTTTGAAATTTCAGCACTGCACTGTCATATTCAGTCATGGTAAATGTTGCAGTTTGTTAATATTTAATTTTGCAGACTGTCAGGAAATTGACTTCTGTTTAGCTTATAATGGTTTGTGGTCCTAATGATTCAGGGTGTCTTTGATTGTTTAGCATAAGCAAATGCATTCTGTATGCAGTGCTGGACATGGGCAAGGCAGGACTCTTCTCAAGGTTGTTGTGGGGAGTGGCCATAATCACTGACTTGTGTATGTCAGCCAGTTTGATGCCTCCATAGCTTTTGATATTGTGATGATCACAAGTATTGGTTTTGTAATAGTATTAATGGTATCAGTTATTGTGCAGGGAGTATATTTTATCACATTCCTGAGCAGTGCAGTGGTTGCAGAAGTAATACAGCATATGATCCTGCATCCGCCAGCAATATAGAGTCTATTTTTCCTGTAGTTATTGTATGAAAGATCCTTTAAGTGGCAGCATTCTGCATCTAAGGGGGCCTTGCACCTTCTGAAAATATTTATTGATGCTATAGAGCTTGTTTTGAAATACATATATTCGCAGAAATTCTTCAAATGTATTTTTTTTTAATTTTTTGCAAGGATTGTAAATTTTCACTTAAATTTTGATTTCTAATGCCTTCCTCACAAATATTTGCACAGATTCAAATATGAAGATCTCAGAGCACACAATAAATTACTTATGAACCATCTACTAAATATTTCTGTTGGTGGAGTCATTGGAGCAACTGTACAGTTCCTTAGTCCTGTGATTTTACATGCACCTACTGCACACCAGACTCCAAATTTAAGGCCATAAAAGGAATGAACTTTATGAACTGTACAGGGATTTTATGATGCTATGTTTTATTTTTGAGTGTCCATCTGTCTCGCTCACTCTCTGTCTGTCTGTCCCTCTCTCACTCTTCCCCTCTCCCTCCCATAGAAGCTTAATGCAAATTGTGCTGCCTTTGAGGGAGACATAAATTCTGGATTAACCAAATCATTGGCTACCATTTCTTGTAACCACCTGCTCTAGTGGCTTCTTGTTTCCCAGTCTTTGAGGACAGAGATTTTTTTATGGTTCTGATTTTATATGGTTATAGTTTTAAACATTGTGTTGCCACATGGGCTGAAGCTGACTTTCCACCTTGAAGAGGAAATAGGCACAAAGATTTTTGGGGGCATGCATCAGTATGATGTAGCTTTTGTTGAACTAAAACATGACATTGTCATATTTTCCTTCTGTCTAGCACAGAAATTGTCATTTGGAATTTCCCCAGTGTTCTGTATGTTGTTGTTCTATGCAGCATTTTGACAGAAGTTTTGGCTGCATTTTTTGAGTTCGCAGAAGCATTGCAAGGGAACAACATGCTTCCACTTCACAAGCGCCATAAGACCACCTGTGCTGTGTTACTAAAGATTAAGCATTTGTAGCTTGTCATTGGATTGTGTTGATGATAACAAAGCTGTTGCCAGCCAGAGTGCTAACACAAGCCAAGACCATATGTTCCAAAGCTCAGGGACATGATAAAATGTATCACCGTATGGATAACATAACTCACTAATTATCAAAAGGAAAAGAAGTTCATTACATACAATTCTGTTATAAGAATCTTGTCATATTTGGTAAAGTTGATATTAAATTCAAAGTCTGAAAGACCTTTCTCCCAAATTATATTTGGTAGATAACTGATAATGTTGATGGAAATTATGATTTCCTCCCAGTCTTCTCCTCTACTGGTAGAGTACATGTTTTCAGTTTCTTGATCATAATAATTTTCTTTTTGTTTTATCCAACGTATTCATCCTAGAACCTCATAAAATGTGCGGTTTAAAAACACTTTTCTCCAGAATCATGGACAGTATGTGGTTTAATCTTGTGAAATAGAACAAATTAACCAGTAGTTTATCAAATCCTCATTTGTATGGGCCAGTGGTGAGTAACCGTTTGGACACATGGGCCGAATCGGGGGAAAAATGTTTGTGGGCTACATTATCATTATAAATAATACCAGTATTCTGTATAGTTTCTCTCCCCCCCCACCCCCCTCCTACTCCTCGACCAATAAGCGCCAGCCATGATGTTGTGCTAGTGTTATGTCATATGCCGAGTTTTGGTAGATTGACCAGCCAGTACAGGGAACGAGAAAATGATCCGCTTTGATAGTAACCTTGAGAAAGTCTAATAAAAACTCACCATTCCTACAGCAGATACTGAAAATGTTGCCTTCCTGACTGAATACACTCAGTACAACTCTGGTAGACATTTACTCTCTGAAGTTCTTCTGTGGAAATGTTGAAATCTCACTGTGGAAGTTGTTTCTTAGTTCTTGCAGAGTATTCTTGCAACCAGATCATGTTCCTTCACAGCTAGAACTACCATTGTCTTGTACTGTCGCAATTATAAGAATTTTGTGGTCCTCTGTGATCTTTGAAACACTCCACCTGAGTTAGTCATTCAGTATTTCCTTAGTGAAGTTTCAAGTCTTAGAACGAATTGTGTCCAATTTGACTTCTGTCAGCACAGTTTGTTTCCTGGCTGGCTTTTTTGTCTAACAGCGATCCTGTTGTTTTTAGCTTATTGTTGACCAGGTTTGTTTACTTGGAAGTGGTTGTCCTGGAAACTGGCACCTAAATTGTCTGTGACATTTTCCAGCAGACTTATGTTTAAAATACAGCTGCACTGGAACGGACGCTGTTCAACATTGTATCTGAGCCGAGGCATGCTGTTCAATCACTGAATGACTGTGAAATGTGTTACCAGCAGCAAACACAGTGATTTGTAGTGCAAGTCTGTTATTGCTGACAGCAGAAATTACACTATCGTTTGAAACCAGTATGAGGGAGCGTACATGGCCACGCAATTAGGCACGATATTTGGCCCCCTTCGTGCCCCTGATTGAACACCTTGTGGCTTTCATTTGTCAGAAGTTTAAGAGATAAAATGTGTACAACAAATCCTTACAATTGGCAAGAACTAAGAAACATCATCCACAACGACATTTCTACAATTTCTGGAGAAGAGCTCCAGAGAGCAAACATCGTCTTCCACATTTGTACTCAGTGCAATGAGTCAGGAGGGCAACATTTTCAGCATATTCTGTAGCCCTGGTGAGTTTTTGTTAGAGTATCTGAAGGTTATTATCACAGCAAATTTTTTTTCTCTCTTCCTTCACCAACTCTTCTGAGACCTGGGGTATGACATAACACTAGCAGACATCGGGCGAGCATTTATCAGTCAAGTAGGGAAAAAAAGAACACCCTGTACTCATGTATCATTAATATTAATACCCTATCATCTGTAGTCCCAGTACTGCAGTGGTGAAACTTCCTTGAAATTAATCTTAAAAAATTTGAATTAAACGTACAAAATTTGAAACTAATCATATGCAATAAGTCCTTACTTGTGTCTCATTTATGACAGGTCCTGAGTAATATGAACTCAGCACACTTAAATATTTTGCTTTCTCTTTGTCCTTTTTCTTGCATTTGCTTAGTCATTCTTCACCACTGCTCAAGAAACTAACATCAATGAGAAAAGTGACACCGCTTGTTAGTCACTAAAATGTTAATATCTGGAGATATTTGTAAAGTGGCAACAAGAAGACAGCTCCATAAGCTTTTCGTCATTTGAGTCTGTATCTGTATGAATTGTTCGTAATATTCATCTTAGAAAAGAAGAATTTTGGAACAGATACTCTCAGGGAGGCCTATCATTTTTTATGCATGGTTAATTACCACTGAAGACTTATCATGAGGTAAATAAAGTTTATAGAAGTCAAGAAGTATAGTGTTAAAGAATACATTTTTTAGGTTTTTTGCATGAATGAATATAAAATAATCGTTCATCAAATTTCATGTGTTTTGGTACATGTTTCTGGAATTAGTTTGTGGGCTGCATTACAAAGGTAGAAGGGTTGCATGGGGCCTGCAGGCCACACATTGCATATTGCTGGTCTAGACACTTTCAAAATACTTGTTAAGAGAATGGAATTATGATAAAGCACCAGTGTCGCTTGCTTTTGTTGGCATCAACATACATTGTCAAAGGGGTTGTTTAGTCATATGTTTGTACAAATGTATGTGCTCACTGTGATTCTGTATGCACTTGTGCATTGAATGTGAAGTGCTTGTAAGAATGCCTGGATAATATTTAAGAATTCAGTTTTGTCTCACAGAATGTACATTGCTATTCCATTACAAAGACCAGCCAGTTAATGCTCATGAAGGAAGTAATCACTGTTTATTGTGAAAATTATGTGAAATGCATATGGTAGCTTCTCTGCTATAATATTTTCAGTTCTTTTGTTTTGGTTAAAAATCACAACATTTCAGAAAGTGGTTTCACTTTCATTACCACATGCATGTACAAAACCTACTTATTGTTCTCATTGTACAAAAATGTCCCCATATTCAGAGATAGAGTGGACCTTCGTCTGATGGTTACAGCATTGTACTTTTATACCTTTACATAATTATGGAAGCAGTGCCAGCTTCTGAGCATGATTATTTAACCAAAACAACAGAATAAAAATTAACCAACATATGTGCCAATGTAGCTACACACACACACACACACACATACATACATGCACACACACACCTTTGGCACAAAGCTGTAAGCTTATTTCATATCTTAGTATGTTGTATTTTGCATGTATACTTTGCATTCAGTAGGCATGTGAGTTTAATTTTAAAAAAATATGACTGTTTTAGCAATTTCATTCTGAGATATGCATGCATTTATCAACAACAGATTGTTCGCAGTCACCAGTTTTATACGTTCTTTACACTCGCAGTAACAGCGCAGAACTGAATTTTACAAGACACATTAAATATAAACAGTAATGAAATGTCACTGTGATTCAGGTGGCAGTTAAAAGAGCTAGCTCTGACCCAGGGGCACAGCATAGCTCAAACTCAAGCAGTGCAAGTCCCAGTCCACAGCCCACCATGCCTACAGCACAGCAACAGCAGCAGCAACAACAACAACAACAGCAGCAGCAGCAGCAACAACAACAACAGCAGCAGCAGCAACAACAACAACAACAGCAGCAGCAGCAGCAACAACAGCAGCAGCAGCAGCAGCTACAGCTGAATTTCCAAGGGGACAGCTACTCACTGGCTGGTGTGACTTACCAACCCACAGAAGATGGTGGTGGCTATTTTTCCCCCAGCCTTCAGGAAGATGTGTTTCAGCAGGTGTCTGTGCAGGATACCATGCTGCTACATGGAGTTGATGCAGCACAGCTTGCAGAAACGATACAAGTAAACTTGCAGATATTAAAAATTACTGTCTTTTTGTATGACCACAGGCTCCGTTGTTTGGCTAGATCATCTAATTCTCAGCTTTTAATCCTTGTCTTCTGTAGTTTGTAATTGCAGACTTGTCAGAAGTTTTGTCTCATCATCTTATTTAAATGTTCATAGTACTGCCACTTACAATCCTATTTTTATCATAATCCTCTTGACCTTCACTTCTTGTTTAGGCAGGTGTCCATTTCTTTGTTATCCAATATCTCTGCCCTGGTGTTCGACCAATTATTTCCTTTACCCTTATACTGTTTTTGAATTAAAAATATCTAAAACTATATGATACTTCCCCCTTATATTCATTGCTGCATTTATAATAAAGGGGTATTTGTATTCACACAGTTTGCAAGGATACCATCAATGTATACATTAACCTTTTGACGCCTAATGTCAACTATAGTGGTCATACCACACCGCTAACCTCTAAAGTTGTATTTCATATATTTATTCAACAAATATAGGTACTGAATATTTTAAACATGGTATATAATCTCCGTTTCTTTCTCTTCAAAATGCAGTTTGTTTCATTATTCTAACATATTTGGTTCCTGCATTATTCACATTTTATATACAGGATGTGCTAAAATTTAAAAAAATAATTCCGGCGCCAAAAGGTTAGACTGATATCATGATATATTGCACTCATACCTGACAGTTGGGTTTGTGGTAAATTCCATGCATAATTTTACCCCAGAGTCTAATAAAATAGTCCTATCATGATATGAAGGTTTCAAAAATGATATTCTAGTGATATTGCATATCTTATATAGTGTAGAATTTGCTGTAGACTTTTGTATGATTTATTCAGGCAGATGTTGTTTTTTCATAATTTATCAAAGTTGTGTGAATCTTGGGATTTAATTTTATTCACTTATCAATTATTTGATTATAAAACTTCACTGATACAAGATGGTCCTTTTCTAAATTATCCTGCTGTGCTATTAATGAAGTTTCCTGGTACTCATACAAACATTTGTTTTAAATTTTTACATATAATTTATGTACCTTTTATTCAGTACGCGTACCCTCATACCCTGGAAACATTACAAAGATTTGATCCTCCCCCCCCCCCCCCCCCCCAACAATGGATATAACTCTGGCTTTTCAGTTGCTTTTGAGAACTTGACAGTATTCAGATTGTCTATAAGTCAAAGTGTTAAAACTATAATTTAAGTTTACACCTCCATTGTTCAGCACCCGTAAATTTATTTAATTGGCATTATTTCAGTTCAGTATATTGAACTTTGTTGAATATCCATATTATTCTACTACTAAGATTATAACTTGCTATTGATCTCAGGTATTGCATCTGTTAGTTGCCAGGTTTTACACTAAGTCAGGTAGTTCTGATTGCATGGAGCTAGTATGGAAATAATATCAATAATAATGAGAAAAATGAAAACTATAAACTGTATTTAGTGACAACAGTGACTGGGGCTTCAGTTTCAGGCAGCCACTCTCTTGCAAGACCAGACCACTGCAGAGCAGCTTCAGGACATTGCGTCACTTGAGGACTACCAGACAGCAACAGCTGGACTCCAAGACAGTGTCCAGAGCCCACAGTATAATTCACAGAACCACCACACCGTGCCTCAAGACTTCCAAGCTGTTCTGGATTCACCATTGCCTGCTGGACTGGCCGACTTCAGTACATATGGACAGCCAGCTGTAGTAACTTCAAACACTGCACTGCCATCACCTGTATCCAAGGACACATCAGGTGGCTATCGTACAACGCAGTCGCCACACCAGCAGGGATATGCAAACTCACCTCATACCACCCTTACAGTGCAGTCACCTTTGCCGTCACCGTTAACGCATCATGATTCACCAGGCTTTACATACCCCACACCACCAGCAAGCCAGGAAGGACAGTCACCATCATTTGTTCATGGCACAGTCATGACAAGCACACTCCCCTTGTCTTCACCACAACAACAGTCTGGTGCAACTGATAGCTTTGTGCAGTCAGTGATCTCACATGGTGGGGGTCATGTACCGCCAGCATCATCTCCGCTCTCAGCAGCCTTCTACACTGCTGCCATGTCTAGTTCTGCTGCTGTGGAGGCAGCACTGTCTGAGGTGCTACCTGTGGAGACACAGGGAGGGTGTGTAGTGAGCAGTCATCTCCGTTCCCCTCATGGATTCAGTCTCTATGGAACATTAGCCAACCCATCTCCACCCCCACAGTCTCCACTGTCAGCAACACCAGTTCCCTCTCCTCTCTCTTTGTCCAGTGTGCCTGCATCCTCTTCATCTGTGTCATCACCTCTACCTCCTGTCACCTTTGCTTCTGCACAAGGACAGGTAACATTCCCCCTCTCTCCACACCAGTCCCTCCAGTCACAGATGATGCCAAATTCAGAGGACCCTCTCCTTTCTAGTAGTCCCAAGGACTTTGGAAGCAGAAAAAATTTTGACTTTGGAGGAATACATTCATTCAAGCTTGTTGGCAATGGAGTGGTAGATTTTGGAGTTGGAAACTCAGGACTTACAGGGATTGTAGTGGACAGTAATGGGGAACTCAAGTTCTTCCAAACCTCGAACCACCATCCACCAAAGAGTCTGGTGGTTACGGGAGGTACCGGCACTAACGCGACAGTGATGATGGGGGGTAGTACCTCACCATTCCAAAACAAGAAGAGTGAACCAGATGGAGGAAAGAAAGGGCTGTCAGGGAAGACTACTAACACACATCATACTTCTCACATCCATCACCACCATCACCACCACCACAGTAGCAGTGCCACACGTAGCCAGCGACCTAAACTTCAGGTGGCATTGGACAACTTGAAGGATGAAGGGGATGATGATGTGTTCCTCAGCCCAACTAGGTAAGATGCTTATTTTGAATGTTGATTTGTTTTTTCACATTTTAATTATAGAGTTGAGCTTTCTTTTTTGTAGGTATTTATTTTGTTTAAAACACAAAAGCCAAGATGTCTTTTTTTAACTTCTCATTAGTTTACAGTATTGTATATGGTTAAGGTAGAGGGTAGTACTTAGTTAAGGTAGGAAGCATTCTTGGAGGTTGAACATCAGTCATGTTTCAGCTCCCCATATCATGCATGATGTGTTACATTCCTAGTGTCTGCAGGTTGGGTGCCTACATAGCTGACTCCTGAGCTGAAGGGGAGGTACATGCATGTGTGGCAGGACCTTATGGGATGATACAAAGTGGAAATTGGTGGCTTACTGAAGCATATAGTGGCTAGCAAAGAAAGCTGAGTCTGCTATTCACAGCCTGAAATGAAAGGACAAGCAAAGAATCTTGACATTACAGCTCCCTCTCCCCCCTCCAAAAAAAAGGTCTGTTTGTAGGCATGTGCAGGAAGAGCGACACTGGGACACTATTTTGGGACCACGAAAGTCCACCTGTAGAGTCAGCAGTGCCTCAAATTGTGACCACCTCAGGAATTACCTGACACCATCCATCTACTCAGTACCAGTGTCTTGTTGCGGCATGAGGACACTGGGTACCATACTGGCCATGTGACAGCTGAGAATATCAAGGGGTGCCTCCCTCATACTCTGTTCCTGCCTGACCTGATTGTTTTTACTACCATATCTTTGGGCCATTCAAGGAGGCTGTTAGTGGGAAGACTTTCTGATCTGATGCAGAAGTGCAAGTTGCAGCACATGAGCGGGTATACATGCAGTCAAACAATTTTTCAGTGAAGAATCTTGGCATTAGTGAAGTGCTGGAGGACATAATATTAGACACAGTGGGTATTATGTTCAAAATGACAAAGTTGTAATGAACCTACTTGCACTAGGCTTTCATTTGACTCACCATCACATAAGTTGAGACATATGCAGTTAAATTTGTGAATTTAGTTTTTACTGTCTTCCTAACTCCTACATCAGGAGAGAAATAATGCAATGTTCCTTGTTTTCTGCCTTACGAAGAGCCTTTTAGAATGGAGTGGGGTCAATTGTAAGAACATATTGTCAGAAAAGTTAAGCTCTGCATGTTGTGTTTCACAGGGTGAGTATGTGGGAGGTTCCTTGCCATATCATTCAGCCTTAAGGGAAAGCTCCATATCATCTGGTAAAATTGGTTGTACAATTATATTCATGTGAGGTATCAGGATGTGTAAAAGTGCAAAATAGGAAAAGAAAGACAGAAAAATATTTTATAAAACTGTTAATCAGAGAAATTACAAATAGAAGGTTTAAGTAATGCTATTACATTTTCTTTTACACTTGTGTTAAATTGTAAAAGTAGTTGTGTTAAGACAAACTTTAATATTGTAAATATTATAATTATTTTTCTTTCTGCTTCTCCTTCATAACACCTATCATGTTGTTCTCTACTCTGCTTTTTCCTCTTTTCTACTGTCTGCTATACAGTAGTGATTTCTTTGTCAAAGCTAATAACAATTAGCACAATTCTGTACGTCACATTGATGTTCTCTTTATGAGTTATATTGAAGAGGAGATATCTTTGCTGCTGTCCACCATGGCAGACTTGTCCTTAGCATACTGGAAAATATATTTATTATTTTTATTTTGGAGTTAGTGTTTCATATTCACAGTATTCTGTGTTCAGTTCCAACCATTGTCATTCCACTCAGAAATGAAAGAAATGAACTGTGCTAGCATAATGCCAGCCAGCCACTTATAGGTAGAAATGCTAATATTAAACCTCAGATAATAGTCGGTGGCTAATGTAATTGTGACATAATAAATCAGTAATTCTCACAGACCTTTGCAGGATCACAACTCAAGTAACATAATACAGTAAAAGTTAGAAAGTTGTCCCTGTGCATGCTATGAAGGAACATGTGGGGAGTGAGGACCAGAGGTATACTTGCACTCTTTTTTAACCTCCACGTTAGAAGAAGGTGAGTAGTCAGGTCTGTGCCCCAGCTGCTTTACACCCAGGGATAGAAATACTGATACTCATTGAATAGGAAGCTGGGTGAGCCTCAGACCCAGTCTGAACATTTTGGAGAAGAGAAAAAAAAATCTTTTGCTTGTAATAGGAATAGAACCCCAGGCTGTCCAATCCATAGTCTGGCTACTGTACCAACTGTGATGTCCTGGCTTACAACGTAAACAATTTCCATTCTTATGACAGAGTACGGCACCTTCCATATTTACTTGTGTTTAAGTAGTGGTACGGTAGAAAGTATGTGAAATTGTAAGTTAATGCGTTAAGGTGACAATGCCAAAATTGCAATTGTTACAGCATCCCTGCCAGTCCGATACGTGTGCAGCGTAAGAGGACACGACCTGAACCCTTGTACATACATCCCCACCCCCATCCTATGTTCCAGTCACGTCTGCGCTCACCTCGGTTGTGCACTTCTTCTCCACCCCCACCATACACACCTCCACCCATGCTGAGTCCAGCCAGGAATGGACAGGGTCTGTTTTGGCAAGCTGTAACGCCCACCACAGTGGTCTCAAGTGCTCCTGCTAGCTCCACGGCAGCTTGGCCCAGCTCCACCACACTCATGCACTGCAAGAGTAAGTTAGAATTTCCTGATTTCCTGCCTGGGCAATGGCCCATTCAGACTGACTGCAAACGAATACACAGCGAAATTCTGTGTGTGGTCTGTTGCTCTTGTCAATGGTAACGTATAGTTTTATAGTGATATTGTTCACCAGGACACATGGATTAATTTGATGGTTCATTTTACATGGTGATTTAGTTACATTAAGCTTGTTTATGATGTTTTTCATCATCCACATGTCCTTTGCTTTATGAAATAACATTTGCAACTAAAGAACTTGAGAAGAGTGAAATGCAATTTCTGTACATATAGTATGGCCATCTGTAATTTCCATTTACTTTCTGTTGAATCTATTTTTTAATGTTATAAAAAAAGATGCATGATATACCATTAGGCAGAAATTGCAGCAAGCATGCTGAATATTATTCTTTGTGCGTAATGAAAAATGTGTTTGGTATATGCACAGAACATCTTTATTTGTTTGTTTTATGATTTGTTTAATGACATGTCGAATGATAGCCTGAGAAAAAGAGGGGTGGAATGGGGAAATTGAAGGAAGGGTTTGAGTCCTGTTGACAAAAACCACAGATGTCCTGAGTTAAGTTAATGTTCCAGCTGCGATGCAAACCTTTCTCTCTCCCAAGAAACGTTAGCAGTGTTACAGCTTGAGACAGCTTGTTTTATACATCTCAGAACAACAGTTATGAATTTATATGTCTTATGTGGTTCGGTTCTCAGGGGATTTATATTTTGTAAAAATAACATGCATAGGCCTATGTATATGTCATCAAATTCTTGCAGATGGCAGTGGTGGTGAATCATCTGGTTCAGATGAGAGCCAGCAGGGTCCAACTACCAGCAGTGACTCTGCACCTGAGTCAGATGCTACACCTCATGTGAACATTGGACCCCAGTTCCAGTGCAGCATACCCCAGTGGAGTCCTGACAGAGAAAAGGCAAATAGGGACCCTTCATATGAACATCTGTTATGGGATCCAGGCATCAGCAAGTTCTGTACAGATGCTGAAGGTAATCTGACACCCAGACTCCATTTGTCTGTCCACTGTGTACAGCTGCTACCACTGGTCCAGAATGTTGTGTTTTCCCATATGCTGTCTAGAAACATAGAGATTAAAGGACATGGATCTGTAATTTCGGTGTGTGTGATGTGTGGGTGAAATGAGAGAAAATGTGGACAGAGGGTTTTCAAGAGTAGGGCATCGAGGAAGTGGACCTCTGAAGGAGTCAGAGGAAACTGGAGAGAAGTGCATAATGGGGAACTTTTTTATTTTTGTCTTCACCAAATATTGTAGCAAACAAATCAAGGAGACTGAGATCAGTGGGGCATGTTGCTTGTATGGGAGAAAAGAGAAGTGCATATGGGGTTTTGATGGGGACACCTGAAGGAGTGAGAGAGAGATCCTTCAAAGACATGGGCGTAGATGGGAAGATATTAAAATGGATCTTCAAGAAGAAGGATGCAAACTCATGGGTTGGATATGTCTGGCTCAGAATAGGGACAAGTTGCAGGCTCTTATGAGCACTGTAATGAACCTATGGGTTTCATAAATTGCAGGGAGTTTGTGGACTGACTGAGGAACTGTTAGCTTCCACACAAGGAGTCTGCTTGCTGGAGTGAGTGAGAGAGAATTTTTTTTTTTTTTTTAAATTTGAATTCCTTGTTTGTTACAATCTGTCCGGAGACATTTAGTAACCATTGTGTCGATAGTGTTAGAGGCATGTAGGAGATACTTCCAGTGAAGTTCTCCCTTCTATTCTCATTCGCAAGGATTGATGTTGTCACTGGTGAATGTTGCTGAGTTAGTTAGCCATTAGTGACGAGGTCAGTAGGGTACTGTCTCTTAAGTCTGCGAATTCCGAATTGCTCTTTAAATAATGTATTTGCTAGGTTGTTGGGGTGAGTGTCGAGTCGTTTTTGGTATTTTGCACTGAATTTTCATGCTTTTTGTTTGACCGTTGGTATTTGTAGATCACGTTTGATTATAGTATTAGGAACATACCATGGAGCATCTGTTATTATGCGTAGCACTTTTGACTGGAATCGCTCTAGTATCTCTAGATTTGAGTT
>Ga0123354_10002558_pt1 | contig 24199 bp, 13 predicted proteins | sample TergutLab28metaG_2_FD_97872 | JGI IMG/M metagenome (GOLD analysis project Ga0123354, IMG submission 97872) | Labiotermes labralis P4 segment gut microbial communities from Petit-Saut dam, French Guiana - Lab288 P4 | ecosystem: Host-associated > Arthropoda: Insects > Digestive system > Gut ... | reverse complement strand
TTCTAGACCTGGAGCCGCTACTTTTTTCATTCAAGTAGCTCCTCAATTGACCTCACGAGGCTGAGTGGACCCCGTTCCAGACCCACTACTACTCAGAAAATCTGGTAGCGCCGGAGATCGAACTTGGGACCTCTGTATCTGGAGCCAGAAACTCTGACCACTAGACTACAGAGGCGGTCAGAGAATTTTAAAAGAAACACAAAAATTTGCATGTGCTACAGAACAATGTAAAATTTTTAAAAAGAGAATTAGTGACATCTCACTACAGTATAGTGCAAAGAGTTTGAAGAACTGTTGTGTTTTAAAAGTTGTGTATGAAGACCTGAGGATGATTCAGTATGAATTGAAACATGTAGCCATATAAAAGTGATGTTATTTTGGAAACGGAGTTGTGTTTGACTGTGCATTTTGTTTTTATGTTGCAAGAACATTGTACACAATGGGATGACTCAGAACAAGTTTGTTAAATAATACAAAACATGAAGTCTGTCATGCCTGTTATCAGTACGAATGCTATGAAAGCATGGGATAAACCTTCAGAAGCCTAAAATGCACCACTCCAAATACCTTTTTAATTCCTCATACTTTAATATATATATATATGTTAGATTTACTTTTAATTGTAACATATTCAGTTGTAAACTGGAAATGATAAAGCAAATATTATGTACACCACTCTGTGAAGTGTATATAAATGTATAAGGAACTTTGCTGCCTGTGAATGAAAGATGTAGTTAAAAGTGGTACTGTTATTTATTACATTGTTTTATAAGAACCCATTCTCTTTTCTAGTTGAGCAAAAACAGGTACCAGCATTATAGTTTCCAAGGAATATACATTTCTTCATTTCTCATATTGCATTACATTCTTGTCCAGATTTGACCGCTGTTAACTTTCTTCTTCACCTGGAAATGTGCCCTCTTGTTGACGCGTGGTGAAGTCGTCCTCATCCTTATACCAGCCCACCATGTGTCGTGGTGTGGCCCTCCTGCTTTATTCATATTTGAGAGTTGCTCATTTCCAGTTTTGAGTGTGGGGACAAGCTGTTTTGGAGTTTTCCCGTCCCCATAAAGTTCTGAGCCAAAGACTTCCAGATCCTTCCTGCTTATGTTAATAATGAATACTTTTCTGTTCAACACCACATAACCCACACATTTTACAATGTTGTAAAATAAACTAAGGAAAAGATATTGACTCCCTGATGCAGGTTATTCAATGAAGAGTTGATATATGCACTGCTTATCTTGTCATTCCTGAATTCCTCACCCCAAAGCTAACATTATATGAATACAAACTCTGAAGCTTATCATCATGTAATTTTCTCTTTTCTCACATTGCAGTAATGTTTTAAGCATCTAGTTCTCATATATACTGTACATATTTTGCCTTTACATTAAAAAATGACATATCACACATAAAAAATGGTTAAATTACCTTGTGTATTTTAATCTTCAGGTCTTTGGAGAGGGAAATGAAGCAAAAGAAAATGATAAAAAACAAGCAGCCATGAGTATATTAAGGACACAGCAGCTACAGGTTATTTACAGTCTTTTATTAAAGCACATTCATCAGTATCTGCTTGTGCACTGAGCACTATATTATATTAGTGTTTCCTGTATGTGTTGAATGAATCACACTGCACTGCAAACATCCTCAGACACATCTTTGGCGATGTCCATTTTCCAGAATATGGTCTTAGTTAAGAAAGTTAGTACTCATCATCAGAATCAAGAGCAGCGCGACGACGATCAAACTGAAGCCCAAAAAATACAGACAAATTAAAAATAGGATATTGCCTGGCCTGGTAATTGTGTTTGTAACTACCAGTGCAAAGTTTAACAGTTCTTGCTATTAACTTACTTTAACAGTTGTGTTATGTTGCATCTGCTCATTGACTTTTTCAAGAATGTTTATTAATTCACTTTCATCAAGTTTTCCCATTATTTGACCTGTGCGAGCCATCTGAAGAAGCATGTTCTCTACCATCCGACCTTTATCTGGTTTCCCAATCATTAATGTATTAACTGGAAGGTAAAATATACAAAACTACAATAACTTTGCAAGATATTAAGTAAATAAAGAGTCAGAACATGTAGAACACTCAGTAAATATCAGGTTAAATGAGTGATAAGCACCATTTTTTGCAAGAGGGTTCAAAAACTTCAAACTGAATGACAAGGGGGCATATTTTTCAATAAATTCACATTAAGCATTCCAGTGACAAATATTAGAGCCAGTGCAAACAAAAATATTGGAATTCAAAGTTCCATTTTTAAGCCTGGAAGCATGTCAGAAACTTGGCACAATTTTTTGGTAACGAAGTTCACAATATTTGGACATATGTGAGAAGCAGCTGCTTGGAGGCAGAAATCCAATCTTCCATTGTTTCAGTCATTTCTATACTTGCTTTTCATGTTCAAAACTACGTGTTTTTGAAAAGCTTTCTCATTCATCAAGAATAAACCACGTGCTGGAAACTTTAACAGATGATAAGAAAGTATAAAATTCAAGACACTGTACATATCAATCACTGCAAATTTGTCACCGCCATCTTAAGTTCGGCCAGAATGCTTTGAACATCAATGTCAAACTGGCAATACAAATATGTTGATTGTGACTACCAGCTACCTGTATGTATCCTGAAAATGCAAGTCAAATTATTGTTAGAAAAGCCAAATATTTTCATGTTTTAAATTTGAATAGTGGGTATATAGTAATGTAAACAGTATTTTTGGAATATGATTTTAAACTCAATACTTCGGTTTTTTGTTAGCATAATCCACTTACAGACCACACTGCAAAGTCCAGCAGGACATGGGCTGCTCATTGCTGGGTTAGTCTTGGGTCTAAGAGATCTGCTATGTTATGTTACCCGCATGTTTGGAATTCTTAGGCACAAATGGACCTGTATGGCGTATCAACACAATATTGGGACAGGGTACTTAGGCAGCTTCAACTTATGTGGAATATCGAGTTAGGAAAATTTCTTGAGATAGTTCCCTGTTTTTCACTTTTACTAGTGTAAAATTAAATTTCTTGTGGAATTTTTAAATGCAACTGTTCTTGCACAGGCAACTCAAAAACTTTTTATCATGCTACTGCACGAAAATTTGTTTTTTGTTAGCAAAACCAGTGTGGAGGCAAGGAGAATGGGTAGAATTCCAGATGAGCCCATTGCATATTTAGGATTCTGGCATTCTGTTTTAGTAACACTTTCTTTTATTGAGCAGGGTGAGAGTCCCTTGGTACTGTGGCATCAGGTAACAGACAAGTATGGAGTACTGGTAGAATGATTACTGGTGGGGAAACCCTGAAGTGCTCAGAGAAACCTATTAAGCCCAAATGCCACTCTGTGTACCATAAATCTCACACTGGCTATTCCAGGACTGAAACTGGCCTCCATGGTCACAAGCTAGTAACTAACCACCTGTATTGTATCACAACCTCTTCAAAGTATCAAAGAACATTTCAGGATTGAATAATTCCACACAGCTATAATCTCTTGACTGGTTTCATAATACACTGGCCTTTCACTCATAAGCATACCAGGTTTTCACTGAATAACTCACGTCGTGCTCTTGCAGACTGAGTGAGAACCTGAGTAAGAATCGTGTTCTTCATCTCATCTTGTTCCCTCTTCCTCTCTTCGGCTCTTCCGGCATCTGAACCTCCCTGTGAAGGAGAGTTTTAACAACTCAAAGGACAGAACTTTGTAAATATGTTACATAAGGTGAGAAAGAAACCTTAGAATACAGAGTTAAGAAATATCTTTCACCTGTAGGTAAACAACTGGGTCAATTCAGTAGAATTCATATCCTCATCCCTAATACACAGGACAGCTAAGACAGTTATTTGTTACTGATTTAAATCCACACAAACACAACATTTGAACATTGTAGTTCAAATAGCATATACGAGTGTAAGGTGTTTGAATGTTCTGTTTGTGTGGCCTTAAAATACTACTGATTTAACTAGCACAATGGGATGATAGCACCTAAATTTGTTTCAGCCAGCCAAGCTCTTCTCATCAAGAAATTTAAAAACATAAAGGAAAAGTTGCAAAAATACAGTAGGAGAGTAAATAAATGAACGTATGTTGTTTGAATGTTGTGTTTGATTTAAATTGCTACTAATTAACTAGTACAACAGGATGATGTTATCTAAATTATTTTTATGTTCAATACTTGAATTGGATTGGACTGCACCAAAAGACAGCATTGCAATTGATATAGAAATAAATGTGTTCCGTTTCATAAAACTGAGCTAAATTAAAGCTTAAAAAGGACTTCCCCTTATTGTTCCAATTGTTGAAATTCTCCAATCAAGCACTTGTGATAGGTAGGACAACCAGTTTTGATTTTTGGCATGAGTAAAGATTTTCCTCCTAGCAATGACATCCAGATTGGCTCTGGAGCCTGTCTAGTCTCTCCACAGTTGGAAATGGGGGCTTTCTCCAACACATTATCAGGCTGACTAAACCTCCTGCTAGTGGTGAGGTTAAAAATGCAAGAGGATGAACATCCATTTCCATATGCATCATCATCATGTGGCGCTTAATTATGCACAAGGGCAATTCATTCTTCCAAAGGTTATTTCCATTTAACTTCTATATTCACTTCTTGTCTTCAACCAACAGTTCTTCGTAATTTCCCTAGTAACAGTACTATAATAAACTTTTATGTAGAAAGGTACCCTGACATCATGATACTAAACTGCTGTCACAAACTTTTAAAAGTGGCAGCAACACAAAGATGTGGGCTGCAAACAAAATATATGTTAAACATTTTGAAGACTGAAGAAAATTTTTCTATGACTGCCTGTTCATATAGAATTTTGATACTAAGCAGCTACATTAAGGAATGGAATAGACACATCCCTGGATATTTGTGAGGAAAATGCTTTGGAGGAATCATTGTCCACACAGAATCCACACTGAGGATGTTAAGGTTCTGTTAAAGATTAACTAAGGATTGTTATATTTCAGAGATCCAGTGGCTTTGTGAAGTAATATCAAGGAGTGTTGAGCTTATGCAAATCTCAAGTTGCATGATAAGCATTCTTTTTAAATTCAGTAACAAGACTGTAGAATCCAAAGGTTACAAACTTTATCACCACAAATCATTGACTTGAAATGTCTGGAGAGGTAAACTCACATGAATATTTTTCTCCAACAATTTATCCCTGATAAGGCTCTTTGTTTTCTTCTGACATTCAGCTGAGTGTTCTTATCCTCATGTGAGCTAAAAATCACTGTGCAAATACTAGAGCTGATACATCATCATCAATATGAAATGAACCATGAAGGTTAGTCAAATTGTTTACAAACATAATGACATAAAACCATGTATAAACTACACACTGATAGAAAAGGGCAAATAAAATTGATTACCCACAACTTGCATTCTTGTAGGCAAGAGTAAAACAGCAAAACAGCAATACTGAAGGCCATGCCATGACTCAAGACAGCTGGTCGTCGGCCCTAACCAAGTAAGACCGGGTCCAAATCACAGGCCAAACCATACGGGATTTGTGGTGGACAAAGTGGCAGGCTTATCCCCCCGAGTACTTTGGTTTCCCTCTTTTAATGTTCCACCACTGCCCCTTACCTAATCATTCCTCTATCATTAAAGCTATACAATATGGACAACTGACGGCGTGGTTAAGTAACACGCTTAAAAACGCTTATACCGATTGCGAAACGTTAATGCACGAGGTTATTTTGCCACAAATTTTGAAGCTTCCTTCGGATGCATATAATAGTAATAAAAGAAGTATGTTGTGTGTTCATTCGTACACCAAATTTCAGTAAAAAAACTTGACCATATGAACTCATAATTCACCCTGTATTCTGACTGAAGCTGAGCCAAACGTTTGGCTCTAATCTCCTCCAGATCTGCATCTTCCATTACTGTTCATGAAAAATATGTAGAGCTATCCTAAATGTAACACGTCCTTGGAGTTTCACTATGAAGTCTACAGTTCTTCCTTTATTCCAAATCAGATCCTTGCACCACAACACGCATCACTCTTCCACCATACTCATTTACAAGCTCATCACTGCTGGCACATTTTTTCTTTTTCTTTTGCGCGTGCGGTACGTGATATTTTCGCGGCAGAGTGTACAAGGCACAGAGCATTAGGTCTACCATATGTCGGGCATCGTGGGGTCGATTGGTACGCCAAGGATCGGTGATTGGTACCGTGGTTCAGAATTTGTACCAACGTGCAGTACTGTGAGGGTTGAATAGACGTGCATCTTCATCGTGAAATAATGTGAAATGCTAGCTTGTCGCAACAAGGTAATTTTATTGACGCATTCTTAGCTCGACATGTTGCGGGTACATACGCCCATCATCAGGATCATTAGATGGTGAGTTGCAGCATATGGTTTTCTGCTGCGTAGGTCGTGTGTACGGTGCGGATGGTGCCGAGCGATCGTACCCACGATCTATGCAGCGGCTCTCAAGACCACCACCCATCCAAAAACTCGGTGCAGAAAACTATATGCAGCAACTCAACGTCTAATGCTCCTGATGATGGACGTATGTACCCGAAACATGCCGAGCTAAGAATACATCAATAAAATTATCGTGTTGCATCAAGTTGGCATTTCACATTATTTCGTGTAGTACTATTCCACTAGAATGTGATTCATGTCCTGGCGTAAATATCGTGACATATACCATGTAAATCCGACATTTAATATCACATTGTATCCATGTCGTTATCGTCATAATAATAATTATAAGAAGAAGAAGCTGAGAAGTTTTTAAAATACATAGACCTTATAATAGAAATTCAGCACATGTGGAATGTGAAACCAAAAGTGATACTGGAACCATCTCAAAATCATTCTGACAGTACCTGAGCAACATACTGGGAAAGCGCGAAATAAAAAACCAACAAAAACGTCCATTTTGGGCACTGTACACATACTTCGGAAAGTACCAATTTACAAGTAAAGAGCATATTGCACGTGCGAAATAGCATTTCATGTAGCACAAACAGTTAATATAGAACAGCTGCAACACTATATACCCTAGAAACATGGTTTGTTTCATGTATACAATTGTAAATACCCTGCATAAAAGTGACAACAAATAAATATAATAATAATAAAAACAATAATAATACTGCAGATCTGTTTTGTTGTGTTGGACACCCTTGTGCTAGTGGGAGGGAAATTTCTGCAGCAGTCAAAAGAAAGCTGCGACAGATGCATAGGCTATAAATGACAGTAGACTGTGTTTTATTTGCTTTGGCGCGGGCATAAGGAGAAAATAATATGTCGAAGTCTGCTACTTCTTCAGGTACCAAAGGAGGCTTTCATACGGTAAGTTCGGTAAACTCTACCGAAGTCTTATTTGAATTGGCTCTTTGGCTTTGTTGAAACTGTACGTGTTAAAACGGACACTAACTTTATTTCGTAGAATTTTAGGTTATGGGGTAGTGTCTGTGTATGTATTGAAACCACTAGTTTCGGTTTTCCGATTAAGTCATCATCAGACCTATTCATAAATAAGAGCCATAGAAAAAGCTTATACCTGCATGTGGAATTGAGATCTCATTCACTTACAGTATAGTCAAAAGAACTTATGTTAAAATACGAGTTGTGTGAAATTATAGGATGAGTGTTAAAACTATAGTTTTAAGTATAGATGGTAGGTAGTTTATTGCGTATTGAGACATAAGGCACACCAGTCTAGTATTCTCGTGGCACTGGAACCATCAGTTTTTATTCAGGCAAGTTAATTCGTTGTCATTACAGTTTTAATTTAATGTATATAATTCAGCAGAATGTCTTTGTTATTTAATTTCTCTTCAATTTTACGATAAAATATGTCTACGTTACTTTGATATCTAAGTTCGTTTCTCAAGTGTTAAGTGCACCACTGTTTCTTTGATGTGTTGTAGGATTCAGATGTTCATATTACATATGAAGATCAGCAGAAAATAAATAAATTTGCTCGTCACAATGCAAAACTGGATGACTTGAAAGAGGAGCTCAAGGTTAAGCAGGTAAATTTTATATTTGTGAGTAAAAGTCTTCATCTGAGTACTTGTTTGAAACACACAATTTTCTATTTTGTGTGAAGTTTTTAAAGACTTGTTCATTAAGTTAGCACAGGGATATTGTGTTAAGCCTGGAGTGCAGTAACTACAAGATACCTACCTGAAGTTTGTGTCGTTATTGTGGATACTACTGTTCTTGGACCCACTTGTGTGTGATGCTTTTCACTATGATTGTTGGCTAAATGTGTATATTCTTGTACGTGTACACTCAAGGGAGGCTGCTTTAGGGTGTATTGCAGATTTGTACCACACATTTTCAACACATTTTTGTCATATAAGCATGGTACTGTTAAATATATGGAACTGCTGAAATAGTTTTGAAATTGCAATTGATATTGTTGTGTTGTGCTTCTGAAACCATGCGCATGACTATTTGCAGTTCAGGTCTCTTTGTAAATAGTGTAGTACCTGATGATGGTCAGACAGAGAAGAATGCCAGCATGTACATATGAAAACAGGCATGCATCCTAACAAGACACATAAATTGTAACACCGCAGAGGAGAAATAGGATGTTTGTTAATTATTTGAACATTGCTACAACATGTGTATGTATTGCCATTCACTCCTGAATGCTGGCAGTACTTGTGCAGGGTATGGTGGCTTAACTCATTGGTGAAAACATTCTAGGTTTGTTTCAAATTGCAGTGCATGTAAATGATAAGTATGTGACTTTCTGAAAACTGTTTTTCTCATATACTGATCAGTTATTGGTATCTCTTTTCATTTTAATGTGTGTCATGTTTGTGGTAGGTCTAAAGTACAAATATAACACGAAGTTTGAGAGTTATTTGACAATACAGATGCATGCTGAAGTCCAAGTCGCAGTTAATAGCCATCATACTGTAAAGCTGTAACTGAGTTTTGTCCCCGAATGTTTTACACTTGGCAGTACAGATAACTGTTGCAGCTGTTGAGAGTGGCTGATTTTCAATTGTGTGTTAAGCCTGGGGAGCTTATAAAATAATACATTTTGCACTATGGAATTTGTTTTGTATTACTCATTTGGCACCAGCACAAAATTCTTAGCAGAATGAGGAGGAGACTGGAATTGAAATGAAGTCTGCATAGAAAGCCATTAAATGGCTGTCACCTGTGCCTGATTTTCAGCATATTGAGCATCATACTGTGTGATGGGTGTTACCAGATGGTAGGCACTGAAGGAGTGACATAGCTGCTGCATAATGCTCTAGCATGTAGTCAGTTGTGGGAAGGCTCTGAGTTTCTTTACTGTAATGTGAATTGTGTGTGTGATACCTAGAATTTTTTCAATGCCAAAAATAATTTTAAAATCTTGGATTATAGGGGTATTGTTTCAATTCTTGGTAATTATTGAGCCACTTGTATACATTGTGTGGTTGTGTGTGAAATGCTCGAAGTTAGCATGAAAACTTAAGGAATTGTGGACTGTGGGTTGTATTTTAATATCTGATAGCCTAACACTGGAAGTTTATTTTGTGCATTTTGTTTAACAATTTTTGAAATCAAAGAGTTGAAACTTGCAAATGTTGTTAATCTTGCAGCTGCCATCAACACCACCACCACCACCATCACCACTCATGTCACTGCTGCTACTACTAATACTACTACCTCTACTTCTATTACTACTATTGCTGCATGTCTGTGTGTGTAATTGAATAGTTCAGAGATGTCTGTAATTTATATTGCATTCACTTTTTGGATGTTCTGTCCATATATATGTATATACACAAATACATACACGCACACTCTTTTCAGAATGAATTGAAAAACATGGAAGATGCTTGTGATGAGCTCTTGTTAGTTGATGATGATGAAAGTATTCCATTCTTTATGGGTGAGGTGTTTATATACCATGGCATGGAACAAACACAGGTACAGTACAAGTCTTTTATAATGTGGATTTTTTATTACATCTCTGTTTTATGAGACCGTATGGAACTAGTAAACTCCAAGATACAAGTAATCTTGAGTAGCTCCTTAGGTGCACAGAAGTTTCCTGTTAAAGATCGTGATGGTTTATTACTGTCCTCACAACAACCTATATTTGGACCCTTGCCTGAACCAGTCCATTGTTCTCATCTGCATTCTGAATTCCTATGTTTTTTACCTATAGCTAACTGAAATAAATCTGATACAAAGTCTTTATCACAAATTGCATTGCACATCAATGTTTTCTGAACAATTAATAGTGTTTGCTGTGTATCATTATCCCATCCTTTTGCCCTGCCTGCTCTCCACTCACTGCATGAAAACTTTTTCTGATTCCATATCAGTTATACATAAAATTGCCAGGGTTAAAAGTTTCGATTTAGTTTGGGCAAGAATGTACAGATAAGTTTGCATGTGTAATTGACTGGTGCTTTCTGTTGCTACAGAAAATGCTGGATGAAGCCAAGACCCGGGTTCAATCTGAAATAAAAGATTTGGAATCAAAATGTGCAGCACTTCGCAATATCATGGGTGATATGAAAACTCAGTTGTATGGTAAATTTGGAAATCACATCAATTTGGAAGCTGAAGATGATTAAAGAATGTAGAAGTAGTACTGGGAAGATATTAAAATTCAGGAATGTTACTAAAATTCTGACACTTATATTTATTAAATTCTGATTACTTTGATTTTTCCAGAAAACTTATGGCAGGATCCAATCTCATATCAGTACATTTTTTACCTAACACTGTTAATGGCTTATCATGCATGGTGGATATGTAAACTGTCTTATAATTGTTCGTCATGTACTATGCCAACAGAACAATGGATTCACATTGAAACCCTTTCTTTAGTTTCCTTTTCAAGTTTTTTTTTTTTTGTGTGTGCCTTGAAATAAATATGAAAATATGAAATGGATTGAAGAGAAACACCTTTGATCCTGTATTTGTATTGAATATGTTTAAGTGACCACAGCAACAATTTTCTGTTTGAATTTGACACAACCTGCATTTAAGATTATTCTTGATTTAAAGCATAAAAAACTTGTCTCCAAGGTGACTCTTAAATCGGGGTTCTAATGTAATTAATAATTCACTAATTTTTCCTTTATCCATCACTAAGGTATTGTGCAATTAATAGGTTTAGATATGATTTGGATTTGTGCTTTTAATGTTTTTCTTATTATGTAACTGTCAAAGGCCCACTGTGTCTTTTAGGGCATGTCATTGATGTCCACAGCTGGCGCACTGTGGACTGAAGACACAGCCTAGCACATTGTTGAGATTTAAATTGGACCAACAAGGGATACAGCTGTTCTAATGCTTGGTGCTTTAAAAGTCATATCATCCATTGATATGAAAGAGTCTTTATTTTTCTTCTCCTTCTCAGGTAGCAATTTGTTGTCTGTATCTGCGATGAGTCCACTTTCAATTGTTACCCCTTATTGGACGTGTGTATAATTAATATCCCAGCGTTTAGAAAACATCTAGCTGGCCAGGTGTTGCATTGTTATATGGTAATAACATTATCCCAAATTTCAAATATGACTGGCAGCTGCCTAATATCAGAGATTTTATTCCTGAATTAAAATCTAACCACTGACTCTTAAAATCCCTATTCCCAGATGAAGATTGAGTGTCACAGGCAGATTGCATTTGCTAGTAACTTCCTGTGCTCATTTTCCTACACCACAAAAGTGTAATGATTTTTTGGTGTTATGAGCAGTGTTCAGAGAATGAATGAAGCCTGTAAGCTGAGGGATTGCTGTATTTGTAATGTAATTTTGTTAAATACACCTGTAAATTTATTAGCAATTTATATATCATTACCCAGTGACAACACCAGAACATGTGTTTGTTTTCTCTACATTTGGGTCATTATTAGTGTACCTAATAAATATTAATACAGCTGATGTGAGTATCATAACAAACTTTCTACACTGGAATTTTTGTTGTTGTTGTTGCAGTATGTCCCTGCTAGAATGCTACCAGAATCAGTCACTACCTGCCCTTCTCCATTGATTTCCACTACTTTTCAATTCTTCCTCTGGTGATCAGGGGTATCCCTGAGCTATAAATTGTGTGTATGTTTTCTATATGTATTGTTAATTGCTGGGTTTGAGTTAACCCTTTCATAAAAATTGGACTACAGTCAACGCGCCATGTGATGCAGAGAATACTGGGCGACCACTAACATCGTCAACCAAGAAGATGCACAGTAACGGGTAGCCATTTAAATCCTGGATCTTTTGTAGAAAACACTGGGCACTTAATTCTGGCTCTGAAGGGTTAATTTATTAACTGTCAATGCATTAGATGAGAATTGAAATAAAAACTCAAAAAACAGTAGAAAGGCGTAGTCATGTTTGGAGCACGCAGTGTCTGTTAGATTCTGTTGTGCCCTATATCAGTCAGTAATTGAAATTATTGGTTGTGGGAACTGATTTAGTGTTGACAGAGCTAATTAACAGCAGAAATATTAAACTGCATGGAGATGTTAAATTCACTTAATATTGATACTGTCATATAAAAGAAGTAGACATTAATGAGATGTATGTTTTAAGTCAGACACCTGTCATTTTTGTTACAATATTATGTGCTGTTTCTGGTAAGTTCAGTTTGACCGTAATGTAAAATAATGGTCATAGAAAAGCGGTGGATATTGACAGGCAGATGCACTTAATGTCTCAATGTAATCATTCTCTGCACTGATTACAGTGACTGCACAGGGAATCTGACATCATAGCAACATTTCCTTAACTACAGGAGGGATGCTTATGCTGCTGTAACTTGGTTGTAAGTTCTTCATTTGCAGAAATGACTTGCACTGCGTGAAGGTGAAATTGGGTTATGTAATTGAGGTTTGCCAGACTTGGTATCTCTTGATTTCTACATGTAGGGATACATGAAGAATTGGGGTATTGGGAGGAATCAGACACACAAGATGAACACCACTGATGGTCCTGTCGACATACGGAACATACTAAAAGCATGTGAGAAGCAACACGTGCTGCTCTAAAATGAGTGTGCTAGTGCACAGCTAATGCAGGAGGCCACTTTGAACAGGAGTCCATTTATGTACATTGTGCCATAACTTAGTGCTAAACATAACTACATATCAGTTGGTATTACAAACAATGTGAAGAATTTTCAATCAAAATTAATGAATGAATAACCACTTGAATTTATGTTATGGCACTAGAAGTAGGTTTGTTGATATAAGTGGCCTGGAATTAAGTAGACAGGATTTGTGCATGCCATGTCTATTTCCAGCCATATATAACAAAACAAGTAAAGAAGTATTATGAGAATGAGTAAATAGTTCAAGTTGAAGCAATTAGTACAAACTTTTTATTGAAGTTCCTCAGTTTATTTTGCCAACAAAACTGTAAGCATTGTTACTGCTTAGTATCAGCTGCTTTTTTTTTTTAATACATGCATACACACACACACACACTCTGAGATGTGTTGGAGTTATATTAATCTCAGTATCTCTCCGGATGTTCATGAAAGTGTGTGTTATACCTCCTAGAAGCAGCAATGAAAGTTTCATTGTGTGTCACTGACAGATGGGATTGTGCAGGTCATCAGCTTGGAAATATGGTAAAAATGTCAGCTTATTGCAGTGAGAGTGAAGGGGTAGTTTCTATTGCAGAAAACCACACTGCATAAGGACATCTGGTGGGTGCTCACCATTCTAGCCTTGCCTCAAACCCTATCTGATACCTGGTGTTTTACACATTTTTTGCTCTTCATGGGTAAAGTAAATGCATAATTGTGAGGTAATGTCTGCTTGTTTTTATTTCCTAGATCACTAATATATGAACATTTAATTTGACAATGAGGACGTGTCCTGAAAATTGCTTAGCAGATTTAATTTTGATACATTTTGGTTGACTACAACCCTTACTTAACTCAAACTCAAACTCAATGCAAACTCTCAGAAAAGATCCTTTGTACAAAATGATTGTAACATGGCATGCCACGGAAGTCCTGTTATGAAAAATGACTTTTATTTTTAAACACTTCCTGACATATTTAGTGAAAGGCAAGGGAAGTTCAGGTTATACATTTGTGCTGTGGCTTGTCTCTCATGATTATGAACTTTGTTAACAATAGATTTTTTTAGCTGTGTGCAGTGTAGCATTGCTGCCCTTCATTAGCACTGTCAATGTTAGATATTTATATACAACAGTTGAGTATGAAAGAGAGGCATGAAAACTCTAGGAACACTTGTAGGAAGCCCGGGTTTTCCCAGCAAAAATTTTGTGCAGGTTTTTTTACCCTGCACATACGATAATTATCATTGCAGTAATAGGTATATAATACAAATTGTGAGATCTTTATCATGCAATTGTCAGCATTTGTATCATCCAAGCTATTTTCACTGAAAATTGTATTGAAATTAAGTTGTGTGATTCTGCAGTGTGAGAGAGTTGGCTATCTTGGAAACCAGGTCGAGGACTGTACACAGGCCTGCTGCTGTGTTTCCAGTGTATACAGTTGAAGAATGAAAGTTTCATGGGGACACAGCCATATAACTACTGTCATGTTTGGACAGTTGTATAAATTATCCCCTGAAAATGTATTTTAAAACTCTTAAGTGATGAGCTGATCAACAGATTCGGTTTTGGGAGCCCAAATATACATTCAAGTGTTCACACTAAAGCCCACCTCTGACCCTATTCTGAGTCACTCCAGGTCCTGCTATTCTGCTGCTGTAGGATCCACTGTGTTGTTGTCTGTTTATCCACATCTAGGAGTCACTGTTCTTTTTTAGGAGTTTTGTGCATATTGTCTTGGTTTCCCCTCAGTGCATGCTACATATCCTGCCCATTTTTTCGTTGATTTATTTACCTGAGCAATATTAGGTGAAAATAAATTATTATTCTTATATGTGCTTCCTTCGGTTCATTCTCTTGTTCCTTCCTCTGTTTAGGTCCGAATATTCTCAGTACTTTGTTCGGAGACATTCGGCTATGTTCAGGAGAGATCAGGAACTCCATAATTACACATTTATTTCAGGAATTTCATACGGCTAACAAATGCTTATTCAAACTAACATAATGAGTTGTCACTCTAGAGCGTGCAAAGACCATTTCTTTTTGAAATTCATGCACGTTTAATTCCGTTGCAGTATCTCTCAAATTTAAAGTCAAATACAACTACGGTATATGTCAAAATGTGTAGCTCGTTTGGTGTAGTGACTAGGCCACGGACTGGACGACCGAGGAATCGGAGTTCTGTTCCCAGCAGGGGCGCTTTCCCCGGAGGTAAAGTGGCCGGGATGGAGGTTGGGTGTTTGATTTAGTGCCGAGATTCAGAATGAGTGTAGCTGTACCTCCACCTCTCTCTGTGCCGTCATTGCATGCACGGGGACAACTTAACCTTTTTCACTTTGTTGTACGTGTATGTCTGTCCATGTAAGCCCGAATTTAAGGCAAGTTTTTTTTAAAAATAAAAAAACAAAAGTAGGCTCGCCGCGCAAGCGAGAGCTCAAGGCATTTCCCAGTAACACGTCAGGGACGTGCAATTTCTTAGTGTATAGGGACAATAAGGCATGCTATAGCCTTGTCCTGTGTCACTCGCTATTCCAGTGAAGCCGTACTATTAGTTGCAGTGTTAACTTGATCAGTATTCATTTTTTTTTAAATTTTCATAGTTTTTTTTTCCTACATGCCTCAACGGAAAAGGAGTCGTCTTATATTCGGGCTTACACGGTGTATACTGGTGTGTGTGTGTGTGTGTGTGGGTGCGTATAAATTAATCCGTACGCGATATTTCACACTGTTGCTTTCCATTTTTCAACATATTCCACCCAGACCTTTCAAAGGATGAATATTTTCTGACGGAAACGGGAGTCTTTTCGTTTGGGTTTGGTAACCGTCGTCATTAAATCTGCAATAGGCTTCTTGCCCGTACGAGAACAACCTAATTAATTGCTTCTTTCTGGAGTATTATTTCAATAGGTAAGCTACCTCCTTCTCGTAGCCCTATCATTTGAGGTTTCCCTTCTCGAGATTTTTCCCTGCATCATTTCAATAATTCCCGCTTTTCATAGGGTCTCTTGGGAAGCAGATTTCGCCCAGCATTTACCAAGATTTTAAAAACAACATTGATGGGAAAAGTGCAACAGATTCGGCTGTCAAAATTCATTGTCTTCGGTTTCTCCAAGTATATAATCTCGGTTGTCTTAAATAGGCCACGTCCGCTTACACAAATCAACCCCCTTCCTACACTGTTACCTCATTAAGCGCTATATGAGACGTTGTAAAATAGCCACATAACGGACAGCTGCTTAAATGTTGTGTACACGTACTCGTACATGAAGTGTTTGCCAGTCAGTCGACATGTTCAACATAATCACAGAATTTTATGACTTGTTCTGCCGTTTCCACCGACGACACCGTTTTCACCCAAAATGACATTTCACTCAAGCTGACATTTTAACCATGTGAAGTTGAGCTTGTCCCTTCGTGTGACAGATGTTTCTTTACCCCAGCGACCATTCACTTGTTATAGACTGAGCTGACAGAATTTAAGTAATTTCTTTGACACAATTTTTTATCTTATATCTTTTTGAATGCCTTTAAGCACGGTCTGTACTGCCGATGGCTTACGTGTGATTCCTCGAAGTCTTATGGTTTGCTTTTACTAACTACATTACAATTTTTCTTTCAGCTGCACGTGTTTATTCATCTTCCAAGAAACTTCCTGTTATTTGTGGCTTTATTTAGTGACACTATCAGTGGCTCAGGCTGTAGTAATGAGTGGTATGATAATAGCCTAATAATGAATTGAAACAAACTGAGGAAGGGGATGTTAATAGCCTAATTTGAGGTGACACTCTGGAATTAGTTGAGAGAGACTGAGGAACACCTCAGAAAACTTGGTTGGGTTGGCCTGAGAGCAGAGATGTAAACTTTCGACCTCCGGAACACGACCCGCTGTCTTCTTGAAACATGAACTTTTCGTCGTCCTAATCACAAAAAAGCGCATCGCTGAACCTTATTGTGAACCTACCTGTTCAGTGTCACATTAAACCAAATAATCTCTATGCTTAACAATTTGAATCTGACCGGTTCTTCCACAACAGCCGCCTTCTAAATGACTGTCTTATGAGACTTTAAATTTCGTGTGAGTTTATGGGTTTCTCCTTGCGTGCTGTACGTCCAGCACACATACAACGTATTCTATGGCTGAATCACAGACTGTCTCAGATAAACATTGTAAAGCTCCTCATTGTGTGTTTTTCTATTGTATCTAAGACTAAGAAATAATGTAGGGGTACTAGGAATAGAAACGCGGCACTTCTTATTAATTAATTACCTGTACGAAATTATTTTGGAACCGCGGCAGCACAGTGGTTAAGGTGCTGTGCTACAAGCCGGAAGGTCGCTGGTTCGATCCCAGCTGGTGTCAATGGATTTTTCATTGACATAAAATCCTTCCGATCGCACTATGGCCCTGGGGTCGACTCAGTCTCTAACAGAAATGAGTACCAGGAGTATTTCCTGGTGGTAAAGGCGGCCGGTGCGTAAGGCTGACAACCTTACCACCATCCTGTGCCGTTGTCACGAAATCTGGGAACCTTAACTCCCTGGAACCCTCTGGGCCTGTCCAGGCCTGTAATGGGACTGCTTTACCTTTTACCTTTACGAAATAATTTTAATGTTATAAAAGCTCAAAACTGGCAGGGATAGATTTCCTGTGTTTCCGTACGCATCCACGATATGCCTATGGAGGAGTCTGTGGTTGGGACCGGAAGGTATAATTGATTAGAGCTGTAAAAGAAATAAAGGCATATTGGACAGCCCTTCTGTGTGCTTTCACCGTAACTTGGCCGTCCACCCGCGCTTTTATCGGCGAGTCCTCCTCACACATTTCACTTGAAGTGCAACAAGTTCTGAACTGAACTGTTGCAGTGACCTCGATGTGAACCAATGAGTGTCCAGGACCTATTTTTCTACCCTCCTACTTTCTCGATCTGGTGTTATAGTGGTGAGGCTGTGCTGGTCCTTCGCAGTCAGAACAGCCGCTGTTGTGGAGCGGTTAGGAACTCCCTCTGTTGTGTCTGAACTGGAAGTCAGCATGGAGAAGCAACAGGAAGCTCAGCCAGACTCCTTGTCGACCGTAACGGTGAAGGAATACCCGCCCTCTGAAGTCTACAGCTCCGAACCACCTCCTGTACGTATCCATATCCACTTACGATTTGAAAGATTATAAAATTCGTCGTATAAGCCCAAGGAAACACATCACAGATTTGTCACAGAAACGCATAGATTAATGTTTAGGTAACCAATTACCTATGTTCTGAGAAGCAAACACAATGTACAGATATACTTTGTGCGGAAAGCCGATTTACTGAAAGTTACAACTTTCTACTCTCTTACAAGGACCTAAGTGACGATTGATGGGTTTTCTAGGCACCTCACACGTAAGGGACAGCCACTTGTTTCAGTGTTTTCCGTCCTTGTCCCGGTAAGACATTTCGGGTTGCATGTTTGTCCTGCTTTAGTACAGTTCTCTTGCACTGACTCGACAAAAAAAAAAATTATACTCGTAATTCTCAAAATGGAAAGTAAGGATATTATTATTTTTTCATGCAGAAAATCGATGGAATAAGTGGGGAATGAAGCTTATTACATAACAAGAAACAGTGTTACAGATGCGTGTCGAAAAATGAGTTCCCAAAGCGTTTGTTAGTATTCTGTCCTTTTGTGTTTGCGAAAGTAACAGAGCCCAAAGCTTGCAACTAATTTGAAGCAAACTTATTAGTTCGACTAACATCAATGTTCTTGTCGAGATGTACTTTTTTTTTTTAATTTTGGGTTCATTTTAACGTCTCTTATGCCTATTAATCCAAATAAACATATGCGCACGTTTCTAGAGTCTACTGACAGATCCTAAGTCTCCAATCTCCTAGAATATGACGAAGTGTAGATTGGTATACAGGTACCAGTATCAGCACCGGCATGATTTTTTGGAAATTGGTGCACATTGCATATGCGTTTTAACGTTCGTGTTCATCTAATTACATCCTACAACAGTGCGACTTGACAGGGGCTCATAATCGATGGCGTTTACAGAATCCTTAATCAGACTAAAACTGTAGGAAGTGTACGAAATTTAATTTTGTTTTTGTATTTAACCACTTATTACATGTGAAAATTTCAAGGTGGTGCAAGTGCAGCACCTAAGGTAGTGCAAGTCACCACCTTGCACCTCGCTGCCGGAGCCCCTGGGAACCAGCGTCTTGAAGGAGCTTGCTGCCTCTAAAACTTCATTATAGGTACTGCCCTAACGTTAGAGAAGGCTCATATTTTTCAGACATTAAACATTCAAGACAGTGTATCTATTAGAGAGTGGAGTGTGATTTTGAATTAACAGAAATGAGCAGTTAATACAAACAGAGGAATTAATTATACAGGGTTATTCAAAATGAATGTCGGGGTTTTAACAACTTGTCATACACAATACACTTGAGATAAGAGTATATGTTTTTTTTATTTAATAGAACAACACTCCAAGTTTTTATTACATACCTTACAGGTGCTCTTTGAGAATTTCTAGATCCATCAGGGCAACTACATACTCCTATCTCAAGTGTGTTGTGTATGACAAGTTGTTAAAACCCCGACAATCATTTTGAATAACCCTGTATTTTCGAACCATCCTACAACCGATTTAACGTTCGTGTTCGCCTAATTACGTCCTACAACAGTGCGACTCGACAGGGGTTCATATCGGACGGCGTTTATATTGCTACTGCGGGGAGATTTTAACGCTGGTGCAAGAACTGTATGTTCATGTAATAAATACGCATGAACCATTACTCCAAGTGAACAGAGAAAGTATAGGACAGTGGTAAGTAAACCGCAATTTGAGGCACGCACATGAATGTGCAATTTCCAAACATCTAGAACGGCCTCAAAACTCAAGGTGCCATAAGAATGATATGATGTAAGTTCCATACTGTAGACACAAAAATATTAGGCATTACCGTGTAAAATTTAGTCGCCCGGGCGACCTGGCACCCAGGATTTGTGCGCCACAGATTATTAATATTTAAGACACCCAAATATGAATAACTTTGGTGGCCAAGAAATTGCCAAGATTCTTACTGGCTGCCAGGCGTACATAAAACTGGAAGTAATGTGCATCGTAAGAGGTAAAACTATTCCATTACATGCCTGGACAGGCCCCTAGGGTTTCAGGAGGGTGAGACTCCTATATTTCCAGACAGTATGCGCATGAAGGTGGCAAGTTTGTCAGCCCTACACACCGGCCGCCTTTACCCGCCAGTAGATACCCTGGTACTCATTTCTGTTAGAGGCTGAGTCGATCCCAGGACCATAAGTGCGGCCGGAAGGATCAAGTCAATGAAAAACTTCAGTGACTCAGTCGGGAATCGAACCCACGACCTTCCGGCTTGTTGGGCAGTGCCTCAACTAGCTGCACCACTGTGTATGTGCGTCATAAGAATAATTATTGTATGTTCTTGCTCTAGTGATGTCACGTCATCAAAAATATGATACATTCGATGGTAAACGATTGACAGCTATTTATACGGTAGTTGAGAAACTGGTAGTCACTCAGCCGGTGAAGAAATTCCACTGATTTTATATAAATTGGAAGTTTATTGATGTGTTTATAAGAGTCTGCCTCTGGTTCCTACGCTGAGCAAGTTCAATCCTGGACAGACCGGGGTTCAAATCCCGTCAGGGGTTAGTGTTTTCTCCAGAATCAGTCCAGACCGGCTATGGGTCCCATACAGTCACATGTGCAATGAGTACCGGGTTCTGTACCGGGTGTAAAGCAGCCGGGACGTGAAGTTCACCCCTCACTTCCATGAGCGGATCCATACCTCTCTTACCCCTACGAGCCGTAATGGCATAGACAGGGAAAATTTCACTCTGTACTTTTACCTCTGCTTCTCACTGTACTTGTTTAAGATCAATTTTAATATCATTCTCTGACGTACTCCAACACTATCCTCAAAATGGCAGCAAGCCCCTTTTAAACGCTGGTACCTGTATGTTGATCTGCACGGCGTCACATCCGCGAAGGCTAGTGCCTTCAACATATAAACAGGTTCTGACGTTGTATAAATAGGTTGTTTAGCTCGTTGAGTGAAACCCTGCTGGTACCCCTACCGGTATTCAGTGACGTGACCTTTACATGTGATCCGATCAGCTCCTGTCACGGAGCGTGGGTGATAGCTTACACGTGTGTTTGTTACTTGGTTTATGTAATGACGCTAAAACCTCATGCAGGATTTAACCTTGAATGATTGAAAAATAAGGGACAGTACAGAAGGAAGTGGCTGCGATCTGTTTGCAGATAATATCCAAATATTTACGTGGTTATGTAATGGTAAATGGTTAGTGATCTCTAAGAGCTTATGACACATAATTCAGTGGAAGCTCAACACATAAATCTGTACGCGTTTAATTTTGGTTCCTTCCGATAACTCCTAACTTGTAAATGTAATTTGTTTGGGATAAATCAATACACTCGACGGGCGTTTCTTATTTTTCTCATGGAATTATTGGAGCACACGTCGTTTTTAATTCCATTGTTTCTTTTTAACTTCAAGATTTTATCAGTGCGAAAACAATGACTGTCATAATTATGGAAAATTAATTAATAGAAGTCAGGTAACGCAGAGCGTTTTATAGTTGTAACAATAAATGCATATACTCAAGTACAAAGATGCAACTGCTACATGAAGCACGGATGGAACATCACATTTTTTAAAAAAATTATATTCAGTGAATACCTCCTCTTAAATAGGTTGTGTGTCTGTATAAGGTTCTTTCGGAATATTTTCCGGTACCGTGCATAATTAACAAAAAATAGGATGGGAAGTTACTGTTTATCGCAAAGCCTTCGTTATTTAGCTCCTTTAGTAGTGGATTTATATATGAAATAGACTAAATGTAAGATAAAGCCACAAGGAGAGTAATTGGAAAATGGGTTTATTTTGGAATGTAGTAAGCCTGTACTTCCAGTCCTATCGCATCGAACTAAAAAATTTTGAATAGTTGTTATCTCACTTACGCCCACGCGATCCTCATTCATATGTGAAACGAAGGAACTACGAAATATCTCATCTCATAAGACGGTAATCCTAGAAGTCATTGCAGTTAGAACCCCACATTTTACTAAAAAGCTATTGGCCATGTGCATTTCGTGGGGTTCCGTAAAGTTGCATAACAAAATCGTAGGTGTGTGGTTAATCGTCAGTAACCCCATTGCATTACATCCAGTTATATAACTCATCTCAAACGGGGTCATGTTAATGGTAGGACTTGCATCTTGAGCGATACGTTTGTAAAGAGGCACTGGCTGAATTCATGAAGGCCGTCAGGTTTGAAGTTTTATTTTTATAAATCATGTCGAACTATCCTTTCACCATCTGAGTTCCTTCATTGAGTTGTCACGGACATACCCATATATACATCACAAAAACTGACTAGTTGAAGCAGAAACATTCCATACATTAGTTGTACTCTCTGCCATCCTATTGCTACAAATGGTTATACAGCACAAACCAACGAAATGCACAATTTTATATGTTAGTATTTAATTTCTGATGTCTCCTACATGTTTCGAACCTCGTACGTTCATCCTCAGGGAGACAGCTGTATATGCAGTATGGTATGTTTTACATGCATTGGTGTGAGCAGTCTGGTGGGCAGGAGGCACTCTCCTTCAGTATAAATATACAATGATGAGTCAGTCAAACACAACAAACTTTATTATGTTTATTATTGTACTAGGGCAACATGTTTCGATTCTTATACAATCATCTTCAGGCCCTTCTAAGAATACAGATCCTTACTTAGCAATGTTTAAAAATGCGATGTGGGATCCCAAACGCTTACATCCACAGCACATTTTTAAACATTTTAAGTAAGGATCTCTTTTCTTAGAAGGGCCTGAAGATGATTCTATAAGAATCGAAACATGTTGCCCTAGTACAATAATAAACATAATAAAGTTTGTTGTGTTTGACTGACTCATCATTGTATATTTGTATATGTGTTAAACACTTCGGGATGGCAAACATTAAAAAAAAAACTCTCCTTCAGTAACTAGTACAGTGATTGTGATGGTATTTGTAAGATCCAGATTGATTCGAAATAATGCAACATAGATCAGGATACAGCAGAGCAGATTGTCACTGGAGAGGGAATGATGCTTTAAAGCTTGAGGTAGTCATATGCTTCTTTATTTTTTTTAACTGTTAGAAAATAAACAGAACTGGCCAGAAGACAGAGGGGGTGATGTAATTCTGTTGTACGTGGTCGGACAATTAAGTTCGCGAACTTTATTGTCCGAACACGTATTGCCTGCAATTTGGCGACAATACCTGAACATTAGTGATACTGTGCCTATAATTAAATGCGTTTTTCAGTAATAGAATATGGCGAAGAAAACGTAACTAAGCACCCTATTCCATGGAACAGAACACTTCTTAAGACACCGGCATTTCGTAAACCAGACAATAAAATCCCCATATTTTATGGAACTCGCAGTTTCATAACCGCTCTCACAATATCCCGCCAGCGGTCCCAAACGTGAATCATATCAGTGTACTTCACACCACATGAACGTATTGTTTAAACGTCCATTTTAAATTTGATCTTTTCCTCTACGCCTGGTTCTTCCTAGCGATCTCTTTCTTTTTAAGTTTCTCCACCAAATTCCTGTATGTGTCTTTCTTAGCTCCCATGTATTCAACATTTCCCGCCTATTCCATCATTCTTGGTTTGGTTACACTAATAATATTTGGTGCGAAAAACAAATAATCGGGCTTTTATTTTGCAACTTTCTCCTACTGTCTCACACCCCCGTACTCGTACGGTAGATCCGCATATCTTCCTCAGCACTCTGTTCTGGAAAAATCCTCCGTCTGTATTCTTCCCTCAATGTGAGAGACCAGTTTTCACCCCTTTACACGACAGGCGAAATTATAGTTCTGTACGCTTTAACCTTTACGATTTGAGAAAAAGAGGCGAAGACAAAAAGGTCTCAACCGAATGGTTGCATGCAGTTTACGAATGTAATGTGCTCAGGTGGAAAAGTACTGTTGTTCACACGACTTGACCAGGCATTAGACTGTTGTTCACACGACTTGACCAGGCATTAGACTGTTGTTCACACGACTTGACCAGGCATTAGATTATGAAGAATCTGCAGATGTTTTAT
>Ga0123354_10002557_pt1 | contig 24203 bp, 9 predicted proteins | sample TergutLab28metaG_2_FD_97872 | JGI IMG/M metagenome (GOLD analysis project Ga0123354, IMG submission 97872) | Labiotermes labralis P4 segment gut microbial communities from Petit-Saut dam, French Guiana - Lab288 P4 | ecosystem: Host-associated > Arthropoda: Insects > Digestive system > Gut ... | reverse complement strand
ATTGTAGTGAGACTGCGTGATGTACAGTACTACTTTAGCTGTTATATTATTGTAGTGAGATTGCGTAATGTACAGTACTACTTTAGCTGTTATATTATTGTAGTGAGATTGCGTAATGTACAGTACTACTTTAGCTGTTATATTATTGTAGTGAGACTGCGTAATGTACAGTACTACTTTAGCTGTTATATTATTGTAGTGAGACTGCGTGATGTACAGTACTACTTTAGCTGTTATATTATACGTTTGAACTTTGCCGGTCCCAGTGGTCACGCGGTCAAAGGCGTAGGTCTACGACCGCTCGCCTGCTGAGATTGTGGGTTCGAATCCCACCGGAAGCAAGGACGTTTGGCTGTTGTGTTTATTGCGTGTGTTGTCAGGTAGAGGCCTCTGCTACGAGCGGATTATTCGTCCAGAGGAGTCCTACCGGCTGTGGTGCGTCGTTGTGTGTGATCTAGAAACCTCGTGTATGAGCAGGCCCTGGCCCAGTGGGGGCTGTCGCACCAAAAACAAACAAACAAACAAAAAAACAAACAAAAAAGTTTTAACTTTATAAAAATAGTGAGTGTAAACAAGTGCCCCTTAGATTTTATTATATCTTTCTTTGAAAGAGTTTTGTATTGACATGCCCGAGGATGGCCTAAGTACAGGCCGAAACGTGTAGCACACATGTAAAGTCACAATTCGAATCGAAATAAATATGTGTTGTTTTAGACTGAATAAGTGTAGTTTCTATGCGACACCGATGGATGCTGTGAAATTGTAAGCTGCACCAGCATATAGACATACGAAATACATTCTCTGGCGCTCATGACTGCGGTTCACAAGAAAAAAAAATCGTCACCCCTTTAAATGTCTCTTTGTAATTAGAGAAGTGTCTCTGTAAGAATGCGCCTTCTATTCTCGACACAGAGTTAGCTTTTACAGTAGTAAGAGAAATGTGCATATCATAAGGGAAGAGTCAAAATTGCTTTTACCTAGACGTCAAATAGCGTGAGATTAAATGTTAGTGGCCCCATCTATTTGTAATTCAGTTAAGATTTTGTGCTTCGTTTTAATGTAGCATTAATCAATGATTATTTCGTTATTCCGTATCATTAATAAGCATTAAAGATAAATCTAAAAGCAATAAAACGTTTTACTAATTTCGTATGCATTCTGTTTCCAGAATTTAGAATATTTCCACATTTTTCTGAATTGACAGGAGACATTAAACCGCTTCGCGTATACAAGTACTTAAAAATTAGCTCTTAAAAGTTTAGTTCCTTTTAGAGTGTTGATGTTCAGGCATCTTGTCAGCAATGTGTAACCTAATTGATAGGCAAATAATCACACAGTCGGTCCAAAATAATTCCCTTCCTTTACAAAACACGGAAGTTCTTTGCCTCCCCACTAGAGCCCGTCACTTGTACTGTGCTGAGTCATGCACGCATGTCTTTGATCGTGAAATACTTTGCTACCATTTGCCTCTGTATGCCACAAGAGGTCGCTTCGTACTTTCAGAATAAAATGATATAAGACATTTTTATCATCGTTACCATGCGTGCTCTATGTCCCGCCCGTCATCCTTTTGGATTTATTTACCCTAATATTTTGGGAAGAGTGTTTAGTGACGTATTTGGCAGGAAATGAGACAAAAACAGGAGAATCTGATGTTTATTGGACCGTGTATCTGTGTGATAACTGAAGAATAAAAAACCAACTAGATGCCACTTGTTATTTTATTTTATTTATAGGCTTAACATGTTTCGGGCACTACTATGCCCATCATCAGGAGCTCGCGACTATGATGTTGATTACCACATTGGTCTTTTCGTTCTTGGCTTGCTGTTTGTTGGAGGTTAGGTGCAGTTAGTTTGGAGTAGTGCCTGGGTTGCAGGCTCAAGCACGACACAGTCGTGCTTGAGCCTGCAGACCGGACACCACTCCAGCCTAACCGCACCTAAACTCCAACAAACAGCAAGCCAAGAACGAAAAGACCAATGTGGTAATCAACATCATAGTCACGAGCTCCTGATGATGGGCGTAGTAATTCCCGAAAGATGTTGAGCCTATAAGAAGTACAATAAAATAAAAAGTGGCATCTACTTGGTTTCTTATTCTTCAAAAAATAGGAGAAACAAATTTCATAGCGCTTTCCCTGCTCACGCTATTTTCTAGAATTTTGAGACTTCTGCATATCTTCGAATACACACGGACGTCGCTTCTTTCATAGTCTTTATTTTTTGCATCTCGTTGTACTATACGATGAAGTATTTAGTGGAAGTAGAAATGTCTTGTCTGCACAACATTTTTATTTATTACGTTATTTTATTTTTATGTTATGTTATGTGAACCTAGTAATTATAACAATAAATGATATCCTAGCAAGACTTGTTTCGACCTGTGTAGGTTATCTTCCGGTTAAATGCCTCGTCGTTCATAGTTATATTGATATATTGCCACACAGTAGGTCACAGGTACTTCCTGTCACACCAGTGAAAATAATCTTAATATTCGACACCGCCCAACACATTCAATTGAACAGCCATCGACAGATAGCCCAAGAATCATCCACATCTGAGAAGAGTTCCTTGAAACCTGAAGTTTTTGTATTCGGTGGGAGAATGGTAATGGAAAGATAGTATGATTGTATGCAGCGCCTGTTTACCAACATAGGATTCCCAATTATGGTTTCAGAAGATTTTTACACTTCTGCGCCGAGTAAATGACGATTTTCTTTAGGAATTTCCAACCTAAAACTCGAGAATATGGGCGTCGATTCTTCCCTTAAATAGATTTTAACCCGATTCTTGTTTCAACACCGCGAGAAGCGGGCTCCGAATATTTAGGTCCTTATTGCCTTATAGCGTTACCCATTGTAATTTAAGTGAAGATATTCTTTCGAGTTCAGAGCCTGCATACCGTACGACAAAACGGATGGTAATGAGGCTTGTTGAGTAATAAGGATATGAAATGCGTCGGAGGTAACATATTTCTCTGACACGTAACTGATATTTTAAAAGTCAGCCGTCTTTGGATTAGTGCACCTCGTTGTGTCTTGCACATTTCAATTTACTTTTTAGTTGCGCTACAAACAAGTGTCGTGGGCCGGGCAGCTCAGTCCTTATAGTGATTGACTAGGGGCTGAATCCCGGTTGGGATGAGATTTTCCGCCCGTCCAGACCCGCCCTGAGGCCCACGCAACCTGCTGTAAAATGGGTAAAGGTAAAGAGTCCCATTACAGGCCTGAGGTGCCCAGAGGATTCCAGGAAGTTAAGGTTCCCAGATTACATGACAATGGCCCAGGTTGGTGGTAGGGTTGTTAGCCTTATGCACCGGCCCCTTTTACCCCCAGGAAATACTCCTGGTACTCATTTCTGTTAGAGGCTGAGTGGACCACTGGGCCATAGTGCGATCGGAAGGATTATGTCAATGAAAAATTCCAATGACATCATCTGGAATCGAACCGGCGACCTTCCGATTGTAGCACAGCACCTTAACCACTGCGCTACTGCGATCCCCGTGTACAATGGGTACCGGGGTCTTTCCCGGGGGTAAACTGAGGCCGGAGCGTGCTGCTGACCACTCACCCCCTTCTAGTGCCAAAGTCATGGAAGTGAAGAGCTATACCTCTACCCACCCTCTTGGCCACATCGTGTTTGTAATGGGGTTACTTTACCTTTTTTACAAACAAGTGTCGGAAAAGACTGGTCTGTAACAATGAACGCTGCAAATACGCATAACGTTTATATATGAGTCAAATTAAACGAAGAAGGAAAGTTTCAACCGTATCTTTTTACTGTCAACGACTTGATATTTGCGCAAGTGTGTGATATTTACAGATATTCAAGGAACTCATACTGTTAGCAGTATACATTGCACCTTTTGTAAGTAAAGCATGTGCTTTGTTATGGAAGTAATTTTGTTATACCGTAGGGCACGCACTATTGTGGAAATTCCGTGACACACAGGTTAAATATGGTGTTTTACTGCGGACTTTTGTGGGTTCTTTTTAGAACATAAATTGTTGTTATCGTCAAGTTTCAGAGGTGCCAGGTTGACTTCAACGACCGAATTGAGTGACTGGAATTGTAGCACGGTTATGGTTACTTTGCAGTTACATCTGCAGGAAGTAAAATAAATCTAATTACATATTGACTAGACACAGTAATTGAAAGCATGCGATGACTGTGGCAACTGATCAAGTGGAAGCAAATGGTGCTATGCTGGCTTGTGTTAAGGCATCCGGCTTGTATTTCTGTCAGGACGAAGACTAAGTTTGTTGTTGTTGTTGTTGTTGTTGTTGTGCTTAGTCTCCGCGAATAATTACTCGCCCACTCCTCCGAAGAGAATGTTGTAGTACTTTTAGTGTTTTTCTTTATACTAACGTGTTTTAGTGTTTGTTTGTACGCCTAGAGCACTGTTAGTCGTTTAACTAAAAAATAATGGAAAATGAAAAAAGAGAAAAATGACCTTTTAAGCATTTTTAAAGTCATTTCTGGGAATTTGAAGGAATTTTATGAATTTAATTTTTTGGGGCGACTCCGCGAAATTGTTTAACCACGAAAAGCGAGTGAAGAATGTGTGCGTGTCTGACCTGCCAATGTAATCACTGAGTAAACCATAAGGTACTTTTATATAACTGAAATTTTGAATTTCGTGTTAGAAAATAATATTTTTTAATTTATGTTTGAAAAACGGAGTTATGTATTGGAATTTTGTAGGCGTAACGGAATTTCCAATACACTGTTTCAAGCTTCATAATAAAAAGAGTTTTCTGAACTTTGTCATATGTAAGAGATATGCAGTAGGTAAGCGCGCGCGTGTGTGTTTGCGTGCGTGCATGTGTGTAGACTGGGATCTCCAACTCGTCTCCGGACCACGTGTGCAGCCGAGGTCCAGATGATTGAGAAAAGTCAATTCCTTTAATCTTTATGTTTCCCCAAATTATGTGTTGTTTCAATCACTTGTATAACTAGATATATCTGCAATGCAAATAAACAGCACCAGAGAAATAATCTACATCCTTGCCACCTGTCACCAAGGATTACTGTATATTTTCGTCAGACAAAAATGACATTATGTAGATTCCATATATTTAATTCTGGATTTTTTTCCTTCGTAGATGTAATTTGTAGCGAAAGCGGAAGCCTAACCACAAGCACAATTTCTAATATGGGGGTTGTATTTTTCTGGAAAACACTTACAGAAGCGTCTCAGAGTTTAAGGCCAAATGGGTCTTGTAATAGCTTTATTTATCTCTTATGCAGATCAAGATAACCGAATAAATCTTGACCCTACAGCTTTAAATCATGAAATACAGTTCAGAGGAAAATGCGATGGAAATGACAATTAACTTGCATGTTTCACACTTTAACAACACTGAAAACGGTACGAAGAAAGAGTTTTCCACGTTGAGTTTCAAAAACTTACTTTTTACTCGATGTTTTAACATATGCCTGTACATCACCTCCATGTCTAGTTGCACGTTGTGGGCTAGTAGTGAAATTATTCAAATGTCGTGTTACATCCCGATTGCGAGGAGCTTAGATTTCGTCAGATTTTAAACCCATTCTCACTGTTGAATTTACCCCTGTAGTTAGGATAATTCTGGCAAACAGGAAATAACCCCTTTTTGGAGCAAAATAATCCAGGCACGGTGAATCTTATTACCATTTTGGAACTTTCTTCGAGGCATTGTTTTCGTCAACGATCCTCCAGTTTTGTCCTGAGGAAAGTGCCTGTTATTGTTTTGGAGTTAACTAGTTCCTGTGTTTACCATGAAATACCGAAAGGAAATTCGAGTCGTCTATGCGACCATATCTTGTTAAGTTGCACAATCTATATACTTCGTCATGAACTACAGCAAACACATCATCACCTGACTTTGCCAGAACTGGAACTGAACTGACATCTTCAATGCTTTTGTTCCCTGTTGCAGCATTCTCAAAAATTGCTGCATCATGCCGCTGGGGGGTCCAACTTCTCCAAATCGTATGTTCTACACCAGTTACTGATTATTAACACTGTGACGAAGTGGATTAAATTTCTTGATCATGAGAATCCGCTGTTAAACTCCAGATGAAATGTATGGCACACGGTGATGCACGGGAGGGGAAATGAAGGGGAAACTGGAGAATGGAGTGGGTAGCCAATACTCTTCACACTACCCCGAAACATGGTGTATCCAGCATTACTACCGCTGATGCGCACACCTCGGCTGCCAGTAGTCGACTGAACTGACGCCCCCGCCGATTTAAATGGGCTCGTCCGTTTCGCCGAAAGACGAAATCTGGTTTTTGCGCGTGTGCCATCACATTTCAGCTGGCCTCTACTACATTGAAACCGCAGACTTATTTTCCCGATTTTCTGGGATGTCACGTGCACTTACGAAGATCTTCACTGTTATAGGATGTTACACAGCGTAGATTGGTAGTTACCGACGTTTCGGAACATCTTCAGGGTTAAGCAGTGTAAAGATCTCTTACACCGCGGCGGAAGCCTGATATCACGCGGGACACGAACGTGGCTGCTCCAGTGTTTGTTTCTGTCGCAGCTGCCTATTATGGGGGCCACCTTGGCGTCGTTCGCTTCATTTGTTATGAACGGAAGCAGTACCTCAAAACTGATGGCAAAAAAAATTTATCAGAAATGGTCGACCTCGCGTTAGTGTTAAGGGCACCAAGCCATTTCATGCACCAGATGTGCCGATTCTATTTTCGGGCCATCTTTTTATCGGAGGAGGACGGCCAGTTTCAGAGCATGTTGAAGCTTCACTTACATAACTCTTGAATGCTGACGTCAGCTTGAGCTGACTTAAATGCTCTATGCATGTTTATCATACAAGAAGCAGTGTAAACAAACAACTTCTGGACAGTGACGAGTTATGATGACATACGAGTTGACCATACAGTCGGCCATTTCGCAAACTGCATGTGTGGCGATTCTCCTGCGATTATGTGAATACGAACATTTGCTATTAAGAATGGAGGGTGAGTGCAGATATAACTCGGCCCTAATTGGAGGTTCCCGTTAAGTTCACGCCCCGGCCACTTCAACTGTCGGGAAAGAACTATTGCGCCGATTGCGTAGAAGCCTGGGTGGGCCCCAGAGCAGGTCTGGAGAAGGGACAATATCTGGCCCATGCCGGAATTTGTACCACGGTTCCTCCAGCCCATAACGAGTAGCTACACCGACTGTGCTATCCCGGCTACAAAATAGTGGGTGCAGTGTTTAGAGAACAATCACCGGTTGTAGTAAAGCCTTCTTTTTTCGGATTCAGTAACTTGTTGATTGCAGGAAACGTTGTTTTAAATTTAATATATTCTTCGTTTTGCCACACATTTCGCAGCCCCTTGGGTTGTGCTGCCTCCGTTCCCCAACCCAAACTCAGTCATTGTATAAGGTACAGTCATCTTGTCAATGGTAATATGTGACTTATTTGTAAGTTACTGGGGTGCTGATAAGTCCTTAGCCCGACCAGGAAGAAAACAAGCTCGGAAGCATGTCAGGGACGCGTACGATTTCAACAACATCGTGACGCGAGCTGTCATCAATTTTTTTTTTTCCTGCAAGGCAAGACGCCGAAGGAAATTCACGCCATTCTGACAGGAACGTTAGCTTGTTTCCTTTCTGGTCGGGCTAAGGACTGATCAGCACTCCTGTACTACAGACTCGTTATATTGACACGTCTACCCACTTTTTTACTCAAACCGTCTGGCGTGACGTCAGACAGCGCAGCGCTTTGGTATAGTTCAGTTTGCCGTGAGTCGGGGTCCATTCCTTTGATTTCAGTGCATTGCATTCGATATTTGCTTTTTACTCTCCTTGTTTACGGACGATGATGGATATGACGTCCGTCGGCGCGTAGAAAACCGTCGCGTATAAAAATATATTTATCGTGCACCAAAGGTTTGCTACCGAAAGTGGGTGTTGCTCTGAGATCATCTTCAGTTCGAGATCATTTTTGTACACACTGTCCTTTATCGTGCTCCACAAGTAAATGTTGCACGGGTTCAGATCTGGTGAAGAAAGAGGTCAGTATCCCCTACTTTTTATTATGTCACCAGAAACACTGCGTAAACAATTCATCCAATTGTTTTCTGTGTGAGGTGTTGCTCTGTCGTGCTAAGAAGGGCGCAGGTTCTCTAGCAGTCGCAAACATGTTCGTTGCCACTGTCTCTGATTCGTATGAACTCACAAATTCCGCAATACGCAGAGCGGGAACAGCCTGTTAGTGTGCTGGATTTGTAAGTTGAGAGAACCAGCGGGAACTCACTACCTATGGTTGTCGAATAAAAATGTCGCTACAGAAAATTAGTCAAGACATATCCATAGGACTGTCAAAATATGTAACAACCAGTTTATTACCGTTTATTTTAAAAATGATCAGGACGAATAACTGGCGCTGCATTTTTGTAGATGTAGACAGGCGACCCAGTTTCATGCTTCGTGTAAAGAGTGCCAGGGGGCTTAGATTTATTCTGTCTGTATATGGGGCAATGAGGCCCAGTGTTATGCTTTTTGTGGGTGGGGACGTGCAGTGTCATGCTGTCTGCAACTGGGTAGTGTGGCCCAGTGTTATGCTTTTTGTGAGTGAGTTAGTGTGGCCCAGTGTTATGCTTTCTGTAAGTGGGACAGTGTGGCTCAGAGTCATGCTTTCTGTAAGTGGGTTAGTGTGGCCCAGTGTTATGCTTTCTGTAAGTGGGACAGTGTGGCTCGGAGTCCTGCTTTTTGTGAGTGGGTTAGTGTGGCCCAGTGTTATGCTTTCTGTAAGTGGGACAGTGTGGTTCGGAGTCCTGCTTTCTGTAAGTGGGTTAGTGTGGCCCAGTGTCATATTTTCTGTAAGTGGGGCAGTGTGGCTCAGAGTCATGCTTTCTGTAAGTGGGTTAGTGTGGCCCAGAGTCCTGCTTTCTGTAAGTGGGTTAGTGTGGCCCAGTGTTATGCTTTCTGTAAGTGGGGACGTGGATCTAATGTTATGGTCACTGTAAGTGGAGTAGTGTAACGTAGTGTTATGCTTTCTGTAATTGGGGAAGTGGGTCTAGTGTTGTGCTTTCTGTAGGTGGGGACACACGGCCTAGTGTCATGCTTCAAAAGATATCAAATTAACGAATGTTACTGTGAACAAACAGCATCTAATGAAATTCTAAAGGCTACACACCGAACCTTACGAACGAAATCCATGGAGCAGAATCCTTGTTGAGAAGCTGATAGTTGTAATTCCTGATCTAGTATGGAATTTAACCGCGTTTTATGGAATCCGAAAGCTCTTCTCCATGTTCACGGGAGAATGCCACGTGTACCAATCTTAGGCACACAAATCCGGTGCGCGCACTCCAATCCTATTTCTGTATGATACATTTTAACGTTGTTCTATCTACACTTGTCCTCCAGGCGGTCTCTTCCGTTCAGGTTCCCTCGACAAAATATATGCACATTTCTCCTCCACAAAGCGTGTCAAAGAGTGAACCTAGAAATTTGATATTCAGGAATATTTGAGCCGTGTCCGTGCAGTCAAAAGCGTGGAGTTTCCGGTCGCTCGCCTGTTGGGATTGCGGGTTCGAATATGTTGGGTGCATGGCTGTATGTCTTTTGTAAATGTGCGTTTTCAAGTAAAAGTCTCTGCGACGGGCCGATCTCTCGTCCAGAGGAGTTCTACCGAATGTATGCCTTTGTGTGCGATCAGATGCAAAAATAACTTTCTAAATTTTAGGCATTTTTTTTCGGTTTAAGACGTGCCGAATAAGCCCCGCGCAACTCACCATTTTTAATCTGGTCACCCCTCTAATATCTAGAAATCACGAAGTTCCTCAGTGTGCAGTTTTCTCCGATCACAGTTTATGCAGCTTATGTACAAATATTACACCCGGCTCCGCACTCTCTGCACGTAACGGCCTTGCGCGGTCACAAAACAAAAAAACGAGAAATCCAATACAAATTACCGGCTGTAGCAGTGTCTGCTTACACGGATAGTGGGTGCTGTCGGTTGTTGTGTCAAATTGGATAAAAGTTTGGATGTAGAAGCTGGAATATCGATCAGAAAACCAGAGGTTTTTCAAGGCACTGACTATACTCGCATGTCGCATATTGACATACGCAACAGACAGCGTGGAATGTCTAGACACACACACACACACACACACACACACACACACCAAGCGCGCGCGCGCAGACGTCAAAGTGTTGGTACAAATAAAAATATTAAAATACTCGTTACTGCGTAGAAGAGAGGGGGCCGGGGTGGTGTAGGCCTAGACGGTATAGCGACGCGCTACCGGGTGGCAGGTTCGGGGGTAGAACCCCTGTAGGGGCAAGAGATATTTTTGTTTTTAACACCCGTCCAGACTGGTCATGGCGCCTTCCCGACCTCCTGTATGATGAAAATTGGTTCTCTTCCCCGAGGGTAAAGCAACCGGGGCGTGGCGTTCACCACCCACCCCCATCATGCGCCGAGGTTAAAGAAATAGTATAGCTGGGGTGTCCAACCTTTCTGTGACTGAGGGCCACACTCCTTGTTGTGGGCTGGGCCGTACGTGGAAAAGATCACAATATTTGTTACACCCAACGGTCTAAATTATTGTGTAATTTTGATGGCATATACGTGATTTATAAATGTTGCCGCGAGCCGCTTAATACAACATAACGGGCTGCGGGTTGGAGGCTAATGGGGTAGTGATATACCTGTATTCCCCCTCTTTGCACGCATGGCACAGGGAGACCTTTACCTTAACGTATGATGTTGATAGATTTTATTTGTATTTTCTCATTTTAAAGTTCAAACATTGATTGCGAGGTTTTGATTAATAACAAATATCCCCCGGTTTATAAAATTTTCACGTTTCTGTAGCTGGATCCTTTCTTCCTGTACGTCACCGATTCCTGAAACCGGGGATGACACAGCCTATTTTCGCTGTAAGGAAAGTCACTACTTTTCAAAAAAAAAAAGCTCTAGTGAATTAGAAGACGGTTAAGTTGGGACAAAATCAAAAGAACGCCCTTACTCGTCGTGTGTTATCATCGCGTAAGGATCTTTTTTTTTTATTTGGCGCAACAGCCCCCCCCCCCAGTGGGCCAGGGCCTCCTCATTCACGAAGTTTCTAGATCACATTCAACGACGCACCACAGTTGGCAGGAGTCCTCTGGCCGAGTGATCAGCTCGTCGCAGAGACCTCTACCTGACAGCACACAACACTCACAAGTGACGGACATCCATGCCCCCGGTGTGATTTGAACCCACAGTCTCAGCAGGCGAGCGGCCCCAGACCTACACCTTAGACCGCGCTGCTTCTGGGACCGGCCTAAGAACCTTTCAACTTACTATATAGATTTAGTTTTTCAGGGTGCTCCGGAAGGGTGTGGGGGGGTTGTAGACCTGTGGAATGGAACAGGCGAATACCTAAAATTTCATAAGGGGAGATTTTATAATGCGAACTCTTCACAATCTACATTATTAGGTTACTTAGATAAACAAGGATGACGTTGGCAGGGCATGTAAAACGCACAGCAAAGATGCAATATTCTTAAAAAAAATTATTCGGGGAACATAAATAGAGCTGATCACTTGCGAGAAGTACGATATTACATAAATATGTTTTGTAGGCTTACTGATAACATGGGCGCAAAAGCAGAAACGCTTTTGTGGTACGTAATGTGATTCGTTTATAAATGTGGACTGGATTATTTGGCTTTGGTTTCTGTAGCTATATGACTCAACGTTACACACCGTAAGGTGACGGTATCCTTAGTGTGCTGTGCTAACGTATTATTGGGCTCTTCAGCATTAAAACTCTGCATTTTAGTAGACCTGTAGCTAAAGGTAAATTTATCCCCTTGTTTAATGTGGTGGCACCACAACATAAAGGCATGCGGTCGAGTGGTGGTACGACTGGACTTATTCTGACCTCAGCTGCTTTTCTCGCGGTGTTCTTGTGTGTCTCGTAGTCTTCTCACAGTAAACCGCGACTACGCTGCTATAAACCATTAACAAACTTCTGTATAATGGAAATATGCAGTGGAATGTTGCCTACCTAGTAGGACCTCATTTTTCAGGCGCGTTCGCAGAATTGCGAAAAGCGACTGTCAGTTTCGTCATGTCTAATATGTACGTGTTTCCCAATATACATACACAGAACCATATATTAATCGATTATGCAACAAATTGCGGCTTATTACAAGCCAGAATCAGGCTTTCCTTTTTAGAACCGTTCAGTGAAAAGTTATGAATGGTTTTTAAAAAAGAAGGCGCGATGTTGGATTGTAATAAGCGGAAACGTGTTACCTAATCAACTGATATATGATGTACTGTATGACTTTATACTGGGTAATATATATATATATATATATATATATTTGATCAAAAGCACAAAGGGGATAAATTACCTTAAACTTTGTCAATTATGTCTGTCCGCCCGTCTGTCAGCATTGAATTACTCGGCAACCACTGGACGAATTTTCATAACCTTCGATATTTGAGTATTTTTCGAAAATCTCTTGAGACAATCCAAGTTTTGTTGAAATCGGACAAGAATAACCAGTACTTTACACGAAGATCATTATACATTAATAATAAAATCTCGCTGAATTCTTAAAATGAAAAATATTCCAAACATTGCAAACAAAATCCAAACACATATTTTATGTTCAGTAAAAACTTTTTCTCGAAAATCTTGCCTTTTATAAGATGATGTGAAAAAATATGGTAGCGCCACTCAGGTCACAGATGAAATATAACATGGCTCATGCGCTAAGCATGCTAGATAACTAAGACTACAAATACACCCTCAGAATATGTAATAGTTATTGCTCTTCCACGGCAAAAAATGATTACACGAACCTGTTTCAATATTACGTTTATACGTACATTCTATGTCTTGTTGAGTATTACTGGATTACAGTAAAATACAGTAAAGTACTTTTTGTCGTATGGTGGATTTTTCACTTAATGTTTTGAGTTGCTTGAATCATCCTCTGTGATATCATTACAAATAGAAGCACCGAATTGACTGCACACAAAAAAAATTGAAACTAATTCAAGGTTCCACAATTAGTGAGTCAATGTATCTGTTTGAGGCGCGGTAGTATGATCAGTATATGACTGACTACTGTTTGGACGGTTCGTGGTTCGTATTCCCGCAGCGCCAAAGGATTTTTTTCTTCTCCATAACTCCCATATTGGCTCTGTGGTCCACCCATTGTTTCGAACTTGGCGGTTTTCTACTTCTTTCTGATCGTCAGAACTTCAGGAAAAAGAATATTTGTCTTTTTACTGGTCATTCTTTGCTAGCGTGATTAAGGCCGGTGATAACATTCGGATTTACAAAAAAAAGGCCTCGCATTGTACGTTTTCCTTCTATGCCGCTTTAAACTAATAAAATTGAAATTCCTAACAAAAAATACCAAAATGTATAAAACGATGATAAGACCAGTCGTTACGTACTCATCAGAGACTTGGACATTAACAGCAAAAGATGAAAACAACCTACGTATTTTTGAAAGATAAATACTAAGGAAGATATTTGGTCCTGTCAATATTAACAATATATGGAGAATACGAAACAACATGGAGATTGATAACTTAATGGAAGGTGCAGATATAGTGAGATTCATCAAGGTACAAAGAATCAAATGGCTGGGGCATATTCAAAGAATGGACCAAGCAAGACCAGCTTGGAAACTACTAGACTGGAAACCTATGGGAATTAGACCAGTAGGAAGACCAAGACAACGATGGCAAGAGTATGTTATGGAAGATCTACAAAAGCTGAAAGTTAAAAACTGGAAGTAAATGGCAAAGGACAGAAGAACTTGGTTGAGAAGGCGAAACCCCACAAAGGGTTACAATGCCAAATGATGATTATGATGATGCTGATGATTCGAGGTTTTCCAATACTACAAATATAGAGAGTGTTTTCGTATTTTTTCCACGGCGTCTTTGAATTTAACGTCTTAATGAAGAAATAATGCCAAATTAAATGTAATCTCTTCAGTGTGTTTTTTTTTTTCCTCACGACTAGAAACCCTCGTCCTGGCTCCTGTTTCTGAATCTCGCTCAAAGCACGGAAGATTCCTCAAAGTATTTATATATTTTTTTTGGCAGGTAGACACCGTCCACTCTTTCCCCTACTGGGGAAGGACACGCGTCTGAGGGGATCGATTGTCTCAGAGTATTTGTCTTTGGAAATGCAGAAGTTTTGGGTATTCGTTCATTATGTATATCTGTTGGTAGAAGGCTCGTTTGATTATTTATTTGGACCAAACTTGAGTTCTTACGGAGTTTAACCTGCATGATATCAAGTTCGTCTATTGCTGAGCCTTTTGCCTCACAAGCTGATTGCGTTTTTGTTGTGTCTTTTTAGGCCTGTTTGTGTATTTTATGATTTATTTTAACGCCTCTGCCAGTGTTTCAAAAATATATAGCGATGAATTACAGAAAACTAAAAAATGATTGGAAAAGGGTATGAACGGATTCGGTTGCGGCTTGATTTGAAATACAATGCTGGAATTTTTCTGTAGGGACTCAGGCAAAACTCCAGCCATTATGGCTGGTAACCAGAACGAGATATGAACCCGTGAGCCTTGGAATATGAAGCAAGATTGCCACCTACTGCACCGCGTAATTAATTGTTAGATTTTCGGCACAGAACAGATGGCACAACAGCATCACCTGCCTTTCCTTTCTGGGTTATTCGCAGAGATCTGTGACGTTAAGCTACAGGATGATTCTAAAACTTTAAAGAAAATTGTAACTGACTGTACAACCTTATAGAGCATCAGAAGCCCTGTATTTTACCCACAGAGTGCATTCATAAGTTTTGTATGGTTCTGGAAATGAACAGCAGCTTCTTGTCTAAACAGGATTAAAAAACCGCCATTATAACGGAGACTCAGTTATATTAAAAAGTTTAAGTTGATTTATTATGTATTTTTTTTAGATTAATTGTACGCTTCAATAGGGGTGTAGCTAGGAGGCGCGATTGGTGCTGCCGCCCAGGGGCAGCGGAATCCAAGGGACGGCAAAATGTGTAAAAGGTAAAGGTAAGGTGAATTTCACGCCATAACTGGCCACGAAGGTCCAGAGATGGAGAAGAAGTATAGCTCTACTCTTGCTTTAGCCTCGGCACTAGATGGGGTGGGTGATCAACGTCACGCCCCGGCCGCTTTACTCCCGCGAAAACTCGGTACCCAAGTGTAGGAGGAGGCTGGGTGGGCCCCAGAGCCGGTCTTAACAAGTGCAGAAAATCTCGCCCCCACCGGAATTCGATCCCCGGACCGTCCAGCCCGTAACGAGTCGCTATCCCGACTGAGCTATCCCGGTCCAAGTAAAATGGGTGAAAAAATGATTATTATAAATGAAGGAATCTGATTTTCTGCTCTCAACAGATTTAAAATTATTGAACCAAATGCAAGGAAATTCAGCAAATAATTGTGATTTTGTTTAAAGTTCATAATTTATGTTAAGGGTGACCATTGGGATTAAGTGCCCCTGGCGCCAAAAAGACCACTGTGCTTCAATTTGTATTACGAGTAAGACGCACTGTGACTTAACTTAAGTATATTAGAAAATATAGTACTTTAGTAAGTTGTGTACTTGTGTTCATTACACTACACAACAACCACCGTATTTCATGTTTTGCCATTCTTCATATTTACTTTCAAGGTACTACTGCGTAAGACGGATCTGTACAAACTGAACATTCCCTCCAATTTCTCGACTATATGATCTACAGGATTCAGTAACGAAGCTTGAAACTAGCAGCATACGTCGAACTTCTCCGAGGTCCTCCCTCAGGGGAGCAATGCCAGTAGAAAAGTCTAACTTTGAGACACAGAGAGCTTCATAGTAAATTCCACCCCTTTCATGTTGTTTAGTAACTTGAACACTGTTCAACTGTTCAGAACTGCCTATAGACTTAACTGCAGGCGGGGACTAAGAAATGGGAAACGGTAACAAACGTATTCTGATCTGGACATGACAAGTCTAACTGCAACGGAGCAGTTCAACAGCATTGGCGAAATTCACTTTTAAGTGTCATGGGACATCTGTTGGTACATCATTATTATAAAATGTTTACTGAAGACCCATATGTACTGTAGCCGATCATTTTTAGTATATTTGTTTCTTAGGATTGCTGGCGTCAGTTACGGACGGTTCATGGCATACATTGTACGTTAATCTGTCAACGTATATTCAGGACCGTTGGTGATAGGTAGGAGGGGAGAGATTTAAACGCCGAAACGGTTAGGAGCTGATAACGGACGCCAGCAATCCAATCCAGTGCGAATTCAGTCGCGTACGTGTGTAGTGTAAGTGGGAGTACAGAGAAGTGACTGTGTCAGTTTCCTAGAAATGATCTAGTTGTTTTACTGGATATAGCGCTCCATTATTTTATATCAAGAATAAATTGAGTAGATAAAACAAGTAAAAAAGGAGATAATTAAAACTATATGTGATTCGGTGAACCACGCCCGTTTACCGAAAGAGGATCACCTAACAGATTGAGTGCGTCAGGACAACAAAGTTACGAAGGGTGATCGTGTAGATTATCTTAAAGCTAACACATATTAACTATAAACATGTACTTCGTTTTAGTAATTATCATGGGCGTGACTTGGACGGTGCAAAGGGGGGGGGGGGGAGAGAATATCCTTCCAATATTTCTTGTACCTAAGAGTATATTTTGGCTACTGAATTGAAGAGGGGCAAATAAAAATTAAGAATGTTTTATAAAGGATTGTTTGAATGGTGTACAGACAAAAATGAGAAACCTGCTTTTTACTGCATTCAGAATTGACACATCTGGGTCGCACTTTTACAAAGGAAGAGATGCGTTATAAAATTCTCTGCTTTCGATGAACCTTCCCCATTTTTATGAAATGACACTTTCGTTACTTACAGTTCCTGATACCCAAGGTCGACTTGAACTTCACAGTGTTATTAGCCAAGTTATACCTTTGGTAATTATTATGTAACATTCAAACCATTGGTAAGGGGCACACCAAATAAGATACTGACACACAGTTATTAGGAAAAATATTAATTCCCATGGTATGGCAAGTTGAATGTGTTCGCTTTCAAAGATGTTGTGGATATGTAGGTTTTGTCTTCGACGAGGTGTTTTCCTGCTCTGACACGCATAGACGCACAGAAGTGTCCGCTGACAAGGAAATGTGTGCTTTGTGATTACAGCTTGCCTGCTGGTGACAAGGTCACCAGCAGGCAACTTCTTCGGTGCATTATACCACAAGCTGTAAACACAGTCTAGGGCTCCTGAGGATGGGCGAAATTATCGCCCGAAACATGTTGAGCTGATTGATGTTACTAATAAATTGTTATTGTTGCATCTAGTTGGTTGTTTATACTATTGTATCAGAGACGCACGGTCACACAAACATCAAGTTTTGTGTTCTTCAAGCCGCTACTTGAGCATGGACCGTTGCTTGAGGCCGTAGTTTAGTGAAATTACAGTAAGAGGTATAAAGAAAGATCGGGTTATCTTGAACTCAGTTATGTGATGCCTTCTACACGACTCGGATGTACCGCAGATGAATAAGAAGACATGAAAAATGTGTTAAGTTGGATGTCTTGGAAGTTTTCGTTGTAGAGAAAGACGCATTTGTTGGGCCTGTGGGAAATCTAGGAAGTGACTCCTTGTCCGTGCAGCTCGTTGTAGAGTTTCCCATTTTGTTTTGGACTGTTGTAACGCTGCTAAGTAGAAGGTCGGTGATCCGGCAGTTTATGAAACATTCGTGTGTCATTCGCGTGGATGAAAAGAAGTCATGGTTAATTTCTCTAAGCTTTAATGCAAGAAGTGCTATTATGTTGCCACATCAGTGAAATTCGCTGTAGGATACTGTAAATACACACATGGGGGACTTGTTTATAAACAGAAAATCTCACATGTAGGAATATATTTAATTTTTTTTTGCGCGATAGCCCACAGTGGGCCAGGGCCCCTTGATTCACGAGGTTTCTGGATAGCATACAACGATGCACCACAGTCGGCAGGACCCCTCTGGATGAGTGATCAGTTCGTCATGCAGAGCCCAACATGACAACATTCAACAATCACAAAAGAGAGATATCCATGCCCCCGGTGGGATTCGAACCCTCAATCTCAGCGGGCGGCCGCAGACCTACGTCTTAGACCGCGCGGCCACTGGGACCGGCAGGCGTTTATTGCGCTGTGATATTACGTAACCTGTTATTGCGTGTAAGAATTTATGTTTAACTGTTTTAATCAGTTCTTCGGGTTGACGATTTAACGGTTTGTATGTGCTAATAACGGCGTTTATAAGTCCGAAATTATTGCTACTGACGAAATGGATTTATTGCTTTGATTTCCAGTGGTGAGTGACGTTAATAAACTGCAACGCTTTCGAATAATTAAGTTTAACTTCTTAACCGGGAATCTATAAACCTACGTAACAGTATACAAGACAGGCAATGTACGTATTACGTTACATTTAGGCATATTTATGAAACCATTGTTGCAGTGGAAAAGCAATAAATATTACACAAACTGAGTGTGTGTTTGTAGCACCAGGTATCCACCAAGCAATACGCATGCGCCGTATCGTCATCTGTGGCCTGTCCCGATCTACAATATTTCTCCTCATTATCTCATAAACGGCATGATTATCGAAAGAATAAAGGGTAATTGAACATTCTAACGTGAAATGGAATATGATCAAAAATGTATATTTGTCTTCATATAAAGTACCAGTTATTCTTGTCCGATTTTAATGAAACTTGAGTTTTCTCGAAAAATTTTCGAAATATCAAATTTCATGAAAAGCCATCGAGTGGGAGCCAAGTTGTTCCATGCGGACAGAAGGACGGACAGACGAAAAGACATGCTGAAACTAGCAGTCTCTTTTCACAATTTTGAGAACGAGTCTAAAAACGGTGATTTGTTTTTACATTTCGCGAGGACGTCAGGGATTCCATAAGAAACTTACGTGCTAGGGTCGTCATAATTATTCTGGTTGATCCAGATGTCACCGCGAGCAACTTAACAGTATGCCGTGGCTAGCACGTTACCTGTGAGCTACAGGTTGAACTGGCCTGCTATAGTATCTTATGTTTCGCTGGGCAGTATCGAATTATAACATCGTCGATGATCGGCTCACCAACAGGCTGTGACTCTGCTATGCATTATTTGTGTCTCAATTCACTTTATTTTTTCAGTTATCAGCCCTTTTTATCGCATTTTCATTCGACGTGCGGGAGTTGAATGAAACGAATCGACGAGCGCAACCGAAAGACGTCTTTTTGATGCCAACAGTAGAATGTAAATGTTGGGATTACGGCAGCATTTGGCTGATAAACATCTTATTCTTTCCACAGAACAGTCTAGTTTGATATAGCCTATACGTTTCAGTTTATTTTGTTGCTATTATACGGAGCCGGGATAGCATAGTCGTTATGACTGGTCTACGGGCTGGACGTCCGAAGAAATACTATCAGCTTGAGCAAGAGATTTCTTTTCAACAGGGTCTAGAACTGGTCTGAGGTCTAACCGGCTTCCTGTTCGATGAGTTGCGGGTGGAGGTAAACTAACAAGTGTCAAGGCGACCTCAACATGTAGCTGAATACTCGGACAAAATGCAGACACTTTCGAAGGAGAAAAACATCTTTCCTCTGCTGGGAAGCGAACCAGTTCCATTCTGCATTGTATTCAACACACTGACAGCACTTTCCAAGCTCACTTCTGCCTTGGGGTGAGAGAAGTTGCATTTACATTACGAAAGGCGACTCCGTGCTGTCTGCGTACACCCAGTGAGTGACAAATCGATAAAACTGAGATTAAACGGCAACCCGACTTCAGAGTTCGGGCATTTCTTCATATGGGGCACATTTGATGGGTATTGTTGTTATATATTTGACTTACTGCAGACGAGTGAGCAGTCCGTGCAAGTATCATATAATATATGTATTTTATGTACACTTACTAGCTTGTTTTTCTAAAAAGCCATTTAAGCATTTAGATAAAACACTCCTTGAAAGAAATTAAGTACATGAAACAACAACAGTAACAACCAATTAATAGATCAGATATATATTTAAGGGAAATGTCATATAACTGAAATATTTCCCAATGTAAGGCTCTTGAGAATGAAACCGATAGGAACACAATAGTTGTGATGTGAATGAAGTTTGATCAAAATATGTCTTAGTATGGATGAAAGAAATTAGACAACTTTTACGGTGGACAATAAGAGCAATAATTATTTCTTTACTTACGTACTTAATCCTTGGTTGTACAGCCCTCTGACAGCCTTGGCCTCCTTAATTATGGATGCCCATTCTTCTCTGTCCACTGCCTTCTCTCTTCATCTCTTAACCTTCATCTTCCGCAGATCCTTCTCCACTTCTTCCAGCCATTTCAAAATAGGTCTTCCCGTTCTTTTACTTCCCTACGGTTTAGTCTGAAATATTTTCTTTATTGTCTTCCCCTGATCCATTACCATAATTAAAATTGGTGTATTAATGTCAGCAGTGCCCTTTGTCAGGCACGATGAACATTAGTTTAGGTTCCTTCACTTGCAGACGCTTTTGAAAAAAAAAAACCAATATGTGATAACACACTTTTTTCCTCTCAAAGAATTTCACACTGGGCGATATAGCCCTTTGTTAGAGGGCTGTCGGACGCTCCTAAGTCAGACGAAGGAACCATTTCTTTGCATATATGGGCCTGTAGTGTAAAATTTACATGATACAGCCGTACGGAAGACGTAAAACGTCTTGAATCTGTAGGCCTGTATTCTGTAGTGTACGTAATTCTACGAGAAGGAGGTGGGAAAACTTCTTGAATGTGAAGGCCTGTAATCTGTGGTGTAGTTATTCAATGAGGTGGAAAAAGGAAACTTTGTTTAGTATGGAGGGCTGTATGCTGTAGAGTACGTGGTTCAATGGGATAGAGAAAGGAAACTTTGTTCAATCTGCAGGCCTGTATGCTGTAGTGTGCGTGATTCAGCGGGAAGAAGACGGAAATTTGTTACAAGTTTGCGGTGAAAAACGTTGAGATTTTTAAATACGAGATTCGTGACAGTTGCTGGGAAACCGTATCGCTGTATTATACAACAAACAAAGGGTTATTAGTTGCCCGGAACATTCCATTGATATGCACAGAGAGTTGAGTTGCTCCAGTATTGATCTGAATGCACGAAGTGCACAGGACAAACCTGTGTCGGCACGAAGGAAAAGCAAAGAACGAGACACCTAGGGGAGATTTAAAAATTCTTTGTATTTTACAGCACAGAAATGGATTTCACAGAAATTGCCGACAGGTTTTTAGCGCCAGTGTAGATATTCAGCATAATGAATGTAATAAACTTAGCGAAATGTTAACTTAAAAAGATTTTAGGTGTCGAACCAACTCTTTGTTGCTGCAGTCAGTATTTTCGTTGCTGACCAGGAGGTTTCCTATCGCAAGATTTGTCATAACTAGAGATGTATTTAAAAATGTAGCGCTTGTTAGTTGCTTTACTGATAAGAAAATTTAGGTGAGTATAAGGTAAAGGTAAAGTGATCCCGTTACAGGCCCGGTGTGGCCCAGAGGGTGGGTACAGGTATAGCTCTACTCTTCCATGACCGCGACACTAGAAGGGGGTGAGTGGTCAGCAGCACGTCCCCGGGCGCACTTTACCCCCGGGAAAGACCCGGCACCCATTTTACAGGAGGTTGGGTGGGTTTCAGGGGCGGTCTGGACGGGCGGAAAGTCTCGTCCCCACCGGGATTCGATCCCGGACCGTCCGGCCCGTAGTCAGTCGCTATACCGACTGAGCTACCCGGAACACTAGGTGAGTGTAGGTTTATAAATGTAATGGTGTAATATCCCTTGAAATAATAATTTTTTAACTAATTCATGGCTCTCCGAAAATCACTAGAAACCACCCTATTTCATTTCCTCCAACCATTACTCAGAGTAGAAATATAATGGCTGTGATGGCTTCCGGGTTTTAGCAGTAGATTCATCGTCACGTAATATAAACAGGGTAGAATGAATTACATACCTATAAAGTTATACAAACATTATGGGGATAATTTTTGTATAGAACTGGATCCTTGCAAAAGGCTTATTCTACTGAAATAGACGGCACCCGACGTGTAGGAAAACTTAACTTGAGGTGGTTTGAGTCAGTCGACAAAGATCTCAAGAGTAAGGGCGTGAGGAACTGGAGACATAACTAGCAGGACTGAGAACAGGGGATCACAATTTTGGAAGAGGTTAAGATGTACCAGGGACTGCAATGCCTGACGAAGAAGAAGAAGAATTTGTATATAGTATAAAATAACATGGCGTCTAAGGTTTTCGTTCTTGTGAGATGTTACGAGGGGTTGATGGGTAGTAAGTTACCGACGTTTCGGGACACTATTGGGCCCATCTTCAACTGTCAGACAGTCCAAGCTGTCCCGAAACGTCTGTAAATAACTACCGATCAACGCCGCGTAACATCTCAGAAGAGCGAAAACATTCATCTACACCGCGACGAAAGCCCGAAATTGCTCATAACATGGTGGTCGAGTGAATTCTGTATTTAGTTATACTTTCCTTGGTCATGATTAATTAAATATGAATGCTAGGCGTGTGGTATCTGTTGTGAAGACAGACAATAATTGCATGTTTCTGTGTGAAATATTTTGTATTTGATTTAGCCAATGAGGTTAAGATACACAACTTTCCGTGTATGTATGTATGTACGTATGTATGTGTGTGTGTGTGTGTGTATGTGTATATATATATATATGGCATAGACAGCCTGTACTTGTCATGACATAACACAGAATACATATGAATTCTGTGTTATGTCACATTCTGTTCGACTTGACAGTTTCGTTACTGTAGGAAATTTGTTAATTAGTAACATTAAAATAATCACTTGTCATTCCTGTTACTGAAATGTAGTGCGATGTATTTTTTACATTACAATTCGAGGGTAAAATATTTCGAATTACCCTGTAATGTTTACACTTCTTAGGTTTTAATGTTTAAAAATTTAAAAGCAAATATTTTTTCCAACAGCAGTAAGTGAATATTCCCTCCTTACCCAGTTTCACTCTGTCACTCCTTACACAGTTTTGCGCTCTCTTACTAACCCAGAACCACTATTTCTCCCCTTACCCAGTTTAAGTCTGTCACTCCTTACCTAGTTTCAATAATCACCCCTTAACAAGTTTCACTCTTTCACTCCTTGCCCATTTGCACTCTCCTATTCCTTACCAGGTTTAACCGTGCCATTCTTTGCCCACTTTCACTCTGTCACTCCTTACACAGTTCTACTCTGTCACTCCTTGCCCAGTTTAGCCGTGTCACGCCTTACAGTCTCATTCTCTCACTCCTTACCCAGTGTCACTCTGCCACTAATGGAACGCACTTGCTCATGACATTTCTATAGGCAGCCGACAACTATAGTGATATCTGCACCTTGTGTGATGAAGTTTCACTGCCGAGTGACAATTCGGTCTGCACGGTGTCTTCATGCTACGGTATCTGCCCTGTCGTATCGCCGTGTTCAGTGCCGTTCTGACATCGTCACTAACAACTAGAGAAATACGGAGGGAAAATTTCGGTTTCCGCGTAAGACGACTGGAGCGAGTGCTTTAGAGGTTTTAGGCGTTATAAACAGTTTAATTCGTTGTGATTTTATCAGATATATTAATGTTAAATAGATCGTATTGGTGCAATAAATGTATCGTATTCAACTAACACTTAGTAACAAGTTGGAGCAAATTTATTATTATCATCATCTCCTTTATGCAAGATATTTATACTTATATTCCTGAGACTAACTGTGTCCCTACGGAATACAGTGTTGCAGCTATTCTGTTGTTACTGTTCATTGTGCTTATATTGTTAGTTTCAGTGTTGAATCTATTGTGCTTTTACATTAGTACTTTCCGAAGTGTGTGTGCAGTGCCCAATATGGCTGTTTTCTGGAGTTTCTTGACTTCATGTTTTCCTGGCATGTTGCTTAAGTATTTTCTGAATAACATTGAAATAGTCCCAGTCGCTGCTATTATTACTGGTATCACCTTTGTTTTCGCATTCCACGTGCGCTATATTTCTATTGTAAGGTCTTTATATTCTAGAATCTTCTGGCTTCTTTTTTAATCACATTTCTGTCTCCTGAGATTGCAACGTCTATTAACATACATGTTCCCTTTTCATTATCACGGATTATAATGTCTGGTTTGTTGTTGGGGATAGTTCTGTCAGTTT
>Ga0123354_10002555_pt1 | contig 24212 bp, 10 predicted proteins | sample TergutLab28metaG_2_FD_97872 | JGI IMG/M metagenome (GOLD analysis project Ga0123354, IMG submission 97872) | Labiotermes labralis P4 segment gut microbial communities from Petit-Saut dam, French Guiana - Lab288 P4 | ecosystem: Host-associated > Arthropoda: Insects > Digestive system > Gut ... | reverse complement strand
TGGCCTGATAAGTGTCCTTGTGGTGGTGTGGCCTGATACATGTCGTTGTGGTGTTGTGGCCTGATACATGTCATTGTGTTGGTGTGGCTTGATACATGTCGTGGTGGTGTGGCCTGATACTTGTCGTTGTGGTGGTGTGGCCTGATACATGTCGTTGTGTTGGTGTGGCTTGATACATGTCGTGGTGGTGTGGCCTGATACATGTCGTTGTGGTGTTGTGGCCTGATACATGTCATTGTGTTGGTGTGGCTTGATACATGTCGTGGTGGTGTGGCCTGATACTTGTCGTTGTGGTGTTGTGGCCTGATACATGTTTTTTTGCTACAAATTAATAAATATTCTGGTTTCTTTGTACCATTCGGAAATGGGTGTCCCATCTTGCCAGCAAATGAAACCTTTATGAAAATAATCACGATTTATGTTCCAACGAAAATTAATAACTCCGACAGTACGTTAGTTTGTGTACGTTTCAGCCAACGTAGAGTCTTCTGAAAGTGTCTGCCGTCTTGTAACTTTACATACAAAGGCATATAAAATGTTTTTACTTAAGTAGCTTCTTGATAGCCTTGTCTCTTCGACATTTTTATTACGTATGCTACTAACGAATAATAACAGCAGCAACATTTACTACTACTACTACTACTACTACTACCGCTAATAACAATAATAATTATTGTTATGTTGGAGATCAATAGGCCTACCCATGTTTCAAAGCCCTGTCGATCTAAACAACGAAACTAAACCAAAACAGTGGGAAGAAATAGAATAATAATAATAATCTACAGTCATCACGCTACGTCTCCTCCCCGTTCCTCACTTCTGGACAAAGATGACAAAAGAGAAATCAGGATCGCAGCTGCAGAGATTAAATTCGTGAGACGACAGCAAAATAAATACGTCTATTTGAATAAGCTACACGAGGGCCCGATACCTCTTAGACGAATTACACCTAAAGACTGAATCTCCATAACCAATAGGCTCTGCATTACACTGCAGAAACAATGGATTTGCCAGGCTGGCAAAATACAGATTTTCCAGATCAATTACGAAATAGCAGAACACCAGCTGGAATACAAAATCAAGGGAAGCGCATGGCGATAGTCATCTCCGACACAGAAAGGTAGCATTTTCTTCGATATATTGGTAACAACTTGCCAGACTACACAGTGTCATAACCTAGATGACCCCCGACATCCTACAGTACCTCGCGCACAAACAATGCTGCAACAAGCAAACAGACTGTCTCCATGGCTGACAGTTTTCTTCTTCTTCATCTGTCCATTGTTCGTTGGGCAATAGTCAGAATCATGTTAGCGTGGTTTGCGTGTCAGCACACTGCCAAACTAAACCATAAACTGTGAGGGCTACTGTTAACTTCTCATGAGCAACCAGTACTGCACACTTTTACGAGTACGCGAATTACACCGTCTGATTAAACTGCATGTAACGGCGCAACTCGATTTCAAACAAGCCTGTGTTGTGTTCGACCTAAAAAGTATAGCTTATTTGCTGGTTATCATAACGGGATTACTTCCATAAAGATACACTGCGTTTTTTTTAAAAGCAGATACCAAAAAATTCTGAACATCTATTTTGAAGGAATTTAACCCTTTAAACACCGAATTAAATCCCATCTGCCATTTTCTGGCATTATTAGGAGCTCACCATATTCTCCACGTTAGCAGGATAAGGGTTAAACACGCGACGCAGTTGAGATCTACAATAATTTATTTTGAGTTTTTGTAGTTATTCAACTGTACATCGGCCAATAAAATTATAACGCAGTTGTAAGATAAGCACTTTACGGTATCTGAATGCAAAATTAGAAACAGAAATGTGCCTGTAACACACGTAACTGGTCAGCCCCACGTCCAGCCCCGGAGCTACAGAACCAGACAACATTTGACTTACGAAACTTGCGGCCTGTTCACAGCAGGCCGTATCAGCAATACACAACATGAGCACGCGCCGTGTGGCCGTGGGAAGATCAGCACAATTTACAAAAAATTAGGCATAATATAAAAGAGGTATTTTACCCACCTACAGCTTATGCATATGCAAACAGCTCCGTGTCAGATGAAACTGTCTGTAGGCCTAACCGAAGCAAAGTTTTTCCAGTCTGTATTTATTATCACATCTATTTTGCTGTCAAGCAGACTCCTTAGAAGAAGTTAATGTAATACAATGGCGATGTCTGATGGCTGTCTAAATTAGTTATACCTTTGCTGTTTCTGTAACAATAACCACAATACGTACGTACTCACATCACGTTTTGCCGAGGCATGTCATACCGCGAATGTAGCGGGTTACTGTTGCGATGTATGGTCGAGAACAGGCTGCAATTTGACTCTAGAGTCTAAACAGCTACAGACACAGATTCCTCTAATAAACCCCAAGAGCCAGCGTTCAAACTACGCGTCCAAATATACTAATGACGCAGTGTCGTGTTCAGATGGTTCGTTCTTTTGCTTCGTACTTGGGAGACCCTGATTTCAAACCTCGGTCGGTAGACTGACTTTCATGAATAATGGCGTTCGTGATTGTCCTCGTCCTTCCACGTGTATGTTGGCACAGTACCACGAATTAGCATCTCTACATGCATATCTTGAGGCGGTACCATCCATTAGCAGCCCTCCACATAGGACATATGTTGGAATAGTACCCATCCAGGTAGCTGGTATGTTGGAACAATACCATTAGTTAGCATCCCTCCACGTGTATGTTGGAACAGTACCATTAGTTAGCATCCCTCCACGTGTATGTTGGAACAGTACCATTAGTTAGCAACCCTCCATGTGTATGTTGGAACAGTACCATTAGTTAGCATCCCTCCACGTGTATGTTGGAACAGTACCTTAGTTAGCATCCCTCCACGTGTATGTTGGAACAGTACCATTAGTTAGCATCCCTCCATGTGTATGTTGGAACAGTACCATTAGTTAGCATCCCTCCACGTGTATCTTGGAACAGTACCATTAGTTAGCATCCTTCCAGGTGTATGGTGAAAGGGTTGAATTAAGTAGCATTCTTTTCAAATATCTTCCAATTCGTCCTTCAAAAACCGCCCTTCTATGCGATACTACATCCGTTAGTGTAGCTGTACAAGTGTCGATAAATAAATCATGATTCTTCCTTCAGTAGACACACAACTGAAATAACAATTCTTTGACCTGTGACATTTGTCCTAGGTACGTTCCTAGTCCTTAACTATCCTAGTAGGTTTATAGCACTAGGCCTTTTGATTCAATTCACGGTAAAGTTGGGAGTCTTGTTCATTCGATCGATTTAAAAATTTTTACTCTGTTGTTCCATTTAGGCTAGTGAACAAACATCCTACTGTGGCCTGAATTCCCTGAGTTTTAACTTCATGCAATCCAGCAGGTCACACGATTTGCTCGTCCCATATTTTAAATTTAATTTCCACTTCCAAAATATTATTGACATTTGGGTCAATTAGAATGAAGTTCCATAGAATAACGCCTAAACATGAAGAAGGCGCCATCACTCTATACTTTTGTCCTTTTCTTCCATTAATTACATTTCGTTTGTCGATCCCCTGTCCACCTCAACCAGCACTGGGACGATAGCATGGACACCGACTGTACGTGGGAGGCTGAGAAGTGAGCCGGCACACTGTGTTAGTTGTGAACAGAACAGCTTTTCTCCACAGCATCCAGACTTTTTGGAGGCCCACCCAGTCCTAAATTCAAGGAATAAGGCGGGTTGTTTCTCCAGGGTTAAAGCGGCCCTAGTGTGAAGCAGATCTTTGAACTCCATTCAGTACAGAGATTAACCTTTTAACGCCTAATGTCAACTACAGTGATCGTACCGCACCGCTAACCTCTAAAGTTGCATTTTATACATTTATTCAACAAATATAGGTACTGAATATTTTAAACATGGTATATACTTCCGTTTTTTTTTTTCAAAATGCAGTTTGTTTCATAATTCTAACGTATTTGGTTCCTGTATTATTCACATATTATGTACAGGGTGTGCTAAAATTAAAAAAATAATTCCGGCGCCAAAAGGTTAAGAATGAGTGGCACTACACCGCTGCACAGGGATGATTTTATTTTAAAAAAAACATTATTTGGGAGGCCGGTTTGAACATTTTGAACAGATGTATGTGGCTCGGTGCAGCGACTACTAGAAGGCTCTTGAGTGCTACGACCGTTTGGGCTCATACAAGGAGAAAATATTTTGGTCGGTTAGGCAAATATCAGCCTTTCAAGAAGAATTTAGGGCATGGAAATTGTAGTGTCATAACAGGTACCAGGTGTTATCAACTACAGGTATCGAAACTTGTGATTAGCTACAGGTACACCTAGGACGTCGCACAGCTATATACCCACGAAGACAAGCGCAGACGCTGCTTCATAGCTACCAGCAAGGTAGCACGCTATTACAGCGCTTTCTATTTTTTATTTTGAATTAAAAACTATGAAATGAGATCTACCTTACACTACACTTGCGACAGTTTGTCAGCATCAAACTAGAATTTTTTACAAGTTTCGTTTGATGTAAATATGTAACATGTACAAATTTACAAGCAAAATCTTTGTTTGATTCTAATTAACAAATGACTGACCATTTTTGTAGAATTATCTAGAACAGTAACGTTGTACTAACGTCCCTTAGAGCTTACCATTTAATACCAGCTACATCCCTGACACAAGACCGTACAAATGATCCCCTTAACATTTGCCTACAGCCTACTTCAAAACAAACTTCCAGGAGGCCTACACTTTGAACGTAACGGCGTGTGTCATACGGCCGATTGGTCTATTGGCAATTGAGCATTATGCTGTGAGAGAGGCATCCGATACGAATCTCTACTGAGTTCTCTGTTACCTCACTGAGATTTATTTCTGGAATTTCTTGGACTTCCCATGCGAATACCTGAACAGTAGGCCTCTAAGTATGCCTCAAATGAAATAACAGCAACCCCTCATTCTGACCAGTTGTGCGTGTGTGTACACAAGCCACACACGCACAACTGGTCAGAATATGCTGCCATAACACCGACCTTTTCCATGTCAACGGACACGATAGAATCATTGTTGTAATTTTTAGCCAAGCACTGTACAAGGCTCCCTGATGATGGATCCTCTGTGATCCGAAAAACGTAGGAGCACTTTTAAATATTTTATAATTTTAATTTTATCTAAACCTTATATATTGTGCGTTAGTTGGATAATAAAGTGTTTAATGAAGGATAGGATGTTGAGGAAATTATTTTTTTAAGATCACGCTCTCGTATTATTGTGCATTTCGACAACGGAGCGCACGACTGTGCCTGCAGGCATACACATGACTGAACAATGTGAGTAAATGAGTGTCTGAAATGTAAATTACTGAGAAAGTGACTGAGGAGCTGCGTGAGTGGTAAAGAATGTGTGTGTGAGAGAGAGAGAGAGAGTAAGTGGCTGGTAGGGAAGGAAAATGAGTGGCAGGAGAGTGGAATGAAAGTGGCATTCACGGACGGTGTGGCGACATGTACAGTTTGCGTAAGTGACGGGAAATATTACGAACGCATTTATGCTGCCGACTCCCATGCATATCTTTCAACATGAAAAGTATTAGGAAGGAAATAAGCCCTAATTTCGAACCACGATCTCGGACACTTCTCTGCAGACGTGCAGGACCTAAGACGAAGCTCGAAGTAATCGGTCCTTTAATGAGAGTCTACATACAACACAGCAAGGACTTTCCGAATGTTAATAAAAATCCAACCAGATGCAACAGTATGCAGATATTTATTTACTACAAAGTCACTCTACATGATCGTCCCGATCAGGCCACGTTGGAGGGAAGTAGCTGTACCAGTATTATGACCTGTACCGGAGGTTGCGGTTACAGTTCTTAGTACTCCTGATGATGGGTGTTGTGACACCCGAAACATGTAGAGTGACTTTGCAGTAAATAAATATCTGCATACTGTTGCATCTGGTTGGATTTTTATTAATATTGAATTACGATACACGGAACCATGATTTTAAGACTTACCGAATCTCTTCTTCAAGATGGGAATTAGGAGTGTTTTCACTTCATACACGGAAGAGTTCTGTCGGATAATGGAGTTATACAAGAACCCAGGCCACTTACCGATCGCTGTACTAAACCATTCGTATTTACCATTGAAGTTTACTGGGAGGTAGGCACAACTGTACTTTGTTCCCAACATCCCCCCCCCCCCCAACTCTCCAGTTCTACTAACCACCCAGTCTCTTTCCTAAAACTGATCGCGAAACTATCAGATCTCTTTCATACCACACATAATGGGTGAGATGCGTCTCATACAACAAATTCTGCTGTAATGGCAACCCACCCACCTGTAGTGCACTTCTTTCTAATAAAAGAGGATGTCAAATCCGAGTTATGTTTCTATTGTGAAGGAGCTGCAAGTACCCATGTGATATAAAAAGAACTGTCATCATTACAAAATCCTTACCTGCATACACCGTAACCTACGAAAACGGAACCTAGGTATAACGAACATGCCCCCTTATCGCAAATTTAGCTGTAATATCAGGTCTGTTCAAAAGTTCTCTCCGAATCATTTTATACCAAAACATCGCGCACCACAAACATTTTATTGAATATTATCCCCTTCGCAAGAATCCCCTTCAGCACTAATACAAAAATTCCAAGACTTTTACATGTTTCCAGCCTTCCATTTACAAATATTAAGAAATGCTTAGACCTGTAGCGGTCACTTCTTTACGTCAGAAAATATTAAAATAACTCTAAGGAATTTAAACAGTAGTTGACTTAAGAAAAGGTAGAGTACATTTTGGACAGCAGACGGGCCCATTCAGTCAGCTACGCAGCGCCGGCAATGTCGATTGTAAGGAGCGGAAAAAAAGAAGAGATGAAATAGGTTTTAGGAAAATTTTGGAATTCCACATACATCACTTAAGTTTAACAGTAACGCTTCACATCCGGTCTTACATCCCGCAGGTAAACAGTTCGAATCTTTGCAGCATTATCGATAATCCAGAGACTTGTTATGCATTTTCAATCGAACTACGGTAAACACACTTCTCATCTACACTAATAACGTTATGGCCATTCCCGTTCTAACTCTTATCCACTCACCATTCATAGTCATCATCTTATCTTACTCGAAGTGACGTAACTTCTGTGGTCTGATCAGCATTGTTATATAAACAAACGATCAACGGAGAAACAACTTTCACAGCAAGCCTAAACCAGCTAATTTATGAAAGACGTCAGTCACATTTTGTGCGAACGGGCCTGTACAACGCAGACCGTCTTCTTTAACCGTCTCCCCCCCCCTCCCCCCCCCCCAGAATGCTACAGGCGGTTTCCTCAAGCTTCCTGTGAGGAATCTTTTCAGTCGAAGAACGTGAATATGTGCGCAAATTTCACAATAGTTTGCAGATACAATTGTAGATATATAAAGAAAGAGGGTTTGCACACAAGACACACACTCTGATCATTTCGGGAACCAATGAAACCCCTCGAAACCATAAAATATTGTTCTAATTGGTTGGGCAGATATTCCATTATTTGCTGGGATTGAAAGACCCGAGGCAGTGTAGGTCAGAGTGGTTACCGTGCCAGATGAACGATAAACAGGGGGTCCCTGAATACACAGGATGTTTTGGGAATAATTCGTGATGCGAATCATTGCGGACGATTAAGCAGGAACTCTATTTGTAACTAAGTTTCATGATCTCTTTTGGTGCACACTTCCTATCTTCTCAAATTCACCCACGAGAAATTAGTTAACCACATGTCTCTGGTGCTCTCTTATATCACTGTATTAGCCTGATTTATAGAAATTTGAAGCTCTTAACTAACGTCATGTTTAAGATGATTGCAGATGGCAGTTTAAAAATGTGTTTCAGTAAAAAAAAAATCCTGTTAAAAAATTCCGAATTTCACAGAACACAGCTAAGAACTGACGCTCAGAAAGGTCAGACGCTGTGCTGCAGTCTGGAGTACTCAAATTATACAACTGCTTTAAGCTGTTGTTTCAATTCTGTTTTCTTCGTCGGCCGTCATTTATACCTGTATAAATCTCTTATTTTCCGACGTGCAACAACTTTATTGGACATAGATATATCCTTGAGCCACTTTCCGCCGTTTCTAATCCCTACATTAATAGAACTTCGGGTTCCACAGAGGTCAGGCATTTCTTTACCAACGAAATGACCACTGTGCGTGCATTCGCAAAAGAAAATCTGCTCCCAGAAGTTTGTTCGCCAATCCAGCTTACAGTATTCTTACAGTAGACATTTCAAAACCAGTCTTTGTGATGGCCGAAAGTAACGAAATATGTAAGAAGAATTCCGTGTGTAATATTTTGAACTATTCCACAAAACTACGCCAGATATCTCTACACAAAATTGAAACAATGTCATAAAACAGCAAAATGTGATCCGCTCTATCTCAGTCGGTACCTTTACTGGTCACCAGATGATAGACAGTAGTATGATTCTGTCAAAGGCACTGGCCAACGGCTGCAATGTAGTCTGATCAGTCCCATTCATCGATCGAACACAAATGATCTTTAAGCTAATCACTAAAAAAAACAGTCTGTTACTAATTCATGACTATAAAAAAAGTAGTTTTCTACTAGTTCTGGTTAGAAGCTGGGATAGTAGGTAATATAACTGAACTACGGACTGACGACTGAAGAATAATTTTTTAATTCCCGGTAGTGGCACTGAAATTTTGTCTACTCCAAAGCGTCCATGCTGGCCCTGGCCTCACCAAACATCCACCAGCTCAGTGGGTACATAGGGATCTTTCCTCTGACGCTGGTGCCGACAGCTATAACTGATCTCCCTCATATGCCTTCATTGTGTGCACAGCGCAATCTGACATATTGCCTTCACTAAGTTTAGATAGTTTCGCAGTTCCTTTAAACGTTTTTTTTTCAGTTACGAAGGCTCCAATAATATAGACTCAAAAAAGGACAGCGAAAGTTGAATTGAGAAGGCACGTTAACCTTTTGGCGCCGCAATTATTTTTTTAATTTTAGCACACCTGTATATAAAATGTGAATAATACAGGAACCAAATACGTTAAAATTATGAGACAAACTGCATTTTGAAGAGAAAAAAACGGAGAATATACACCATGTTTAAAATATTCAGTACCTATATTTGTTGAATAAATATATAGAATGCAACTTTAGAGGTTAGCGGTGCGGTACGACCACTATAGTTGACAATAGGCGTCAAAAGGTTAAATGCAATGGCCTCTGTAATTTCTAATGAACTGCGAGGTTTCGGTGTTTACCTTCAACCAATATAGACAATCACTGGAATGAGTATCGAAACCGGAGCGTGACGACTACACATTGCTAACCACTATACCTCGACGAATGGTAAAACAGCTTAAACTGGTCTGAAAGCTAGGCCTATCGACAGTGTTGTTTACGTTGGTTAGGGAGCCACTACATCTGAAGCAGAAAGTAAACATATCTGAGGCTGTGGACTAGTCTGCCATCAGAATATTTAGTGTTGCGACTTCTCAACTTCTGTCTGTATGAGTAACCGTAACTTGGGCGCTAGCTGCATAGTGTTTATACGAGTCCGACAGTGTTTCCAAATATAACGGAAAAACAGGTCACAGATAATCATACAACGGAGAGCTTCGTAATTTATATCACCAAACAGTATGCGCATTTGTTTAACCAGAACACGAAGAATAAAAGAGCATAAGGGGTATTTGAAAAACATTTCTTTCAGAAAACGTGAATGGAACAGACCATTTGGGAGAGCTAGGTGAAAAGGGGAAAAAAATCACTAAAGAAAATGGGCGAGAATGGACATCGGCATCACCGGATTCAGCATACGGTTCCACGACAGGCTCCAGTGAATGGGGAAATGGGCCCTTAGGTTTTAGAAAAGGCTGAACGATCTTCACCTGTACAAAATAATCTCTGCTCCATGAAGTTACCCAGTCACGCAAACAGCGGGCTACTTACTAGTCTCACATACCACACAAACACGTTAAAGTCCTTAGTTCTTTTCATACATATTTGTTACAGTTGCTCAATCACCTCTCTTATCACACACACAAAAGAAAACCAAAGGAACTGCACAATGTAATATTTATTGTGATTAATGTTGATGGACAGTCTTACAGTTACGTCAATTTCATAACTTCATTTCAGTAAACTCGTTTTAAATTTTATGCGCTGAATATTCTTAGACATATTTTCCGCTAGTCTCCTTGAACTTCAAGAGAGGTAACTTGAACAGAAATCAATCTGTACATTTCGAAATAAAGGATAGCTTCTCGTAGATTGCATAAGTTCTGCGGGCACATATCAGATCTCAGCAAACTGACTTTAACGTATCTGCATCAAACTGAATTACAAACCATTGATAGAAGGTCTACATGTCACAAATAAACCCGACATTTTTCCTTTTTTCAACTCGGTATCGAATTCGAAAGTGCAGGCCCTGTAAGATTCAAGAACTGAGGTAAAACAAAAACATACCAATGATGGATAAAGACTGCCATTATTTCATTTGCAAGAAAAGACAACACCAACAACAACAACAACAAGAAAACAGCAATTGATTGTGCCCATGTAAGGATATATGAGGTGGAAGCAAAGGATTATGAACCATCGAAGGCAACAAACAGATATGCAAAAGGAACAAGTGACTGCGGCCAGAACATCTCGCATAAATATACACGTCAATTAGGGATTCAGTCTCTGAAGTAGCACATACTGGCGTTCCGTCTGCTGGCTGCCTCTTTCGTTCAGACCAGTCTGTTTTGCAAATATTGAAAGATTTCGTTGAAAAGAAATAAACAACAAAAATATTCGTAAATAGAATAAAAATACAAAAATTACTGAAACACGAAAAATGAGCTTTGTGATATATACTGTACATTGTTCAGTACGTCTATTAACCTTCCTTTCGGAGTTAAAGCCATTTTTACATAAAGTTTGTTTCGACGAGAAAATATGCACGGTGAGTCTTGTCAAGTGGTGGCTTGTCACAGGAAAAGTAGGACCCAAAGCAAAACAACAGAGGGCAAAATAATGGGTCCATTACGAACTGATTTATCGTGTACTGCAGCTGCTGCTGCTGGCAGTCCAGCGTTTCGGATATGCATTCTGAATGTGTACGTGAAAATCCAGTTTATTTTATTATTCGTTCACTTTCGGAATGAATGTCTAATAACAAATGATAGAACGGATGGTACATCGTGTGGGTTAAGCACAAGCATTGCTGCCGCTAGGAAGGATAACCCCGCAGACATGGAGGATAGTTGCAAATCTGAAAATGAAAGTGTTACATGGAAAGTGGACTGTCACGAGTCTGTTTGGATTAGGTTAACTGTCTAGAAACATTCTGAGGCAGACAGAGATAATATTGATACGGATATCAAAGAAAAGGCTGTGAGGTTGTAGACTGGATTAATCTGGCTCAGGATGGGACGTAGTCATCGATTCTTGTGAACACGGTAACGAGCTTTCTTATTTTCTACACAGCGGAGAATTTCTTGACCAGCTAATAGACTAAAGTTTTTTTGTTAAATTACTGTGGCATACTGAGTTACTTTAAAGTAATATGTAGTTAAATTATTCGTTGTAATTTTACTTAAGCTTAGAAAGATAAGTGCCATCTAAACACACAGAACCAATCAACAGCTACTTTACGTAAAGAATTTTAAAAACGCTACGCGCAACTTTTATTCCGAAAAAAAATGTATTGCATCACAGAACTTACTGACAGTACTGGAAATGTGCTGACGTCATTGTCAGCTGTGACGGCCTGCTAATGTGAACTGCGATCAAATGTCTTGGAGACTAAGCTTTTGCAACAAAGGCTACTTTATTGACATGCACACAGTGCTGCAGTAGCAAAGGACAGAGGGCTAAAAATACTGCAATAAACAGCGGCTAATATCGATATAGCTGATCGTTATACAAGATGTAACTTATGTTTATTGGACCGCGCATCATCTTGATAGTTGAATAAAGAGAGACCAACTAGATGTCACTTGCTTTATTATTTCATTATTTACTGTTCAACATGTTTCGGATGTTAATACATCCATCCTCAGGAGCTTGAGACTTATTTGTTGAGTTATTTCATGGGTTGTATTGCTCTGGTTCGAGCAATACAACCCATGAAATAACTCAACAAATAAGTCTCAAGCTCCTGAGGATGGATGTATTAACATCCGAAACACGTTGAGCATTAAATAATGAAATAATAAAGCAAGTGACATCAAGTTGGTCTCTCTTTATTCAACTATCAAGATGTAACTGCTCTGAAGTAATGTTCCTTTGCACATATCCTTGAGGTGCTACTAAGCGCTCCACGTTCGCAAATAAGCAAGTTCACTTCCCTTCAGCTGTTACCTGCTCTGAGCCATTCTGTAAAAAGTTTAATGCTAATCAGAGTAGGAAATGCTTATTTAAATACTTAACGACTCCCAGTGGTGTTACAATAAACAGGCCAATAAAAGCCAGAAATGAAATAACAGCCGGTGAGATAAGATCTCAGAAACTTTAGGAAGGGCGTTATTCTTCTACTCTGGGTCGTCTCCAGTTTCTTCCAACGGACCCCGCATAGCCTGCAGCTACAGGGGACCCCGCGGAGAGGACATTTAGGCCTAGATCACTCAAAGCTATGCTGTTAGAATTTTGCCCGCTTAGCGCGGGACACCTGCCGCCATTTCCTTTGATTCGAACATTAAATGAGCGCAGTATGTTTGAAGATTACACTACAGCATAGAATTCTTCTACTCTAAAGATAAAGGTAAAGCAATTCCATTTCAGGCCTGGACAGGCCCTGAGGGTTCCAGGGGGTCGAGGCTCCCAGGTTTCAAGACAATCGGCACGTGGAGGTGGTAAGGTTGTCAGCCCTATCCCACGGGAAATATTCCTGGTACTCACTTCTGTTAACCCCAGGGCCATAGTGCGGCCGGCAGGATATTCCAATGACACAATCGGGGATCGAAACAGCGGCCTTTCGACTTGTAGCGCAGTGCCTCAACGAACTGCATCACCGCGTGCCCCCTTCTACCCTGAAGATGGAGTCTTGAATTTCCCCCAAAAAAGTTGTTACCTATCTACCGAACTACACGGTGTTACATCCCGGATCATAATCTTGCACTGTAAATGATAGCGTACAGGGCCCATAAATCGATTACTGAAGGGGACACCAAAATATGCCCAAACGGCCCAGGTTACTGCATAGTCTGTGTGTAAATCTGTAACGACCTGCACTGTGCTGTACTGCCCTGCCCCACAGCTTGCGCCCATCCCATACGCCTGGGCAGGAGACATACCGGCAGATACCCAACATATTAGTTTATGGCCACCGCAGGCAGTTCTTGGATAGAGCTATAAACACATAATAACACCACAGGATGCAGAATATGATGCCTGGCTGCATGGAATTAATAAACGTGGGCCATAAAGAGGAGGTAAAAAACTTCAGCAAGAGTTCTCCATACGTCGCGTAGATCTCAAATGTACCGACCGCTCCCTCAAGGCCTTCAGAAATTAATACTTTATTCCTCTGAAATATTTCAAAACCTGTATAAAGGCGTACGTTCATTGCTGTAGCTTTTACAACGAGTTATTAAAAGCATATTGCAGGTACTATAGGCAGAGGATACAGTTTATATATGGCTGCAGTAAGGGTATAGGGCAAAGTAAACCGTTTTATGAGGGTCTTAGTAATCTATTAGGATATACATAGTGTTTCAGGAGGGTGAGGAAGACATGCCTTTTGTGAAACGGATTTTTTAGTGGACTCTTCTCTGGAGATGGTTGTCTTTCTGACTGAAATAGCCCTATGCAAGGGCGCATGAGTGTCAGTTAAGCAGGAATAACGAGTCCCTGAAGATCTGTGACAGTGGTTGATTCATGATATCAGTATTATGTTAGACAGATTCCACTGTATGCGATATACGAGACACGATATTTCGAATGTTCGCTCTAATTACATTTAAGGTGAATGAATTACACTAACAATTTTTTAAGCACAATACAAATCTTCCAGTGCAGAATGTCAATAAAACAGCTGAGTACGACAATTAGTCAATCCAGCAAACGTCGTACATATTTCAAAATATAGGCTTACCTCAGATAACGAAAAGTACAACACAATACTGACATGAAATAAAGTGAAATGCCAACTTGATGCAACTAGATAATTTTATTGATGTATTCTTAGCTCAACATGTTTCGGTTGCATACGCCCATCATCAGGAGCATGAGATGTTGATTTACATCGTATGGTTTTCTGCACCGAGTTTTTGGATGGGTGGTGGTCTCGAGAGCCGCTGCGCAGAAAACCGTATGCTGCAACTCAACATATAATGTACCTGATGATGGGCGTATGTACCTGAAACATGTTGAGCTAAGAATACATAAATTAAATTACCTAGTTGCATCAAGTTGGCATTTCACTTTATTTCATGAGGACGATGCACGGTCAATCAACCCACAGTACTGACAGTCTTCAAGCCAGTGTTTATATGGATAATACCTTTCGTACCTGCACATAATACGGATAACTTCCTCAAGGACACAAAAGGGACGCATGAAATACGTTAAAAACTGCATTAAAGTAGGTATGGTGAGAAGTGAATTACCACAAGGCACATACAGTGTACATTCCACCTTCTACAAGATTTTTAACAAGAACAGTAAGAAATTTTAAAAAATGTACTCTGAAAATGTAGTAAAACAAAAGAATATAGTAAAACAAAAGAAAATAGCAAAACAAAAGAATATAGTAAAACAAAAGAAAATAGTAAAACAAAAGAAAATATTAAAACAAAAGAATGTAGTAAAAAAAGAATATAGTAAAACAAAGGAATATAATAAAACAAAAGAATATAGTAAAACAAAAGAATATAATAAAACAAAAGAAAATAGCGAAACAAAAAATATATAAAACAAAAGAAAATACTAAAACAAAAAATATTCTAAAACGAAAGAAAACAAATAACACAGAAAACAAAAGAAAATATTAAAACAAAAGAATATAGTAAAACAAAAGAAAAAATAAAACAAAAAATATAGTAAAACAAAAGAAAATAGTAAAACAAAAGAATATAGTAAAACAAAAGAATATAGTAAAACAAAGTAATAAAGTAAAACAAAAGAAAATAGTAAAACAAATAATATAGGAAAACAAAAGAAAATATTAAAACAAAATAATATAGTAAAACAAAGGAATATAGTAAAACAAAAGAAAATAGTAAAACAAACGAATATAGTAAAAAAGAATATAGTAAAAAGTAAAACAAAGGAATATAGTAAAACAGAAGAAAATAGTGAAACAAAAAATACAGTAAAACAAAAGAAAATAATAAAACAAAAGAATATAGTAAAAAAAGAATATAGTAAAACAAAGGAATATAGTAAAACAAAAGAAAATAGTAAAACAAAATATAGTAAAAAAGAATATATAAACAAAGGAATATAGTAAAACAAAAGAAAATAGTAAAACAAATAATATAGGAAAACAGAAGAAAATATTAAAACAAAAGAATATGATAAAACAAAAGAATATATTTAAAAAGAATATAGTAAAACAAAGGAATATAATAAAACAAAAAATCCACTTTTTAACGGTAACATTTGCGCATATCAAGCCTGCGAACTTGCAAGTGGATTCTCACTACAGTCATATAATTTCACTTCTTCCATATATAACGTTTTAAATTTTCTTGTGTCAGGTCCAAATGTTCATTGTTATGGTAATCTGAAGTACTGATTTGTGTAACCAAGGCACTGTAAATCGACGTTCCTCTGATATGTTTTGAATATTCCAAAACTCCAAACAAAGATGAAGTATCGAAAGAGAATTACGAAAAATTTTATAGATAAAGAAAGGAAGGAAGGAATGTAGAAAGAAATCAAGAAAGAGAGGAAGTAAAGAAGGAAGGAAGGGAGAAAGGAAGGAAGAAGGATGGCTAAGGCATAGGTCACAGGAACGACAACACGTGAACGTTTAATGAAGCCTATCTTGTGCAATATTACAGACGGTAAATTAGGTTCCCTTCAACCAATTAACGAATTATGCCTGCCAGTTAGCCCCTTGATTCATTTACCACCTAGAATAGGAATACCAGCTTAACCACATTTCGGAAACTCGATATGAAAACCACACTTTTGTAGACCATCGCATCTTGGTGACATTCAAGTTGTCTTCAGTCTACCGGTGGTACAAACTAGTGTGCTGGAGGTAACGTTTGTATATTCAAGGCAGGACAGTCGACCTTCGACACATGACATGTTGTGACAGTTCTTTGAATGATTAAGGTTATGACTAATCTATTCCAACCGGTCAGGTTTGTATCGTCAGTCCGTCCAATAGACGTGGAAAAAGCCGTCGTTACCGATCTGCAGGTAATATCGAGTATTTGCCTGAAGAGACTGACATGTAATTAAAAATCTTCACTAAAAATCCCATTCGAGACATTTCGAACACAGTCAACACTACTCGACGGCGATGTTGGATTGATAGCTGTTTATCTGATTCATAGAGCAACTCTGAACACTTTGTAAATTACTTAATAACACTTTCTACTGCACAAGTAACATGGCGACGGGCCGGATGACAATCTGATTAAAAAAGTGACTAGAAAGAAAAAGAAGGACGCTTGGCTTATTCTGTTCAGAAATTTTTTTGGAGGGGCTGAAGAAAAACATAGACAACCAAAGTCGTTATTGTTGGTTGCAGACTGAGGTTCGAAAGCGGGCACGTCAGTACCGCAAAACAAACTCTTACAACTTGGACAAGATCGCTCCTCGACAAAACGGTTTCAGAAAGGCTTGTTATTCGGGCTGTTGATGTGCATTGCCCAGCGACTGGCGTCGAGCCTGCTGCACCTCTGGGCACTGCTCTTCCGTGCCGTAAACACTCATGTAATGTGATTATACCGTTATTCACTTTACGACTTTCGAGAGTAAGAGATTAAAAAATGATATGATAAATTAATAAAGGTTTTAAATAACTGTGTTTCGTTTAACAGTTGCTGTTAACGCACAGAGCAGCCACATGCACATTCAAGTCTCATACATAATAGGCTACGTTTTTGTTGAAGTCAGAGCGCAGTGCAGTCCTGGTAAAATTCTGCCCGTTGTTAAGCACACGTCTTGCAGGCATGTACATATGTAATGGGACGTGAAAGAAAAATCTGCACGCAGGTTTAACTTCGGAATACCTTCACATTCCGGCCCCCTGTACCGCGGGCATGTAGTGTAGGGTACCGCTGGTTTAAAACTCTTTCTTCCTTCCAAACTTCCTTTCGTTCCCCGTCTTAAATTCTTTACTTATGCTTTCTTCTTTCCTGGCTCTATTATTTTGCTTTATTTAAAAAAAAAACTTCAAAATTTAATATTGAAGCTTCCTAAGGTAAGTCTGCCGCCGCTCGATAGCTGAGATCGCGGGTTCGAATCCCTCTGAGGGCATGAATGTTCGTCCTTTGTGTTTGCTTTGTGTTGTGTAAGTAGCGGCCTCTGCGATGGGCTGATCACTCGTTTAGAGGAGTCCTACCGGGTGTGTCTTAATTATGTGTGATCTAGAAACCTCTATGATGAGGCGGCTTGGGGTCAGCTAGGCAGTTGCGCCCCACACACACACACACACACACACACACACAGAGCAGATCAGTTGATGCGGAAGTTATCCATAGTCAACGAAAATATCACCTCGCCACAATTGTGCCAGTGATCATAACAGCGGATAAATTCGTCCAGCACATTCGTCCTAACAGTTACTAAGCTACGATCCGATCGTCGGAGGCTCTTGCCTGAAAACTGACGACGCTACAATGGCGCGCCTATGGGATGTGGAATGACCCTATTTGATTGGACATTCTGACAGAACAGTGAGAGCGCAGCAAGTGAAATAAACATACCACGACAGTGAGCAGTCGTTTCACTCATTAGGTCTGCTTTTAGACTAGGATGCACATGAAAAGTGCATGTATTCAAATGGGGAGTGTTTCAGATTGCTTCAGTCTGTTATGATGCCCCGCCACACAGCTCACCTGCAACTATTTTCCCCTCTTCTAATTGCGGCCACGCATGTCAGTAATGTTGCAACTATAGCGTGCAAAACAGGGATGTCCAGACGGTTTTGAGCACAGCGGACTTTAACTGAGCAAGGATTTTCCTGCACTTTCGAAACCAAAATAAAAGCACAACACAAAATGTCGATATAACAGCCCACGCTGAGACAATTACCGACAAATATTTTATGAATATTTTGTATCTTTAATTCCAATTAAATGTATGATGCAGATGGTTTCTGGACAAACTGATAGACACTCACTTAGATCCTTCCAAAACGGAATAAATAGTAGAGGATAAACATTAGTAATCAGTAATAAATAAATAAATAAATGTTTACCTGGAAAGTTTTGAAATGTGGTGCTGGAGAAGGATGGAGAAGATCAGTTGGACCGATAATGTGAGAAATGAAGAAGTATTATCTCGTACTTAGAGTCAAAGAGCAGAGGAATATCCTACATGAAATAAGTAAACGGAAGGCTAACTGGATTGGTCACGTTTTGCGTAGAAACTGCCTTCTACAACGGTTTATTGAAGGAAAGATAAAAGGGGGATAGAAGTGACAGAAAACGAGGAAGAAGACGTAGGAAACTACTGGATGACCTTATTGAAAGGAGAGGATACTCTCATTTGAAGGAGGAAGCTCTAGATCGCACTATGTGGAAAGCTCGCTTTGGAAGAGGCCTTGGACCTGTTGTAAGACAGACTACTAACTGAATGAAATGTATACTGGCAACAACCTGGTATTACGAGGCACATCCAACAAGTGTATTTGAAAATCAAGTAATAAATTTAATTTCATAGTGGCTCAGCCGATGCAGAGATTTCAGAACTTACACAGAACATGAAGTTTTATAACAGCCCACTAACAGACATTATTCTGACTCTGCTGGATTAAGTCCACATTCTGACCATCTATGTCTAGATCACACACGTGTTTTTCTGATTAAAATATTGATTGTATTTCTGTCTACCTCCCATGCATGTTGTATGATTAGCCCTCCTCATTGTCCATAATTTTATAAGCTTAATATTTGGCGTAAGTACAAATTATGCAACTCCTTATTATGAAAAATTTGAAGTGCCTGTTAATTTATTATTTGTAACACCTGAAGAAAATTAAGAATTTTCGGCTCCTGTTTTTTGCGAAGAAATGAAAAATAAATTTAAAGTTAAGCTTGTACATTCACTGGTTACTTCAATACCTAAATTATTTTCCACGGTTCCTTTAATTCCTGCAACTTTTCGAGTACAGTAGCAAAAATCTGTGTAGAGTTTCATTCCGTTATGCACGGAGCGTTTTCCTGAATTCTGACATCTGTCAGGTCTCACTTTCAGGTCAGTCGAGGTAACAGGACACTCGTGCGTGGGAGGATGGGGAGGATGGGGGTGTTACAACAATTTAACGGAAACAATTGCCACCCGACCAAATGGACAGGGGTTGACTGTGAATAGAAGAACGTAACAGCAGCATTGAAATTTTGGGGTACACACCATCGTTAAGAGAAATGTCACTAGATCTGTATTGTTGGGTTAACTAAAGGTGACTGTGGGCGTTCTGGGGTCAGATGTCCTCCGGTCACGCGCGTGTTGGAGGACGCAAGAGCAGGGATTTCAGTGCGTCACAATAGAAGGGGAAGAACAACATCTATCTTTCTTTTCTATTCTTAGTGTCCAGTACTTTAATTGTCGACAACGCCGCTTGCAAGACAGACACATCGTCCTGTGGGAACCAGAATACTGTCTTTCCAACGATATTACTCCATTACTCACGGAAAATGAATATGTAAAACAGTCTCAATGAATTTCAAATGTTTTGTCGAACGTGCATCGTGATATATCCGTATAATATGAACCAACAAGATGCACTATTTACTTACTACTGAAATAAGTTAATAGAAAATAGTGCGTTTTGTTGATTCATGTTATGCGGATAGTCCCAATGAAGTCCCGTTACAGGCCTGAAGTGGCCCAGAGGGTTCCAGGAAGTTAATGTTACCAGATTTCATGACAACGGCACAGGGTGGTGGTAGGTTGTCAGCCTTACGTACCGGCCGCCTTTACCCCTAGGAAATGCTCCTGGTACCCATTTCTGTTAGAGGCTGAGCCGATCCCAGAGCCATAGTGCGATCGGAAGGATGTTATGTCAATGAAAAATTCCGATGACACCAGCTGGGATCGAACCAGCGACCTTCCGATTTGTGGCGCAGCACCGTAACCACTGTGCTACCGCGGTCCCCGAAGTCTAGGTTACACATCAGCCATTCCAAGTAGCTCCATAGTTATTTTACGTTCCCAGAATCCTACATGAATATTTATTGCGCACATCTCGACTGACTACCTAGACAGCCAACTAAGTAACAAATGAAACACAGCTAAACAATTTGTGATTAAACATGACGAATATAGCTTAACTTTTTATACCGTAATGAATCAATTAAGTTTTCAAATAAATTCTCCTATTTGCATTTACACGTTTTCATTACGACACAAGGTGGCAGATAGGCCAATGTCGAAATATGTCAGGTTAACAAATTAAGGTAATTATAATGGCGCGATATTCGAGGTTATCACAGCGGTGCTGTTGACGATTCAACTATTGCGGGTTGTTAGGTCATATCGGTTTGTATATAGGTACCGACGTTTCGAAAGATCTTGGAGGTTTCATCGTCAAGGCCAAGCGGTCCAAAAGTGCTTAACTACTGGACCGCGAAGTGCAAAATCTCGCTCGAGGTACAACATGCGAAGTGACACGTCTCAAACCCGGTAGCATTCCTCAAGTTTCTCCACTCTACCAATAACATAGCTAACCCGACAATAGAAAGTGCAGCAGACTTTTTCCGCTCGCTATTGCTGCTTAAGCTCAGCATATTTTGCAGCGACCTTAAAGTATCTGACTTACCAGAACAGACTATCAGTACCCTTCACAGATGTCTTATGAATAGAAGTCATTGGAAAATGTACAGCCAGTTGCGAAATTCAAAATGAAACCGGTATTGCCGTACAGCCTACTCACACGTTTTTCATAACTCCTCCCAAGAGGGCAATACACGCTTATTAACACTGAGGCTGCTGTAAGCAACGTACGTTTTTGTAATTTTACTGCTTTCTTTGTAGTCAATTACGATTTCAGTTTGCCCACTTCCGTGTTCCTTAATTTTGTGGACAGTTTTGTACTTAGTTCTGCTGCGACTGAAGTCACATACTTTTTTTGCCTGGAGGCTGGGGTTGATCACACAGCGCCACCTAGCGCTCATTTACTTTTGGTGCCTGTTATTCTATCATTGTTTCTCACAATCTGTGTTTCACTTCATAAGCATAAAATAGGCTCCGATAAATTATCAATTTGGTTTTTAAATAAATATATATATATAGGCCCATTTTAATGTAAATACTTTTATAAAAATGTAATCTAACAATCCAGCTTTAAGAAGGCACCTACAACTGTTCACGTCATTCATAATATAACGAGGTTTTAACTAATACGTTTATCATCAATATTTAACTCGTATTCAAACTTTATATTTCCGTTTTTTAAACTTACTACGCACTGCAATATAAGATCCGGCAAACAGGACAGGACACGTCACAGAAATATACAAATATTGTGCTATGGATCTGACTGCTCTCTCCCTCGCACCAGACGTAACTAGTATCAGCAGCATTCAGTTCCTAATGAGAGACGCACAATATTCGGTATAATTACACCACAAGATTCTCCAAATTCAGGCGATTCGCAAACACGTTTCCAGAGTTCAGTAAGCCCACTATGTTACTGATGTCAAAACGAGAAAATTTATTTCTCCGTGCCGTCAGTTATATTAAATCACGTTACCAAATCAAGTTAATTTATATCCTTCATTCTTTCTTCTACAGCCTTTACAAATCAGACCCTGTCATATACGGAGATTCACAAATGTTTAGACATTTGACAAGACTCCACAAAAAGCAGGGCGTCCCATCACAATGCCTCTACCTGCTCAAGAAGAGCAACACCACTCTTAGAGCCGAATCATTACCTTTGTTGCAAGATTTTTGTTGTCCAAGGTCATACGTGCACTGTCATTTCCTATGCCACAAATTTGTGTGGGACGTTTCTTTCCAGGATCATGTAAGTTTCCTCAGAAATCTGGAGTTCCACTTGTTCCATTGTCGCATAAAATTGAGAGGAGAAGGGAATACCACTCAGCTGGACAGCGATCTGCCATTATAGTGTTCCTCTCTTTACAGTAGCCGAAGATTAAAAGAAGTGGCCAGATTTCCGTTCTGTTAGCAATACGCCACACTTAATAGCAGGCAGCATTATCTTCCTCCTGTTACTGTGTTTAGGTGTCACGGGGTGGGTTTATTGCAGGCTTATCCCACAGTTCTAGTTGCAGGGATACTGCACACTCAGTGTACAGGAATGGACTGAAATGGTAGGTTATTTGGTTTATTTTACGATGCCGTATCACTTGCTCTGATAACATATGGTAAAATACATGACTATATACTGGCGGAATGGATTTAACCATTCTTCGCCCATTTTAATTTACATCAGGCCGCAGGGGTAAGGGAACAATTGTTCGCGATTCAAGGTACATTCGACTGAAGAGATTTGGGGAAAACAGTCAGTGTCTATTATGCAGTTATATTAGGCGCCAAGACATGTAAGGACCTGCCAGTGGTGTAAATTACATCATAAAGAATGGATAGGGAGACCTATACCGCTGTTTGAAATGTGTAGCATCGAGGAGTGACCCAATCTGTGAATTACGAGTGTTAAAGACCGGTGAAGTAATCATAGGGGCTGAGGAATATCACAGAAACTGCAGGCAGTTCAGCCGGCCTCCAAGTCTGGGGTTAGAAAAAGGACTTTCCAAAATGCGAAGCTGAAATGCTGCCCACGCTACCACAAGTGATAATATAGGGATGTACTAATTTTATAAAAATCTAGTAGACACTTCGAAATGCTAGGCGCTAGAAGGGTGACAATACCCATGTTTCATACTGAGGACCAACAACCATTAGGCGCCAGCGTATTAAATTTAGTCGCCACGGCGAACTGTCAACAGCGTTTTGTGCACCCATGGAATAATACGCCCTTTGCAAAACCTGGAAGACAAGTTGGTTGAATTGCACCAGTAAACAGCTTCGTTAAAAGAGACAGAGAAAAATATTTTGGCGTTTTCAAGATCAAATGCTTCAAAATATCACGTTGTATTGTTTAATGTCAATACAATGACAAGAATTTAACATTCTGAGGACCGTGCATTGTGATATATTGGTATGACAGAAGCCAACAAGGTGCACTATTTCCCGACTTCATTTTGATATACAACTCTACATGTTTCGGACAGACTTACTGTCCATCATCAGGAGTTTTGACACTGTATTCACAGCAATTGGTATATGTCATACTATTTGTGTTGACTGTCTGCTAGCAGACAGTCAACACAAATGCCAGTTGCTGTGAATACAGTGTCAAGACTCCTGATGATGGACAGTAAGTCTGTCCGAAACATGTAGAGTAGTATATCAAAATGAAGTTGCGAAATAGTGCACCTCGTTGGCTTCTAGCATACGCTTAATGATAAGAGTTAAAGAAATAATTTTTTACACTGCTCTAGTCAAGCAAATTCCACTCACCCTGTATGTCTTCAGTTCGCCAATAAATCCAGCCAATCCAGTAGGCTACTAACCGAAAAGTGAAAACAGGTTATTTGGCCACAGACCAAAAGTCGTTGGATGCGTCACTAGTGCATCTCTTTTTTATAAGAATCGTGACTTCCAAGTAAATTAATTGCATGTGACTGTGGAGCCAGAGCACTGTCGTGTTTTGTACAAGTCTTACGTCGAATTTAAGCTGTTCGAAATTATTCTTCTTAAGGTACGGTGGATTGCGGTATGGAAGACGTTAAAGCCTTACGCTCATTCATAGGTAGTGTCCATATCTGGGATTCCTTACGCATCATATCCATAGAATCCCCCGTCAAAAATATCTAACAAAGCAGCTGTCAGCTATGTTAGTAGGCCAAACGATGTTTTGAGAAGAAATGTGCAAAACCTCATTGCTGTGTACACGCACATTTGCCTGGGGGGGGGGGGGGGGGGGGACAGGAAAAGCCCTTTTAAAAACGGGGGTTGGGGGGGGGGAGGGGAAGGAAACGCGTCACAAAAACTG
>Ga0123354_10002553_pt1 | contig 24216 bp, 14 predicted proteins | sample TergutLab28metaG_2_FD_97872 | JGI IMG/M metagenome (GOLD analysis project Ga0123354, IMG submission 97872) | Labiotermes labralis P4 segment gut microbial communities from Petit-Saut dam, French Guiana - Lab288 P4 | ecosystem: Host-associated > Arthropoda: Insects > Digestive system > Gut ... | reverse complement strand
TGTGTGTGTGTGTGTGTGTGTGTGTGTGTGTGTGTGAGTGTGTGTGAGTGTGTGTGTGTGTGTGAATGTGTGTGTGTGTGTGTGAGAGAGAGATATATGTGTGTGTGCGTGTGAGTGTGTGTGTGTGAATGTGTGTGTGTGTGTGTGTGAGAGAGAGAGAGATATATGTGTGTGCGTGTGAGTGTGTGTGTGTGTGTGTGAATGTGTGTGTGTGTGAGTGTGTGCTGCAGCAAATATTGATTTGTCACTTGTTCACGGTATCCAACGTAGGCCTGTAGCAGTAAGATCGGGTCGGCCGGCAGCGCTTCTTGTACCTGGTGTCAATAATTCTTCGTGATGTTTTGTTTGCAAACGTTATATGTTTTGGAACTAAAATCGCTGTCCTTAAGTAGCCTGAAGTGAGGTGACATTATTCTTGTTATCGAGATGCTGTCTTTGAGAGATCCTGCACATACGCTTTCGAACTGTCGTGATATTGCTGCTGTGGGAGTTATTACATTGTTTGTGACTAGTGTCTGGAATGTTCAGATAGAGTGACCGTACAGTCTCTCAGCACAGCTCAGCTTATGTTTCAACACAACATAATACCGGTATATTATCACTTACTTACTTATTTACTCCATAGAACAGAGTCCTTCTTGAGAAGCTAACTAGTTCTCAGCTAGTCAAGAAATTCCCTGCGTTTTATGGAACCCGAAGGTTCATTACCGCGTTCACAAGACCCTGCCGCCTGTACGTGTCCTCAGCGGTATATACATTATCACCAGCCACAATACGGTGAACAAAAGGAGCAACTGGAGGGAATATATGAAAGTAATTTAGTGACTTATTATTAGGAAACCGTATAGCAGGTGGTAATGCTACTTATGCATAAAATCTGGGTGTCTTAATCTATTTACTGTATTCATTTTCAAATAATGAATTATTGCATAAAGTATGGCTGTAGTAATGTAAATAAAAGTTTTGTTGCATGTCAGTCTAATAGTCGGTGTGGGTAAAGTGAAAAGTATTTGTTTGTTTGTTTTAATGGGGTTGCTGTTCACTTCGTATACTTCGATGGTTGGCTAGATAGGTAATTGTTTTTTGGGGATGCTTAGTTCCGTATTAAAATGAGCCTTTAAAGATTATGGGTTTTAGCAAATTGTAACATTTGATTTGCCTGCAGACAGCAATGAAAATTAAGTTTACGTCACAAATAGGACGCATTCCACGAATATTAGTATCTCTCATCGTTATTATTATTAACATTTGCGCGTTTTATACGTACCAGTTGATTGAACTTCATTCAACTATCTCAGAATTTTGCGTGAAAATGTTACTGAAAGTTTCTTCTCCATCACGGGCGGGGAATTCCTTGACCTCTTGATTAATGATAACTTTTCATGGACAGACTTGGATTCATGGAGTTAGTAGCCTATGCTGTTCTGTTTCCTGGTATGATAACCGTGTAAGGCGCCTCCTGTTTTCCAGTATGCTTCGTTTCATGTGCCTTTGTCTTTTCAGGGGTAACAGTCTTTTCGTCTTAGTGTGTTCACAACAAAGTCAAAACCTTTGGATGTACGAGTTTACTGCAGTGCCTCCTCATAGGCGGAATTTTTTCAAACCTGGGTACAAAAAATGGACACGTGACGTTAAAACCTACGCGGGTTTCTGGAGTATCAGTCGCTAAATATTTATCTCGGCAAAAAAAAAAGTTTCAGCCATAGTCATAGAGGAAAATAAAGAGCACGTTTTCCCTCCCGTAAATTTTTCCCTGACTAATACGATTTTCGAGATTATGAAAGAAAAGCGCCGATTATTTGTTATCACATACTTTAAGAACTGATGGAGGACTGATATTATCAAATCTAGAGGCAGTAACAAGCCATAATGTTTAAGCTGTGATTTCATTTCCAGAAATATTAAATACAAACTGTTAGGAGTTACTAGCAGTACTGATGTGGAATATGCTACCCAGTTACTTACCGCATGTATATGTGCAGGATATCGGCATTACGATTTCACTCACGTCATACCAAGTAATTACTGATTTGTGGGCTATTAGTTGGAAGAACGGGCGTCGAGGGGCGTAAATATCATAAAAAATGAAAAGTCGTCACAACATGTCCACAGAACGACGGCCACGTAATGTCAAATCGATTTGTGTAATTATCTTATTCCAGCAGATGTGACGTGAGCCGTTGTTTCTTCCTTGTGATGTTAAACCCAACCAATATTCCTCTCCTTCATTTGCGACCCATTCCCACATCCATATTTCTGTGCATTGAAGGCGATGTAGTATGTCTATACATCTACACAGATGTAAAGCTTATTTCTGTCCAAACAGAGGACTACGTTGTGTAACGAGGGAGAAACCTAATGAAATGCATCCTTTAAAATCAATGTTGATTTCCCGCAATCCTATTTGTCACTGGCACAAATTTTCGTTGACTTTTGTGTTGGTTGCATAGAGGTGAATTTATGCTGTAACTTGCTGACCATACTAAATTACGTAATGAGTTGAATTACGTAATGAGTTGAAATTAAAAACATGGTTTATTGACTGTCGTATAATATTGTATCATTTGAAGTTAAAGGCATGGATGGTAGGTTGAAATTAAAATTCATGACAGGGAAATCGTATGTGAGGCAATGGAGTGACTTTATGGTGTTCATAATATGGCTGGCTTGATTTCTATGAGGACAGTAAATCATCCTTAGGATCCGTAGGAAGAGGCACTTTGTTGACCAGCTGAGCGAACACATTAAATTCTCAGCTGTTACGTTTGACCGTGGATTTGGTTAGGTAGGATTTTAAGGGATGGGAATACGACAGGCGAAATGAAAATATAAAATAAAAATGAAGAACGGAAACTAGAAAGATCTAACACAGAAACGATTAAAGAAAGAAGAAACAGGCAAATAATTAAATAAAAATACTCGAAAAGGATAATTAATTGGTTTAAAATGGCGTAGTGCGATGAATTTAATTGAAGCTACAAAGGGCTCATGGTCCAGCTTCATGACATACAGCATATTTTATGCCGAACATATTGCAATACTAATTTGTACGTCAGCACAACTGTTTTTATTACACAAGGTAATATGTAGTCTACATGTTTCGACCAATAAATAGTCATCTTCAGGCCTATTCTTTACAGGTTAAGTCACAGGATGCTGTGCACACATTGGGATCCCATTGTGTTTACATGAGTGAAATATTTAAGCCGTAGCATTTACCTAGAAGAGTAAAACTTGCAAAGTGCTCTGCTAGGCAAATGATACGGCTTAAATATTTCACTGATGTGAACACACTGGGATCCCAATGTGTGCACAGCTTCCTGTGACTTAACCTGTAAAGAGTAGGCCTGAAGATGACTATTTATTGGTCGAAACATGTAGACTACATATTACCTTGTGTAATAAAAACAGTTGTGCTGACGTACAAATTAGTTTTACAGCACGTATTCAAGCACTTCGTGATGTCTTCATTCAAATTTATGCCGAACGCTCTTCTAATTGTGCAGTAAATTACAACCCTAATTGAAGCCACCCTGTATTATCAGAATTGTAGCGTTTCCCTTCTAACTTGACCGAGGTACAAACCGAATACTTCGATTTTCAGATCCTCGCTGCTATTGGAACTTCTTCGGATTTATGGCAAAAAAGAAACGCGGTACATTATTTCTTATCCTTTCACATGGAGGCAATTTGTCTATACCGTTATGACGTAATAGGAGCTGTCATGTTTAAAGAGAAACTTGTGGCGAATTCACGGGGAACCACAATATTGGCTTTGTTTCAACCTGCCCCGCTATAAATCTCGTTGAGCATTAGTGGGAAAGTAAAAATGTTTTGTGTTTTAATAAAACTCTTTGTTCGTATTCAGTACGTTAACTATGTTCCATATAGCTTTTAGGTGAGACATCCCAGTTGGGTTGTATAGAGTTATAAAACATAAGTGGAATACAGTCAAACCCAACTCAGTTAATGATTTTATTAAGGTGTATTCTTACATTGTTTCTTTCAACGACATGTTTCGGGTTTAGTTAGGAGCAATTTGGCTCATAACTGAGCCGAAACATGTCGTTGAAAGAAACAATGTAAGAACACACCTTAATAAAATCATTAACTGAGTTGTGTTTGCTATATTCCACTCATATCTTATAGTGTTCCATATAGGCCTATATTAATATTATTGCATTTCAGAATTTCTGAAACATAGCGCCATTATTTCCCTCTGTAATTCCAAGGTATATGGTGGGCGAGGATCTGGGTACATATATATATGTCATAGTGTAGGTGTTTTAGTGTAAGGCCTTGTCAGTCAACAGACCCTAAGTGTTCATGTGTTGATAATGTGGAATAATAACGTTTCATACATATGTAATTTTACATTTAAGTTATATAATTAAAAACATTGGGGGGCGCCTAGGAATGAAATTATTTACATAACGCACAGGAATTCAAAAAATTGCCAAAATTTTTATTTTATATTGGGACTGTGTGTGTGATGAGAAATATAAATTTTAGTCGAATATCCTGAGCGGAAGAGACTGCTTCAGAAGAGAAAAAATAGAGGAGTAGATAAACTGAGTGTGAAGATCTGGACTGAAATTTTCTGGCTCAAGAAATCTGGCCTATGTGATTTAGTGACTAGCTGAGCGACTGTCAGTGTCTCAGAAACAGCAGTGTTCCGTTACGAGAAGTAGTGTGTGTGCTCTTATGGCCGTATCATGAAGCTGCCATTAGTGCCGACCAGTGGTGATTTTGACATTGCGTGGCTCTATAATTTCATTTCCCATTACGTCATCATTGTGTTTTAATTAAGCACATGGACTTCGCCTTTTTAGTATGCTTCTTATTACATAATAAAATGGCTTGATTGGTAGCAAACGTTCCTCGAATTTAATCTACAAGGTTACGGAACTTTGCTAATGGAGTCTAATATTTGGTTTATTACTCTAGATACAAGTTGTCCTAACTTCGACGAATTTTCGAAGGACGTCTTACGTCTATCTCAAAATGCATAAAAGATGAAGTAAGATACAAAAGAGTTTAAAAATACAGCGTTTACTTATCAAATGAATGGAACAGGAATTCCCGCGAGGCTTCTACTTTGCAGAGTGTGTGTACTCAGTTATCATCGAGTGATTTGATCATTCAGCAGTCCCCAGCTTGAGTGATTCACAGCTACAGCATAAGCAAAATGGTGCGTGCATAATGGATAATTGAGTGGTCACTGATTTAATCTCCCACACACGACAACCAACATGAATAAAATCTGAGTGTGTATGTATATATATATATATATAATCATAATCGGGACGCCGTTCCCTTTCCACTGTATTCGCCGTAATCGGTCATGTTGATTTATTTATATTTATAACTGGTTTGTTGATCTGTTAATGACACTGTATCATCTGACGGGTTAGTCTTACTATTCAAATTCGAATGTCGTGTATGGCTTTCCATGCAAAATCTAAACGATATTTTAGTTAGTGAGATGTATCTAGGAGGTATACGGTATTTGATTCGAATCTGCGCTGACGCATGCCATTTTACAACCCGGCGTATGAAAGGGCTAAGTTCAGTTGAAAAAAACTGTAACCAAGACAGAGCGATGTCACAGCATAACTACTTGCTCTTCATGTGAGCTGTGAGATCAGTGACTTTCTTCTTTCTAATGCACTGGTTCTGAAGCGCTTTGTCGCTGTGCCCTATTCCCCCACTAGTCTCTGAACGGAAGATTATTGAGGAAAAATGGGATTAAATATATTTATATAAACTTAATGAATGAAAAACTGATATAGTATCCCTCATGTACAGACAAAGTCTAAAATGGGGCGCGGGTTCGTTACAGTGCTTGCTAAGCTGAGGGTACCCTTGTACTAATTCCGAAAACCGCTGTATTTACTTAAGCTTATTAAGTTTATATTTATCAAATAACTTTTATTGCCTTTCTGCTTTAGGAAATTTCAAGTTTAAATAAATGACATTGTTTAAAAGAAGCGTGCTTTTCACTCAATTATTATACCAACCACTGCACATATATAAATTTATAAAATCACATGAGATTTTATAAATTTATATATGTGCAGTGGTTGGTATAATAATTGAGTGACTTGACAACATGCACGGTGTAACAACGAAAATAAAAAATAAGCGTGCTTTTGTTGTAGAAGTTAGTTTGCTTCTGCAGGCTAACTCTGTTGGGCCGCGTACAAAAAAAAAAGAACACGAATTTACCAAGTATGCCGCTAGCGACAGGAAGCTGAGAGGCGCCGTTTTCACGGAGCGACATCGCGTGACAGCACGGCATGTCTAGGAAAAGAGTAGAACAAGCCATTACCGTATTAAAAAGCGCAGTGGCAACTATACGTCCTACCTGGTTTAACGTGAATGAACTGTTGTGTTCACAGAGTGTGTGGATTTCATATTATTCTCGCAATAATCACCAAATGTTTCCTTAAACGGAACCAATAGTGTACTGTTTTTAATGAAATCGGAATATTTCATGGTCACGCAGGAACTAAGTTTTAAATACTGTGTGGATAACTTGAGGCGCCGAAGTTAACGTACTGTTTGCACGTGCCGATAATAGTATAGGCTATAAGAACCGTTATTCTCTTTCAAGACAGATTGAACATATTTTGTTAGACCACACTTAGGCCTTCCTCTCGCGGCGGAAGCTAGTGAGTTCGAGATAAAACGTACATATTGTCTCTGTCCCGAAAATATCACCTACTTCCTTACCCTGTCACGTCACGCTCGTAAATATGTATTGGTTTGAGTTAATTTCTTTCAGAAAGACAAATACACTGATTTCTTGACCTACGTTCCGGTTCCAATACCGATTTGTTCTAATGTCCGTCCCGTGGTCCTGCTTCAGCACATTGATGCCATTCCCTTTGTCTTCAAAACTGCTGTTGTTATAATCGTAGCCGTATGCTTCGTCAAGCGCCTGTCGTGGCAGTTCTGCCGTCATGCGTCATGCTCTTCAGTAGACGAAAGCTGGATTAAATTTTAACCGGGTCCAGAAGGTGCCGATCCAGTGACCTCGCTAAGGCGTGGGTCTACGGCCGCTTGCTTGATGGGATTGCGGGTTCGAATACCGCCGGGGGCATAGATATCTGTCTCTCGCGAGTGTGTTATCAGTTAGGGGGCTCTGTAACATGCCGATCACTCGTCCAGAGGAGTCCTACCGAGTGTATGTGCCTCTTAGTGTGAACGCGGAAACTCATAGAGGAGGCATAGACTCGCAAAGGCTGTCAAGCCATTAAAAAAAAAAGAAGGCAAGTTCATAACGTTCCCGCATACCATCGCGCTCGTTGTTTATGTATGACAGCACCACCAGCCTTCTTCTGATGAACCCAGTGGCTACAGCACAGCACCACCAACCTTGCTGCTGATGAACCCAGTGGCTACAGTAAAGCACCACCGTCCTTGCTGCTGATAAACCCAATGGCTACGGCACCGCATCGGCACATTGTTGTTCCTGAAAGGCGTGACACAGTGTCAGGTTTCTAGTGATTGTATCTTTATGTATACATTAACCAAAAACAAAACATAGTTGTATAAACAGAATCAAATTCGGCTCTGTACACACAGAAACATACACAAGCAGCCAGCACGCCCAAACAAAAAATCCAGATTTATGAATTTAGATGGCATAGAATGGAAGTGTATACTAATATTATAACGTTAATATAATAATAGAAAATTAATATCGTTTCGCGTCACTAACGGATGCCTGACACGGAATACTGTTTTCGAGCAAAAAATCCGACACAAGTAGGTGTGTAGACAAAACGAAGTGATATGTTTTGGTTCTCATTCAGTTATATGCACTTGTGGGTGGAGGCAGGACATAAACCTGAGATGTGAGGCATGCTGTGCTTGTGTGCGTGCGTGTGTGTGTGTGGGGGGGGGGGGGGGGACAAACACCCAGGCGTTATCAGTTTCAACCTCTGGTGTCTCGAAAGGAATTTCAATGAGCCGAACAACACGCGCCGCCGTGTCGACTTCTTCACTTGACATTCTGAAGAGTTTTAATGGGTCTCCTATTTGAGCGGGTGCCGAGGGACACTTCCCCAGGAATAAAGCGGCCGGAGTGCGAAACTCAACTAACCCTCATGTAATATTGGTGTTAATATGAGTGATAACTACGTTTATATAATCACCATCCCGTATATTCTCACGGCTTGTACAGGGAAGAATTTGTCTTTGCCTTGCGTGTTTACTTGTATCATCCACCCATAACAATAGCCCTTTCTTCTCCGGCACAATACATGCTGTTTTGTGTTCTCCTGACGTTTTCTGTTACATTTGTTGGCGTTTGCAAGTGAAAAATTTAAGAGGACGGAAGTTCAGGTGTGTTTAATCTCTGCTAAAACATCCTTTCCCTGCGCTCGAAATAACCCGAGGCCTTCTGTAAGAACTGAATTCACTGTGAGTAATTTTAAGCTTTCCGTAATTACCAAAATGATGCTAAGCCATCTTCTTAAAACCGATCAACGCCGACAGTCTCTGCGTTCATAATTAATCTTTTCCATCATCCATCATGCGTCTCCTTTGTTCTGGAAGCAAAATTATGATTTAAGAAATCAAACCTCCTTTACAAAGTCCGACAGTCATTAAAAGTAGACTCTTTTCTTAATCCCAGAGCACGGACCTGAAGAACGGTGTGCTGCACCTCTGCTTAGACTGAGGCAGTGGGTGTGAGAGAAGAATGGGAAAGTTTGAACTTGCAGGTTCTAATGCTATATAACTTGTACGCTGCTGGCGTTCTCGGTGTAAATTCAGAAGAGACTTACAACGTAGTAGACTGTCGTCATTTATCATACCATTATCACATTAACTAATGACCTGGCGTCACTAAAACCCCAGAAAATAGAAGTGACGAGATGATCGGTACTTTAAATGCCTCTGTAGTACTAATTACGAAGTTAATTTTTTAATGCGCCGGAACTCGAAAAATTACGAGATGCTGCATAATTTAAACAAGCAGTACAACTGAACTACTTGAACAACACGTGAGAAATGAGAAAACCACTCAACCAGACACACAGTGTGTTTAAAGCTGTGAACGCTACCCAGATACTTTATTTTAAAATCGAAGAGAAAATTTTCTTAAAAGAATCCAAACCACAAAGATGAATATAGTAAGTAATTTCGTGTTCGTAGCGGAGTACTTATTTATATGGGTGTGAAACTTGGTCGCTGACTTTGCGGGAGGAAAGGAACCTGATGGTGTTTGAGAACATGTTGTTGAGGAGAATATTTGGACCTAGGAGGGACGACGTAACGGGGGAGTGGAGGAGATTGCTTAACGAGGAGCTAAGTGATTTGTTCTCCTCACCCAATATTGTGCGGGTGATAAAATCGAGAAGAACGAGATGGGCTGGGCATGTGGCGCGTATGGGTGAGGAGAGGGGGGTGTATAGGGTCTTGGTGGGGAGGCCGGAGGGAAAGAGACCACTGGGGAGACCTAGGCATAGATGCGTGGATAATATTAGGACGGATCTCCAGGAGGTGTGATGTGGGTATATGGACTGGATTGGGCTGGCCCAGGATAGAAACAGGTGGCAGACGCTTGTGAGTGCGGTAATGAACCTTCGCGTGCCGTGAAATGCGGGGAATTTCTTGACTAGAAGGACTCTGCACCATGGAGTAAGTAAGTAAGCGGAGTACTTATTGCAAATCTGATAATGAAATGTAGGCTCAAGAAATTCCCCATCATCTTTGTAGAACCCGGTATCTTTACCGTGATCACAAGACCCCACCACTTGACCCACTGCTGAGCCAGAGTAACCCTATCAACACTCACGTTTTACCTCTAAGAGATCCACATTAACCTTATCCTTCTATATATGCTTTTGGGCCTCGAGAGCTTAGTTTTATTTCAGGATTTTCAACCAAAATTTAGTTTAGTTTTGTCACCTCTCTGCTTGCGTGCCATATGTTCAGTCTATGTCAATCTTCTTGATTTGATCACCGTAATTATTTTTGAGGAAGATGTAGATGTTGTAAAAGACGTAGTGTGACGGAGACACAAATGGTTCACTGAATTAAGGACTCTCAGACACGATTTTGAAGCTGCTGCATTAGAAATTTTGTCTACGCTGCACTCTCTAGTTGATGTATTTACACGATAAATAGAGTACTGGAACTAATATTGGCAAATAAAAAATGCCTCTGCATCTTTATGTATGAAAGAGTCCGGGTCATTCATTAGATTGCAAGACAGTCACTCGAATGGTAATATGAAGCCAGGAAAGAACTAAAGTCAGTTCCTCAATTGTCAACAGGAAGTCCAGTGGTGAAATTGTGTTGCCTGTTCTGCGTGTCGTGACGGCAGCAGAAAATATGTTCATTATTGAATATTGCTGTGGGCCGTTATAACGACTGGCTACGGGCTGGACGGTCCGGGGATCGAATCCCGGTGGGGGCGAGATATTACGTACCTGTCCAGACCGACCCTGGAGCCCACCCAGCCTCCTGTACAATGGGCACGGTGTCTTTCCCGGGGGTAAAGAGCGACCGGGGCATGACACTCACCTCTCACCCCCTTCTAGTGCCGTGGTCAAGAAGGAGTAGAGCTATACCTCTACTCCCCCTATGGGCCGTACGGTCTGTACAGAGCCTCAGTGCCTGTACAAGGGTGCACTTTACCTTGCTTTTATTGAATACTGCTCGTTCCGGTTACCATAAAAGAATGTCTGCAGTCACGTCCTTGTAAGGGCTTCGTATTTGGAAGGTTCTGGTTTTAAATCTGGAGAGTGGTTGTCCTGACTGAGGCGTTCAGTAGTTTTCTTCAGTTCAGCCATTTAGATACTGTAATGTTACCTGAGATTCACCCCAAAACTTTTCGTTCTACATCCAGTCGTATTCAATTTGTATTCACTGAGCATTCTAACATTCATTGCTATATAGTCTTCTGTTCCCGACAGTGTCGTTAAATAAACCATGAGCAAATAAAACAAGTGAGAAAGTGCACGATAATATGTCGCTAAGTATGTTATGACTTGTCTGTGTAAAGAATTCTCATTTTGAAACTTCTGTTAAGGTAAATAGCTATTACGGAAGCAGACCTCTTATTCCACCAGTGACTGATTCGACAGGCAGTGATGGCAATTGTATTTTGGTGCTGAATTTTCAAAACATACAAACTGATTCACCTTTCGTCGTTGAATTCAAGTAGTGGAGTAGATTTATGCTTACATCTGTGTAGTAAAGAAATATAGAGGTTACCCCACAGAGCCTGAGCTTCAGCTTGCTACCTGCATCAGTGCCAAATGTGAAAACTTGTGGCTTATTGCTGCCAATGACATCAATGTATGCGAGGATTCGGCTCTATGAAGTTAGATTTTACAGATACGTTTGTTACGCATTGGACAAGTGGAGGAGGCAGTTTGTAATGAAAGTGTGAAGCACTTCTGGAACTGTAATTAAGATTGTGAGAAGGGAGAAGATGAGTATTGGAGTAAAACAGACAGCGAACTGCGATGCTGAGAAAGGGTAGAAATTTAATGACAGTGCAGTTATGGTGTGCTGGAAGGTATAAACTGTTAATTGCCGTGAGGTCCTGTGATGCAGTACCAAGCATGATACTAACTTTGGCACTTCTGGCCCGTTTTAAACTAGTACTACCTCTATCGTTCAGACAGGGCTCCTCAGATTTTCCTAAAGCCTAGCTGAAATCACGGAATTTTAGGCGCCAGAAAGATGCCATGAAGCAAGCTCCGTACCGAGAAACCACAAATAATTTGCGCCACTGTAAAAATTTCAACCACCCGGCGCCTGGCATTTTTGCACTGCTGTGTGAAAGATCCATAATTGTGTCTTGCAATTTGCTTACTACATCCTGCTTATGATATCCGTTTTTTTTTTGTTCTGAATCTAAACATTAGATCTCTATCGCACGCAGCACTTGACAAGCCGGTAGGAGAGAGTTCATGATGTCGAGTTCTCAGCACAACAATGACTGATCGGTCTGCACAAAGCGATAAGAGATTGGACGATTATTAGGACACACTGTTTCAACCATCCATAGCCACAACGCAAAACTATGCGAAGGTTCCATTGTGTTGGAAAATTTCATTGCGCCATATTCAAAAAAGTAAAGAGCGGAAAAATATATTGAGAATAAATGAATTAATAAATTCCTATTTTAAAGTTGTTTTTTGTCCTTGCATTAATAAATGGTTCACACAATAAGACAACAAATGTGTTAATGTAAAAAATTACATCTTTTACACACAATTTGTCGTAACTCGACGTTTCAGTCTATGTTTTTTTATGTTCAGTAGCTCCCTGAAGATGATCAAGATAGTTTTGACGTTTTGCTGACCGTGCATCTCAGTATATTTATCTCAGTAATTAACCAACTTGATGTACAAAATTTTTGTTTTACAGTAAGTTTATTTCATGCCTCTACATGTTTCGAGCACATGTGCTCGAAACATGTAGAGGCATGAAATAAACCTATTGTAAAACAAAACTTTTGTGCATCAAGTTGGTTAATCACTGAGATAAATGATCAAGATAGATCGAAACATGTCGGAGTTTTGACAAATTGTGTGTAAACAACATAATTGTAACATTAGTGCGTTTGTTTGGTTTATTGTGTGAAAATTTTTATTGTATTTATTACTCGCGCATCATCGCTGCTTATTATTCTATACCACACGAGTCCACATGGAATTCTTGGTGGACAAAGTGGACTTTTTTCTATCCAAGTAGTTAGGTTTTCCGTTGTCATTTATCGTTCCACCAAAACTCCATACTCTATATTTCAATGATCTAACATCGACGTTATGCTGGGTGTTGAAAAATGGGTTACAGCCCTTAAAGGAGTACAGTACTGATTTATACGAGTACAAGCTTTCCGTCAACGTAGTTCAAAACCTATGCCTCATGAGATATGGGTTATTTTCACGTTATGCTTAGAACAGATGCTGTTTTAGATTCACACGCATATCAACATAACTTTCAACTCTTCGTCTTATTACAAGTGCATACTCTTCTAAGCATTTTTTATTTTACTCGAATCTGCCGACAGGTATTCTCTACCCGTTTCTGTTAACACCTCTGCTTCAAACCATGGGTCTGAATACAGCAATGTCACACATCACGTGAACCAGACTTTCGGTCGATAATAGACAAGACTTAGAGGCCCGTCAAGTGGCCTGCACGATCACCTGAACTTAATCGTCTGGATTTTTGGCCGTGAGGACACTTAAAGACTCTGGTGTATTCGGACATGATAAATGACCTACAGACCTTACAACAACGAGTAGAGAATGACTGTCAGGAGATTCAAGTAAAACCACAATTTTTTTAAAGATTAGGGACTTCATTTTAGAACAGTGGAAACTTGTGCTGACAAGCATGGGGACCACACAGAGCATCTGCTCTAGAGATAACACGAAAATCTACCTTATCTCAGCAGGCATTGGTTTTCGGAGATACGTTAACCGAGTTTTTTGCTCATTTAAGTAACTACCGTACACCTTGAAAGTCTGTAACCCTTTTCTCACCAGTCTGTATAAGCTTACAAATTTACAGCATCATTAAATGCAGTCCCCCCCTCCCCCGGTCTACTTATACATGGAAAATGCAAAATTTCGCAGGACATTTTGCTGGTTGTGGTCGTAATATTCATATAAGGTTTTCATTATATGACACTACGTAAGCCCGACGTAAGCGGTGAACTTGTCTAGGCCTACTTGCTTTTGCAAGCATGTTCACAGCGTCATAATTTGGAAACCCCGGTAGTAGTAGTAGTAGTAACGATTGGTGGTGGTCGTGGTGGTGGTGGTCGTGGTGGTGGTCGTGGTGGTGGAGGTAGTGGTGTTGATGGCAGTGGCGGTGCTGGTGGTGTTGATGGTGGCGATGGCGGTGGTGGTGGTGGTGGTGGTGTTGGTGTCATTGGCGGTACTGGTGGTGGCGATTGCGGTGGTCGTAGTGGTGGTGGTGGCGGTGGTGGTGGTAGTGGCGATGGTGGTGGTGGTGGTGGTGTTGGTCGCAGTGGCGGTGCTGGTGGTGCGGGTGGTGGCGATGGAGATGGTGGTGGTGGTGGTGGTGGCGGCGGCGGCGGTAATAATCGAAACTCTATAGCAGTAATTTGTCAGACATTGTTGCAATTCCAACTAAGCAGACTGATGAAATGTGATTGGTAAAGATCTGGACAACACAGAAGGCAACGCCAGTGGTGTACAATTTTGCAAATAGAGCATAAAATGCAACGTGATGTACTAAACTAGGACTAATATAAATCTGAATTATTTATTGAAGGAAAAGTCAATGTTAAACTAAACGTAACCGCACACGGGCTCCTCACTTGATCTGCATGGATTATATCTCTTTCCAGCACCTGCCTCGGGACGCAGATTTGCCTCTCCTATTCATCAATGTCGGGACCAAGACTGTGGAAAACGCTCGTATCTCTGTGGACTGCAGCACGACAGTAAAACCGAAATAAGCGAATACTTTCACTTTCAAACACTTTGTATGCGCAGTCCCTCTCCTCCGAAAATGCAGTAAGTGAGCAGCTTAAGATACGCTCTGTAGCATACAGAGCGATGAACTTACAGGTCACGTAGTATCTGGCTACCGCAGTGAAATCTAAGGAAAATTTTGTGCTCGTTGTGTGGCCAGAATTTTCGTGGGGAACCTGCCGGAAAACGTCAACTTGGAAGACCGAGGAGACGATAGGATGGCGACGTTAAGAAATGTCCTAGGAAAAGACGTAAGTAAAGGCGGCTGAAGATTCTTTCAAATGGTGAGCTTTGGTATGGTCGGTGCCGCGGCTTCTGCTTTTGCTACCTCAGTGGTAGAGTTCCTGTCCTCGATTTTGTGAAAAGAGGTAACTTGTTTAACCCTTTGGCCCTGCAGCTGGATATTTACAGTTTAGCACACCATTTATGTAAAATATGAATATTTTATGAACCAAGAAGGGTAACATTAGGAAATACACGACATTTTATGGAGGGATGAACGAAGATGTTGAGGGAAAGTGTAAAATGAATAATTAAATATATGTATTGACTGAATATATAAAAAGCGTACTCTGGGGACTAGCGGTACGCCTGTCCTATATATAGGATGCATGGTGCCTAAAGGTTAAGTACTGTCTGGGGTCGGTGCATTCTTTTTGGGTTACAAAGGGAGGACCATGAGGCTTCTATTGCGGACGTTCATTTGTATGAACATGTGTCTTCTCCCCCGTCCCCCCCCCCTCACCCACATCTCCGTCTTGCACAGTGTGGTGTTTCGACACCTGGATAACTTTACATTTCGCTGTCGCCCTCATTACCTTTTGATATTTTGTTTCTCCAGAATTATTAGCGCTGAATCTTTAGCAGAATCTCTTCCAAGCTTCACTTTTGATTTCTAGCATCTGACTTCCAGTGTTAATAAAAATAAGCGGAAAGTGGGACTTCTGGAACTAAATCATCTCCTAAACTTTCTCTTGAGATTTTTACCATATTAAGTTACTCAGCCTGGAGTTTTGCCGACTTTTCTTTAGGAACGGACTTCGTGCGTGCAAAGCACCGAAATCAGGAACTTATCATTTACGAAGAGAAAAAGGTTTCTTATTTTCAGTATCAGATCTCGTTCTAATATTGTAAAATTTTTAAAGAATAGGACGCACTACATTTAATAAATTGCAGTGTTTGACGCCCACAGGGTGATTCTCACAGATATTTTAGTCTTCTGGGATATGACGCCGTGTACATTGGTACATTAATGCCAACGTGTCGTATACTTCGCTGCCGCTATCTTCGGATTAAACCAAGCAAGCTCTTTAGGAACCTATTTACCAGTCTTCATGGTGTCATTTCCGAATCAGACAGAAATTTTATGTTGGTATCTTGCATGTATGTCCTCTTTCTCCACGAAATTGAAGTCTGTTTAAATTGTAACCGTCTGAAACGTAGTGGTAACTATGTAACACGTGAGGGTTGTTTGACCGTGCATCTTCTTCATGGAACAATGTGGAATGCCAACTTGATGCAACTAGGTAATTTTATTGATGTATCCTTAGCTCGACATGTTTCGGGTACATACGTCCATCAACAGGAGCTTTAGATTTTGAGTTGCAGCGTATGGTTTTCTGCACCGAGTTTTTGGACGGGTGGTGGTCTTGAGAGTCGCTGCGTAAGTCGTGTTTACGGTGCGGATGGTGCCGTCGCACGGCACCATCCGCACCGTACGTACAACCTACGCAGCGACTCTCAAGACCACCATCCATCCAAAAACTCGGTGCAGAAAACCATACGCTGCAACTCAAAATCTAATGCTCCTGTTGATGGACGTATGTACCCGAAACATGTCGAGCTAAGGATACATCAATAAAATTACCTAGTTGCATCAAGTTGGCACTTCACATTATTTCGTAACTACGTAACACTTGCAGTAACACAAATTCCGTATTTTGTCACAGAGCGTTTTCATGTATGTCGTATTATTTTCGCAGTAATAAGCGGTTATTCCCCTAAACAACGTACGACCGGCTGGTGTATGTAGCTGTAATGGAGATGAGATTTATTGTACTGTATATGCAATACGAGCTAAATATTAAGTTTTATTTAGATGCAGTGAATGTCACGCTTCTGGGTGTTGAAATTAATGTGTCGAGCACATATCGGTTGCGTCAACATCAAAATCAACTTTATTTCTTATGGCATTCAAGAGTATTGGAATTGTTTTTTAGAATAAATTTATGTTTGCGGACTGTGATAGGGTAGGCGGTATAGCGGCTCGCTACGGAATGGATTGTCCGGGGATCGAATCCCGGTGTGGAAGAGATTTTCCACACCCGTCCAGAGGGGCCTGGGGCCCACCCAGTCTCCTGTACAATGAGAACCGGGTCATTTCCGGAGATAAATTGGCCAGGGCGTGATGTTAACCACTCACTTCCATCTAGTGCCGAAGTGAAAAAGGATAGCGCTATACCTGTACTCCTTTTTGGGGCCTTTATGGGCTCTTCTAGGGGGAAATTTACTTTCTTTTCATTTCTGTGTTTAAATGTAATCATTTTCATATAATTTGATTTTAAGCATATGTTGATAATCATTATGATGTTTATATGCCCGCATGGAGTTCTTGAGAAACTAAGAATGTTTCATCTCTTCCAGAACTTTGGAAGATCTGTAACTCTTTTATAGAACCTGTAAAGCACTTCCTTCCCCATGCGAGCCGGCTGCTTGACTCTGCACACAATCCCATGAATCTCACCACACTCCAACACCTTATCCCTTCACCACTCATCGTATCGCACTCTAGTTCTTTCAAGTTGCCTCTTGCCTTCAGATTTTGTTGCCAACTGCTGTATGCATATCTCTCTTCTCCCATGCCGTATTGACTTATCGCCATAATTTATATTATTATAAGACTACTGCAAATGACGTAGCATCTCTGTGTGTGATCTACTCCATTGTCCTCTGACGTTCTCTGTGTTAGGTTCAAATGCTCTTACAAGCTCTGTTTTCTCAAAGCCCGCAGTCGACGTTCTCCCTTTACCGTGAAAGTACAAGTTCTAGACCCGTACAAAGCTGCTTGTTAATGCACACTAAGGTTCTGTATGAGAAGTTATGAGCTGTATGTAACGTCACATTTTTGCTGCGGAATCTCTCTGTTCATGCATCCAAAATGATGAGCGATTAGACTGACTTCTGCTCCTGTGAACGAAGCAAATGATGCAGTCAGGCTATTGTATTATATATATATGGGAAGCGCATCTGTGGCGAAGTGTTGCCCCGTGACTGGATCACAAAAGCTGCATGTGTGACTATTATAACGCAGGCTCGTGAGGCTTTGTTATGACGCAGCTGATCCCACGACAACATGCGGAAAGGTCAGAAGGACGCGCCCAGACTGAATGGCATTCCTACAACTGAATGTCAGGCCTCTCATTGTATTCTGTCGAACAATAAATGTCGGTTACAAAAAATCTTTAGTTCAAATGTATTATTTAACTGCCATGGAAATGAATATAATTGAATTTTAGAAGGATGGAATGGAAATGCAATGGCAAATACTTAGCTGAAGGCAGTGTCGCAGCGTGTTGTGGGTAATCAAATAACTGATAACTGCACCATACAGAATTGTGAAACTGACAACTTATAAGACTAAGTTACCGGTGTCTTTCCCAGCTAAATAACTCACTGGAGCTTGGTCCTTCTTGAGAATCTGATAGTTCCTCAGCTGATCAAGAAATTCCCGGCATTTTATGGAAACCGATTGTTCATGAGCGTGTTCACAGGTTTCCGTCGAATCCAGTTTGCGTCATCCCATTCTGTTTCGCTAAGCTACACTTTTAATATTGTTCTCCTAGCTACTGCTAGATCTTCCAGTTTGTTCCCTTCAGATTTCTCGACCACGACCCTTTATGCTTGCTTTTCTCCCATACGTGCCACATACCCGTCCATCTCATTCATCTCGTCGACCTCTTACCCATGAAAATAATTTCAAGCAATGAAATCTTTATTACTTTAACACAAGTCAGACTCTTCGGAGCATTAAGCACCCAGCATCTGCGCTACAAAGACAGTTCCTACTTACCATCGGGGCATCTGAGGGGGTTTTTTTTTCAGTTCAGAACAGTTACATTATTAGATTTCCGTTATATTGTTATATGAGGGTGTCTGACCGGGAAAAGTTTTCATTTATAAAACAATTACTGTAAAACATACTTTTATGGGTTTATGGGAATGACGGGGAAGGTTCATAGGTCAGTATTGTACCTCTGGTCAGCACACAGTTCTGTTACAAAACACCAAACGTTGGTGGTAAAGCAGAAGGCTCGGGAGGGTGAGGGGGTTGGGCGCTGGAGGGGGGGAGGGGAGTGGGAGGGAAAGGGGGAGGGGGGAGGGAAAAACTCGCTAGCAGAGAAACAATTTCGCCCCTAGCAAAACGGGAAATAGTTTCCGGGAGCGTCCTGCAATTGGGTGCGGTCTGTAGGTTATTATTATTATTATTATTATTATTACTATTATCATCATCTTCGTTATCACCATCATCTCCGAGACGAATACTGTAACCTGAGGTACGTGGCATTTTTGCGTGGAAAGAGGTCTGTGAGATGTGCCACCAGACACGTTGTAGCGCCCACTGTGGTCAAATTGAGGGTATTCGAACGTTATCCAACATACCGGCCGTAATGTTATGATAGTTAAGTACATGCTTATCTTTGTACGTACCTGGTGCTAAGTTGAGTCTTGTTAGACTTGCTATGTATACAAGACAGTCGGTGTTTCATTCGCTGTAGCAGTGTACTTTACCACGACTTGCAGAATGAAAACTGAGGAATTTTGGCCATAAGAAAAAGACCACCACATTCCGAAGACCGGTAATAACCTGCATCTAAGATTAATTGTCCTTAATTTATACACATATTTTGAATGGAACTGTAATACCTCTGTTGTACTTTTCTGGAAACATTTGTTTAAGGGGCCGTGGGAATGGTACAGGAGATTCATCGGTCAATGTTACACCTGTGGCTTCTTACCTCCCTTTAAACACCGAAACATAGACGGAAAATTACAGGATGCTGCAGAAATCCTTTCCGCCTGTCCATACAACGCGGGTGTTTAGGTTGATTGATCGCTTGTTCAGAGTTCGATTGGTTGTGCTCTTGGTTTTGCGTTACCGTTAGAATGGTGTCTAGTACTTGTGCGGGCAGCGCTTAATGTCATATCATGTCCAGGTATTTGCTTTGCACCTGGCAGCTTCCTCAGTAATGTCACCGGTGCACGAATTCCCGACGCCCTTTGCCGAAGCTTCGAACGTACATCCCTTAACGCTCGGTCAACATAGAGGTCCTGCAGCTGAAGCTGAATGCCCCATCTCCATGTTACAAGGAAGTCGGTTACCTCTTGTTGGTTTCCTGACCATATGGGCCCAAGATTCGCTCTGATTTTATTCTCCTATCTCGTTCAAAATCTCTCGAGTGGACCTCTAACGAGAGGTGGCCGCACTAGAGTTTTCTACCGAGATATATTTTCATTCTACTTATAAAGCCTTGCAGGGCTCGTACACTGACTTAAGAAGCCATTGATTTTGATATAAACTGAAGTGGCACCCTTTTCACGCTACTCCTCGGATCATCTTTCTGCCACAGATACAATTAAAAATGTCCACATCAAGAAGCCCCAGTGGACGTATGATCTATTGTTACTATTCAAGGACTTAGGTTAATGGTGTCTTTTTGGACGGAAGCCTGCAAACTGTTGCCTTTGGCGTATACTATGTCTACTCTGTCTCTCAAATTCCACAAAGTCGAGACAAGTAATAGAACCTGTAGCCTGCTGGGTAGATAATATGTGACATTTTATGCCCACAGTACGATTTCGAAATAATATTAGCAACACTAGGTATATGATATTTGCCCTGTTATCCCCACAGTACTGTTTCCTAGTAGATAAGATGTATTCCCTTACGTACACAGTAAAACTAAAGCTTCCATATTGCTCCAGGTTTTTAAGGCTAACAGAATTTCTAGACAGTCAGCACACTATGGTGCTAAGGTTGTTAGTCCTCCGCACCTGCCGCCTTTACCCCCAGGAAATATGCCTGGTACTTATTTTTGTTAGAGAATTGATCGACCCCAGGACCGGAAAGATTAAGGCAATAAAAAATTCCATTAACGCCATCGGCAACCGAGCCCGCGACCTTCCGGCTTGTAGCGCTGTGCCTTAACCAACTGCGCCACCGCCTACATACATACACACATACATACATACATACATACATTCATACATACATACATACATACATACATACACATAAACATACATACATTCATGTATGCATACAGACACACATAACACATACATACATACACACAAACCCACACACACACACACATAATACATACATACATACATACATATATAGCGCTTCTGTTTTGGGTGTGGTTCGAGGAAGTCCATTCATTGTTGATATTTGAAAACGAAATGTTGCGATTAAAGTATATGCCCGCATAAGTATGAAAGAAGTGGGCAATACAACATACCACATACGTAAGAAATTAATGATTTATGCGGCTGACATAGTAGGGAAGCTTTCATAAAACAGAACCGGGTTAGACGTAAACCTGCACTTATTGGAAAATGTATTCCTACGAATATAGACCGAAAACCAATCTCACTGTCCATTATATTCTCTTTCTGCAATATTGTTCTGTACTCTGTTCCTGGAATTTATTTCAGAACGAACCATTTCTGGGATGCAAATGTGAAGGAATTAAGGCGTTCCGCCAGTAAATTATATTGAAATGTTGGAACAAACTAAAAAAATGGGACACATTGAAAACACATAAGCCTGTGCACGGTTTAGACTGCATGTATGGAGCGTGGGTTTCTGACTTGTATTTATTCATGTATAAATACATTGGGTGAGAAAATTATGCGCAACTTCCTGGGTGTATTGTATTTTTAAATACATATGACAATAATCCTAAATTAAATTGAAACAAAATCAATTTCTTTGCAGTAAAGCTGCCTACGGACACTTTATCATACGCGTGTAATTAATGTGCACCCACGCGGTGCTTCGTAACCTGTGCAGCTGACTTTTCTCGGTCCTTCCACTTGCATTAAATCTTCGCGCTCGAGCCAATGAATATTTGTTCGTTCTGGCCAGTTAGAAGTTTGAATTCTCTATGTTACATTCCAATTAGAGTATAAAGAATCTGGATGTTTTGATTCATCTGAAACCACTTACCTTAGAGTTCAAAAAGCCAATATTTTACTCACAAAATTACTGTACATTATGGGGTTTGAATTCCAGCAAAACAGGGCTTTTTCGTAACCACATTTACTTAATTTATTTTCGTAGAGCTGGCGTGACACCTGTCAGTAGAAGTGGGGTCTGAGTTTAAAAACTCAAACCGTTAAACCGAAAATATAAATACTTCTTCATTCTTGGCATACTTCGTCGTTTGAAAAAAAATTGAAATTTGAAACATTTGTATGATATGGTCTGGGCCACACCATCATCAGCTGAGCTGCCATGCCAGACAAACAACACTGTGTGATTTCAGGTTCTCCCAGCGGTGATGATGAATATTCATCTCTTCGGGATTTTACACCATGTTGACTGGTTATTAATAACTGACTTCCCCGAGGAACTGACTACCTCCCTCTTCAGGATCAGGCAGTCCGATAAATGAATGAAGGCATTTACGACAATGCTTAAAATGTTCACTTGAAGTTTCCTATATGTGACGACCAACGTACTCCCTGCCCTCATGGCCTAACCCTTTGTGCAGTGACCAAATAAAAAAGTATAAGATAGGTGGTACGTGTAGCATACATATATACAAAATTTGAGTTTGAATGCGTGAAGGTAAGGGATTATGTGAGAGAACGAGACATGCTTGGGAGGCTTCGTGAAATACGCTGTGACTTGTATTGAGGTGGTTTCAGGGCAGTTCTCAGCGGCGTGCTGCTGTGGGTACACGACCCCCTGGTAAGCCTTCAGGTTTCATAAAATTTGTGTAGTTACTTGACTATTTAGGCTGCTATAAATTTCTCTGTGGAGTTATTAGTTATTACGTTTAGTCATAATTTAGAAATTAATTCTTTGAATATCGGAATTCGTGTAAATTAAATTACACGAAACTTAGTTCCTACCTCGCAGAAAACTTCTCTGCTACGAAGATAAACTGGTCAATGCTGTTAAGGGAAATATCGTCTTTTACTGTGAGAATTACGTGAAGTAAATGTTCTGTGTTGGAAAATCGCAGAGTTTTAGTTGTTACAGCAGATGGCATACAGAAATCACATGGTTAATTTTATTCGTCCATGCTTGTGACCTTTCGGTGTCGTGGGAAGCTGGTCATGTTAGGAGGGTGTCATTCTTTGAGTGACCATAATGATAGAAGGTTGAGTTGAAAGATCATAGACACGCCACAGGAGTGGTGCCTTCTACCTGACCCTGTTTCTTCATACGTCAAAGGAGCAATGCTTTTTTTCATCACTAAAATGACAGATTCTGATAAATTTAATGTTTTGTGAACCGTGCATCGTGAAATATTAGTGTAATAAGAAACAACAGGATGCACTATCTACCTTCAATTTATTTGACGATTAACCTCTACATGTTTCGAGCAGCCTTACTGCTCACCATCAGGAGGTACTAGTCTGTATATAGAGCAGTTGGTATATGTTAAGCGTTTATGTTGGCTGGCTGCTAGCAGCCAGCCAACATAAACGCATATATATATATATATATATATATATATATGAGACAAAGAGAGAGAGATAGAGAGAGAGAATAATATTAACGTCTTGAATATGTTTGCTAATATTCGCTAAAAGCTGAGAAATGTCTTGGAAAAGAGGAATTAGTCTCAAAGAGATTAAAAAATGTTGAAAATTGAAATTCCTTACTGTTCTGCGGTTTCAGAGACAGGTTCTTTTGTATTTTGCGTTTACGATGTGTCTCAAAATCTGAAACGCGCATCACAATATCGACGCTACATTTTCTCTGTTATGTTTGAGTGATCATATGCTTCATTTGTTACTATTTTTAGAATGAAAATATTTTCCCCAAACAAGTGTTTCATACGCACACGGCTACCTTACACATCCATACATAATAGCGCGAGGCGTCGCTGCCTGCCTTACATGCCATGTTAACTCCTTATTTCGATTATCGAGTGTGCCTGTTGGTACTGCTAATTTTAGCCGCTAGTAATGCCGTCACGATCATTTGGTTAAGCCCTGTTTGTTGTCGGCTACTTAAATACGGGTTAAACTCTTGATGTGTTCGGTTACAACTTGTGGACTACAGCTGTTATTTATTTGCGATCGGACATTCTACTGTCACATACAGTTATTTTCGTTAGTTGTTGGTCTTGTTGTTTTACCCGACACATTCCCAACCATTGGTTTATCATCAAACGTTACATAATTTTATTAGCTACTGATTTTTTTGCTGGTTACTTGTGGGACGTTGAGTTGGGCTCTTTTTTGTACGAACATCTTGCAGTACAATTTGGAAAGTAGGCAGATACAAAAATCTGTTTTTTATATTTTGTTGACCTTGCATCATAATATAATGATAGTCTTTTTATATTTTGTTGACCTTGCATCATAATATAATGATAGTCTTTTTATATTTTGTTGACCTTGCATCATAATACAATGATAGTCTTTTTATATTTTGTTGACCTTGCATCATAATACAATGATAGTCTTTTTATATTTTGTTGACCTTGCATCA
>Ga0123354_10002552_pt1 | contig 24222 bp, 19 predicted proteins | sample TergutLab28metaG_2_FD_97872 | JGI IMG/M metagenome (GOLD analysis project Ga0123354, IMG submission 97872) | Labiotermes labralis P4 segment gut microbial communities from Petit-Saut dam, French Guiana - Lab288 P4 | ecosystem: Host-associated > Arthropoda: Insects > Digestive system > Gut ... | reverse complement strand
TACACCTTGGATTAGGGGATTTTTTTTTCGAGGTTTACTCCTCTAGATCCGCCGTGTTCCGTTTAAACAGGCTCACCTCTGGTCAGATGTAGTTACTCACTACGCACAGACAGTCTTGTGTGCAGGGAAGTGAGTGGCTGGTGCCTCAAGTTGTAGTGCTGCACACCTGGGCTGGTGAGGTCCAGTGCAGGGTCGACCCCTTACAAAGGTACCACCTCTCCTGTACCTATTGAGCCCTTATTATTATTATTATTTCATTTTTTATTTGAATGTAGTGGGTACAATTGCACATGGAGGATTATGAAGTTACCTCTGCCTGACTTGGGCGGCTGTGATAATGAAATTGTGTCAGATGATATCTGTGTACCTAAAAGTGATCACTTGTCATGCTCAGATCATGATAGCAATTTAGAAATTAGTGCAGATGATGTCTATGATGAATTGAGTGACAAAGTGTATGCAGACCGTGCACCTCCTTGCAAATGACAATTGAAAATGAAGGATAAAAAAAAAAAAACCGGAGTGCTAAGGACCCAGTATAGGGATTAAAACACTGCAAAAAAATATTAACAAAGTCGCATTCTCAAAACTTCTAGGACCTGCCATTCATGTAATTAACAATCAAACTCCAGGATGAGTGTGACATTTAATTTTTGGAGAAGAAATGATGTTCTGAAGTGTGTATCACAAATAGTGCATAGCTGGAATAATTGAGAGGTTACATAAATTATCAGAGTTCCTGTATTGTGAAAACACAGACTGGGATACAATAAAAGCACTTACTGGTCAAATGATTCTGTGTTCTCTATTCAGTTAGGGATGTGAAAGCAGTGTGTCTCTTTTCTCTTGGAGTTAGGTCATTGATAGGATGTGAAATGTTGTTAGTGCTCTTAAGGTTTGATGATTCATCTGCCTGTAAACAGAGAAAACAAGTGACCCAACAACAGCTGTTTCCAATATTTTCAATACATTTATTTCAAACTGTTAAGAAGTATTTTCTGTTGGGACTTATGAAGGTGTAGATGAAACTGTCATTTCATGTAGAGGGCTTTTTTGCATAGGTGCTGAAAAAAACAGAAATATGGCATCAAGTGCACGTGCATTAGGCATTCTCACACTGCAGTTCTTCCCAATTTCTACATGTCAGTAAAGACACGGATGGCATGCACTACTTCATGAAGAGAAGGAACCCAAAAACCCAACATAGGCCATTGTACACCTTGCCAAATGTTTATATAGGAGTAACAGAAATGTCACTGCTGACAATTGATTCACATCAATTGAATTGATGCAGGAATTACTTAAATAAAAAAAGAAATTGATAATGAGAATTGTACCCTGACGGGAAGAAAGCTGTCAATTCCTGTACTTATAGATTTACCAAGGACTTACTTTACTTTGATGTGTGATGAAAAATCAAATCTGATTTCTTCAATGCACCATTCTGAGTTCACCAATAATAATAATAATAATAATAATAACTGTGGCCTAGGATATCAAGAATCATCTTAAAAACTCCAGCATTGAAAACAAGAAGGTGGAAGAAATCCAAAGCAATCCCATGCCTGGAAAATTCTATCAGGACCTTGAAGGACCATCAGTAGATAAAAGTCCCCAGTGTTGTTATGTAGTTCAGACCTAAATGGAGGAACAGAGAGTTTAATAATGGTAGCCCTAGATCAATTATGAAATACGTGTTATCATCAGAAGAACGTTGTGAAGCAACCAATTGACAGTAAATACAGAATGTGCTTTAAGGCAGAATAATGCATAAAACAAATTGTTGTGGGATACACAATACATGCACCATTGGAATACAGTAATAGACACAATAAGGTGGCTGGTTACATCCCGTGGACAGTTGTAAACATACAGGGTTACAGGTTACTGACAAGTACTATGAAAGGTAATAAATGTCATTGATAACACTATTATGTGGGATGTACCTGTTATCACAGAGGGAACAATACTAGCCAACTGACCTGATATATTATTGCATGATAAGTGAGAGAAGATTTGTCTGTTATCAACATAGCCATACTAGATGATTTAAACATTAACACAAAACAAACTGAGAAACTAAGCAAGTGCAATACCTGGAGATGCAGGTCAGCAGGATGTGAAAAGTGAGGACAAAATTGTGTCAGCATTAGGAAGAATTAAAACGGGATTAGATCAGAACCTTAAAGTTGCTCCCAGGCCACCCGTTGGCCTTGGAACTACAGAAGATCACAATAATGAGCACTGCACACATCATTTGTAAAGTGCTGAGGTGAATCGTTTTGATCTCATGTTGAGATCTGGACTTAACAGAACTCCACCACCTAATAACTTATAGGTGAGCATAAATGCAATAATAATAATAATAAACCAGATATATATTTTTTTTAATTCTATGAAAACTGAGGTAGACACTTTTGACATGAAGTACAGGATTTACTCAGCCAAGTGGCAAACAAGATGACCATTCACAATAATTTACCACATGACATCCATATGTTGTTCAAATAATAGCATTCTGTATTCTGCTTATCTTTAGTCATTTCAAATGAGCAGATTTGATTTCATGAAGAGCTTAGCAGTAATTGTAATATATCCCAATTTACCTCAAGAAACAGAGAAGATAATAATGGAAACATTAGGATATCAGCAGCATGGAGAAAAAATCCCTAATCAAGAAGTGATAAATTACAGAACCAAGAGAACTGTTGATATTTATTGCCTTTCCCAAAAACAGGATGACAAGTTAGGGTGTGTGATGTATGCAACACCAAATTGTTTGGAATGGTCAAAAAAATTTGCAGTGTTTGTTTCCAAAAATTGTGATTGACTTGCTGTAATTTGTTTATTGTTCTGACAAGAATATATTTTCTTGTAATAAACATTGGTACTTTTTGTACTGTTCTGTACACTTATGCAAATAGAGTTTGCATAATTAAAATGGTGTTTTTCATGAAAATAAGTACTGGAATTATAGTTTCTACCTCTCATTTGGATGCCAGTATTGGTCTTTGGGAGAATGATGTTACTGACTGAGGGTTAACTTCATCTCTACCCATGCACAAGTTTTCAAAATCATATAATTAAAAATCCAGTAAAAGAAGTTTGCAGTTCTTAACTTTATTATTGCTGTTGTCTGGGTTAGCATCACTGTGTTAATGTCAGTTTTCTTGGGAACCCAGATACCCATGTTTGCTACTTACTCATTTTGCCAATTTCCCCCATCCCCCACTGGTTACACTTCAGTACTAATCTCGTGGGCATGTATGGTACGTACATAAATCCACTAATATTAGTGGCATTTTCAAATCATTCCCTATTAGAACTGAGTAAATAGCATTTGGGATCACTGTTTTGACGAACATAAAGTTTGCTTCATAACCACCTGTAATTTTGATTCCACTTCTCTTTGTAGTCCGTTTTTCCTGTATGTTGCATTCCATGACCCACATCGATGTGGACATACTAACCCAGAATATGGCAACTTCTGTGAAAAATTTGGGAATGGGGAGCCTGGTATGGGTGTCGTTGAAGACTGGCATCCAATTTATTATGAGCCAGAGCAGGTCAAGTTGCCATACTTTGTTCAGGACACCCCAGCAGCACGTCAGGATGTTGCAGCCCAATATACAACCATCTCCAGGTTAGACCAAGGTATTGTTTCTTCTTTTGTAAAAAATTATGCTTTTCTCACTGCATGGGCTATGTAGAGTCAAATGGAAGAATGATTGTAAATTATGGAAATGATCATGGTTTATTGTAAGGTGGTTATCTGAAGAGACTGAAGTCGTGACAGACCTCAGTCTTTGGGGATGAGAATAAAATCCAGAACCTTCAAAATATGAAGCTTGATGCTAACTGCAATAAAATTACATATGGTTATTCTTTTAACACAGAAATGATACACAAATTTTCATACATACATTCCATAGATCCCTGCGGCTGTCAGCAGACAATAGGATATGGAACATGTCAAAAGCATACAGAACATAAAATTATTACAGTGTAAGAATTTACATATCGTCTGTACATGCAAAAAATTCATCCACAGAGTAAAAGGAGTGTGCATACAACTAATTTTTTAGGGCTACTTTAAAATGTGGCTTTTCATTCCTAAGGCTTGTAATACTTCGTGGTAAGTTTTTAAAAATTCTGATCCCAGAGTAGGATCCGCCTTTCTGAAAACAAGACAGGTTAGCACTAGGTCTATGTAGATGGTGTTTATTTCTTGTATTTATACTATGCACTGTTGAGTCAGTCTGAAATTTATCCTGATTTACAATTAAAAAACTCATCAATGGGTATATATATATATATATATATATATATATATATATTGGCTTGGGACTGATAAAATCTCTAATTTTTTAAATGGCTTTCTACATGAAGTTCTATGGTGTGCACCCATCATAATTCTGATTATTCTCCTTTGCAGATTTTCATACCTCATTTGCTGATCATGCTTGATGGTAGATTTTTCATGTGTTTATACTAACCTATTGCATTGTATAAAAAAGTTAGTAGTGTAATAGGCACATAATTTGTCACACTAGTTGGGTCTTATTTTCATATAGAGGTTTTACTACCAAGATTTTAGGGCGATCAAGGAACATACCTGTGTGAAATGAGTGGTTATTTATTTCGCTTGATAGGTGACCAATTATGTATGCATAAGTTTTCCAGATTTTACTTGTTATTTCATCATAACTTGATAAGTGTTTTCATTTTTGTGATTGTATTATACTTCTTATCTCGGTCTGAATGGTTGGAATAATTTTAAGAGCAACAGGAAAATGTACAGGAAATAATTCTTTTGAAAATGATGTATCTTCTTGTTTCCCATTTTATGTACATTTATATTTTTAGGAACTTTCAGAAATACAGTCAATTATTGAAGGTATCAGCCATGGTTTTTGGATCTTTCAAGTATCTATTGTTTATAAGAAGGGAGGGCATTTGTTCGATTTTACCTGTCTTTTTTTTTTTACACTCATTCATGTTTCCAATTTAATATTGGATTTTGCTGTAATGCTGAGTTTTTAATCTTCTTCTGTAACTTCATTTAGCATACTTAATGTAAAGTGGTTTTAGTTTTGGATCATTACTGGTCCTGCTAAGTTGTATTTTCCTTTCATTCTGAAAGATATTTTTAGTCCTTGTTTAAACTAGTCAGTCTTTTTATTGTGTACACTTCTGTATTTGTGTGGAAATCTGGCTACAAAAATATTTATAGAATTGTACAAAAATGAGTTGCAACATATTATTGGCACCACTTCCACAGTGTTCCATTTTTAGAAGAAGCTGAAAAGTCATGATTGTTTTAATTTTTATTCTGGTTTTCTGCCTCAAGGATATCATGGTTTTCCTGGATAAATATTATGAATTATAAAAACTCAGGTATCACATCCTAATGAGCCGTTTTCTGTTGGAGATGCAAGAGTGAGTTTAGTCATATTGTCCATTCCCCCCCCCAAAAAAAAAAAACCAGTTGGAGTATTTGAATTATTTTAAATATGCAATACTCAACCACCGAAATTCGCAGTATTGTTCCTTACATATTTATGTTATAATATCACACTGAATATTCCTACATGTTTCGATTCACAAGGGATCATCATCAGGAAACCAAACCAAAGAAACACCACATAAAACCAAATTAGCCACTTTTATACACAGTTTACATTGTGTAAAAGAGTAAAATAGCTAAAATATAGATAATTCTTTGTAGGATAGTGTATAAGTTTACTGGATCTTGATATACAGTATCTTGGAGACAGCCTACGTACTTAACAAGAGTTAACACAGTATAAAAACAATCAAGAGAGTACTGAATGCCACATCTATTGTGAGTTTCCAGTTGTTTTAATTGTGATGAGTTCCTCAAGACCACTTTCAGGGAAAATGGTAGTATCAGAGATGATGGGCCCTTAACCCAGCAGTTAGAACCTCTAAGCTGAATGGAAAGCCCACCTTGGTTGCTCTTCTTCCATATGTCCAGCAGCTGGCTCAGCAGAATGCTGACCAAACGCAACATTCAATGCATTGGCCTGCTACCTAGGAAGATCTCTAGTCTCCTTCATCCTGTGAAGGATGACCTGGGACTGGGGACCCCGGGGTTTACAGCGTACCCTGCTAGTGTGGTTGGGTGTACCACTGGCACATAAGGCTTGGATATCCAGACAGATTGGCAGTGGCAGAATGTAGGTTCAACCGTAACCATCTCATAAAATCCAAGACACTCGGATCCTCTGTATTGTATCTGGCTATATGGAATGACTTATCAGGGAGGTGGTGGAGTTAGAGCTTCACCCTAACAATATGAACAGGGAGGATGGCCTGACTTTGAGCAGGTCATGGAAACCTCTCCTTTGCCTCCTTAGAAAAAGTAGACGGCCTCCTCAGTTGCGGTGACTAGATATTGGCCCTTTTAGGGGCCCCTGTTTCCTCATGCTGCAATGGCTTTTCCTGTTCCCTAATTCCATTCAGTGGTAGGACCTGCTGCCGGATATTCTTTTCTTAGCCTGGACAGCTTTTCTTACCCTTTTTTTCCTGTGTCTGTTTTTTTTTTAAATTTAAATTCCATTTTTTCTGTTTCAATACCAATTCTGCTGTCTTTTTTTTCTTTCCTTTCCTCTATTATTTACCAATTTCTTCTCCTTTTCATCTTTCCCACTTTTCTTTGTTTCCTGCTATTTCCTTTTCTGCCCTTCCTGTATTACTCAGACACTTCTCCTTATGTACCTCTTTACGTTGGTTTAGTACCGACAGACAGCATCCCCCTCTGAATTTCAGTGTTACTGAAAGTGTTAATTGTTCTCATATTCTTACTCTTTTAGTTTTTTTCACCTGTCCTTCAGTCCACTTATTGTGTTCCTTGGTCTTGCTCTGCACTTGGTAATTTTGCCATGGAGTAGCACTGGACTATGACATTTACCCCCTCCTCTTCTTTGTTTTATGTTGCTATGTATTACCATTTGTTGTACTGCTTTTTACTTATTTGTTCTTTTATCTTGTCTTCTAATCTCCTTCCTTTGCCACTTTTTACTCCACATTTGGCGTCTGGTGTATCCTGGCTCTTTATGTGATATTTTTACCATGGAATAGTGCTGGGCTCTGACTTTCCCCTCCTAATGCTTGTTTTGGATTACCCATTTATTAATCAAATACTGTACTTCCTTTCCTTCTCATACCTCCCAATTTGCTCATGTGATTGTTCCCATGTTAGAATTTCTTCTGTCATGGAGCGTATCTCTCCAAAGCTGCACTGACTACCACATTCCTCTCCCTCCCAACCACTTGCATCAATCCTATTGGCTGACACCATGCTACTGAGACTTTCACCGCCCACACCTCTTCCCTTTATATAATCTGTATTTGGGCAACAGGCTTTCTTTTGGATTCTCGAACCCTGAAGATGGGAACAATAGATTGTCCCAAATTGTTGGTAAGAAATTACCACTACTTGCTGTGTAATAACCCAGAAGAATGCAGCTCTCAAGAACTATCATGTTCTGTCCAAGACATTGTAACTGCAAGAATAATTTTATTGCTGTCTGATAATTTCAGTTTACAAATAGCTTAGTTCTACCCTCATGCCTGTCAGATGACACATGGGACAAGAAAGAGTTAGGGCTTTTGTGGTACTGTAAGAGCCCAAAAGGTTTTTGTGATAAAATTGTTTGGGAAACACTGTAGTAATCATATTTGATTGGAAAACGCTGTAGTAGTTAGATTTTTAGGGGGATCACTGTGGTAGTCAGTTTCCTTCACAGTTTATAAGTTGCAGACTGATTTTCTTATAATTTTCCACGAAAAATGAAACATCTTATGGTTCGAAATATGGTATTCATGCTGTTTTCTTTCTCATCAAATGGTGGAAGTATTAGGAAACAAGGTATCATGATTGGGTGTGTCATGGACAGCTGCACTGTGAATATAATATTCTGTCTTCTATTAACTTTCCAGGTGTGGGGCTGGTGTTACAAGAGCTGAAGGCAGCTGGATTTGAAAATAACACCCTCATAATCTATTCATCAGATAATGGTATACCATTTCCAAGTGGACGTACAAACCTCTATGACCCAGGTAATGCTTTTGAAAATTGTTCATATCTGTTGGTGTAGAGGGCTGACTTAACTAGTTCCATGTCTATGTGTATTATTAACTTTCAACAGAAGGCAATAATCATTGACAAGTCATATAAATACAGTTCTATTCTTAACTATGAAAATAACAATGCTGTATGTCCTTTGACCCAGGAATGGCAGAACCTATGCTAATCTCCTCTCCACGGCAAAATGATCGCCACAATGAAGTGACATACAGTATGACCAGCCTACTTGACATCGTACCAACACTGTTAGATTGGTTCAACATACCATATCCTCATGAAAATGAAGTTGAGCCTTTACTGACTGGGAAGTCGCTTCTGCCATTACTGGAAAAAGGTAATTTACTCACCTAGTATCATCTGAAGATCCATGTCTTCTAGGATGTGACATGGCAGATTGGATATATCCCAACATTTCTAAGAGCCATCCGACTGTCATCTTCAATGCCATATAGTCCAAGACAACAAGACTTGTAGGAAGACATGGTGTGTTATATAGGTACTGGTGATGACAGTAACAAAAGGACAATGCGCTTGGCAAGCTTGTAAGGGTTGTAGTGGTAAACACTGGGTAGGTGCCTTTATGTACCAGGTGGAATAAGTTGCAGCTAGAAGTCAGAGATCACAAACGGGAAATAAAACAAAATTTAAATAAACATGGATTGGAAGAGAGAGTAGCACATTGTCACTCTGCAAGAAGTGAAAACAGTCGATCACTGATTTACAAAGGACAATTTAAGAAGTGAAATATCTTCCGTCATCCATGTAGGTGTGTGAGGAAAGAGGAGGAATTGGTCTAATTCAAAGGCTTGGGCCTCCTGAATATTCAACTGGGTCATCTTTCCTGTATTCAGAATGGAATTACTGAAAGTCTGTGGCACTGGGGCATAAGCAAAGGACAAGAAGGGGAAAATGAGGGCTCAGGTACCTGCCAAGGCACATGGGTTGGCCACTGACTGGCCCTCTCGGTGTCAATCTGCTGAACAAATAACCTTTCTAGCTCAAGTGTCCTCCACAAGCATTATCTTCCACCAGAATTGAAGCCTGCTTGCATGTTATCCACACTGAAGCCAGGAAAGGATCCCTTGTTGTCTTGTTCCTGTCATCCCATTTAGTCTGCTTGACATAGTTGGCAGGCTGTTTGAGAAGATCCTGATTCCTGGGATCCTAGGCAAAGAAACAGAGTGCTGGTTACTGCCTAGGAAACAGTTCAGGTTCTGACAAAGATACAGCATGGCACTACAGCGGTTCAACTCATCAAAACAGTGAACAGGAACTTTCAAGAGAAGAGGCTCGCAGGCATGGTTTTCCTGGATGTGGCTGAGGTCTTTGACACCATATGGATTGAGGGTCTCCTTACAAGTTAACCATCTTGAACTTCCCAGTATACTTGGTGAAAAACACAATCCTGTCTCCATTCACAGACATTTCAAACTTCCTTCCAGTCAGCCTTGTTGTATTGTAATAGCATGCAGATTTCATAGCAGAATTTTGTTCCCCATCCTCCTCTGTCTGTACATAAGTACCATGCATCTAGCTTCCTGGTGAGTAGAGATAGCTCTATGCAGATGGCACAGCCATTATAGCTTTGTCCCAGTAGCCAGTACACATCGACACAGCCTCAAGCACTGGCTGTGGATCTGGAGGAATACCATCAGTGTCTCAATTAGGATTTCAAGACCACATGAAGCATCTAAAACCCCTAGCTAGTACAGCTCTTAGCTTGGTACTGTTTGATCATCCTCAGTACACAGCTGACTTGGTCAACTCATACATCAGGTAAGAAATAAAATTGCTCGGAGAGTGAGCATGATAGGCCCACTTCTTAATGGAAGTGGTCTTCCTGTCAGAGACAGTGTTCTGCTTTGTAAGTGGCTCCTCACTCTACCAGTGACTGTACCTGTTCTATCAGTTGGTTCACAGCTTGCACCCAAATTAGGAAGCTGCAGGTAGTACTATCACTTCGCATTGAATACAGCACACTTTAGAATGGTGGTAAAAAAAGTTAAAGTTTTCCCGTTACAGGTCCGGTGTGGCCCAGAGGGTGGGTAGAGGTATAGCTCTACTCTTCCATGACCACGGCAGTAGTAAGGGGTGAGTGGTCAGCAGCATGCCCCGGCCACACTTTACCCCTGGGAAAGACCCGGTGCCCATTTTACAGGAGGCTGGGTGGGCCCCAGGGCCTGTCTGGCCCCACTGGGATTCGATCCTGGACTGTCCAGCCCATAGTCAGTCACTGTACTGACTGAGCTACCCGGCCCACTTTAGAATGGTGGTGTCATTCAAAATTATGAGGATTTGGAGATTCCAGTCTTTGATGATATCAGAGCATTAACTGAGGTTTTCACCTATTTCAGCAACCTTAAAGACACTTGTATCAACTGAGATCTTTTCTGTGTATGCCTTACACCATGGTTTCTGCCTATTGGAGCCAGGGATTTAGCCATGCTAATGCGGAGGATGAGAAATTAGGCCAGATAATGAGTAATTAGGGCAAGGAGAGTTGGTTATACATGGATATATCAATACTGTTTCCTTCTGGACTGGATATCCTATGAATAAGAACAGTATTTGTGTCACGACCATTGGAGAGACATTCTCATGAGCCACATCATTTTCAGTCAATAGGGAGTGAATTGTAGGGTGTTGGCATTACACAAAATATATCTGAGAAGTCTTATAAATAGGTTGCAAAATTAGCTGTATTGGAGGAACTGTCATTCTTTAGATGAGACTGTCATGAATGTCAAGGTACTTGGAATTCTGTTCTGTGAGTAGCTGCCTTGCCCAAATAATGATCTGCATGCAAGTAATAACTGTTTTCATGATTTAGTAGTTAAGGGGCTAGGATTTATTGAGTTTATTTATACTTCATGCTACCATATTTTTAACCTTGATTTTAATGTATAATTGCAAATATATTTTATGCACTTGAAAGTGATTTTGTAGAGAATTGGTAATTTAAAGGAGAAAGCTAAGTGATTCCTCCCAACTGGTAACTGGCTTGACCACAACAGAGGGCTGCCCAAGGTCACCCTATACCAGATTTGAAAGTGACTGAGAATCAGCTGGTGAGGGAATGATGCCAATAAAAATATAGCCAAGTCAACAGAATGAATTATACAGAACACTTTACACCTCCATTATGCTCATTATTTTCCTCAGCTGTAAGGTGATACCAATCACTAAAATCTTCAGCTATTGTGATCTCTGGTCACGGTGATCTTCAATCTACATGACCATACTGGTCGGGTTTCAAAATCTGAGACATTCACTCAACTAAAATTATTCCCCATAAGAGGACATATCACCATTTGTAGCAGAAGTTTATAGTATGTCCACATCAAACCCTTGGCCAAGATGGTAAATCAGCTTAAGCAGAACCACCATTGTAGATATTTCTATCTCATTACCCAACAACATGTGTTCTGTACAGGAGTGGGACCAAGGTACATTAACAGGCACTTCATGCAAGTATCTCAGTCAGCTTTTTGGTTCCTTTAATTTGTAGGACTGCACATCTTGGACTACATAGCCTTGAAAATGAGGGCATTACAATCCTCTTACTCATCAGGAACATGGACCTAGTGACATAGTGGAACATCCCAAAAGACTTGAATCTTCAGAAACACCTTTGTGAGAACCTCATATATGTAAACTCATCACGTTCAACACGAATTCAAAGGAGAAAAGTCCTTGCCGTACAATTTTCATTACTGCAAAAAATGGTTTCCTCGGTTTAATCACTACATACATATGCACATTTCCACATAGAGAATGTCCCAGGATTTAATGACAGGACTGCAGGATCTAATTCCAGAGGTAATTCTGAGTCATAAATATCACATACACACGAGCCCATTTTGAATCAGTAACAGAATTTGTACAACTTGAAATGTAGGAGAACATACACCTATGAACATTTGTATGTCATCATGACACCAGTATTGTCTGAGGTAGCAGACAGTGCAGTCAGTTCATGCAGGCTATGTGTACAGTAATAAGTAAATGTAAACTTGCCATTTCCCTGTTTATAATATACTTATACCCATTTTATATCTTCTTGCAATGGTAACACCACTCCTGCTATAATCTTAAATTGATTCATTCCCATTGTGTTATGGACAATAAGAATGACAGTAAATACAGACACAGTTGTTTATTCCAGTGTTAACGTGAACAACTTGTTTTGGCCAATAAGCCATCATCAGATTGACCTACAATATAAGGGTATTTAAAATAGAGATGTGGCAATTGAGATCTCAGCTTCACAATTTCCTTATAACTGTGTAATTCCTACCACTGCTGCTGTTGTTGAACACGCACAACAATATCCCAGATGATCCCTCATTGTGTATTTCACTCATGTTCTCCAATACCGTCAAGAAAAGGGCTTCTTTCTGAGTGTAAACCACCATGCTGAATGTCAGGTAAAGTGATGTTTGGAGAAAGAGATAAATCTTACTGAAATGGTACAGCGAAGTCCATGCACTAATACACAGATTTTCACCTCCCCAAATGATCTGTGCATGAGAGCCTGGAGAACATTACATACAGAAAGATTATATCTGTACCATATCTGGCTCCTTCACCTCTTGAAGCTGTATACATGGGTATGTGGTTACAATCATACCATTGAACTAATGTAAATCCCTAAATGATTTGTAAAATTTTGTTTAAATGTTAAGATCTGTTTTAACCACACTGGAGTTAACAGTAGCAGAAATTATCATTTATGGTACCATCATATTTCAAATTGAAGAATAATCAAAATAAGCACCAGTACCACTTTTCCATAATTATTAGTGTGATGTCATTGATGACTAGCTCATTGGACTGTACATCTTCCCATGTCTGACAGGTTGCCAGCTTTCAGCAAAATGAACTGCTAGACCTGTTACAAAATGTTCAGCTGTACGCACAGAAAGTCAGATGTACTGCCAACATGATGCAGCACCTCAGCATTTCAGTTGGTCACACCGTATGTGAATCAGCATTTCCTTTACTGATGGAATGGTTGTGGTGGCGCATAGCATTGTCCACCACAGTAGCCATATTTACACCCATTAGATTACCATGTGTGGTGTTACATGAAAGCTGTGGTGTATGCACACAGATGAACATTTGAGAAAAACTCTTGCAAATTCTCATTGGTACAATATGTATAAGTAACACAACGGTGTTTCATAAGGATACAGGTTCCCTGGTCACATGGGGTCAAAAATATATCCAAGCATATGGAGGCCATTTTGAACAACTTGCATGGGCAATGTACTATACAATTAACAGTTACTCTCAGTAATAACATAGTCTGTTTTTTTCACACCTGCTTCATTCAATTCATCATAAATGCTCAAAACTCAATACCCACTGTGAATCAGACCCATCTGTAGATGACACTTCTTGCATACCTCTGCAGTTAGATGCTTCAGAACTGATATATATATATATATATATATGCATCATAATAATATTTTTCTCTTTATGTATTCAGAGCCTGCACATGACTATGGTGCTGTGTTTGCTAGTCATATCCACCATGAGATCACCATGTACTATCCCATGAGAGCTGTGCGCACCAAAAGGTATAAGCTCATACACAACATAAACTACAAGATGCCTTTCCCGATTGATCAAGATTTCTACATTTCTCCATCATTTCAGGTATGTTATTAAAGGACAGTGTAAATTGGTATTATGTCAATATTGTAAGTATAAAATAAACACTAGGACATGATTTTACTTTGTAGTTTGTAAGTGTATTTTGTGAGATTTGGCACCTCTTTTCTCTTTATAATCATCATCCACACATTGTTGACACACATGTAATGTCAAATTGCAATGCTGTACCCATTAGTTCCATCTTCTCAGCTGTACATATGCATGTTACAACTTTAGAACTTGTACCACATGGATTATAAGGAAGCTGAGATACAGAGTTTTCACATTCCAGCTGGGTACAATTTGACAAGACATGAAGAACCATATTCAGTGCTATGCACATCTTGAGCAAAATTTACAACTTATTTAATATCATTCATAGTGTGCCTTTTGCTTGTAATCATTTATGTACACCATAATAGAATAGAATGGAATAGAATGGAATGCAATATATAACGGGTTTGAGCCCTTAAAACCCATTGTGCCCCCTTATTCTTAAACCTTTTATTTAAGAAAAGAAAAACATAATCCAAGTTCTTCAGCCTTACTAAAGGCCAGGATTAACCTTGGATGAGTCTTCCTAATAGCCTCTGGGTCCAGCATACTAGAGGCCAGAGAAAAATATCTCCTATATGTGAGATAGTCACAAGACCATCACATGCAGGTGCTATCTTATAGTGTTGTGGCCAAAAATAAGCCACAAACCCTCTAAGTTATAAATAACATGAGAGTATATCAAATACTGGTTCCAGCCAAATAAACATATTGGCCAAGCCCTCCCTTGCTAGGTGCCTTTAGGTTCCCCTTTTGGAGCCCCTATAAATAGAAATGCTTCATTTCTGGAGACTACCATGACGTTTCTCTAGGAGTCCTCAGTATAGGTTCTGCTCAACAGAGCCTGTATAAAGGAGAGATGCTCCTTTCAGAGTTCCAAGTAAAGGAGTCATCCCTCTACTTTCCCCTCACATAGCTGCCTTAGAGAGGGAGGCTTCTAGTACCTGTCTCTCAAAGTCCCCAATAAAGGATCCCCCTCCACATTCCCCCTACAGAGCTACCTATGGAGAGAGATGCCCCTTTTGAGAGCCTTCTTCTACCAGAGAAAATAAGAGCCTCATTTTGGGCCCATTGATCCCAGCCTCAATCCTCCATCCCATTCAAGAGCTACGTGTAAATCAGCCAAGCCCCTGGATATCCATAGGAGCCTTTGGGCCATGAGTCCAATCTTCCCTGGACAGAGAAGTAGCCATATAAGACAGCTCCAAATTATATTTTTGCCTCATGGAGTCACTTCCCATGTTAAAGATGTCTACCCTAGGCTCCCCTTGTGGAGCTTCTCCAACAGAGAGCTGCTGCATCTCCAGAGCCATTCATTCCATTCCATTCATTCATATCTCTCAGAGTCCACAACTAAGGAGCTCTTCCACAATCAAAGAGAAAACAGCAGTTGCCATCCATGTCACCCCATGTGGATGGAAATCTTAAATATGATGGGATTCAGCCTGATTCCCCAAAGGGATCATTTATGACACTGCCATTCAGTCTTTGGTATAATACCTTCCACCTTGGCTTGGGTATACCAGAGCCCCGTTAGCCAGTGTGTGCCAAAGTATCCCCCTTCACAGTATCCCCTTCACAGTATCCCCTCCACACCTTTTACCATCTCCACATAACCCTGAGGTATGGCCAAGGGGTTGGATTTGTGGGAGGCTTTATATACACCAACATATGCACACAATAAACTGTAAGTTACTTATAAACGTGAATCCTCCTACATGTTTATCCAGTAAGTCACCATCCTCAGGGAGATGTCAATATAAGGAATATATAATAATAATATGTAAGTCTCATATTTACAATGTTAAAAATATATAAAAAATATAAAATAGCAGCTATAAATACAGTAGTATGGGTACTGTAGCTAACATGATGTATACATATAATTGTAAACATTACTACAGTATATAGAATGGCACATCATGAATATTAACTGAGAACAATTTAACATTGTACCAGCCATGGTATTCATACTATTGAATTTGTAGCTACTATTGTGCATATTTTTTACTTTGTGCACTTTGCATTGGACTGCTTCACTGATAGCACTGGACAACAAATTTTTACTGACGTTATGCTTCTGAGGTAATAGTAGCCATTTCTTATTCATTTCGAGGCGCTGAACATGAATATGACAATGAAAACTCAAAATTGGCTACGGTTTCTAAGAAATCCACAAACATTTATTATATATTTAAGAAATATGTACAACAGACATTTAACGATAAAAGTCCAATTCTATTTGTGACTTCGCTTTGCCTGTTGCTTGTGTCCATAGTGAAGTTTGTGTTAAGTAAATATATCCACTACAAATGAAATACATTGAAAGATTTCAAAATATTGCGTCATATTGCATCAGCCCATCATCCACACCACACCCGTTTACTCCAGCATCATAAATACCGCAAAGTGATCCCAGCAGTGTTAATCTAGCGTTAGTGATGCGTCGTAACTGTGTTAATAGTGCAGATAACTTTTGTTACATTTGTGGTGAAGTGACGCAGTGGCTGAATGGCAAAAGACATGCGATGCTGTTTGCTGATCCTATGGTTTGGAGGGAGCCAAGTAATAACACAACTGACTACTACTTCTGTATGGTGCCACCTGTTTCTGGAGGCATTATGAGGAAAAAGAAGTGGACAATGGTGTATCCGAATATACCATGTGCTCTTCGTCCAATTCTGCACAGCGAAGGTATTTCCATTCCTGAACCTCCGAAAGAATTTACCATTGATTCAGATGACGAGGACGAAGGCGAGTCACCCTCGGGTTCTCCTGAGCCCTTGGTGTCTACTGAACCACATGTCTCCTACGGTAGGTCTTCTGCGCCACAACCACACATTCTCACACAGGACAAACTGAACGATCTTGTTCGCGATTTGGAGCTGTTCAAGAGCAAAGCAGAGTTACTGGGATCAAGACTTAAACAATGGAATCTTCTCGAGAAAAATGGCCGAATTTCTTCGTTTCGCAGTCGTCATCAGCAGTTGGTGCCTTCTTCAGAAAGGAAGATGACCTTGTGTTCTGCTACAATGTAGATGGCCTGATGAATGCCCTCGGAATCAAACATGACCTGCAAGAATGGCGACTATTTATAGACTCTTCGAAACTGAGTCTGAAGGTGGTATTGCTGCATAATGGAAACATCCATCCATTCCAGTCAGACCCACTGTCTACATGAAAGAACCCTAAGAAAACCTAAAGCAGCTGCTGAATAAGCTTGATTACAGCAAGTATGACTGGCATATTTGTGGTGACCTGAAGGTAGTGTCTCTGTTGATGGGTCTCCAACTGGGATATACAAAGTATTGCTGTTTTTTATGTGAATGGGACAGCCGAGCAAAGACTTTGCATTACCTGAAGAGAGACTGCCCTCAGAGGAAATCTCTGAAGGACGGAGAGAAGAATGTGCAACACCCAGCACTGGCAGAATGGCACAAAATCCTGCTACCGCCCCTACACATCAAACTCGGTCTGATGAAAAACTTCGTAAAAACCACGGACCGGACAAGATCGGCGTTCAAGTATATGGCTAAAAAATTCCCTCAAATCAGCAAAGCAAAAATTGAGAGTGGGTTTTTGTGGGTCCTCAGATCCGCAAACTCTTCAGAGATGGTATGTTCAACAACCTACTTCAGGGTGACGAGAAAAAAGCTTGGGACGCATTTCGTCTGGTGTCAACTAACTTCCTCGGGAATATCAGGGCAGAAAACTACAAGGAATTGATTGAGGACATGTTGTCTTTGTATCACAAACTTGGTTGCAATATGTCCTTAAAAATACACATGCTTCATTCCCACTTGGATTTCTTCTCTGACAACTGCAGCATGGTTAGTGATGGGCACAGTGAGCTTTTCATGAGGAAATTGTAACGATTGAGAAAAGATATCAGGAAAAGTGGTCCACTTCCATGTTTGCTGGCTACTGTTGGATGCTCGTCAGAAATGCTCCTGAGCAGCTACACAAGTGACAGGCAAAGTGAAGTCGCAAGTAGAAGTGAACTTTTATCGTTTCATATCTGATATACATATTTCTTAAATATATAATAAACGTTTGCGGATTTCTTAGAAACCATAGCCAATTTTGAGTTTTCATTGTCATATTCATGCTCATGCCTCAAAATTAATAAGAAATGGCTACTATTACCTCAGAAGCATAACGTCAGTAAAAATTTTTTGTCCAGTGTAAGCTGTCCCAAACATTGGTAACCAACTACCAACCTACACTGCATTTCATCCCAGAGGAGTGGATGCCTCAGCTACACCATGGCCGAAGCCTGAAATCATGAAATGGACATTTCTTCCATAAGTTTTAAGAGGTTGAGGGAACTACTGTAGCACATGAGGATGACCCTGATATGGAAGAGTTCTGAAGTTGCTCAAAGTGTGTGGGCAGCCATAAGCTGTTAAACCTAAATGTATGAAGGTCAGTAGAAAAGTAAGGCCTCTATTTTCTTCTTTTAAATGTGGCCCAGGTAGAGTTTCTCATGTTACCCACCAGATAGTAGCACTGTCCAGCTCCACTAGGATCATCATTGCTCCAGTCTGTCACATGTTTTCAGCACAGTAGCAGTGCAAAGTGGTAGATGTGTTGTGGAGAGTGTTGAAAAGGATATTGGTGAGAGACCCCACAGGTGTTGACTAGTGAAGGAACCTTGTTAATGCAATTCTTGGCAAGAGGTACCACATTCAACTTAGAGTGATATGTGTAGACATGAAAGAAGTAAAACAATGAATTTGAAGGGTTTGGCCAAACTGGAAGATAAATCCAGTCCTCCTCCTACTCCTTCAAGACATTGCCAGACCACATGCCAGTCTGTGCACAAGGGAGGGAATTGAAATAATGGGGTGGACTCTTCTCCCTCATGTTCCTTACAGTCCTGATTTAGAACTTCCGATAACCACCCTTTTTGACTTCTGAAGGATTCTTTCCAAGGATGCCAACGTGCAGACAACAGCAAGCTGAAACATAGCATGTGTGAAGAGCTCTGATTCTTCAGCAGTTTTAAGTGACAGGCCTCATTAAAAGGGACAATAAGTGTGTTGATGGTGAAGATGACTTATTTGAAAAATAATCTGAACCTGGTAAAGGATTGTAAAGTAAAAGGTTTAAAAATTTGCTCTAAAACAGGCCCTGAAGGCCCAGAGGGGGAGTAGAGGTATAGCTCCTCCCTTTCTTTAATCTTAGTGATAGATGGGGTGGGCAGCCTACCTGCTTTTCCCCTGGGAAAGGGACCTGGTACCCATTGTACAGGAGGATTGGTGGACCCCAGGACCAGCCTGTATGGGTGCAGAAAATCTCGCCCCCACTTGGGTTCGATTCCCGGACCATTCGGCCCATAGCAAGTTGCTATACCGAATGTGCTGGCCTGGCTTTTTAAGGATGTACCCATGATATATGTAAATTTCTTTATAATTCTAATTATAGTTCCTGAGAAAAGAAATGGAGATATTACTTTCATACCAACCCTCATATGAGAAGAAGAGGAAGGAAAAAAGTTGAACATGGAATAGTAAGGACACTACACCCATACTTTATATTATCATGCAGAATTAGGGTGTTGTTTTCTGTGTTACAATTTGAAATTTTAGTTGTGCTATGTATGTGAATGCAGTAATTTACTTCCCTAAACTGGACATTTCAGATACGTGATATGGGAAAATGGTTCTCATTGAGACACAAATTTTTTATGTAAGCAGTAGCTTTCAGAAATGCATTAACCACACAAATTGATAATTACCAGTACTTGAATGTATGAATCATACTTCTGCCACTGTATGTCACTTGCAGTGTGTAATTTGCTAGGTCTTGTTATGTCAATCCTATACCAGTGCTGAGTTAAGCACTGTCTATGAAGGCATATGGAGCAGTGATCATCTTTATTCCCTGGTCACTTTAACAAGTAACCCCTGGAAAGGAACTACCAGTACACAGTGAATAGGACGGTAGCTAGGCCCGAGCTGGATGCTTTGGAGAAGAGGGAAGTTCCTTTTCTTGTCAAGAATCAAGGCGTGATTCCTCAGACATACATAACCTCGTCACTATACTGTAAAATTCCAACCCCTTTACTTCAAGTGTAACAGTACAGAAAGATTCTATGACTTTATACTTCTAATATTTCAAGTGCGTTTACATCACTAATTGCCTCCCCTATATCTGTCATTAAGGTCTCTGGTCCATGGACTTCATAAGTCAAATCTGAATCCCTAAGTTACCCTTCATGGTAGAGTAAGTAAACTCCACTCATGGGAAAACATTATTTGGAATGGTAATTAGTGAAGCATAATTACTGTTGTTCCATTAAATTAACCTACAAGTGCCAAAACTATGAAAATGAGATATTTTTCTTTTTATTTTTTGTATTCACAACCCACTTATAGTGTTTGTCTGTCAAAGAGAAGAATACAGCTGTCTTTCCTTGCAGTAACCCTTCAATTTAAAGTGTTCCGTTTTTCTGCTAATGAACTAATAATAAAAAAGCATTGACACAAACCAGTGAAGTTACACCTTTATAATACAGTCTCTCTTACCTCTGTTTGTTCACACACATTAAGTAAACAAATAGATTGATGGCTTAGAGACTTTCAAGTAAATTAAAAAATTGTGACCCATTCATAGTCATCCACAAAACTTCAAAATTATAAATTCTGTACTAAAGATTCATGACACTCAGATCACCACCGTAGGTGAGATATATAACAATTGAATATGTGTAACCTGTTAGCATTTCCAGGTGTCCATACCTTCATATTTTATGTGCTTACAGAATAGAGTTCACAGAAGTTACCTGCACATACTTATGAAGTAGAACATCGATACTTTGAGGTGAATGGGACCAAGATTGCCTCAAGTTTCCAAAAAGCTTGGACTACACAGATTATGACAATGGAAACCTATTTTGTTTTGCTTTTAGTGTTCATTGTTGTGGGACATTAAAACACAAACTTAAATCATATACAATACGCAAGAATACACAAAAAAAACAGCTAAAGGGCAGTACAGTTATGCCTGAAAGACATGTGTGCATACGGTAATATGCGCTTCAGCCAAATTCTGTACCCAACAAAGCAGTGACCTTGACTGCAGCACATATGCTCAGATGAAAGAACCTGAAACAATCAGGATTTTACTGTTTGTACAAAGATGTAAAGAGCAAATCATATTTGAGGAGCACCTGTTGCTGTTCAGTTCCAAATCTCTTTCTTATTTCCCCGATGTCATATGTATAAGCACGAAGATAAAAACATGCAAAGCTAAAGCTTCACTGAGAAAGTTGGCCCAAGCAATCACACTTCTAATTGGTATTCAGGAAATGCCTGGTTCAAGTCTCTGGCTGTGCTTATAGCACCATCCTGACTGAAGTTTTTCATGGTTCTCTTCGGTCACTCCAGGTGAGGTCAGAATAGTAAGTCTTTATATGGCCATGACCACTCATTTGCACATTTGCACATCCTTCTGATTCACTGATCATCCTACTATTTTACACTGCATAGTCAGAATTACTGGACACCACAAGTAAAGAACATTGATCAAGGGCATTTTAAAAAATTTCACTGATTAGAATGTGACTGAGATGAAGAGAAATAAAGTAAGAGCAGGAAGGAAGAAATTATATGTGATTATTATTAACATAATCATCATCCCTTCATCGGTATTATTAGTGTGATCAAATAAAGGAAGATCATGTAAGCAGGATAAAGCATACAGATCTTAAAAGGGACAGGTTGTGAAGGTGTCAGATGTATTTGTTTGCCTCTGGATATATTGTGGTAGTGGGCTCTTGTGGTTGCAAGGACTCTGCTTCCTGGGATTAGAGTGGGTTGCTGAATAAATACGGGACATACTGGTATAATGCAGACATGTAATTTTCAATAATTGTTACCTTATTTTCATCTTTCATCATTTTGCAGGATCTCTTAAACAGAACACAATCAAAACAACCTCTGAACTGGTACAAGACACTTAAGAGTTATTACTACAGAGATGAGTGGGAGTTGTATGACCTGAAACATGATGCTGAGGAGGTGAAAAATGTAGCATCTGAGCCAGCCTATAAGGTTAGTCTAATCTGTTGTCTGTATTAAGAAAACTGCCTGAAATTGTTGATAGTTTTGTTGTTTACTTACTAATGAATTCGTGCATAAGCTACATGAATTTTGTTATTAATTAACCAATATTATGAGTACAGCTGGTTTAGCTGATGTGTCAGCATAATACTTTGCATAGCAATATTATTATTTCTTTATTTACACTAACCAAAGTTGCCTTTGTGCTTATACAATATGTTATGAAGCCATACCTTGGACAGATGGAGGTGAGCTGCCTCTATAGGAGGCTAATCTGGTTGTGGTTGCAGAAAGAAAACTGTCATGTTTAGTTTGCTTGAACCTTCCTAATGGCATTATTCTAAAGCAAAGTTGACAGGCAATGATGACAAAGTGTTTCATTCCTTCAGATCATTTGTAATAGGAAATGTATCAGAAAAATGATTGCCACTCCAAACTTCACATGTTTCATTTCAACACATTTTTATTAACCTGTGTGGTTTTGTGGAGATACAGGACTTGATGAGGATAATATACCAAACCTCTTTCCTAACTTAATCACAGACATCCTTGAAGTCTGTAAATAACTAATGCACTGCCTCTTTGTATTCCGATTTTTTCTCGAGTATTTCAAAAATACAAAACACAGTGAAACCTCTGTCATAACTTCTGAAGGGACTGCAGAAAGCAAAAGATAAATGCTTGAAAACAATGATTGCAGGACAGCATTAAAATGTGTCAGAAACACAAAACAACAAGGAGTGAAAATTATAAATACTACACTTCATACAAAAATAATAAGTCAAAACTTGCCTTAATATCTATGTTCATAATGCTTTCTTCCAAAGAAATCTGTAATTTAAGAGTATTTATTTGAAGCCATATTTTTCATATGAAACAGCAGCCATTCCAAATTCAAAATGTTCTCTTCATCATGTTCACTGTTACTGTGCACATGAAAGAATGATTTAACAGTTTCATAAGCTGCATGTGCTTCAGTAAAATTTGGCACTGCTTGAAGGCCATATTCGTCCCCTCTTCACTTCCCCCACTTCTTCACCGTCCACACATTCATCACACAACTTATCAATGGTTGAAGAGCCACAACGGGTAGTGTGATTGTCCAGGTACCTAAGAACACAATTTGACATCGTCTAGGACTAGCCAGTTCCAGTCCTCTTGGAAGGTATGAACATCATCAGTACTGGAGTGCGAGTCAAGCATCAATGTTATGTTGACACATTTCACAGTTGTATGTGTGACATGTAGCAAAGCTGATACTGTAAAATATAGTGCTTGCAACCATTTATTTTCAGTTGTCTGTTCTTCGCTTGGTCCATCAAACAAACAGCATTTTGTAAAACTTCTTCAACATCTTGTGACACCCAAATCATGCGATTGTACCATGCTTGCGCAGTTTGTTGGACAATATATAACTTTTACATTCCTTATAGATAACATATCCTGAAAATGAGTACCATCACTGGCCAGAACCCACAAAAGGTTTTAACCTTGCATACCTATGGAGGCATCAAGCACATTCAAAAACAATGTTCAGTGGTCAGTCCACTAACATTTCACACATCACTGGTATGTGGCAAAATTTTGCCAAGTACAGTTACGATTGCAATGGTAGTTATCAATATAGCAGGTCAGCACTCAGTACATTCCAAAAACAATGTTACTTCCATTCCATGCTTGGCTGAAGCATTCCACTACTGCACATTCCAAAAACATGTTAATTTACTGTTTAATTCTTGAAAACTATAATTTTCAGAATGTTGTGGGTTAAGACTGGGAATTCTGAAGGACTTACACAGGGAAACAGTACTGTGATGAATGGCATATCCCATAAAATAATACATTGTTTATGTGGGTGATGTTTTGGGACCATAATAAGTGAATGATAATTTCAGGAACACCATTCATACAACAATGATAGATAGAGGTTTCACTGCATGTGATCATTTGTTGATATGTTACTTTTGTATCCACAGTAAAGATCCCCAATAATTTCATGTACATGTGGGGTTAAAATTGCCAGAAGAATGCTGGAAAAATGTTATATGTTGTTCGTAACAGTGATATGCTGTAATAATCACTAGGTGACTCAACTACATGTACGAGGGGTGTTCAATAATTTATCTACCTGAGTAAGAAAGAAACAACTTATCACAAAAAAATATTTTTTATTTTTCAATGTAGTCCCCTAATAACTCAATACACTTTGCCCACTTTTGTTGCAACGACTTTACCCCCCTGGAAAAAAATCTTTTGACTGCTCTTCAAACCAGGTCGTGACTGCCTCCTTGACTTCTTCATCGCTTGAAAATCGTTTACCCCGAAGAAATT
>Ga0123354_10002551_pt1 | contig 24223 bp, 11 predicted proteins | sample TergutLab28metaG_2_FD_97872 | JGI IMG/M metagenome (GOLD analysis project Ga0123354, IMG submission 97872) | Labiotermes labralis P4 segment gut microbial communities from Petit-Saut dam, French Guiana - Lab288 P4 | ecosystem: Host-associated > Arthropoda: Insects > Digestive system > Gut ... | reverse complement strand
TTTTTATTGTTTTATATAAATAAATTTTATAAATAAAAAAAAAAAAAAAAATGATTTTTTGTATTAGATTTTTTTAAATATCTACTTGGTTTTGTTTTTTTGTGGGGGGGGGGGGGGGGGGGGGGGGGGACAACACAACTTCTTAAAGTGGACACTTCATATCTGAGAACTTTGTGTCAGGGAAATGCTGATATTTTATTCAGCTATGAATTTTTCACTAGTGGCATGTGAAATTCCTTTATGGTTGTGTGTGACAAGTCCATTATTCAGTTTCTTTGGAAATAATATGTTTAATAATTTGTTGAATTTCAGGTCCCATTCTTCCTTGATATGGTGGTGCATCACTGGGTAATTGTATCCCAATATTTTGAGGCTATGTATTGTCCTCATCTTTAAAGTTTGGAATGTCCAAGAAGATTTTTTTTTTTTTTAATATATCGGTATCCAGTAACCCATTGACGCGACATTATATCCTAGAAAAATGAAATCCTCAGCCACACTACTATGGAAACTTCAAACCTTGTTGAACTTTATTCGTACGTTGTAGCTCAGTATTCTTTCTTTTGTTTGTAAATTTGCAGGCATTGCAAGTGGATCCATGATGAACAGTGGTCCTCCACCTTACAGTGCTGGTGGAATGGGACGAGGCAGCTCGTATGACTTCAGCACAGGCTCTAATCCAGGCAGTAATGAATATTCAGGTGGTGGAGGTCCGTTGTCACATCTTAGTGACTCAGTAAACTCTCTTGATCCATTAAATGCAATGGAGAAGACTTTGAATGAACAGGTAAATGAATGGTGTTGAGTAAGTCTTTTGTCTCATGACCACCCTTCATATTGTTTACTGTGTACAAGCATTTGTTGCTGATACCTTTCATCTTCTGTAGCCATTATTTAGCCATGTGTTTGTTAGTAGTTAACAGCTGTATTGGAGACCACTTGCGTGCAGGTTTAAAATGGGATATTGTTTAACGAAGTGTGTTTTATCAGCATTTGTTGTGTAGAAATGCCACATACATGGACAGTCCCAAAAGTAATGAGAATATTTTTTTTTGCCCAGCACAGTAGGGCCAGGAAAGGATAGTGGCAGTCGTGGTAGATGGAGGGGGAACCCAGGTATACAGTTTGACCTTTCTCAGTTGAGTCCGCGCCTTTGTAGCAGTCAGTACGTTAGCAAAGTGTGTAGTTGTTTTTGTGTCTTGTCACGGGCGAAAATGCAGAGGAGTCTGGAGCAGTGTTACGTGATCAAGTTCTGTGCGAAACTCGGAAAGTCTGGTTCCGAAACGTTGCAGTTGTTGAGGGCAGCTTATGGGGATGCTGTTTTGTCTTCAGCCCAAGTCTTCAGGTGGCACAAGGCGTTCAAGGATGGAAGGGAGAGCGTTGAGTATGAACAGCGCACAGGCCATCCTTCAACTGCAAGAACTGAGAACAATGTGGCTCGCGTGAAGGTTCTGGATAGGGACCGGCATTTGCAAATGCAATTAATTGCAGAGGATGTATGTCTACTGAAAACGGACGTCCACCAAATCATTACAGAAGATCTGCACATGAGAAAAATTTGTGCGAAACTGGTCGTGAAGAATTTGTCCGATGAACAAAAGGACAATTGTGTGTTGGTTTCTCGGGAAATCTTGGATTGTGTGAAAAGTGAGCCCTACTTTCTGCAGGGAGTGTTAACCGGAGATGAAACTTGGGTTTTCGAGTATGATCCGACAACCAAAAGACAGAGTTCAGAGTGGCACACTTCCAAATCACCTCGACCAAAGAAGGCCCAAATGAGCAAATCAAGAGTGAAATCCATGCTCATCATTTTTTTGATTGATAGGGCATTGCTCACAAGGAGTTTGTGCCACCTGGACACACTGTGAATCAAACATTTTACCTACAGGTACTTGAATGTTTGAGAAACAGAGTTAGGCGCGTCCGCGGTGAAATTGCAGACAAGTGGTTCCTTCACTATGACAATGCGCCAAGTCACACATCATTTGCTTTGAGGGAATTTTTGGCTCAAAATAAGATCACAACGATTCCCCACCCACCATACAGCCCTGACTTGGCTCCGTGTGATTTCTTTTTATTCCCCAAGCTCAAAACCCACCTCAAAGGACATCATTTTGGGACAGCTGAAAACGTCCAGGCAGGTGTGACGAGGGCTTTGAACAACATCTCAAGTGAATACTTCCTCCACTGCTATGAAGAGTGGCAGCAGCGCTGGAATCACTGTATTCGATAGCAAGGAGCCTACTTTGAAGGGAATAAACTGTAATTGCATGTATGTTTAATAAATGTTTTTTAAAAAACTTATTCTCATTACTTTTGGGACCGACCTTGTAGTTAAACTGAAAGAATATTAGTTTTACAGTATACTGTAAAGCTGATGGAAAACTCTTGTAAAATAGGTGCATGTTGGATGAAAGGTAAGTGTAAGAATGACATGCTTTGATTGAAGGGAGACTGGATGATTCCATCGCCTTATTAGATGTGATTGATCTATTGAGCCCTTTACTGTGGTGTGTCAGAAAACTAAGTTTAATCTTCAGAAAACTGTCACAGCATTAAAATTCAAAGCCATTCAAAATCTTACAAGTCCATATTGGGAATGAAGACTGTAGTGTGAAGGTAGTTCAGTGAATCGGGAGCCAGTGGAGAGCTTGATCATAATTACGCTTTGTATGTGCATACATGTGCATGTGTGAGGCAGAGATGATGTACTGAAGCATGGTTTACTATAAATGGCTTCTCAAATGATTGAAAGATAAAACAGCTGCCTTCAGATGTATTGTTTTTATGGCAAACACTAACCATCCATAGGGGCTAGGTTTTTAAAATTTGGTATTAACTTGTACCATAAATATATGCTGTATGTGAACGGTTGTAAATGTGATTATTATGTAAAACTTACGGATCAGTTTTGCAAAATGTAATATAGCTTGAATCTTAGTAGTGGAAACCTGATTCACATGGATCACTGGATTATTTAGTTGACCTTTCAAAGACAAAAATGACTTAATATTATATATAAAGATTGAATTTAAACCACACAGAGAATGTGCTTCCATTTTAAAAACTAGTCTGTTAATACTGTGTAGGTACAGTGGCTTTCACTGTGAGAAGCACAGGTGACATGTAAAAAAATTAGGAGTTTTTATGTTAACCTAGTGGTTCATTTCTTAACCATTACGCCTTAAAGGGTTTATACTTCTTGTTATCCAGACTGCACAAATTGAAGCATCCAAAGGTTACTAAATTAGCCATATTTCATATGTCTTTCCCTGTAACTTATGTTGATATACAATTTTGCACTATTAGTTGTGTGTTGAATTTCTTATTTCAACTTTTTTTTCTCAGATGCCACACACTCCACATACACCCCACACACCACACACACCACACACACCTGGAGGTGCTCATACACCAGGAGGTGGTAACAGTGGCCCTCCAAGTGTACCTCCTGCCAGCTCAGGTGATGGTGGAAATGTTGGAGGGAGTGCTTCAGGTCCTGGAAGCAATAACAATAGCAGCCATGGTAACACAGGTGGCAGTACTGCTAATACGAATAATGCAACAACGGACACTCCTGACATCCCATCTGACCTCAATTTTGATCCTGCAGCTGTTATTGATGGAGAAGGCCAAGGTCAAGAGGGTCTCAATGTGAGTATCCTATAATATATACCATGATCCTCTGGAAGGTATGAATGAAAACAGCATTTTGAATAAAGGTAGACCAACTTAATGTCACTTATTTTATTATGTCAATTTACTGCTCAACATGTTTCGGATGTTAGTACACCCATCTTCAGGAGCTTGCGACTACTTGGTGTGTTGTTGCATGGGCTGTATTGTGCTGGCTTGAGGCGTGTTGGTGTTATGTAGCAATAACACACCAAGTAGTCGCAAGCTCCTGAAGATGGGTGTACTAACATCTGAAACATGTTGAGCAGTAAATTGACATAATAAAATAAGTGACATCAAGTTGGTCTACCTTTATTCAAGTATCAAGATGATGCATGGTCCAATATGCATAAGAAAACCATTCTTTGATAGTGATTTTCTGTGTTGTTACTAGGTGATTACTTCTGAAATATGGATAAACACTTACTAGATTGCATGCGTTTAAAAACCAGAAGGCCATGTAATTGTTCAGTATCATGAAAATCACAGAGATTTTAGTACACAGCATATCTTAAGTCTTTTCCCTCTCCACATCAGCTATCATAGGAGCTACACTGCATGTGAAGCCCACATATGGTAGGAATTTATGTTCAATTTTTCCCCTGCAATTAATTCTCTTTATTTCGTAGAAATGTCTCATAGTTCTGACCATTTGTCTACTGATAGGCCTCACACCTGAAAATATTTATCAACATATGATGAAGCTGTCTTTTTTGGAATACCGGCAGATTGTCATAAAAAAAAGTCCTGTTCTAACAAGGAAGGAAATTATCCTACATTTTCTTTTCTTCTGTTGTGTTATATGGTGTCTGTTAATTTAATATAATGGTCAGTATTGGCTTATTTGAAAATTGTGGACCCTTAGATTTTGCATGTACTCACTGCACTGTAAGGTGATTTAAATGTAACTTTACAAAATGCATGGGAACTTTCATAAAGCCATCATATAATATTATGGTAGTTGGCATTACTACTTAATGTAAACCATACATCATCCAAGAAAAAATTTTTGTGTTTTCTATTTGTCTAGATTTGATGTTTTTCCAGTACTTTATACATTGTTCTTTTATGTGGCATCATTGATGTGGGAATTTTTTTTCCGGCAAAACTTTCAGGCGACTTTTTTATGATACATGGACTTTTGCAACTGTGTTACAAATGAGCACATGTGACTCAACAGAAAGCATTTCTCACATATGTTGACCTGCTGTGTAAGAAAGGGCACTCAAGTGGGTGAGTGTCTCAAGTTTGACACAAGTAAGATGACTCAATTTGCAGCCAACTGAACTTGCATTTAGTTAGCTCATGATGCCTTGTGCTCAGGGAACTGATTAGAGATATGCTGTGTATGTTTCTTCACACAATAATCACAGTGTCGAATCAATTTTTAATTTGTGATTTGAGTTTCTTGTAGCAGTGTTGATGTCTGGGGTGTTATGCTATTACAAGTGGAGAATAGTTAACAGTATTTCAGAGGACCATAGTGCTTGCATCTTCAGTCTTGACATGGGATAACATCCCAGAAGACTCAACTCTTTGACTTCTTATTCATTCAGCTGTAATTTTACTCTGTTAAGAAGGTGCTAATTATGTTGGTTTCACTGCATGTTAGCTTATCTAAATGGTGGTGTTTTTAAGTCCACGGATAATTCGCATACACAGAATAACAAATTGTTTATGCAGCATATTCTAGAAGAGGGACTTGGGTACTTAACAGATACGTCTTAAGACTAGAAATCTTTATGGGCCTACATCTTATGTTGAACTAGAAAATGTTATGCTGTTTCAGTTGCTGCCTGACAATGTGGTAGACCCCATGGAGTTGCTGTCATACCTCGACCCACCTGACTTGGCGACCCCTCCATCTAGTGGTGCCAGTAGCAATGGCAACAATGGAACACCAGGCAACACCACCAGTGATGACATTCTTGCACTCTTTGAGTGACTTTTTTAAAGTGTACAAAACTCCTCTCCACCAACGTTCCTTTTATATTTTAAGTTAGGACAATGGTGAAAGTGCAAACAAGTTGTAAGGGTGGATCATGTTTTACTATGCATTGTAAGCAACTTTAAAAAGTGAATCTGTACAAAAACTAATTAAACAGCGTTCCTTCTTTCCACAAGTTAATTGTGGTTATCAGAGTGACTACCTGCAATTGATGGAATGATGATTCTAAAGTGAGACTACAGTCCAAATGCCAGAAAGGCTGTTGACAAATTCACCAGTGTTCCTATTGTCATAAGTTATGATGGTGCAACATGCCAACACCAATGAGAAAAACTGTTATTACAGTTAAATTAATATTTTAAAACTTTGTTCCTTAAATTGAAAACTATTCCAAGTTGAAGGTGCATATATGAATATTCACCAGAAATTGAATTACTGCGCCGATGTTCGTAATAAATTTGTATTCGTGTGTGAAAGTAGAGAGAAAGTTACCGACCTTATGAATGTGGTATTAGTGTCATAGTTTTTTTTTTTAATAGCTGAATGACTGGCTAACATCAAGAGAAGTTGTGGTTTAATACGAGAATTTGTGAAATGGCGGCGTACTGTGCACAGCAGTGACACTGCCCAGTGCAAGTGAATTGGTTGTGTTCATTGTATTACTCGAATGCTATATTACTTGAGGAAAGAGGAATGGATTGTGATTTTTTTTAAGGTGATGGTGTTTGGTGACTGTTCAGTGCTCGCGACCAAAGCAGTTACATTTTACATATAGTGAAGTGGTAGAGATGTGTACTTGGGGGTGTGAGCTGGATTCTACTTAGTTTCAAGCAAGCATCCAAAATCTTGGCAATCTTTCTTTTCTTCATGCTGCTGAAGACTATTCATGTACAAAAAATACAAGCCAGGATCATATATATGCAATTCACACAATGAACTTGTGTGGAGGTAGAGAGAGAGAGAAAATTGAACAAAGATGTGTATGTGTATTTATTGTACATATAGAAATACTATGGCAGACAGTAATTATTGGCGGCCAGTTTAGAATTAGTAATACTGTAATGATAAGTATATATTTTACCTGTCATCGGAACCAAACTTGTATAAATAACAACCGTATTATCTTAGTTATACACATGCCACCCTACGTACATGCAAACCCACATGACTGAATCAAGTTATGTTATGTCTCAGCCGGCTTTAAAAGTATTATTAGTGAGGTGCACAAAACCCCGTAAGTATATATGTAGATGAGCATTGTACTTTATGGGAATGACAATGAAAAGGCATGAACAGTTCTTGAACATGAACATTTGTCAGCTTTTTAATGAAAACTTGGAAAGAATCACACAAAATAATTAACCCTTTTAACTGTGAAGTTTGTCAGAATTATATTTAAAAACTAGTTCCTACCTCATAGAAAACACTGGTTTGTTGCATGTACAGACTGGTTAATGCTGCTGAGGAAATAATTGTAGTGTACTTTGAGAATCACATGAGACACATTTACAGTAACCACTGCATGAGAAAAACACAAAGTTTTGAATGTTAAAACATGTACATGTAGTAGTAAGCATTGTACTGTAAAGGGTTAGATCAAGAGTGAGACAGTTTTTATTACAGTGAAATGAAAGTTATTTTGGATATTTATGAGATTTAGCAGGGTTGTTTCAGTATTATCCATGTTGAAGGTTTTGGGAATTCCACTGGTTTGTGGCTGGAAGTGGAATAATTATAAATGACCTGTCAAGGTGGATACCTAGAGTTGAATCTCTCTATAAAGGACACAGGAATGATGTAAGTAATAGCAATGCTCATTTACATATTACAGAATCATAGAGAGCACTGAGTATGTGGTGGCAACATTTGGCAATCTATTGTGAAAACACACACACACACACACACACACCACACACACAAAACACACACTTGTTAACTGTATGTATTTCCCATCATCCCTTATGACATGTAGTATGCAGTATTCTTGACATATTGTAGTCTTCTTTGAGCCAGTAGGAGATGTATTAGTGTTTGTACAAGGGAAAGTGAAAAAAAAGCACAGTACAAACAAAGTTATTGTCTGTAAAAAAATATTGGATCGCCAAGGCAGTGGTATTCATTTTTGAAGTGGCATGGTACCAACCCTGCTGCCAGATGTAGCGTTAAAATTTACATGATACCACATTCTTTTCTGTTTTTAAAATATGCCATTGGATACATAACAAAATATTAATTGGTTTTTAAATGTGAATGTAAATGAATTATAAGCTATTGTAAGAATTGGTTTGGGAGGTAGGAGGCAAAAGTATTATACTTTTATATCAGTGCTTTGATATTGAGAGCTTTGATGCTGTAAAACCAACATCTGGTTGCAGATTTGTAGTGTTTAACAAATTAACCAAAAGAGTGATAAATTTTGGTATGGTACCATGCCAAAGAGGTAATTTCTTATTTAAATTCTTTACAATTTTCTGTTACTTTTATGGAAGTATTTTGTTTCTTCATTAGTCTCTTGTGCGCTGTAAATGAGAGAGGCCATTGTAATCCACGGTAATGCAAGTGAATTCCACTGCAGAAACCTGACATGATCCATGGCATTAATCACAGAAAGATCTTAAGTATGGGGGAGGATAGCTATGAAAGACCTGTGTGTGATAGCTGGGGACTCGTATCATTGTGCCAGCATGGCTGTGTTCTTGAAATAAATACAATCAAAATACCATATTGTGTGTAGTGTAGTTTGCGTAAATTGCTAAGAACCTTTAAATCAACTGATATTGAAGAGAACAGTAGGTTTTACTTCTTTGGAGTACTTATTGTCTGTGGATTAACATAGGATTTAATATACTGACACTGACTGGAAAAGGAAACCACAGCTTAAAAAAAATTAATTTGGATTCAATGAAAATAAATTTTACTTCATAAGAGACTAGGTCATGCTGATCTCTGTTAACTGCATTCACAAAACTGCAAAAAGTGACCATTAGCTTTATCATGTCTGTGTGTCCACATGGAACAACTTGGCTCTCACTGGATGGATTTTCATGAAATCTTACATTTGATTGTTTTTAAAAAATATGTTGAGAAAATTCAAGTGTCATTGAAATATGACAAGAATAATGGGTACTTTATGTGAAGGCCTATGTACATTTATGATGTATCTTGCCGAATTCGCCTGGAAATGAGACATTTTTCAGAAAAAGTTGTAGAGAGAATCAAAACACACATTTCATGTTATTCGTTTTTGTTTTGAAAATGTGCCATTTGTGGGGCAATGTGGAAAAATATGGTAGAGCCGTAAACACCACAGATGACAATATAATATGGCACATGGACTTTGAACACTGGATAACTGAAGCTACAAACACACACTCAGAAAATGTACTTATTGCTTTTCCACAGCAACAGTGCTTACACGAATGTGCTTCAGTGTTATGTTATACATACATTGCCTATCTCGTTTAGCCTTATTAATGCTATACACACACATTATACCAGTCTGCATGATCATTAGTAAAAGTAGTTTCAAAAGTGCTAAAAGAAAATCTGAACTATAGGATGTAAACCCCACTTCTGTTGAAAAAGATCTTCAGGATAGATGGCTGTGGTGTCTGTTAGAAACATTAATGCTAGCTGCTAGGTCAAAATTAACTACCCTGTAATTTTGGTTGCTGACTGCCAATAGAATGTGATGACTGTGTGTGCGCGTGTATGTATGCTTGTATCCGTATGACTGTTTTGTATTACAGCGTGAACGAATACATTTGTACTGAATTAAAGAACTTCATTACATTTTGGCGGTGGTACAGTACTTACTTTTTTGACTTGAGTCCTCGGTTTGTGTACATTTGGAAATGAAATATTTTTGGAAAAATATTTATTTATACTTTTTATAATATATGATGGTGGATCATGTCAAGGTAAATGGCCTGGTGTGATAAAAATTTTGAAATACTGTAACTCAGAAGGGAAATTATTTAAACTGAATCAGAATTCATTATTTGTCAGAGCATTAAAACTCTGTCATTTTGTCAAGTTCAACAGAAGCAGAGTTTTTAAAACAAATTATACAATTTGTGCCCCGTACCAAAATTCACTGCCGCTAAATGTTTTTCCAAGCCAGTTACAATTTACATGTTTCGGGTGTTTCTCAATACATATCAGACAACAGAATCCTCTTTCTGCAATGTTTAATATACAACATATATAGAATTACACACTGTGTTATGTTGAACAAATATGCCAAGAGTATTCACAAATACCAGAACTTCTAATTTTTTCGAAAACACTTTTGGCATATAGACCAAAATTGATATTATGCTTTACTGTGTAACTTAATGTCCAGGTAGTCAAAGAAATGTCTGATAATGAGTTTCTTAAGCTCTTGAATAATGTACATGAAGTGTGGCTATGACTCATGGAATCTTAAAATTTTGTGACCATTTAATTGAAATGAAAATCTGCAGTGACATTTGGACCAAGCTGTTTAGTTATGTCCCCACAAGGCAGCTTTTTGCTTCCAAGAGTAGACCTAGCATTTCACTGTATCTCTCAATGTGTGTCATGTTTTGAGTAGCAACTACCTACGACTTCAGTGACAGAAAATTTCCCTTGTATTATATAAATAAAAATGCCAGTTGCAGGTTAGATTTAGATAGGTCTTCCTTTATATACAGCGCATTACAATATATGTTTAACTCCAATATTGTAAATAGTTTCCACTGTAGATGTATTTCTGCAAAAATGTACTATTACACTTTGAAAATGATTCCTGGAATTTATGTTTCAACAAGGAGATACCTTATGATACAGCTGTCCCATCTGTTACCAGTATTGCTTGAATTATTTCATTATTCCACCTGTAATGTTTTACTTGCTCCTGCATATGTACCAGTAATGATAACATTAGTATGACTAATCCAGTGTTGAGAGAAGGGAATGGTGACATTTTTGGTAGGCCCATCCTAATAAAACCAGACTTTCCATTCCTATTTTATTACATTAAGCTCTAGTGTACTTAAATTTTGTTTGAGAGGTAATGAAGCACTTAAATAATGTGCTGACAGATAAAAGTTAACACACTTTGCTGTAACACCAACCCCAACAATCATAATACATAACATCTTTTCTGTTTTAAATTATCACTGCCTTGCTTGTGAAATGCACAATGTCCCTTTTGTTGCCCCCATCTTGTTATGTATTCACCCTAGCACATTCTGAAGGACTTAAGAGCTGTAGTCTTTTTAATTGTTGGTGTGTATGTTGCTGGAAGTGCATAATAATACTTTTGTAAGCTGTTCATATGAAGACATGTCTAGAATCTTGTTTTTGAGTATGTGCAAGTACATTAAATATTCTTGATTCAAACCTTTGCTGTGTTCTGAATGTTGTATTCTTTCTTTTGGATGATTTCCTGGTGTCTGAATTTAAATTCCTACGTATCGGAACACTCTGTCTGTTCCATCTTTATAGGTGCCTATGAAGATGGAACGGAGTGTTCTGAAACGTCAGAATATAAAATCCAGATGCTCGGGAATCACCCAAAAGAAAGAATACTACATTAAGTATTTTAAATAAATAAATAAATTTTAAATAAAGATAAGTTGGGACTACAGGTGAAATTTTGGAAGCTACTACCATTTTGAGAGCTTAATTTTGTATGGAAGTGATAATACTTCTGAAATGAAATGTGCAGTTGAAGTATGTGTTTCCATTTCTTTATGTAAGAACAAATTACCATGTCAGTGGGATTCTGAAGGCTTTTTCAAATATGACGCCACTGTGTTTAAGGTGACAGCCATTATACAATTGTGTGTTGCAACATTTTGCTTAATAGCAGTAACCTTCTAACACTGGATAAGTCATAGAGTTTTGTTATTCCTCAGTTTAACATTGTTACTAAACAATATCATACACCAACTGTGGTTCAGAGCAGGTCTCTGCCAGCATTCTTTACCTGTGTGCAGGAATACAAGAAATTTCTATCCTAAGTATGTTCCAACTTCAGAAGCTGATTTTTCACTCTTGCTAGCATGCAGAAGCCACCAAGACAGTAGACCATAACTAGATGTGTCAGAAAAGAATTCCAGTAGAAACGTGTATTCCAGTCTGTAGTGCATATATTTTCAAAATACATTATTTGCGATTTTGTCTTTATGTGCATTATTATTATTATTATTACAAAACAATGTATTATGTTAAATTTATCTCCCCCATATAGAGTGTTTCAAAGTAATCTTCGTAAGACAATATATTCTGTGTTATGTACATACAAATTTATTGCAAAATGAAATTATTTTAGAAAACTGATTCACTGTGTAATTTCAACTTGCATGCAATGGAAATTATTTAGGACTAACAGGAATAAGGGTTAAGCATGATGTACAAGTTGCAGTGTAGCCATTCCAGCACTAAGTTTGATATAAATCCATCCATTTCAAAGAATTAGCATGTGGACAGATGGACACAACCTTTCTAGAACATTCACGTTTTGCACTTTGTGCATGGAACGCATAAAAAAACATTCTGAGCAAGGCCTGTAGAAGGAAAGCTATGCATAAAGAGCAAGAATTTACTGTGTGTCTTTCAGCTTGCCATTTACAGCTGACTTTTGGGTAGATGAGTTCATTTCTACTTAGGTTTAAATTATGTTAAACATGCAGTAGATTGACTTTGTTAAAATTGGCTCCAGATACATTAAGATTCAACTGAATAAGTTACTTAAAAGTGACTTTGCTTCCAATGAAGGACTGCACTCATGGCGTTAGTTCCTTATTAAGTTAAAAGATATTAATAACAAAACTGAAAACATAAAATAAGTTTTGACGTTTTGCTGATCATGCATCTCAGTATATTTATCTTTGTATTTAACCAACTTGATGCACAAAATTTTTGTTCTACAATAAGTTTATTTCATGCCTCAACCTGTGTATGAGACGGCCACCTATAGGTGTGATGATACCAGAGGCTGTGTAATGCAGTTTTGACCTCCTCATGATGAGCACGTGCTTGAAATGTGGAGGCATGAAATAAACTTATTGTAAAACAAAAATTTTGTACATCAAGTTGGTTAATTACTGAGATAAGTAAAATAAGTTGTTGATTGCTGCACTACGCTGGTTACTACTTATTTGCTTTTCTGTTTATGAAAATAGTAAACTGCAAGTTAAAGGCTTCATGCAAATCCCACATCAGGCTCCTTGTGTTTTTGAGGGAGAAATACTGTAAATGACACCCAGCCTGCCCAAGTGGCATCACCTGAGTGTGCAGTTCGTACCAGAGCCCATTATATAGCCAATTGCACCTCCCAACGTGCACATTTAAATTTGTTCTTGTTACCTATTAACACAAGTAGTGGATCAGTCACATTTGACATATACACCAGATAATATGAAAACATTTGCTGCACAAGAGTAGCTTATCACATGAAATACTCAAATGTTTGTTACAATTTTTCATTAGAAATTGGTAAACAGAGTACAAGTATTGTGTGTTTGTTTCATTATCTTCATGATGGCACCTTAAGTTGAGGATTTTCATTCTTAAGAATTTCGAGTTACGTGGTAAACTACTAGAAAATTTTGGTGTGAACAAGGTATATGCCATTCCAAAGGAATGTAAGGTTGACAGGTACAGTACATATTGTGTTAATATTGCGTACAATTGAATTTGATATTCAGAGGACCGTGCATCATGATTTATTCTTATAATAAAACCAATGAGATGCACAAATTTCTCAGATTTATTTTGGGAATAGAACTCTACATGTTTCACACAGTTTCTGTGTCCATCAACAGGTAGCAAGCAATCAGCATAACCTGTATGAGATATACCTGATGATGGACAGAGAAACTGAAACATGTAGAGTTCTATTCCTAAAATAAATCTGAGAAATTAGTGCATCTCATTGGTTTTGTTATAAGAATAGTGCACAATTGAATTTGAACTCTCACATGGATATTTAAAGTGTAGTTCATTAATGAAAGTACATATTTTCATGGAAGAGCTAAAATCTCTCTCTCGACCTTAACTGATGGACAGAACAATGGCCCATTAAATGTACACACTTTTCATCCAAAAGGGAAAATGTCCTGCATTACACAATTAAATTGAATAGTGCGCTTGGCTGCAGCAGTAACTTGGCCTTTAAAAGGTTGTATGCTATTATTAAACTGACTTATAAGTGAGTTTTTAGGTTTAGGTTGAACCAGAATTCATTTTCTTTTATAGAAATCTTTTTAGTGTTGGGTGAATTACATCCCCACCTCCCTACACATGCGCATGCATGTGCACACACACACACACGCACGCACGCACGCAATTCATATTTTACTGTAGAGTAAAAACTGGCAAAGAAAACTGTCTTGAGAGTGTAAAGTGTTTAGGATGTGAAATTTGACCTAATTCCATAATGTGCTTCATATGGCCAGGGAATAATTTGATCAGTATGATTTTTTCAGATTTGAGTGGTTATTAAATCTGTACATCAGTGCATTTGGTGTTTATGGAATTTTCTGTATGCTTTTCATTATACCAATATTTGATGCATACTGGGGAGAATTAATTGTAAATATGTGTCATAGCTAGATTTAGGTCCACCATTTTGCCAGCAAACCATTTCTCATTTGAGACAGACAATAGTGATCAAAATGTTTGGTAGAAATTATGGAACTAGTGTTATCAGCACAAATTGTGGGTTCTGATAAGGTATGTATTGTTGGAGGTCAGTCATGAAAGTGTACTATGAGAAGAGCCGTAGGTTTTACTCAAGTGCATTGGTGAACTCAAATTTCTTTCAGCATGCTTTTTTTTTTTTTTGCTTGTATTTGCATGTCACTCAGTGTCAGACATAAGCATATATGGCCAGGTTGGACAGTATAGCAATGAGAACACTTCCTTATTCGGTAGATGTAAACAGTTTTGGGAGCAAAGTACTAGTTAGCTCTTGTTCAAAACATTTGGTTTATGAAAGCATTTCTGCTGTGAAGTTTAATGAGACCCATCACGCAAAATATGAAGAGGAGATGTGAAAAAAAAATTATATGAATGTAAAAGTTACTCACTACTGGTATGGTTGTAGTTACGTGCACGTGTAATAATACATTTGCGTAATTAGAATCGTCAAGAAAAAGTAGGTAATATAGATGGCAGCATGTAATGACCGTGGTGCCATCTGGACAGTATGTAGTCTACTATTTGTTGTAGGTTAATGAATGGGAAGTTTTTGACGTTGGTACTACCGTTCGTGTGGCAGACTTGTGTTGTACACTCCGCACAGTGTCTGCGCATTCGTATTGATATAAAAAAGACTGGCGTAATTCGATGGTAGCCGGAATCCGGAATTGGAGGTGGTAGGAGAGCGTTGTGTGCGGTTTAAGGGCGAATAGGTTGTTCGTTCAATAGGTGACTGGAGCTTTAGTGCTGGCTCGGTTGTTTTGCCTTTACGTAGTTTTATAAGTAGATGTAAAGTGGGTAAGTGTGCGTTATTGCTTAGGAAGACATCTGAGTGTTCTGGTAAGTGTTAAGAACTGACTGGTTACCATTCGGAAAATGTTTTATCTTAAATCTCTAACGAAGAGTGTAGCGCATCTGAAACACAGTTCACAGTTTGATGTGAACACATTCCTCAAAGTATGTTCCACAGCTGTCCAACTCAGAAACTCAAGATCATATGCTGATCATCAGATCCCTGACAGATTGAAAAATGTTCCCGATGCAGAAAATCCGCGATTTTTTGACATGGTAGAGTATTTTTTCCATCGTGCGTGTCAGATAGCTGAAGACAAATTGGTTGAAGACATGAAGGTTCACAAGATGTCAGTGGAGGATAGAAAGAAGAAAGTTAAAGGCATTCTGATGTTGATGCAAGGTTGTGATCATATAATAGAAGTTTCCTTTCCGGTGAGGCGAGATAATGGAGATTATGAAATGATAACAGGATACCGGGCACAGCATAGCACGCACAGGACACCCTGCAAAGGAGGTAATTATACCGAATGTCATGTATATATGGAAATATAATATTTATAGTATTGCATGTTTGTAAGACGGAGTAGTCATCAGATGTCATTTGCTTATCCTTTAGTTTCTCATCATCATCGTGTTCCTGTTCCTTGATCCTCAAGATGAAGTTGGTCCCTCCATCTCTTCCTCGGTCGTCCTATGTTCCTTCGTCCTTTTGGTTTATATTGTAGTGCTTGTTTTTGTAGTCTTTGTGTCCATCCTCTGTACGTGTTGTAGCCGCCTTTAGTTTCTAAGCACACTTATTAATGTAGTGAGTAGTAAGCGAGATGTCACTGCATCAAATTTAAGTTAGTGTTAGTTCAGTACCATACTTTCACTTAGCAGGATGGGTTGCGTTCGGTAATTGTGCTTGATCTTGTTAGCATTTTTTAATGCTGGTTATGTTTTTTATTTCTCAAGAGTCCCTCTTAAGGGATGCTAGCAAATATTAAAAAATCGGAACGAGACTCATGCACTTTAATGCGAAAAATTTGGCAGATGTGAACCTTAAAAAGTGTAGTTTAGAATATGTGGAACGGAAAAATTCTTTGAAACTTTCAGTTCACATAATTTTTGTAGCACATGCCAGTTTCTGCTGCATTGCTTTTCCAAAGTACGTTTTGTACTGTGCCATCTGTTTGAACAAATAACAAGACCATTTAATTATTTTAGTTGTGTGTAATTCATGAAACTGTTTAAGTCATAACAGGGAACTAACATACAGTAGAATTGGGAACACACTTTTATTTCTTGTAATAATTAACTGTTCATCAGTCTTCATTCAGCAACCCCAGAAAGTACCCATCTTTGCAGTGGTAGAAGTATGTGTGACTGAAAATTGTAGTGTAATCAAAATGTGTCATTTGCAATGTGCTGTGTTTTGGCTTCATATAATGGAAGACTTAATACATGTGGGTTGCCAACATATTGTCAGTTACTAAATGATGGTTGTCACCATAAATTGTATTTTGTCATGAATAGGTAAACTGAAAGCCCAATCTTGGTGGATCACATTTTGTTTTTGTATCTTCACAAACTGATAGCTGTGACTTGAATTTCTCTTACCAAAATTAGACTCCAGAGCATGGCCTAAACTTTTTGTGTGTCAGAAAATGTGTTGAAAGGTTCTGTAATGAAAGTGCAACTTCAGGGCCAAACATGTTGACAAATGTGACTGTGGGTTTCTTGTTTGGGATATGAGGCTGTCTGTGCATCATATCCCAGAAGAATGGAATCCTTGGTTACACCACTCTGAAAACCTGTAGATGCACAATTGTGACTTGAGTTTCAGTCCTGGATATGAAAACCTTGGTGGATTAAATTTTGGGCTCTACTGTAGTACTGATTGGCCACTACAGAAAAATTTACAGTGCAGATGAGGGCTGTGTAGTGTCAATGTGGCAGTGGATTGGCCACCTTAGTTCAAACGGAGAGCACTCACCATACAAGAGAGATAGCCTAAACGGTTCCCTAAGTTTGTCTCGAATGGCTGGTTCTTGTCAGTCATGGCACACTGGATACAGTGTGGTCAACCTGGACTACAGTAGTGCCAAATTTTGTATGTTTGTATGTATGGTGGCATCTCTGCATTGCATCTTTTTAACTGTGTTATCAGCTTTCCTGCAGTACATTATGAACTGTGTAAGACAAGAAGAAAGTGAGGTGTAAACAAAAGTACTTCTTATGATTACATCAGCATGTGCACTCAAAGAACATTGTTTTTGCTAATTAAATAAGAATATTTCAAAATGTTAGGGAATGAAAAATTGTAAACATACATACTCTTAAAATGGGAATCAAGACCATCCCCTTTACATAGCTAGTTTACCTGTGTAGATCACATGCATCAGTTGCTTTGGAGGTGCAATGCTAGAACAGGTCAGCAGTATGCTGTAGGTAACCCTCATATAGAGGTGTGAAGTGGGGATTGGTCAGCAACATGCTCAGGTGACCCTTATAGAGAGGTACAAACCTGGGACAGGTCAGCAATATGCTGTAGGCAACTGTCTTATAGAGGTGCAATGCTAGGACAGGTCAGCAGTATGCTGTAGATAACCCTTATGTAGAGGTGCAAAGCTGGCATGGGTCAGCGGTATGCCACAGGAACCTTCCTACAGACATGGAGAAATTTGTTAACATTTTAGAGTCATAGTTTTCAGGAGGATGTTAGAAAGTCTGTACAGTGTGCTGTCTGTCATGTTCCTAGCATGCTTGGATGCAATAATACATGTTCACCAGAACTGCTTGAAGCAGGTGGGTGTTGATGGGGCACTTGCTTTGGCTGTACATACACAGTGTGGTCCAAAAGTTTTAGGACTGATGTTTTTAAAAATCGAATGCACATGAGGAAGATACATACTTTTTTTTTTTACTCAAAATAAGCTCCATTGGCATATATACAGGCTTTTGCGCGGTCGTACAGTTTCTGAAAAACTGTAGGAAATTCCTCTTTTTGGACCTTTTTTAATTCATCAGTTACGGCTTCTTGGATCTCAGCAACATCCGCAAAGTGGAGTTCTTTTAACTTCATTTTCAACTTGGGGAACAGAAAATAGTCCGGCGGATATAAATCTGGAGAGTACGGGGGGTGATAAGGGTTGTAACATTTTTGGGGGTAAAAAATTGGCAACACTTGTAGCTTTGTGGGCGGGCGCATTATCGTGCAACAAGAAAAAATCTCGAGATCAGAATGCAGCTGGACGAACCCGTTGAATGCGCTTTAGGAGGCGATCCATTACTCCTTTATGAAGTTCTGCATTTACTGTTTTTCCCTTTGGTACGAATTCTTTGTGCACTGCGCCTTGAGAGTCGAAAAAAATTATCAACATGATCTTGATGCGGGGCCGTTAGAATTTCAGTTTCTTCGGCCGAGGGGATGTCTCACCAACCCATTCAGAACTCTGCCACTTTGTTTCGGGGTCATAGGCAAACACCAGGTCTCATCTCCCGTAATAATTTTGTTAACAAAATTTTTGTCTGTATCATTCATCGCGATAATGTCTTGGCAAGATGTGACTTGATCTTCTCTTTGCTCAGGTGTCAAGGAGTGTGGAACAAAACGTGCACACAACTTTCTCTTTCCCAAATCGTTTTTTCAGAATCCGAAGAACTACAGTCTTGGGGATGTTCAAAGATTCTACTATCATTCTTGATGCGATTCGACGGTCATGCTTGACCAAATCAGCAACAGCAGCAATCGAGTCGATTTTGGACGGCCACCTTTCCCGTCGTCTTCTACCAGCTCCCTTCCGTCTCGATATCGAGAATACCACCTACAAACGTTTGATAGGTTCAGAGCCTCAGTCCCATAAGCCTTTTGCACCAATACTAGTGTTTCTGTCGCAGATAGGCCTGCTTTGAAACAAAATTTTGTGGCAACTCTCGGTTCATCTCCACCATCCATGACGTATAAAAAAACTGACTTTACAAGACGTACACTGTCGAAGATAAACAAATGAAACTCGGTGTGTGAACGGATGATTGATGTTAGTGGGTTAGCCGATAGATCGCTGTAGTTCTGTTATTTAAAAAAATAGTCCTAACACTTATGGATCGCACTGTGTACGTGGAGAAATTGTAGCCCATTGATATTTTCTGAATACACTTATTTCCCAACAAAGCTCCCTCTCTCCATATGTCTTTATAGCATGGTGGCTAGCCCCTTCAAGCTCATTGGTTGTTATATGCACCTTGTGCCTTAACATGGAAAATCTCTTCATTTAGTCTACACTCTTTGTTTAGATGTTTCGTGTGATAAATGGCATTAACCAGTTGCTTGTTGTATTGGAAATTTATTGTGTTTACTGATAGGTGGAAACTGAAATTTTATGTGGCGTCACGTTGGGAAGGCATGTAGGCAAGTTGGCTTGCTAAGGGCTTTTGCTGCTTTCTGTTGCAATAATGTGCTGAAATAAACTCCGTGTTTTAGTACTGTATACTACTGTGAACAGCCAGTGTGATCAAGGTTTCCAGTGGCTTACATCATTTATTGAGCAAATGCTTACTTGGTACCCAGATTTCGTCTAGCACCCCCCTTTTTAGTATGTAGCCCTCTCAATGACCGCTCCAAATTATGCCTCAATTCAGCCCTCCGTGTTACGAAATTTGAGCCATACTGAATCTCCCCACAATGATAATGTCAGACATCAGCCCAAGTACAATAACTGCTTTACTCCTCTCTGCTGCACATTAAAAACAGCCCACTTACCATCACCTTGCCTTTTTCATTTCCCATCCCTCTACTTACCTGTACCTGAAGGATGAGGGGGAACTCCCTGGGATTATCAAATATGGAGTTAAATTCTGTTGAAGACAGCGATAGGCAGCTTAATATTTTGCAAGAAATGATACAAGTTGCATTTTTTGTTGATTTGTGGCAGTAAGTACTTCTTAGGACGTGAGCAATACGTACAAAATTTTCATCAAGAAGCCTGAATAGGTATACCTATTTGGGATATTCAAACATAGATGGATAGATAATATTAAAACGGATCTTAGAGAAATAGGATGCGGCCACTAATGGTGGTATATTGTGAACACTGTAGTGTCATTCTGGGTCCCATAAAAACAGCAGATTAATAACAGATCGACTATATTTGGCTGGGTATTTATGCACGTATTTATTTGGTTCCAGGATCCCGGATTTCGTATTCGGTATAGTAACGTCGCTACGGGATGTACGATTCAGGGTTCGAGTCCCGGCAGGGGCAAGACCTTTTTCTTATCTAAAACGTTCAGACCGGTCTTGGGGCCCATCCAACCTCCTATTCAGTGGGTACAGGGTTTGCTTTACCGGAGGTAAAGCGACCGAGGCGTGAAGTTGACCATTCACCTCCATCTGGTGCCGGGGTTAGGAATGAAGGGAGCCATACCTCCGGTCCCTTTGTGTGCCGTCGTGGAGTGTACAGGGTCTACTGTGCCTTTTCATCTTTATATGTCTCTTCTCTTAAGACCAGTGATACAAAATAGAGTGTTCACTTCCATTTATTCCAGTTCAGCTTTCGTAATCATCCGAATACTTGTTATTTGACACTTGATAACCTTACCAATGGCACAGTGTCTTTAAATGGCAAACGACGCATAGAGGAATGAAATAGACTGGAGGTGTGCTGTCTGATGCGTGGTAACCGGCTAAGAGCCACTCGTTGGTTTGATTGTATACAGTCCCATTAAATGTGAAACACAAGACGATAACCATTGCGAAAATCTCTTGCATTACGAAATTTAAGACTGATGTTTTAAAGCAGGGGTGTATAAACTTTGTTTTTTTTGACAAAGGACCACAACTGTTACTGTGCGTTGGTTCGCGGCCCGCACGTGTAAAAATCACAGTACGTGGTGTACGTAACTGCTTAATTATCTTGTCGTTTTGTAATTGTATTTGTATATAATTTACAAATGTGGGCGCCGGCCGCATTACACAACGTGACGGTCCGCGGTTTGGATACCCGTGTGTTGAAGTAAGATTGCGTGACTGTTGTTAAGCGCTGGGCTTCATAACAGAATTCGGAGACATCGTACATACAGGTAAATGGTAACGTTCCTTTGCACACCACGAAGACATGGGGGCGTGGAGGTACTGCGCGGCTTTTTCATAACTTCGGCACTAGATGGAGGTGAGTGGTGAGTCTCGTGTCCCGGCCACTTCAGTCCCTGGGGTGCTTCTTGAATAGCTGTTCCACTGAGCCCCATGGGCCAGTTCGGAGGGAAGAAAATATTTTGCGCCGTTCGGGAATGGAACTGACATTGATGACATCCAGTCGATGGTCTAGTGTGCATGGAACATGCTCTCCGTATGCATTATTCCGTCCCGTGGACCTCAAGCCAGTGGGCTATTGATCTTAGCGTCCTCCTTTGCAGCACAGGTCCCTCTGCTGTTTCTGGCTCGCCGTGAATTCTAGCATTATGTAATAAAGGAAAGTTTGTGCAGACCCTGTAACCTCTGCTTGATTCTAAATATGTTTTTTAAGACATTCCAGCTGAACGAAAAACGGAAGAGGTGTCTTTGGCACAAGTTTAAAAGTGTCTTTGGCACAAGTTTTAAATAGTTTTGATTTCCTGCGCAGGACATAATCATATGAGAACCGAGATGGCTATCAGAAAATTGCCTGGCCAGTGGCTGGATGCCCAGGGTTCTGTTCCCAGCAGTGCCACGGGTATGTCTGTTCTCCCCACGATACAAGTAGCACGTCGGGGTTGCACCTAGTCTTACTGGGTACCCTGGGGTTTTCTTGGAAGTGAAGTTGTCGAAGCTTGAATTTGGCAGTTACCCTCATATTTGGCTGTCCGTTTTATGGCATAGCGTGTAGGCACAGGCATGGCGTAATGCGTAGGTACAGTAAAAGTTAATTCTGTAGGAGGCCATGGAGGCACAAAGGGAGAGTAGAGGTCTGAGTGTGCTCGTAAATCTGTGTTAGATGGAGTTGGGTGGTCAGCAACACGCCCCGACCGCTTTACCCCCGGGTATGCCCTCGTACCCATTGTATAGGAGTCTGGGTGGGCCCCAGGGCCGGTCTGGACGGGTGCGGAAAATCTTGCCTGCACCGGCATTCGATGCCCGGACCGTCCAGCACGTAGCGAGTCGCTATACTCACTACGTTATCCCGGCCTACACAGCATAATATGTACTCATTAAAAATTGTGAATTTTTCAGAATTTTTCACCATACACGATTTGACTTTCCTTGTAGTAATGCCTCATTTTATAGATGTCAAACGGAAAAGCGTAACTAGTGTATTGTGACCCTTCCTGCCGTTTTACACAAGAAATGATAGAGTACAACTTGAATTGTTGCAAAGAATTATAATCTGTGTTTTCTAGATTTATCGCACCTCAGAAATTTGCATAATCACTATGTTGTTATTTTTGGCGGCAGGGCTTTCAACAATCAAGGTGGCATTTCATTTGCTAAGAATATAATCTAGTGAGTTTTAACATCGTGCAGTTCTGTGAGTTGACACGTTTCGGCAGAACATACTGCCTCCATATGCAAGTTTGAAATCTTCACCGTGTACCGGCATCCAATTCCTTCAATCCCGAAAACGATAATAGCATGTTCCCCCTAAATGTCGATACTAACCTACAAAACTACACGGTGCCAAGGCCTGTAAAGGCCGATTCACACATGCATGCCGTGCCCATGCCCTTCCCCTGCCATACCGTGGCGCTAAGGGTTTAGAATGTTTCTTTCCCATTTGATTCACACAGTTCGGCCGTGTCTGATTCACACTTGCCATGCTATGCCCATGCCATGCTCCGACCATGCCTTTCTTCTCAAGGCCAAGGCACAGCACGTACGCCGAGAGAGGGTCTGTGGGCTACCTGCCCGCGTTCGGCTTCTTCCGGCTACCACGCGGAGTTCAAGAAGGTTGTTATCAGAAGCATACCAATCTCAGATGCAGCTGCCAGTGTGAAACCAAACAACGTTTGTCATGTACGAGGAAAAGAGTGGTAGCAGCACACTACAAAAAAGACGATCTGTTAAACTGTTGGACTAGCAGTTCGGATTTTTCTGGCTACCATGCGGACTTCCACGAAGGACACGGCACTATCGGAGCATGGCAAGGGCACGGCATGCCATGTGTGACTCGGCTTTAAGACTAGTCTGAATAGCTACCATGAAAGCGAGAAAAGCCCCTTCGGTTGGCTATATTTGTGTCGGGGTTTGTTAATAGCGTGAGAGTAAAATTATCAGTAGGGAACAGATGGCGCCTTTGGAGAGAGAAGAGTAGACTACGGAAAAATCCACACGGTAGGTTAGCAGTATACACATCACAAGCCGAGCGTCAAAATGTGTTGAGGATGCACTTCTGCTGCAATGTGACACTGCCGTAGAATGAGTGGTTCCTCGACGATCAGTGCCGCATCCCAGACGACCTGTATCCTCGACTACACCATCGTGAGAAAGAAATTCACGTACGCTTATGTAGCGTGTGGAGAGACAGTGCTTCCATTATTTTATCATCATGGTTTTTATCAAAATCGTAAACAGTTCGGTAGCTATATGTCGATAACGTTCGAGTGGTGTGTTAGTAGGAGATAAGGAGAGACCTGCTTACGCACTTGTAGTAATAATCCAACTGTGAATGTTTAAGTTATATTAACATGTTAACGGAACTGATAGCTCTTCTAAAAATAAGATTGTTACTCGTACTTTATAAAGCGAGTTTAGTTACGATCTTCCGTTATAACCCCAGTACAGGGTTGTAACAGAGAGAGACTAACCTGACGTCTAATCTAAGCTCCTCTCGTACGGCAGCACAGTGGTGGGGTTATAACAGGAAAGGTCGTTCATATTTCTTATTCTTTTCTCATGGGGTATCTGCTATATACTGTACAATGTAATTTAATTGGGAATAAATATATGTTTAGTTTAGATATGGAATGTGGAGAATAGGCATATTAAAGATTTTTATGTTGTATGTCACAACCTGTGAGGTATGCAGTGTAAACTTTCATTAAGAGCCGTAGTAATATAAATGTCATCTTTCGGCTGTGTGTAAATTTACAGAGACCGCTTCGTGTGGGGGGGGGGGGGGTCCGTTTGACCCCCCCGCTGTTCCAAGATTCTTTAAGTTCGGTTCCCTTTTTTGGCTTGTG
>Ga0123354_10002550_pt1 | contig 24223 bp, 22 predicted proteins | sample TergutLab28metaG_2_FD_97872 | JGI IMG/M metagenome (GOLD analysis project Ga0123354, IMG submission 97872) | Labiotermes labralis P4 segment gut microbial communities from Petit-Saut dam, French Guiana - Lab288 P4 | ecosystem: Host-associated > Arthropoda: Insects > Digestive system > Gut ... | reverse complement strand
TTTTGACTCTTGATTTGGACCGACGGAATTTTTTTGGTCACGGGGAATTGGCAGTCTTCCATTGTGCACTTTGCCGCTTCGTTTCAGGGTCGTATTGGTAGACCAATGTTTCATCACCTGTGACGACACAGCCCAAAATGTCATCTTCCCTCTCCAAAAGGTCACGGCAAATTGTGACTCTTCTTCGCTTTTGCTCTTCGGTGAGCTCCTTTGGGATCATTTTTGCACACTCCTTTCTCATGTCAAGATCTTCAGTTAAGATTTTCCTAAACGTTTCACTGTCGATGTTCACTTCCTCTGCCATGCTCCTGAGAGTCAGCCAAAGATTTTCACGCTTGCGTGTAAAAATATTTGGCTGACTCTCAGGAATTTTTGCAATGTTTTCTTCAGTTTTGCTTGTTGTTGGCCATCCTGATCTCTCTTCGTCAGCGACACTTTCTCTTCCCTCAGAAAAATGTTTCACCCACTTGTAAACTGCTGTTTTCTACATAGCGTTATCCCCGTAAACTTGCACCAACATTTCTGATTTCGCTTCCACTCTTTCCAAGTTTAACGAGAAATTTAATGCTTGTTTGCTGCTCTAATTCAAGCTCCGACATTCTCGCGGCGGCACACCAAAACACACACAGGCAGTAATAGATGCCACTCAGAAGGTAACTGCCATAGATCAAGAGCACAGCTGTGAAATGCTGATATGTCATCATCAAACCATACTAAGGTTATGCTGCCATGGCAAGCACACGGTGGTGAGTTCGCGAACTTAATTGTCCGATCACGTATTTGTATTCTTGATCTTACCACCCTGAAGGTGGCCACAGCAGTGGTTCAAACATGTCAGTAGTCACTATGTAACAAAATTACATTCCTAAATCCAAGTGAATCTGTTGCTCTTTTTACTAAATTTTATGCACTATGCTGTATATTTTATGTTTGCCATGTTTTGACAGTCTTTAAATTATATTTAAAATTACAGCCCACATTAAAATTGTTTTTTTTGTTAAGTCACTGTTCTATCTATTGGTAAAATTGATCCATCTGCACACCCTATCACACATTTATGCTGGATAAATAAAATTTTACTGTGTATAATACTTTTAAGTGCTATGAACAAAATTCAGCTTTCTTTGCTTTATGAATAATAAAAAGAAATGAGGAAAGAGGCCATGGATTACTGCACGGTGATAGTAACTGACAGTGAATGACATTAATCAATAATAATTGGTCACCGACAGTAGCAGTGATTGGCATATCAAGTGGTGATAATATGAAAGTAAACAATTTATTCTTATCAACAGTTGTAGATTTGTTACACACTGTACACACAATGTGATTCTACGCTAATCTGAGTGGAGGCTGGCAACTTCTCTAGTCACTGATTTCAATTACAATGTAGGGATATTACTTACTCACTCCCATTTCATGTGTGCCCTTGCTTTGTCTGTGTCATATAGTTAGTATGGGAATGCAAAAGATGCAGACAGAATCATAAAAACATATACTATTTTGATAATGAGAGGAAAGTGACCTGCTAAACAACATAGAAGAAACTCCATGTTACAGTCTGGAATATGGATGAAAATGCAACACTACAAACCTCATTAAAAACAGAAGGTTCCAAATCTCCAATGATTTCAAGTGCTCGAGGCTCACTGTTTGCTGTGAAATGCATTGGTCCTGTTGGTTTCTTCTTCTTTCTTGATTCCTTTTTCTCTTTCTTTAACTTCTTCTTTTCTCTGCGATGTTCTTCTTTGGTTGGAGTCTCATCCTTATCCTTGTCTTCTGGAGTATCACTCTTTGGTTCTTCTGCATCTCCTTCAGGCTTGACTTTGAACTTCTCAGGTCTTGGTTTGGTTGGTCGCTTTGGAGGAGCCAGAGTGCTGCTTGAAGCTGCAGTAATGCTGGTGTTCTCATCTCCTGATGATAAATCATCTTCAACTATCTCTTTTGTCAAAACTACTTTTGCCTCTCGTGTCTTACGTTGACGCTTTGGTTTTGCCTGTTTACAAGACAAGGATATGATTATTACTACAACATACATAATAGTTATCCAACTATGTATCACTCTAGCCACACACGCACATACACTGCCTCCACATATGCTTTACGGGAGAAAGTAAATTCTTAAGTTTTGCAAAAAATTTATGGCATGAGACACTGTTTCTCACAACATAATGTTACATTTCATGTTTTCACGGCAGGTGGTATTCTGGGCTTTTATACTATACAGTGTAACCTGTTTGCTCTGACATTTCTGGGGAGTGTGCTGCCTCCATCTGCTCTCATATTAGGGTATCATGATATGCTAGCCAAAGAAGCTGCTGAGAAGTCCAAAAAGAAACACAATCCTGACCAAATTCAGGACTCCATGCACAACCTAAATATGGAGACAGGAATGCGCTCCACACACTGTGGGACAGTGCTCATCTCACAATCTGATCAGTGGACAAAGGCAATGCTATGGTAGTCCTTAACATCAGTAAGTACTGACAGAAGATCTTTGCTCTACTGAAGGATCCCAATACATGCAACACTGACAAAAGACTTACACAGTCCGTAGATAAAAAAAACATGCTTCTTCTTACAAGTCCTTCCTGCCAGAAGATGGCACTGAAAAGCTATGGACATAAGGTATAGTTCCACCCTAGCTATATGGTGTCCCCCCAAAAATAAATAAACAAGCCCACCTCTGGCCCATCACAAGCACAATGGATCTCCAGCAAAACACTAGTGGGTCTGATAGGTGTGTAGCTGGGTCACTCCCCACACCATGTCAAGAACTCCACAGAATATGTTTAAACACATGACAATGAGTCACATCTGAAGACATTTTCATCAGCATGCTTAGGAGTATATGGATTCTGCACACTGTATATGCAAAATAAAATTACATTTTAACTTTCACCTAGAGCCAATCCTATGAATAAAGAGGAGCATCATTATTCAGAGCATTGGCCCTAAGTGAAAGTTGAAGTGTAGTTTTACTTTGCACAAGCAATATGCAATATGAATATAATCCTAAGCCTATACATCATCTTCATCACCACCAAAGTCATGACTGGGGACACAATCCAACTTCTGAGTAGGAAATCTGTTGACGATAATATCAGACTTTCCTACAACATCCTAGGCTTCCTGACAATTTTGCTTGAATGGCCAGTTGTATGAACAAATGGATAGGATAACCAGGGGTTCACCAATATCCCCCATGGCACCCACCCACATCATGGGTGGCTTCAAGGAGGAATCCCTCCATGGGGCTGGCTACAACGCAAACTGCTGGTTCCATTAAATAAATGACATATTTGTAAACTAGTCTCAAGGAACAGAGGGATGAAGGTCACCACAGTTAACTCTGGAGACTGCGACAGATGAACACCTCATCACTGACATCAATATTTACACATGAAAATATGGCTCCTTGGATTGTGAAGTAACCAGAAAGATAACTTTTTTTTTGAATGTGAATGTGCACCACCATCCAGCCAACAAGCATTCTGTGCTGTCCACCTTAATACACAAGGCCAGACAGACTCATGTGTGACCACGGATCTCCAGGTTTAACTTGGCACGCTACAGATGACCTTCAAAACAAAAACTCCATGTAAATCCAGAATGATGTTCATCCACCTCAGCTAGATGTCAGGCTATGAGAATGGCTCACTGCACTGGACAAACAATATCAAGAAAGTGGCCTCCCGCCCAGGGAAGTATACAGCCCCCTACATTTCATTAAAGAAAAGCTGGGGCCAAAAATGTCAGGCACATACAATATCCCTGTAAATGTGGAAAGGAGTATGTTGGCCAGTCCTATATTCTACCAAGACCAGTGTAAATTAACACCCATGGCACATTTGACTATAAAGCCAGCCATGGCATAACAACACACTGACCCTAGCCGTAGGATCCTGCTCCACAACACCAGCAGCATGGCAAGAACATCCAGGCACATGAATTGGCTCTGAAGGAAAGCAATATATTGTGCTGAACCCCAACAACAAAAAATGACAGGATAGATTCTCCCTGAACAGATCACCGAACTCTCTCATCATATATATATATATATAAAAACACACACAGAAGGCATTACCCACGAATAGTATAGTCTTGCCCTCCAGAGGCATTATTACATAACACTAACTTTTAAAGGTCTAACAGGACAACCCTGTCCCATTCAATGTGAACTCTTTTATCCACAAGGTAGAAAGGAAAAACTGTCCTGCAGTGGGCATTTAAATAATGCTCCAGCCACAACATAAAACTGGCATTTAAAAGACCACATACAGAAGGTCTATCATACATTCCACCATCCACATCTCAGAAAACATACATGTTCACAACCCTCACCATCTGAGGCTCTGGAAAGGGCAACTTAACACAGAACCCTCAACTCCCAGGGGTTATATGTAAGTGCTATCCATTCTTCCCTTCCTTCTCTCAAACACTTAATCACTCACCTGAACCAAAATCAGTCATCCTGAAGATAGGGACAAGAAATGTAATGCAGAGTGGCATTTCATGACCATGTACACTATGCAAAATCCTGATAACAGTAAACAATACAGAAACAAAGCTGTGTGTCTGAGAAGCAATTTATGATTGAAAAAGCAGTTTTTTTCTCAGCCTATTAACAAAGCTGAAGTGTCTACCAATGCTGCATATACTCAGGTGACACTGTCTCGTTAAATGTTCTTTTCAATGTAGTGTTATTTTTTACTGTCTGGTCAATACAACTTTGTAGATCTTGTATGTTTGGTTTATATTTTATACTACTGTCTCAGTTGTCCCCATCAGCCATATTCAGGTATGGCATTGGTATACAAGAAGAATAAACAGCCTTAAAAAAAGTAGGTGTAAAGTTAACGGAAAAGCTTAAGGAGTCTGTATTCACCAGTGTAGTATCCAATGCAGTACATGTATTGATGTCAGTTATTATGCCTTGGCATAGTATTCTCTTCAATAGGATTCCTTACTTATGTTGCTTTTTGAACACCTTGTGGTTTTTAGTAAAGGGCAATGATTTTCTGGATGAGTTTTAGTGCACAAAAATAAGTATTATGTATTGTTAAGTATTATTGCCATATTGCAAGATGAGTTGAACAGTTTTTTTTAGGTATATACAGCGTAACAGACTGTGTATGAACTAAGGTAGTAATTAAATGTTTGATGTTGAATGGCTGATCCACTACCAGTGAATACAAGTTCAACAATTATCAGTATGCTACATGTGAACAAACATATATGCTGACAGATGTGGTAAAGCTAAGATGCAATTTTTGTATCCTGTTGTTGCAAATTGCCAAAATAGAGCAGTGTTCTGCTATGGAAAACAGGCACATGTAATTTGATTTAGCAGGTTTGCACAACAAAATGTTTGGGCAGTATATTTAGTGTTTTGTTAATCAACCTGAAGCAAATTTGAACAAAGCCTGCTCAAAGTTTACTAAAAATCTGAATTTCGAACTACTCAAGCATTTACAATGCTATCCCTTCATAAATGCTGAAGGAAAGAAAAATCATTCACCCACTTCTAGGAACACACTGGGAGGAATTTTCAGACCTACATCTCATAGAGAAGTGGGCAAAATAACACAAGTTGCACAGAGTGGAGAGGTAGCACAAAAAACAGGGTATCAGTTATATACAGTAAATGGTAAGATGTTCATTTACTTACCACACCACTCTTCTGATCCAAATGTTTACGTAATACTTTCAGCAGATACTCCGCCCTTGTCTGTAGATGTTTTGCTTGAGGCTTTTTATCTTCATTGGCAAGAATTTTATCACTAATGCCAAGTGATGGATCCATTTTCATTGCTTCCCATGAACCTATTCCATACTGATATATGCCTTGTAATACTTTAGAATCATCCTCAATATCCCAAGGCACATCAAAATTGGCTGGCTTCACCCTAGTATGATATACACTTCAGTTGTAAAACAGAATAAACAACACAGTTAAAATGACCCTAACTCAAAAACCATGAATTGAAAAAATTGGTTGACAAACTGAAGCCTCCTCTAATAAAACAACCAGTTTAAATTACAGCACTTGGAACTATAAATAGGTTTGAAAAACAAGGAGCTGAGGGTATGAAAATCTGTAGCAAGGTAAGTGAAAAGAGATGGCAGACAAGTTACAACTGCATTTGTGTGTAACATTGACCAAAGACTGAACATCTCTTAAACCCCTGCTGAAACAATATATCTTAAATTGGTTCATAACTTACCATGTACCTAAGTAAAAATGTTGTGAATAAAGACTATCCAAGCACACACATATTGTTGTTAACACTCCCTTAAATTACTACTGCAGATCAGTGATCACAAACAAGTTGTAGTGGAAATGATAGCTTTCAATAACATAATAAACAATGATTTAGGCTTTTTAAAACATGTCTGTGTATTTATCACATATATTCTATTTTAAGTTTATTTCCATTATTACCGTATCTTCATATTTATAGCCAATATCAAGTGCACACTGAATTAACAGAATTCACATAATATGATGTTAATTAAAACAGTCAACACAAGTCTGTCTACTATAAAAACATTATTTTTGTTTCTGTAAAGTGGCTACATGTTTTGACTCATCTTGAGTGAACCTCAAGCCAAAATAAAATGTAGGCATTTTATAGGAATGATGACACTGCTTTTATAATAAAGATAGCTGTCTTGAGTGTTCGAATTATTATATTATTGAGTCGTGTAACACAAAGGAATGTCTTCTATCAAGTTTAATATAATGTGCTTTGGTCAAATTCTCATGACAGTCATTAAGGCGGCCAGATAGTACAACTGCCCGTCTAAAGAAGAACAACGTACATAAGGTCTCAGCCACACAAAAATCAATGAAATCTTGATATCACACACAGCAAACTTAACATAATGCATCAGAAAACCATTTCACATAACACACAACACACATATGTTGTAAGTTATGCTATACTGAGGATGCGGATAAATGTTCATAAAAATATTGATGAGTGTAACACTTGCAAGCGGAGTCTATGTATGTCATTCAGACTACATGGCACAATAACTGCATTTAAGTACTGGAGATTTAGCCTTTCTCATACATGCATCCCATAATCTGGCCAGAATTTGTAGGGTCAGGAACATACAAGTCCTTTATACCACACACACACACACACACAGCAACAATGAAGAGTCTTTTTGGCTTGGTATATGCATGTTGGCATGCATATGACTCAATACTAGGTCTCCGAGATGTTGACAAAGGTAGCTAGGATTACCATTGCAGGCGCGCACACACACACACACACACAATGATCAGCAAAAAGTGTCCTTCATCTTAAGTGGATTCCACTTCAAACGCAGGGGCTACGCGCAGCTTGCAAACAACTCATTTCTTGTCCTGATCACTTCTGAAGTTTACATATACACTAGAACAGGCTAAGCAGCCAGGAGAGTAACTAGGCAATGGGTTGGACGAACTGGCATTCAGATTCTGGCAAGTGCAATGATTTTCCTATTCTCAAATATATTCAAACCAGCTCTGAGGTTCACACACTTAAGTCTCTGTCTGTTAGGGAGAAGCAGTTTCAGTACGAGGTTAACCGCTCACCTCCTACTAGTACCGCTGTTGAGAATGAGTGCAGATATACCTACAATCCCCCCTGTATGCCTTCACATACAGGTACAACTTTACTTTTACCTAAGGCAAATTGAAGGACAGTTTTATGTTACTAAAAAGTATTTCATACCCATAGATAAAAGTAAGCTGAGTGCACCTGTGAAGGGGAAAGTCACATTGCTGAAATCAAATCAGATATATGAACTGACATGGATATTGACAATGATGAGTCAAAGAGGGACAGTGCAACTGCGGAGCAGGAGGAGGAACACTGTAAAGAAATTAAACCTGAGTTACGTCACAACACATGCATTCACCCTAGCACAGTGGTTATACAGGTGTTCCAGTGTTCAAGCCGCATACAGCCCCAGTTCACCCACAGCTTCTAAAAGTGATGATGAACAGAGGAAGTTTTACACACTTTTCTATAGTGACAGAATAAAACAAGACTTCCATATGCAAAGTCAAAGCCTCAAACCAAAATGTAAGGAAAAGAAAGTGGAAACTGGGGCACTTCAAAAACTCTGTTACATACATGTAGGCAATACAGAGATCTGTTAGGACAGTGTGTACAATCTATTTATTTCCCATAAAATGCCATTTATTTCACAGTTTCATTTTTTTGGTTCGCATCATATCGATGTTATGTGTAAGCAACTGCTAAAATTTAAATATCCTAACAAGAAAACTTGACTGCACTCATCCAATTACTGCAAATTACAGCCAACTGTTTGAAACTTAATACATTATAATGAGATTTTAACCAAAGTTAATTCTTTTAATCCAAAGGGCACTTGAAATTTGGCTATGGGTACAAATCTGCAGCAACAATAGAAGTAAAATGGAAGTAGGGTATGTATGCTAAATAATTATTATTTTAGAAGATATTAACATAGACATGTTTAACACACAGACAATGTAGTACATATACCCTAACACTGAGGCACATTCATGCAATCAATGTTGCAGTGGAAAATCAATAAGTATTACATATTCTGAATGTGTATGTGTAGCCTTAGGTATTCCGCATGCAATCTGCATGCACCATATTGGCACCTGTGGCCTGCCTGGCTCTACAATATTTTTCCACATAGTCTCATAAATGAGAGGCTTGTTGGAAAAAAGTTTTGGGAATATAGAACATGTTTTAATTTTCTCCACAACTTTTGTCTGAAGCATTTCTTGCTCTAAGAAGTGAGGGAGACATGACCAAAATGCATATTGGTCTTCACGTCAAGTACCCATTATTCTTGTCCAGTTTCAATTAAACTTGAATTTTCTTGACAGATTAAAAAAAAAAAAAAAAAAACTCAAATATCAAATATCATGAAAATTCATCCAGTGGGAGCTGAGTTGTTCCATGCACACAAAACACACATGACGAAGCTGAGACCCTTTCATAATTTTGCGAAAGCGCCTAAAACCACAAACCACTGTTCAACACATTGTTGTAAACTTTGTTAATTCTATTACAACTTGTATATGTGCAATCCCTGTCAATGTTCCAAAGGGACTGAAACATGTCAGAATAATGAGGCTGCCATTAACATTTATGCATGTGCATTATTATGGTCATTATTTACAACACTGAAAACATACGTGGTTATAGCCTTCCAGGCAATCATCAAGCAAGAACCCTCAGCCTTCTCTGGCAACAGAATATGTTCTCCATTCAAATTAACATGAGTTGTAACACTACTAAAGTATTCCACATGTTTTAAGTGTGGCATTATTTTGGTTTCTGTATAATATGTGATAGGCAGAACTCTAGTAATGATACATATGCCATCTGTAATCACAAAATTCAAAGTGAAATAAAGCCGATGTAAATATAGTTCACTCCTCCCACAAGCAACCACAGTGAAATCCCAATTTAGTAAATAATTCTTCTAGTTCCAGCCATAGCTCAGTATGAAAAATGTAGTTTTCTGTAATTAGCAAATTTTTATTTACAAAATATTCTGCATTCAGTGTACGAAATTTCTGACTTGCCACAACTTGTATCTCAATTTAGTACAGCTGTAATTAAAACAAAAAATAACATTCACATTTTCTCTCTACCATAAAATATTAAATACAACTAGAATCTCTCATAACAACATATACATATACACAAAACATAATGAAGCCACACTATCGCTAACAATATACTTGCTTGGATTCTTGACCAAGGTCCTCTCAGTGTTTACTGCTTGCCACTTTGATACTATTATGTAACTATTTATTTTTGCAGGAAGAGCTTCTGTAATTACTTATGTATAAAGGAATTATTATACCATACTTACATACAGTGGGAACTTATAACACAGTAGTTTCTTGATGTAGTGAAAATCTCAATTTAGTATAAGAAAACACACTTCTCCCACAGATTTAGTAAATAGGAATTTCACCGTAACATCCTTTTAGGGTTACACAGATATTTGTAATCCATCCTACAATCCCAAGCAGACATAGGCCGAAAAGGTTTAGAGTGTGAACAGACCTATAGAATCAGTGGACCTCCACTTGATGTGGTGAGGGGCTGCTGTACAATTTATTTAATGATACTGTCCAAAGCTAAGATTATGAAATAACAAAAACAGGAAGATTAGTGAGTAATAAATTGTGTGATGTGGCAGAATGCAGTCAGAGCATAATTTCAAGCACTATTCAAGGAATTGCCTAGCTCGGTTTTGGAAAAGCATGTATAATGTCAGTGATGAAAGCTGGTATCCAGGCTGAGATCAGAACCAGGAATTTCCTAAGTATGAAGCAGGAATGCTACCCACTCAACTATGATTCTCGATGTAATGTCACAAAAAACACTTCTCCTGTAATGCTAAGACTAGATCAAGAGGTTGATCCTAAAGCTTGCAAGATTCTGCTGATAGTAAATCCTGAGCCACAGAAAAAGATGTTGGTAAACACTGCTCCAAGTCATCCTGAATAGCAATTCATACCTTGCATCAAGAACCCACTTCCGTCTCTCGAAAGGTTCACTTGGTAAGGCCTCATCAAGTACTTCCAACTCCTTTTCAGCGGCCATCACACTCTTTGCATTCACTGAAACTCCACCTAGCTTGAAGGATGGTCCACGTCCACGTCGTTTCTGTGCAGGGCCCGAGAGATTACTGTCTTCATTATGTACCGACTCGTTTTCCTTTTGTGCCTGCAGTTCTGTCATGGAAGCTGTGCATCGCTCTCGCAACAGTTCACCCAATCGCCGTAGTTCTGCTAGTGGTTTCTCTTGCAGTTCTGCATCACATGCTACAGCTTCCAGACGCTTTAATGGAGCAGGGAATTTCTTAAAACTTTTAACAAACCGCCGGATCTAAATAAAATATAACATCAATTAATAAATATCTAATAAAAGAAATGACACAGGAAGTAGATGAAAATAAAGACTTACTGATTAGGCCAGGCATCATAAACAAATCTTATGTGTAAATGGTCACACGTTGTTTTTCATCAACAGAGTAAGTGTCACAAATAGTAGCAACTGAAAAAAGTCCAGAAGTTTCACAGAACCAGCTCCTGATTTGAGAATGTGTTCTCCTAAAAAACAGCCACTTAATGAATATGCAAGACTGATTCTATATACACCAACTTACTGTTGTAACATAACTTACTTCCTGATCTGTGAATCCCTTAATATTCTCACGAGGAGTTACACGGGGTCGTCCCCTCTTTCTTGGTCTCTCTTCATCACTCCCTTCCTCACTGGACTCAGATTCTTCAGTTTTCTTCTGTCGTTTAGCTCCTCGACCACCTCCTTCGCCTGTACATAAGGTATATTACAGTCAACCCTCAATTATTCTGAGTACAGACACACACCTGTCACCCCAGAAAATAAAGAAATATTAAATTAATACAATTTTTGAAAAAGGTGCCCATTTTTTCCTTACAGGAATGAAAGCACTGAAAGGCAGAGTTAGAGGAGGCAAACTGCTGGGTGACAGTGATTTGCAGTCCCTCACTGTGTTGTGTTCTAGCAGTTACTGACACGATGCTTGTTTCAGTGGCTACATTAATGTGCTGTTTTGTTATTTTAACCCATTATTTTCCCCACAATCATGACAGGAAATTTTCAGAAACAAAGCATCTGACCAGCTCCTGAAAGAAAGACAACTGATTTGGAAATCACAATGGAAAACACAAAGAAGTTTAAAAAAGGCCAAACTTCAACTGCATATTCTCAAGAATCTGGTTTAGCCATTTAACTGTGACAATGCAAGGGGAAGAAGATCCTACAATCTGACCCACTGGACTACAATTATATGAGGAATTTACAGACTTAATCAAAATTGTCTGGCATATTTTGAACAAAAACAAAGTAACTTCTTTGTAAAGACTGAAGGCAATAATCAAAAACAAAAGAACAAAAAAATGTGACATAATAAAGACTGATATGAACTGAAAGTGAATGATCACAATTTTGTATGCATGTAAACAGATTCAGTCTTTAAAACAAATTAGTGTTTGGACCTTCTAATGTTAAAAATCAAATTTACATGATTTATTTCTAAATCACTGCATTTTGGATATTTGAATGCCCACACATTTGGCATTTAAACCTATGTGCTAAAGGTTAACCTGTACTGTATTATGCGACCATATGCTGGTCTCTGTGTGTTTACTTCATAGCACACAGTAGGAAAATGAGAAAAGTAAACATTTCTTGTTCCATACCTGTTTACTGAGATGTTCTGTGATCCTGGTAACACCCCCCACCCTACGATGCATCACATCCCCACAATTTACATAAAGTTCTACAAAAGGGAAAGTTGGATGTCTCTGTGAGTCACTTTGGTCCCCCATACTTTCCAGATGTGGAAGCTGTTCAGAACTGTTATGTCCAAGAAGTGAAGATAATTTGTCTCTTGGCAGTTTTATCACCAGTGAACTGTTAAGTCCAAGTGTTGCACTCCTCTTTTTTCTCCAAGCCAAACTGCCTGGAGATTATGTTTGGAAGTAGTGTCATTGTTGCAGACCTGGGCACCCCCCTCTGCTTGTTTCATATTTTGACCCTGCTTGTAAATCCTTAAATGGGATGCTAACTGGTTTTTGTTTCACCTTATACTGCAGTTATTTTATACATCACTGTCAGAGTGGTCACAGTCAGAAATGTCACCATCAGAACCTGAGTAAAGTATCAATTCAACAATATTGTCTCTATTTTGTCTCTGCCATTTTTAACTGGAAGTTGTATGGTCATAAGTGTTTTTGGGAACTTGTAACATGACAAATACAAATAGGCACCTGCTCAAGTAACATCAAAAAGAGAAAGGGTTTTTTTTTTTACTAAGAAACTAGCCTTCAAAAGAATCTGTGAAGGGACGAGTTGTTGCTTCCTCGATGCACATTGCAATCAGAAGAAAGGTGTAAAATCTGACCAAGTGTACCCAAATTATATGAGGACCTTGCCAAAATTTTCTGGCACATTTTGAACAAAAACCAATTGACTTTTTATAAAGAATGAAGGCAGAAATAAAACAAAGGAGATGGGGACAGAAGAAAACATGTAAAGATGCGGTGTAATAAAGACTGCTACAGACTGAATGATCATACATTTGTATGCATGTAAATAGATCCATTATTGAAAAAATAAGTTTTTGTTTGAAACTCTAATGTTAAAACTGTAATTTATATGATTTATTTCTAAATCACTGCTTTTCTGCAATTTATGTGTCCATTAAAGACCCACTCAATTGATTTTCATGGAAGTTCATAATGGGGGGGGGGGAACTGCCATGCTATTTCATTTATAGCTTATGCCAGACAATTTTAATGATCACATTATATGAAGAAATACATGTATTTCTGCATACACCTTGAGTGTATCTTGCTAAATGTTTATCAGAGTGAAAAATATTCTGAGTAAAATTTGGAGGGAAGAAGCAAATACTTTATATTTAATATATTTTTTCCTCAAGTCTTAGAGATATGACAATTAAACAATGGGGACATTATCCACAAATTTCTGAACTTACAAACTGAACAATCAACAGGGCCTTGCAAACATACTACCTTTCAATGTGGCAAACAAAAGAACACTTTATCTGCATTTAGACTGTGTTGAAGTCAGATAATTTCTTTGATTGTAGTCCCCTATTATAATAGAATTTTAAGCATACATTATAGAAAGGTTACAAATATTTCATTCCCTTTAAATGTGTGTAATAACAGCAGACAATGAGTCCTTAATAATCAAGATTTACTCATTCAAATTATACTTCTGACTTCTCATCCATATGCATACGAATCAACAATTAACGAACAGTAACTTTGCAGTTTAATGTCTGTTCATACATGGGAACACTTAATGTCAGTCTTAATTATTTAGTCCAGTGAACAGCTTTACTTCTTTGGATCATCTCCAAATGAATGCCCCTGTTAAAATGTACACTGTATATTTATTAAAACTTATGTAATTATAGTAATGAATGCAGCCCACCATCACTGTCAGACTGGTTTATTTGTTGTAATGTTTTACGGCTCCGGGGTGGCAAGTACAAGTCATCCATTTCCTTTTGACGCTCTTCTTCTTCAACCTTCTTGCGAAAGTTCTCCGGAATTATTTCATCCTGAATATACAAAACACATTATAATACTCAAAAATAAAAAAGTGCAACACATTATTGAAATTAGTCCCCAAAAACTGCAACTTACCCAGTCTTTACTCTCATCATCTGGTTCCTGTTCTGTGCTAGGAACTTCTTTGTCTTCTTCAAAAGCTGCAAAACTTGCCACTTTAAATGCTGAAAGAAGCTCTTCACCAACTGTGGCAGGAGCTTCATCACGAGTCTCTGCGCGTCGCAAAATCTCATCAATATCACACTGCAATAATGAAAAACAATACCTGTTGCTGCACAGTTAAATTCCCATTGAGCTTGCTACATTCCAAAAAAGTCCCAATGTGGCACTGTTAAAATACAGCACACAAATTTAAGAGTAGCATCAAACAATCACTTCAAATTCTGAACCTCAAAACACAGATACGGAAATTATGTAAGGATTTTGATCATATATTTTTACAATGTATGAGAGATTATGCAACAAAATATAATAAATTAATCAGGTGGAAATGTTCCTTGGTTATCCAGACCCTGGCAATCCAGATCCCTGGATAGTCCGGACAATTTTGAGGCAAATATCGAACATTTTTTCCCACTGAAATTCTTACACAACCACCATTGACCACCCACCAAAACCGCTGCCGCCACCGCCATCACCACCACCACTACCACCACTCCACACTGTTAGGTACAGTTCTCCTGCTTTAAGGAGTTATTAGTACCAAGTGATGATTTTTTTATGTTAAATTATATCACAGAATTCCCCCTCAGTGGTCCGGATACCCTGGTAACCTGGATCAGCCTTCCCCACATAGAGTCCGGATGCAAGAGGGACTAATGTACTGATTTACACATCATGGAAAATAACCTACAATCAAACATGCTGATGTGTTCTGTTTAAATACAAGAATATAATCTTTACATTAAGAGCACATGTGCACACAAAAGCAAAACACATTTTTTTTACTCACTGGTAAATTGTACTGTGTATCATCTTGGAACACAAGATTTTAAATCTCCTACTACTACAAATTTTTACTTGGGGGTAATGTGTTCAGTATTTAAAAAATTCAAAGCTCAGCCAAATGGATGGTGGGCATGTAGTGCTGTAACAATGCAACACATGGTCAGTAAAGTTCAATAATTTGATTAGTGCAGTTTTTAGGAATTTTAACCAGCACTGCAACCAATGCGGTAGAACTGGTAATTGTGGACAGTTGATAAGAGTACGTGGAGTTTGTGATTACAGTTAACCACCCTCTACAATAAAAAAATCCTATACTGTGAATCCAAGAAACATTTCAGATTGCAAATTTTGCAGTATGGGTCAGAACATATGCCTACTACATTATAACACATTTAAGGACATCTAGACCACCTTCATACACTTCTAAATGCATATGCACACTCACTGTATGTTAATAATCTGTAACAGAGTAAAAGATTTTCTGTAACAAATTTTCACTAACCGTTGGTTCTTCATCTCCATCCTCTTCATCTTTGAACAGCTCCTCAGCTCCAAACTTCAGGATAGCATTCAAGTCTTCTTTATTAAATGGTGTTGTGCTGCTAGAAGCTTTTTTATCTAATACAGTTCTGCCTGTTGTATCCATACGCTGGATCACTAGATGATCTAATACCATCTTTTGCTTTGCACGTTCCACAATTTCTTCTTCCACTGAACTGCGTGTTACTAGCCGATAAATATTAACCTACAAATCAAAGAAATAATAATTTGCTTTCACACTAAGTAGCCAACTAACTGTCTTCCAACATAATTACCTACTTGCTGTAATTTTTTTCAACATTTTTCACAGAAAAATGTTTTGCAGCATTAAAGATATAACACCAAGCAAGCTCTATATGTCTGGACTTTATAATAATCAACATATAATAACAAACAAGCACTGTAGTGTTTTTGCCTTTCTAATTAAATACTACATCCAAGTTTCTATGTAGCAGGCCACTATTAACTCTGAGAAACTAAAGTGTATGTTACACATAAAATATAAACACACCTGATTCTTTTGTCCAATTCTATGTGCCCGAGCCTGAGCCTGCAAGTCATTCTGTGGGTTCCAGTCAGAATCAAAGATGATTACAGTGTCTGCAGTAGCCAAGTTGATACCCAAACCTCCAGCTCTTGTTGATAATAAGAAACAAAAATCTTGAGAACCTTCAGCATTGAAATGGTCCAATGCCTGCTTTCGAAGTTCACCTTTAATACTACCATCTAACCGTTGAAAGGGAAAGTGACGCAGCTGTAAATATTCACCTAATATGTCCAGCATTCTAACCATCTGAGAGAAGATAAGCACTCGATGGCCTGTCTCACGCAACCTCAATAGCAGTTTATCAAGCAATACCAATTTTCCAGATCCTCTTATCAATTGTTGAATGTGTTCTTCAGGAGATGGCCTTTGCTCAAAATCCACAGGTTTTGTCAAAAAAGCATGATTGCAGCACTTCTTCAGTTCAATCACAATATTAAGGAAAGTTGTTGATGAACCCTTAACACCTTTCCTCAATGCATTGTAATTTTTTGTAAGGATCCACTTGTAGTACTGCTTCTGAAGTGATGTCATTTCTACACGCAGTATCTGTTCAACCTGATAATAACATTAATATAGCAGTTATTACACATGTGGCAATTTCTATGACAAACTAATGAAATATTCGTATAATTTCAGCCTTACACTACTGTTGTTACATAAACATCATACAGTTCCCTTACACTGTCAATCTCAAGTCTCCACTACTTCACTACATAAGATTACTTGCTAAAAGATGGTAAGAAAACAAACAGAGAAGCAATAAATACATTAAAAAATGAACAAAGTCACAAAATGTTATTTTATGACCCTATGCTGAAAGAGTTTAAGCTGGTAAGCTATTTAAATATGGCAAGGATCAGAAATGAATAGATGAACCAGCAAAAACAAAATGCGTTCAATACATCAGCACTATAAGTTTTATGTCATCTTGTACAGAATGCTGGAAGAGGTTTACCTTGGCAGGCAATGACTTCTCCACATCTTTCTTAACTCTGCGTATGATAAATGGTTCAAGCTGCTTGTGCAACTTAGAATACCCTTTTTGTGCTGCATTTTCATGTTCCTTCTCAAATTCTTCCCACGAAGCAAATCTAACAAAAAGAAAAAAATTATATAAAATCATGATACAGTAAGAGGAGCAGCATTCTAGTGGAACATTACTGATCAATCCTATCATGCATTTTTTGGCACCTCTTCCACAAACTGGCCAAAAACACACACATACTTGTTAGGCATAATGAAGTGTAGCAGACTCCAGAGTTCCTTCAGACTGTTTTGTAAAGGTGTGCCAGTGATGAGCAAGCGATGGTTTGTGTCAAACTCCATTAATGCCTTGTATAAGAGAGAGTCATCGTTCTTCAGGCGATGAGCCTCATCCACAAGTAATGCAGCCCAACTCAGACTACCCAGGAGTGCTTTGTCTTTTAATACAATTTCATACGTAGTGAGAATTGCATTGAACTTCAGTCTTTTTGAACCACTGTAGCACCACTCAAATTGTCGAATCTGTGTGCCAACAAAAGATAAGGTTTATCTCAACAAGAGAATCTCAAGTCTTCTTACACTTTCAAGGTTTACAACAAAATCTTCCAGTACCTGAAACTACAGTGTTCACACAAAACAAAACTGAGTAACATATTTACCCAAATACACGAAAAGCATTATTTCCCCCTAATGAAGAATAAGTGGAAGGGGAGGAGGGGGTCACCTTACCATCAGTTACGAAGTCAAAGAAGTGCATACAGGTATTTTTCTTAAAAATTCAAGACGAAAAATTGGGGTTGTATTATTTGCACAGCTGCCTTACACTCAGTAATAGTATATGTCATTTCAATTATATCTTGAAGAGCAACCTTACCTACTACTTCATGCATTTAGGTTCATCTGTTTTCTGGAAATGTGTTCCTAAAACTTAAGAAACTGACTTGGAAAGAATGTTTCTCAAATACAACACTTACTCCAGATAGTCTCTTCACAGCCTGCGTTTCTATTAACAAACATTAATGAAGGAAAGCGTCCTTAGCATCTGTAGTATGGAATGAGGTAGAGGTTTGTGATGTTCAACTGCATCTCCCTCAACAATGATTTTTGACATAACCTCTTATTTCCATGCACTTTGGTAAAAAGGCCATACCAGTGGTTTGATTTATACACTCCCTACAACTTAGTTAAGGCTCGCTCACTGACTGACTCACACACACGCACACAGCACGTATGCACACATGTAATTCAGGTGTGATGCTCAACACAACAAACATAATATAATTATATCTGCTTTTATGCAGCCCCAAATTTAAATTCTGGTCCTCTGCAGGTCACTATGGACACTGAATTCTGGCATAAAAGGGTTAAATAATATCATTGGGAGAAAGTAAGTTACCAAATGAAAAGAAAGGCTTGAATACTGGTCTAATATAGCTGTGAATTTGTTTCACAATTGTGGCTCAGTTTACAGTGCAACTTCTGCCAGAAACACAGATGTAATCATGCCCTGATATGAGGACTAGTCAGGAAATAATTATAAAGTGCATATGTTCTGGGCTCTTCATTTTCAGCTATAGCAACAACAGTTTATATTAAACAGTACTCATATCCCACTACTTTTCCAGACAGTCCCTTTCAAATCTGAAGAACTTGCCACATAATGGGACAAGGTGTTATATTCTGTTCTTGACAAGAGTCCATGTGCTTTGTTATAAGCAATTATCATTAAATGTGTAGCCACTAAAATTTGTAACACAGCTGGAAATGGATGATGATTGTTCAGTATCAGAGTATGGCTCTATGCAAGATTTTCCAGTGTTCTTTAGTTACAAAATTATATACCATGAAAATTTATTTTTTGACTGACCCTTTTAGGAACATATCACTAATGTAAATGCAAGATCGCATAGGGATTCTGATAGGGTAAACAAAAAGAATATCTCTAACCACATACCTTCTCAACTTCAGCTTTGGTATAAGTAATCAGTCATCTTCATGGTCTGGTTCTTAGAACCCAGTATTACTAATGCAAGAATCCACTAGATATGAAGCTTGGAAAGACTCAGCATTACCTTGACATGGTTATGAAAAGGAAAATTTTAATTGGCCAAACAAGAATTAAGGAGTGCTTATCTACCACACAGCCAGTCAGTTCATAAACTTAGCTAAGAATAAAATGCTGAAGTGTACTTCTATGGTACATAAACCTTTATGCTACTGGAAGGGGTATTCCAATTTCAGCACATGGTATATGAAAATCATATTAATTGAAAAGGAAAAGAAAAAAAATTACAAAATAAATGACATTTTTTTGGAAAATATCATACACATTACACAGAATGTCTTCAAAATGCAGGAAATTTACTTACTGCCTAAACATATAAAATGAATTTCTAACGGTGTTTTTCCTATGTGCCTTTTCATATGCAAACGCACATCTTTAAATGGCCAACTGAAACTCAGTTCTTAATTTTCTGAACAATGAATGTCAAATACAACATACACAAAAATGAATATCTTTAAAAACCAAGTTCACAGATGGTATAAACTCACAATGTTCCGTGAATTAATATCTCCAAGATATGTGACTATGTTCATTTCTGGTGCCCACTGAGAAAACTCCCGTTGCCAAGACGTCATTGTGGAGAGGGGTACCACAACAAGGAATGGACCATACAATTGATGATGGTGGAATAAGTAGTACAGCAAACATATTGTCTGGAAGAAAGTGTAACTTGATTAAAAAGATGGGGGGGGGGGGAGCCACAATGTTGCAAACAAAGAAATATAAAACATAAAAACCTATTATATCAAACACAGAATCTCTAAAACAATAATATCACCGACCTGTTCTTGAAATAATTATATAAATGTACAGGGTATTTCCGAACAGATGGCTGTATTTTAGACATGTGGCCTATGGACCAAAACAAAAATGAAACTTAATACAAACATGTGTCCTAGGATGTCTGGTCTCTCTATTATGACCACCTTAGACATTAATACATACCAAAACAATCCACATTTCAGACACCAGTACCAATGAGCCTAGGATGACTGGATTGTTTTTGCCACTTTCAAATTCATAAAGTACACAGGCAAACCTTTCACAACAGGTGTTCAGAACAACTGCCTTTTGATGTTAAGCATGATATTCCAATACTTAAAGTGGTAAAACCATAAAGCAGAGTGCCCTTGGACACATGTTTGAATTAAGTTTCTTCTTAGTTTTGGTCCACAGAACACGTATCAAAAATATGGCCACCCATTTCAGAATCACCCTGTATGAGCGGGTGGTGATAAGTCCTTAGCCCGACCTACTTCCCGATATTGTAGGATGGAATCAATAGTGTCACTGGAAAGAGGGGTCTGTTCATGTGCCGAATTTCAAGTCTTTTCTTGTTACAGAGGCTGAAAGGAAGCATGTCAGGCGAAGCGTGCAATTTCAACAACATGGAGACATGAGTTTTTCTTTTTTTTTTGCAAGGCAAGGTGCCAAAGGAAATTCACACCATTCTGACAGAAACATTAGGGGAACATGCACCATTGTATGCAACCATCAAAAACTGGGTGGCCCAGTTTAAACCTGGTGATTTTTCCACCTGTGATGTGCCTTGTCCTGGACAACACAAAACAGTGACCATCCCAGAGATTATTGATCAAATTAAAGAGCTAATCTTGGAATACCACTGGATTTTGGCCATATCAATAGCCAAGCAACTGGGCATCTCTCGTGAGCAGGCTGGTCCATCATTCATGAAGATTTGGACATGCTGAAGCTCTCCACGAAGTGTCCCCCAAAATGCCTGAATGTGGATCAAAAATATCAATGGTGCCAGTTGTCTGAGGAAATTTGGAATTTTTTCAGGGCGATCCAAATGATTTCCTGTCGCGATTGGTGACCATGGACGAAACCTAGTTCATATCACTATGACCCAGAGACAAAGCAACAATCAATGGAGTGGCGGAATAGTGGTTCACCCCGCCACAAAAAATTCCAAGTGCAAAAATCCTTTGGAAAAGTTCTCGCATCGATTTTTTGGGATCAAGACAGCATCCTCCTCATTGATTATCTTCCAAAGGGTCAAACTATCAACGCAGAGTATAAGTCATCTCTGATGGTGCAATTGAAGTACATTTTGAAGGAAAAATGCTGGCTGCAGGAAGGTCACCAAGGGAGTCATGTTCTTGCATGACAATGCCCCAGCTCACCAGGCACTTGCAACCCAGAAGAAACTGGCTACCTGGGCTTCCAATGTCCTGATCACCCACCCTATTCTCCTGATCTGGCCCTGCTGGATTACCACCTGTTCCCTGGACTGAAAAAACAATTGAAAGGTCACCATTTTTTGTCCAACATGGAGGTCATTGCTGCTGCGGAGACCTGGTTGGATGGGCAACTTTCAGAATTTTTTTTAGTGGCTTGCAAAAGTTAGAGCAATAGGCTAAGAAGCGTATTGAGGTTCGCGGGGAGTATGCTGAATAAATTCCGAGTTTGGTTGCTGTAGCTTCTTTCCTTCGTGGTCGGGCTAAGGACTTATCAGCACTCTCTTGTATTCAAACACTTATATACAAACCATCCATGTCCAATACAACACCTACAGTTAAGGCACTAGCAATAATGAACACACATGGACGTATGTTACTTCAGTGATGTAAGTTCTGTATTTACGAGGCGTGTCCGGAAAGTAGAGATACATCACGTTTAGGCCAATACGGAAATTTTTTATGCAACAGTCATTGACCTTGGTCCTATACCTGTGAACCATGCTTGTTTGACACTGTAGAACTGGCTTTGTTTGAGAGAGAGATATTTGAAATAGCACCGCTGATCCAAAGCCCTGCCAAATGTGAGGTGTGTTCCGTCATACGATTATTCAAAGCGAAAGGTGAACATCCAGTGGAAATTCACACACAAATTGCTGCTGTTTATGTTAACATTATGAATCAGCAAAATGGGACAAAGTGGCGCCGTGAATTCTCCAAAGGAAAGACTGATGTTCATGATAAACAAAGGAGCGGTAGGCCATCTTTGATCTCTTACGACCTTGGAAACTGTAGGAGAAATTTGCGCAAATCGATGCATGATGATAAGAGAGTTGTATCACATCATTCCCAAACTGTCTAAGACCACAATTCATAAAGCTGTGACAGAAAACTTAGGGTACAGAAAATTGTGCAAATGCTGGGTGCCCAAAATGTTAACAGAAATCACAAAATGAAACAGATGGGTTCTGCGCTGAAGTTTCTCATGTGCTATGCACAGGAAGGAGATGAGTTTCTGGACTCCATTGCGACTGGAGATGAAACATGGGGTTTTCACCACACTCCTGAATCCAAGCAACAGTCACTGCAAAGGTGCCATACGATTCCCCCAGAACCAAAAAATGCAAAACTTAAATTTCAGTGAAAAAAATCATGGCGTCTTTTTACTGGGACAGAAAAGGCATTCTCCTGGTCGACTTCATGCATCCTGGCGCAACAATTTCTGCTGCTGCAAATTGTGACATGTTGACATGGCTTTGACTAGCCATTCAAAACAAATGGAGGGGGATGTTGTCATGCAGTTTTTGCCTGCTCCACAACAACGCGCGGCTCCATTAAATGCACGTCACCACTGTGCTTCTGGAAAAATTCATGTGGGATATATTGGATCAGCCGCCGTACAGTCCTGACCTCGTGCCCAGCGATTTCCACTTGTTTCTTCACCTAAAGAAACATCTCCCTTGGAAAAGTTCGACGACGATGATGAGGTGGTTCAAAGGGCAGGCGGCAGACTTCTATGACTCGGGGATACAGAAGCTGGTTCCAAGACTTAATAAATGTTTGGCCAATGGCAGCAACTATGTTGAAAAATAAAGTTATGTACACGCAATTCATTCACAATGTTACTTTTGTAAATTAAAAATGTTGTACATGTTTAACACCTTTCAATCTTTACTTTCTGGACACACCTCATACACTAATCACAGTGTAAATGGGATCATGGCATGTAAAAATCTTTCACAGTCATTACAGTTCTCTGTCTTTTACATGGGGAATTTGTGTTAAGAGTCTACCATACCTGTATAGTCTTTCCCAGACCCATTTCATCAGCAAGAATTACAGAATTTTCCTTACACCAAGAATGTATGAGCCAGTTAAGACCATCTAACTGGTAATCCCGCAGTACTAAAACCTGCAAGAACAGGAATAACAGATGCTCTGATACTGCACATTTAACAGAACAGAATAACAGAAATGTGGTAAAGCATAATTAGGAACAAAAAAGAAGAATTGGCAATGAATACAATGAAGAAAGCAGAAATATGGGAAGAATATTTTGACAAATTACTGAACACGGAAGAACCAAGAGAATTAATTAAGAATGGAACTAAAGAAATTGGTGAACTTGAAGTTGACATAGAAGAGCTCACTGTAGAAGATGTAAATGAGGCAATAAGAAACTTAAAAAATAACAAGGCAGCTGGACCTGATAGAATACATTTGGAATTAATAAAATATGGAGGAAATAAACTTCTGAATAGAATGTATGAACTAGTAAGACCAATCTGGGAGGAGGGAAGGATACCCGAAGAATGGAAAGAAACATAGTACCTATACACAAAGCAGCAGACAGATAGGTGTGAGAATTACAGGGTAATAGCACTAGGAAATAAAGCTTACAAAATTTTGTCAAATATAATATTGGGAAAAATTAAACCATACATTGAAAAAATTATTGGGGAATATAAGAATGGATTTGGAGATGGAATGTCTGTAATTGACAATATATTAGTATTGAAAATAATAAACAAGAAACTTTGGGATTATAATCAGTGTGTACAATATTTATTTACTGATTTTCAAAAGGCATATGACTCTATACATAGAGATACACTATGGGAATGTATGAAAGAATTTCAAATTCCTACTAAATTAATAAATATGTGTAAAACGTGTACAAAATAGAAGAAGTGCGGTTAGAATAGAAGGAAAACTGTCATCTTTTATTTTGTACACGTTTTACACATATTTATTAATTTAGTAGGAAT